>Ga0105046_10005426_pt1 | contig 20160 bp, 22 predicted proteins | sample MAT03_FD_78385 | JGI IMG/M metagenome (GOLD analysis project Ga0105046, IMG submission 78385) | Freshwater microbial communities from Lake Fryxell liftoff mats and glacier meltwater in Antarctica - MAT-03 (megahit assembly) | ecosystem: Environmental > Aquatic > Freshwater > Ice > Liftoff... | reverse complement strand
TGACGCCGGTGGGTGGGGCTGCGGTGACGACGGATTACGTGGTGGACACGGCGGGTGGGTTGAGCCACGTCGTTGCGGAGCTCACGAACGGCAACGTAGATGTGGTGTACGTGCGCGCGGGCGGCATGCTGCTGTCGGAGATTCGTGGGACCACTGTGCGCTACCCCGAGGCCGAGGGCATCGGCTCAGTGCGGTCGCTGCTGGACGGGGCAGGGGCCACGACGGACACGTGGCGTTACACGGCGTTTGGGGAGGAGACGGCGCGCAGTGGTACGAATGCGAACCCGTACCAGTTTGCGGGGGAGCGGAACGTTTCAACCGTAGGGCTGTACCAGAACCGGGCGCGGTGGCTGAGTACAGGGAGGGGGGCGTTTGTGAGCGTGGATCCAATGCGGGGTTCCTCGCGAAGGCCCGACACACAGAGTCCATATCGCTACGCGGGACAATCTCCAGTTGATGTCATCGACCCAAGCGGTCTTTCTGATTCAATCAACACCTTGGGTGTCAGCACACGGTCTTTCAAGAGTAGCGGAACTGGAAAATCGAGCTTCTTTTCCAATCCCTTTGCTAGTCTTGTTCAGATTGAAGCGGATTGCTCAGCGGCCGGTGGCGCCTCGAAGGTTGCCAGCGATGTTTTGCAGACATATTCGAGCGACGTCCCGTTTATCGAGAACAAGGGATTTACCTACTACGCTGGTGGACTTGGTTTGCGCTTTTCATTCAGGGAACGCGGACTTCGCCGAACGACACAAACTCGTTGGGTGTGCAGTGATCAGCGAGCGCAGAATGACGCTGGTGCTTTAGTATATGCTTTGACCAGCGGGAGCAAGACCCAAAAAAGGGTAACCCTTTACCGCGACTACTTCGAACTCGACGATTGGCGCCGAGCCGGAGTAAGAATTCACGAACTTGGACATGCAATACTTGTCGGAGAACCCGACGAGGAACTGTCTGTTGCCGTCCGATATCGACACTTCTTGACAGGTGAAGTTCGGGAAGCGTGGGGGCTTCCCCTGACCATCGTGTCCGGTGCTGTTGCTGGCGCGGCACTAGGCCCGAAGGGCGCAAGCGGCGGTCATTTCAAGGATTTCGACGGTTTCGATGTTGGTCTGCTTGTGGAGGACATGTGACTTCCTTCCCTCGACGAACATGTTTTGTTTGGTTAATTTTGGCAACGTCGTCGTGTTCCTCGTTCGGACAGAAATCGAGTGTTGCAGTTGACGAGAATTCGGTATGGAATGTGGTTTTGAGTGACATTCCAGAAGGACTGGAACGGTTGTTGCTTATCACCCCGTCGATTGCACGCTCTGCCATGGGGAATGCGATCGACTTCGCGGAAGGTGTTCCTTTGCTTGCGGAGCGTGAGGAGCTTTTGCCGCATGACGAACGCATTCGGAGCGAAAAGCTCGACATATTGCTCAAGGGGATGGTGACGAAGAGTAAGGTGCCTACGGCCGTTGGTCGGTTGGCGCTGACATCACAAACCACGCGCCTGGCCTCTGACCATGAACTGAAGGCGGCACGAATCAAGTGCGGCGACTGCGACTGGGAAACACTCAAGAACTGGTTTGACGGTGCGACTGGAACAGTTCGGGTATCCAGGGTGGGATTTTTAGACACTTTGGCAATGGTATACGCAGAAAAGTTTTGCGGGGAGCTTTGCGGACAAGGCACGTTGTACCTGCTGGAGAACCTGGACCATCGATGGCGCGTGCGACAAAAGGTTACGCTTTGGCGGTCTTGATTGCCTTTCGTACTGCTTTTCCATCCTGGCGGCTTCTTCGGGAAAGCGGAGCTCGAAGCCCCGCACCGCCGTCGTTTCATCGGGACCAGAAAACGTGACACTTGCCGTCGAGGTCGATGGTGAAAATGTCGCCCGACATCTCTGCGTCTTTGCCGAACGCTTCATAGTCGAAATATGACCGGAGGCGTTCTGGGAGGCCTTCGAGCTCCCCGGTTTCTTCGAGAGTGTTAGATGCCCAGTCGGCGAGGGTATCAAAGGCCCCTTGGTAGTTTTCGTCGAGGGACGCCTCTGCATCGTCGAGGGATCCAATGTACTCGACGACCTTCGCACCAAGTTCGCCGTGTTGCGCGACGAATGCGGCGTGCCGGACGATGCTGTCGATCGACTCGTATTCTCCGATGTTGATGCCGAGGAATCCGTCGTGGTCGTGGATGGCAAATTCTTCGGCGCCTGGTTCGCGGGAGCCTCGCAGCATCTTTGCGATCTCGGCGTGAATCGCCTCCGGCTCTTGAGTGGCGTCAACCCAAGCTCCGTGAAGCACGCCCGAGTTGTAGGATGCGAGGCAGGCGACGTAGATGCGGGGTCCGTCTTGTTGGCTCTTGGTTGAAGGTGTGGCGTTTTCGTTGTTGGACATTTGCGGCTCCTCTGGTGTCTGCCCCGTGGGGCGGTTTGTTCGCCCAAAGGCAGGGCACCGGGAGCTCCTGGAGAACGTCGCTGCTTTCTGTGGAGGGTTCCCTCTGGGAGACCCAGAAAGCAGAAGCGACAAGAGGCTCTGGGCGCGACCGTCCGGGTGGCCTGCGCGGGCAAACCGACACACATGGGCCGACAACGGGGAGACTCAAGACCCATGCCGAAAACCGCGCACCTCACCACCGGCCAACAAAGCCACCCGCATGCGCTCGCTTGCTCGCATCAACGAGGTCGCTATGCTGATTCGGATCGGCGGCGCCTCCGGCCTGGCGACAACTGCCATCGCCGCCCTCGAACGCGGCGTCAACAGCTTCAAGAGGCTTTGGGTCGATTGCTTCGTCGTCCAGTTCGCTTCGGCCGTGCTGTCGGCATGCTGGGAACCGCGAAGTTCGTCGTTCGTTTGGCTTCGTCGATCAGCTGTCCCACTTGCGATACGACCCGGCCCAAGAATTCCTCGACTGTCAGCTTTGAGCTCTCGATGGACCTCATCGCGGCCTCCCACAACGCCGTCATATCAGGCTGCGTCAGAACGTTCGGCAGCGCAGAAATGAGGGCTCTTGCAAGCGCAGTCGACACCACGTTTTTCCCTTGTTTCTCGACGAAACGACGTTGGTAAAGGGTTTCGATGATCTGCGCCTGCGTGGCTGGCGTTCCGATCCCATCCGCTTCGCGCAACAGCCGTTTGATTTCCGGGTCCGACACAAATCGCGCGATCCCGCTCATCGCCTGGATGATCGTCGCATCCGTAAATCGTTTGGGAGGGGTTGTTTTCAAACTGCGCAAGTCGACGCCTGCAATCGGGTGGACTCCATCCACTTCAACCATTGGCAGACGTTCGTTCGACTCGGCTTCATCGGCCTCGTCCGTGCCGCCAACAGCTTCCGCGTCTTGATGTTCACCTTCAAGTTTTCGCCATCCCAGATCGGTGGTTCGTTTTCCACGAGCAACAAATACCTCGCTCTCTGCGTTCAACACGATCTCGGTCTTTTCGTACCGATGCGGTGGTAGAAATTGTGCGACGTATCGTCGTGCCAGCATCTCGTAGATGGCCCGCTCTTCTTTCGTGAACCGACTCGTGTCCACCGCACGCGGCGTCGGTATCAGCGCATGGTGTGCCGTCACTTTCTTGTCGTTCCACGCCGCTGATTTTCGCGAAACATCGGTTCCAATTTGGCTCAATCCTGGATTCGATTGACCCACCGCCTTCAAAACAGAACTTGCCTCGGCGTGGTGGCCGACCGGTAGGTAACGACAATCTGAACGCGGGTAGGTCGCCGCGCGGTGGGTTTCGTACAAACCTTGGCACGCATCGAGAACTTGCTTGGCCGACAGGCCGTGGACTCGGCCCGCCTCGATTTGCAGATCGGATAGGCAGTAGGGAAGGGGAGGTGCTTCTTCTGCTGGGAGTCGTTCACACTTCACAACCTTCGCAGTCTTGTTCTGCAAACGCTTCGTTAACGCTTCAGCAAACGGTTGGTTGACGAGACGACCGTCCGCATCTTGGTACTGCTCATGCTGGGCTTCAGGTTTCCATGTGGCCGCAAACGGTTTGGTGGGGTGTCCAATTCGGACTGCGATCGTAAAGAAGGGTTTAGGTCTAAAGTTTTCGATTTCCAGATCGCGTCGGACGATGAGGCCCAGAAGCGGCGTTTGCACGCGGCCCACCGACACGATTTGACCGCTCTGGTTTCCAGCCTTGATCGTGAATAGACGAGTCATGTTCAGACCGAGGATCCAATCGGAACGCTGGCGGGCCAGAGCGCTCATGCCGAGCGGCCGCGTCTCCGCATTGGGGCGCAACCGCGACAACGCCTGAACCACGGCATCTCGATTCAGATCGGCAATCAGCACCCGATCGACCGGCCCTCGATAGTCGAAGTAATCGAGGACCTCGTCGACCAACAGTTGCCCTTCGCGATCCGGATCGCCGGCATGGACAACCCGATCTGCTTTCTTCAGCAAACGCTGGATGGTATCGAGTAGCGCCTTCGACTTCGGAATGTGTTTCCACACCTTGGGGACCATCGGCAAATCCTCTGCGCGCCATGCTTTCCACGCCGGGTTGTAAACCTCCGGTGGTGCTTGCTCAAGGATGTGGCCGACACACCAGGCAACCACGTTTCCTTGGCCACATTCGATGTGATTCGTTTTCTTGGTTTGTGGCCCCGGCAGCGCGTCGGCGATGGCACGGGCAAGGCTGGGTTTCTCCGCGATGAAAAGACGCATGCGGAGTTGTCGGTGCTGGGAGGGTGGCGGGTTACTTGGGGCGGGGGAGCGGGGGGGTCATTTCGCGCGCGGTGTGGGTTGCCCGGGCGTCAGACCGTTGGGCCACCGGTCCAACGGCCGCTCCGCGGCGCGTTCGATTTTTTGTAAGTTTTCGTGCGCGGGTGTCACCAAGAACAGATGCAACAGCATGACGCCGCCCCTGCGACAAACTCTTCCAATCGAATCGTACGCCGGAATACTGTTTGAACGGGCGGAGAGCGAATTCTTTAAATATTTTCTTCACAAACGGGGGGACCAATCTCTACCAAGAGTATGGAATTAGTTTTTCGTCGCTCGGAGCGTCGTGGAACAGCGACAAATTTGGCGGTTTTGGCGGGGTATGCCGGTTGCGAAACTGCAACGCAAAAAGAAAAGAGTCCCAAAGGAGCGATTGTCGACTTCGAGACGTCCGACCCGTATCGACAACTTGGTCGTTCACTTGCGCTGCATGCGCTCGAGATGGATTTTCGTGATCAGGAGATAGATGATCTGATCGAAGGCTTCCGCGCGGGCCTTGGCGGGAACGGACATTGGGGATCGCGGAAAGACGCGGACCTTGTGTCCAAACGGATCGTCGAGCGACAGGTACGCTTGCAAGCGGGTCGCGCAGAAGAAAGTAGGCGCGTACTGAAAGTTGTCGCGGAGAAGTTCGGCGTAAAATTTGAGAGCGAAACTAACGTCGTTTTGGTTAGAACCGCTGGCGGGGGTGAGATTCTCGCACCGGAACGAGCAATTGACGTTCACCTCGAGTATGGCGCGATTAGGACCGAGGACAAGGTATTGGTGGTACACGAGTCTCGTGCAACAAGCGTCGACAACCTCGGACCTTGTCTCCAGAGCGGGCTTAAGGGTGCGCGAACGGGCGAAGTCGTGAGGATTGCCTGCCAGCCGGGTGCGTTTCTTGCGGTGACTGGTTTGCCTCCGGTCGTTTTTCCTGGTGAGATCGTTATGGTAACGGCGAGATTGGCTCTTCCAGATCCGATGCCAGAAAAGACCAAAAGCGATTGAATCAACTTGCGGAGGTTCCGTTGATGAGTTCGATTTGTAGATTGGGTTCTGCTGGGGTGTTGGTCTTTTTCTGTGCCACGATCGGTTGCGACGACAGTCGAACAACGCTGCTGGACAGTGGTACAGATGCTGACATCACGATCGATTTGGGAATCGATGCCGCGAAAGATTTCGGTACGGACGACGGGTCGGTAGACGTTGGACCAGTCGACAGCGCAGTGGCGCCTCCCGACTTTCTGCCAGGGAATTCCGCTGAGAAGTTTACCCACGTAAGTTCCCGCTCTTTCCATGGCTGCGGTCTTCGCGTAGACGGATCGGTGTCTTGTTGGGGGTCGAACAACGCAGGTCAGTCTGAATTCCCTCCGGGACAATACTCGACCGTCGAGTCGGGTTACCAGTACACCTGTGGATTGCGCAAGAATACCGGCGAAGCTGTTTGCGTGGGCTCGGCTGGAATCGTCGTGCCGAAGGGAATTTCGTTCGATGAAATTTCAGTAGGTGGAGCGCCGGTTGGCGGCGTTGGGCCATTTGCATGCGGCATCGAGAAGACTGGATCTCTCCGTTGTTGGGGATACATCGACGCTGGGGCCGGGTTGGAAATACCGACGGGGAAATTTGTTCAACTCAGTGCCGGGGCGTGGGGTGCGTGCGCGGTGAAAGCCGACGACGGCAATCTCGCGTGTTGGTCGAGCAGGGGCGGACCGTTTTATTCGTTGCCTAAGGGACCCTTCAAAAAAGTTGCGGTTGGCGTCGGTTACGCATGCGCAATACGAACTGACGAGACGCTGGCTTGTTGGGGAGACCTTGATGACAAGTTGATGTTCAAGGCGCCGACTGAGGGTGGATTGAGTGACGTCGGAGTCGGAGATTCGCACGCCTGCGCACTGAAGAATGGCAAGATCAAGTGCTGGGGTGTCAATCTCGATGGCCAGCTTGATGCTCCTACCGATGATTTTGTGCGACTCAGCGTTGGTCGACATCACACGTGTGCGTTGAAGACTGACGGTTCGCTTCGCTGTTGGGGTCGGGTCCGTCATCCGCTTAGGAAATACGAAAGTCTGAGCGGTGGCATCGAACATCGGGTTTGCGGCGTTCATTCGGATGGCGCGATTTCCTGCTCGGGTGAGGGCCCTGAAACCTTCCCTTGGTATGCAGTTCCCATTATTAGCGATCCGGTTCAGCAGCTCGCGATGACCGATGGCTTGAGCTGCGCGATTGTGGTGGGAGGCTCCCTCAAATGTTGGAACGATATCGGGGGAATTGGCCCGGTTCCAACAGGCACGTATCAAAAGGTTGTTGCCTTCCGCGATTTCGGGTGTGCAATACGCCAGGGCGGCGCCCTACAGTGTTGGAAGGATCTGAAGGACGACGCTCCGTCGGGGACATTTGTGGACGTTGCGGTGAGCGAGAAATTCGACCATGGGGGAGTCGCCTGCGGCGTGCGTACCGATGGTACGGTTGTGTGTTGGCAGGGCTCTACAAGGGATGATTTCGGGTTTCTACTGGTCCCGGACGGAAAATTCAAAAAGGCTCAAATTTCCGATTCTGGCCCCGATGCGTGTGCGTTGAGAGAGAACGGCACCGTAGCATGTTGGGGAAAGCCAGAGTCTATCGTCGGGCAACCCGTTACACCATTGTTGGATATCGCGGGATTGGGAGGCTATTTCTGCGGGATTCTGCAAACAGGCAAAATTACGTGTTGGGGTGACCGGCGTGACTCGAGCCGTCCTGCATCGATGCCGCCTTCTAATATCCAGTTCACGAAGATTTGGGGACCGGCGAACTGGTACGGTGGGTCCCATATGTGCGGACTTGATGTCGACGGACGAGCGTGGTGTTGGGGAGATTTCGTCGTCGATCCAACCGTTCCGTGACGGCCCGGGTCGGACGCCGTGTTACCTTTATTACCATGGTTGGTTGGGTCTTTCCGATTGTGGTATGCGCCGGTGTTGCGGTTGGATGCGCCGATCCCGTAAAACTCATCGCCAGTGTGGATATCTGTTGCATTGAATCTATCGATGGTGGGCTATCGCCCTCTCCGGAGTTCGACACGAAACCAACAGGAACGCCTGATTCTAGCAGCCAACGGCCGGCGGAACCCGAGTGCCGATTCACGCCGCCGGAAATACTGAGCGCACCGTATCCGGGGTACCCGATCCCGGGAGGATTCGTCATTCAGGCTGACCGGCGGGTTAAGTTGCTCGATGCATCGGGAAGTGCGGCCCTATCGGTACCACCCGCGATCGACGCGGCCGAAGAATCAGGGATGCAGCAACCAACCGTGCTGCAAGGCGGAGGCATCGCGTTTGTGCTGATTGATACGGTCGTTGCCGACAAAGCTGTAACAGTTGTGCGCGCCGTGCGATCTGGGCAGGTTCTGTGGACATACGTCCACGACGAAAAGCTGCAATCGGTGGGGGACGGCACCGAAGGTCTTTACGCGGCAGACGACGAGAAAGTGCTGTACCTATTTCGTCCGCAATCAAACGGGGTCCCGGTCAAAGTTCCGCTCGACTTCGAGCACGAGCAGGTTTTCCTGGTCCAGGATGAATTCGCGTACTACCGTTGCAGCCTCAACGACTGGGATCTGTGCCGCCATCCGCTGTTTGGTGGCGCACCGCATATACTGGAGCGAGGCTTGGAAGACCATTTGGCCTTCACTTCACAAGGAATCCGGCATTCGGTATTTACTTGTCCATCGGGTATTTGCTGGTTTGCACCTAACAGCATCCGCAGGCTGCGTAGCGACACCGCGACCATCGAGACGGTATATAGCTTCCCCGCCAAATTCGTCCCCCTGTCGACAAGGCACCATCATGGTGTCTGGGACGACCAACACCTTTACATCGGGACGCTGGCATTGCCGCTATTGCCTGGTGGCATCGCGACAACGATCATTGGTGTCGCTGTGCGCGTGGACGGTCGTCTGGTCGTTTACGACGATGAATTTCTGTCCCTTGAAAAAACCTGGCAGCGGGATGCGTTTGAAAGCGAGCACGGCAATTGCCGTCCCGAAGAAGCCGCCGTTGTTAAAACTGCATCGTCGGCGTTTGATGGAGATGTCGTGTTCGATCACACGGGCCGTTTGCTTGCGGTCAATTTTCCGGTTGGCACAACGGCGACCCCCCGTTCAGCCGTTCGTCGGGGTGACAAATGGGCGTTTTCGACGTCGCGCACGCATTTCGGCACCGCCGGCAATGCGGGTCGCAGAATTCTTGACGGTACTACCGGAATGCTCGCGATGACGGACACCCGCCTGTTCATTCTGGCAGACGACGCCAGCATCAAGGGGTATCCAAACGATTATCGAAAAGTCGCTCCATTAACCAATACACCCGAAATCTCGTTCTTCACGAACGCCGATCCCTCTCAGGATCTCCTAGCCGACGACAATGCGCTTTACTGGCGTGAAACGAGCGGTGGCGTTACCCGCATCGTTACCACGGCCCACGACGGCGGGCTCTTCAGGTCTCTGGCGATCGTCTCGCACGTTTCTCAAATGACCCAGGACGACGGTCACATCTACTACGGGCAAACATCACAAGGGACAATCGAGGTTTATCGCCTCGCCAAAACTGGGGGTCTACCGACATTGCTGGCGTCGATGTGGGGATCAGGCAACGGCCAGACCGCGACCTCGCGTGGCCGTGTATTCTGGACCTCGGGCGACGGTTTGTTCTCAGTGGCCAGCGAAGGTGGCACGGTTGAGCGCTGGTCGTCGGTCGATGAGGTGACCTCGATTCTGGCCGACGATGGCGTTCTTTGGTGGAGCAACGCGAATCACCAGGTGTTTGCCTTGCCGTTGAACTGAGGTCATCAGGTCATCAGCTATCCGCACCGTCGTTGGTGCAGCTCACGGCCTGGGCCCGACTTGATCGCTATCGACAATGGAGAAGAGGCGGATTCGCCCAGAGGAGTCCAGATCTGCGCTACGCTTCCGTTTGCAAAAAGGAGACGAGGGCTGTGTACATAGTGCCGCTTCTTCTGAGAGGTCGCCAGCAATTGGATCTCCTCGTCCGACAAGCCGAAGTAACGATAGGTGTCGGCCACCGCTCGGGTCGTTGCTTCCTCGTTCGGCAAGTAGATCTTCGTTGCCGTTGCCTCAAGCAGCGTCGGCATGATCGCGCTCTGCCGAGCGTCCGCAAGCTCTTGCGTCGCACACAGAACGTACACGTTCTTTTTGCGCAGCGTCTTGAGCCATGCCTGAAGCTGCGCCGCGAAAACGGGGTGCGACAAGAACAACCAAGCTTCGTCCAGAACCAAGAGGGTTGGACGACCGTCAAAGCGTTGTTCCACGCGATGAAACAGATAGGAAAGGGCAGGAACCACAACGTCGGGCCCCATCGACATGAGCGCGCCCATCTCGAACATCGCCCAGGCACTGATCGCGATGCTGTCGTTGCTCGCGTCGAACAGTTGTCCGTGGTTCCCTTCGAGCGTGTAGGGCCGCAACGCCGCTCTCATCGCCGTGCTTTGCACGAGGTTGCTGAGAATCGTGATTGTGCGCCGGTTCGCGTCTTTGTCGGCCGCAAGGGTCACCAGCGCATCGTCGATTTGCTTGCCTTCGTCCGGCGAAATCGGAACGCCCTGCGCCGCGATCAAGTCGCGGCAAAACTTCGCAGCCCAAATTCGCTCGGTAGGCTCGTCGATGAAACGCAGCGGTTGAAACGCGACCGGCCGCTTCGGATTACCTGGCTCATACACTGGTCCGCCCACCGCGAGGGTGGCCGCCCTGGCGGATCGATCCCGATCGAAGATGTAAACCTGCGCCCCTGGATAACGCAACCACTGCAGTTCCAGCAACGCCAGCAATGCTGACTTCCCCGCACCGGTAGGGCCAATGATCAGTGTGTGTCCTACGTCGCCGACGTTGAGGTTGAGACGAAAGGGCGTCCTTCCAATCGAGGTCGCCTCGACATGTACGGCGCCGTCACCGGTGACGGCCTGCATGTGTTCGTTCTGACGCTCTCCCGTCCAGTCTGCCGACAACGGCAATACGTGGGCCAGGTTCAGTGTGTTCACGATCGGCCGACGAACGTTCGGGTAAACGTGTCCCGGCAAACTTCCGAGCCAGGCCTCACGTGCGTTCAAGGTTTCGTCTCGCACCACGAACCCCTGTGATTGAATTGCCTGTTTGGCCTGAACGATTTTCGATCGTGCCTGGGCCAGATCGCGATCCCATACCGTGACCGTTGTCGTCAGGTATCCGAACGCCACATCGTCTGAACCGAGCGCCTGTAGGGCTCCGTCTGCTTCCGTCGCCTTGTTAGCGGCGGCGTTGTCGACGAGCGCGTTTTGCTCCTGCGTGATTACCTCCCGCAGCATTCCCGCGATGCCTTTTCTCCGCTGCCACCATCGAGCCCGGTAGGCTTCGATCTCGGTCCGTGCGTCCTGCGAATCCAGACAGATGAAGCGGTTCACCCAGCGGTATTCGATTTCGAGGTGGTTCAGCTCCGAAAGGATCGCCGGGAACGTCGATTGCGGGTAAGCCGACACCGTCACCGTCGGCAAGTAGTTGTCACCCAACATCGGCACCGCGCCCGGTGTGAAGGCCTGGTCCGGCAAAAGTGCGTCCAGGTAAAACGGTACCTCGGGCATCCGTATCGGATGACGATTCGTTGATACCGTCGAGTGCAGATAGCCAAGTGTTTCGTCGCCCGACAGTGGTGCCGAGTCGATGAACACGTCGTTCATCAGACCCACCGTTTCCTCTACTTTCGACTCGAAGAACGCGAGCGCTTTCTCCGCTGTAACACTCGCCTTCCCGCCCTGCGGATCGTGCCAAAACAAAGCAGTCACTCGCCGCGCGTTGTCGCTTGGGATCTGATAGACAAACGTCAGGTAGAAGCTCGAATCGAAGCGCGGAACCTTGAGCGAACGCTCCTGGCGCTCGGCTTCAACCAACGTGGCCGCCCGGTTCGACAGCGTCTTCAGTTGAATCGCCTCACATCGATACCGCTGCGCCTCGACCCAAAGAGCCCACCCCGATCCGAGACGTTTCAATGCGTTGTTGCAACGTGCAACGGCTGCCATGACGGCGCTCGGCGCCGCTGTCGCCAGGTCGGGGCCGCGAAAAGCAAACGTCTTCTGCAACGTCCCGTCTTTGCCGAGCACGACGCCCGGCGCAACCATTCCCGCCCACGGAAGGTAATCCGGCAGACGACCCGAAGGCTTTCGGTATTCACGCAATGAGAACATGGGGGGTCCTTTCAAGGCTCCAATTTTTTCGAGTCGATCGCCCGTAACAAAATTTCGTACCAAAGTGGATCCCAGCGCGTCAGTGCTACGAAAGCGCCGTGCAGCACCAACCCCGGAATCAAGACCCACGGTTCGCGCATTCCGAACGCCAAGCCGATGACCGGCGGCCAAAGGATGAACGCGAATGCGCGCGGAATGCCGACCAGCAACACGGGCTCTTGCAGCGATCGGTAGACGGGGATCTGATATCCCTCAGGTGGTTCGTCGTTGTTGTTGGACATCGACGTTCCCTAGAGAATTGCGCCGCGCCCAACACCGAGAAATCCGAGTCCCCATGTCGTCACGTTCGCAGCTCCGGCGATCGCGATCACCACCCAAAACAGGGAGTGCCAGCTTCCGCCTTGCCCCTTCGAGGCGCCAAGGCCAATGAAGCCCGCGATGAGGAGGATGGCCGCAATCGCCTTGACCATCGGCCCCTGAAGTGCGGAAACGAAATTGTCCAACGGTCCCTGCCAAGGCATCCCGGACGATGAAGCCGCAAGCGCCGGTGACGACCAGGCGATTGCTCCGACGGCGATTACCGCAGCGACAAATAATGTTTTTTTGAACACGGTGCTCTTCCTTTGCAACGAAGTGATTCAGGCGTGTGGCCTTGTTGCCTTCGTTGTCGGTGGAAGAGGGCGGCGGGTTTCCGATTGGGGGGTGGTATCGCGATCAAGCTCGCGGGAAACCGGGCGTGCTACCGATTAGATCGGAGCGATCTGGCTCGTGTGATATCTCTCCGCGTCACATCGATTCGTATTGATCGCCGCATCGAACTATACTGATCGGCATGGCCGCCGGTCTTCGCCATCAGAGACTTCGAGGTTTGAACAACATGAAAAACAAAATCAACTTCGACAAGATCGCAAAGGGCCTCGGCGGTGAACGCCGCGGCACAGTCAAGGCCACGGGCGGTTACTTCGGTGCGCTTGCGCTCGCCGCAGAAGTAAATGCGCGCTTTCAAGCGCCCCAAAATGGTGGTCGGTCAACTGATCCAACGTGGACCGAACGCCGCCAAGTGCCGTTACGTCCGGAGACGCTAGCGAAGCTCGAAAAGCTTTCTGCGAAGATCCGCGCTAGCGGCCGTGGTGAGGTGCATCCGATGCAACTCGCCGCTTTGCTGCTTGAGAGGGCAACCGAGAACGATCGTGACGATGAAACCGTAGCACTGGTAAACGCTCGGATTGGTTGAAAGGAATCGACCTTGCGGTACAGGTCAGTGTAGTCGGCTCGTAACACCTAACGCCGTATTGCGTGCTTTCGCTGGTTCATGACCTTTGCGGATACGGAAACTTCGCGGACGGCAACGAGACGGGGCTCGAAATTCATACCAACCGCGGCGGAAGCTCGCACGAGCGTTTCGAGGGTGACACCTGGTTCAGCGGGGTCGAGGACTCGCAGCACAGCGGAGCGGCTTGTGTTCATCCTGCGGGCCATCTCAGATTGTGAAATCTTCTTCCGCTGCATGGCCACGCGAAGCTGGTCAGCAAAGATGCGTTTGCTCACGCGTTCGCGAATCTCAGCCAGCTCGCCCGTCTCCTCGAAGAGCGATTCCAGCGTCGATCCAAGCTGCTTCTTGTCCATTGCGACTGCCTTCGTTTTCTTCTGGGCGACCACCTTCAACATGTTCATTGTCCTTTTTGTCGTTTGCGCGCGAGCGCCACGTCCGACGGGGATGTTTTCTGCGTCTTTTTATGCAAACCGTGAAGCAGAACCATTGTCCCGTCCACGACGCAAAACAGCACCCGGTATTCGTTCTTGTCACAGGATGTTCTCACTTCGTAAAGGCCCGCTCCGAAACCGTCCACCAACGGCTTGCCTGTAGGCCAAGCCCACTGGATGTACCCTATGTCTTCACCGATTTGCTTGCGGACATCAGCATCCAGTTCGAGAAGCCAATCACGCACCGGCTCGTTTCCCGCACCGGTACGGAAAAACACGCAAGCTAGCTTCGGTGTCGATTTTGAAGTTTTCGCCAAGCGCTGATCCTAGTGTACCAAATATGGTACAGGACATCCAGTCGAATCTGTTGCACGCGAAGCCGGGACTGGAATCGACCGCAAAATCATCATCTTTGCATCCGGACCGTGCGATTCATGGTCGCGATGGTTTGTACGGTTCCTGATCCATCGGGCCAGCGCACGATGACTTTTGCGGTGGTGTCCGGGCCGAGGCCGAAGTGCTGTTGGTAGGGTTGTTGGGATTGGTAGCTCGATCCTGCGGTCACTTCTCGGAACTGCGTCAGGTTGGGAGATACAACGATGATTTTGGCTCCAACCGCATTGCGGTTTTGCCCAGTTTGGCCAAGCGACACCGACAACCAATTTCCCTTGAGCGTGTTCTTCCAAAGGTTCGGGGTCCCCTTGTTGGTGGCGGTGAGAATGTCGATGGAGCCGTCGCCGTTGTAGTCGAAGCACGCGAGGCCGCGCCCGTTCGCGTTTTCGACGAGATTTGCCTCTTTTGAAACCTCCAAGAACTTCATTTGTCCCTGGTTCAACCAGACGCGGGTCTGATCTTTCGCAAACACAGTTTCCCGCAGCCCTTTGGTGTCCATGCCGTTGACCTGCACGATGTCGAGAAACCCATCGAGGTTTAGGTCGGCGGCGCAAGTTCCCCACCCCCAGGAGCCCATCCGCAACACGTCGTCCGTTACGTCTGCAAAGGTACGCGCGCCGTTGTTTCGGAAGAGACGGTTCCCCGTCGTACCAACCTGGCCGACCAGGGCGGCTGGAAAGTCGGCTCGGTTGGCGACGGCAATACCGGATGTGAACCAGTCCAGGTCGCCGTCGTTGTCGTAGTCCGCAAACATTTGGCTGGTGGTGTTTTGGTCGCCGAGCGATGAAGGTGTCGCGGCCGCTGAGAAACCCTTCTCCGAACCTCGAAGCAAGGTCGTCCCGCCAAAGAAGCCCGTGATCGCGAGGTCGGGCCAATCGTCGAGATCAAGGTCGGCGAACTGCGCGGAGAACGTCGTATCCGAAGGCGCCCACTTCGATACGTCGTCGTTGACGAAACCTTTCGGTGTGTTCCGCAACAGGAACGTCGGCAACCGGATTCCTTCGCGTCGCCCATGGGTAGCCATGACATCGAGGAGCCCGTCGCGGTTCGTGTCTGCGGCTGAAAGGCTGAAAACTGGATCCAGATAAGGCGTGTCGATTTTCAGGAAGACCCCGAACTTGTTCAAAATTCCGAATCCGTAGTACGCCTGAACCGGGTTGAGTGCTCCGACCAGCATGTCGAGGCTCTCATCGCTGTTCGCATCGATGAACAACGGCGCGGTCGGGTGGGGCGTCACTACGTCGGTGAAGAGTACCCGACTGAAATCGCCGCCGTTGTTTTTGTAGATCACCATGTTCTGGTAAACGGCTTCTTTTCCCGAACCAAGCGCGTTTCCCATTCGTGTGATCGCAAAGTCGATGCGATCGTCACCATCAATATCAACGGCCGAAATACCAGCAACGTAGTCGTCGAATTCGTGCTCGGGAATTCCGGGCTCGACTTCCCGTGGAAAAATTCCGACGAGAATTTTCTGTACATCCGTAAAGGTTGGTATCTGCGCCGAAGCGGCCTGGTTGCGAAAAGGGACGCGCAAGAACGATCCACCTGACTCGCCCGGATACGTGCCGAGGATCGCTTCGTTTGGCGTGGTTGCTTCTTCGTTCAGAAACCCTGGCAGTCCTCCGGTGCGAAAGGGCAGTAGGGCGGGGTAGTCGGTGAGAGGGCATCGGCCGTTCGGATCGAAAGTGCAGTCGGCAATCCCATCGGCATCGCGATCAAGGTTCAAACCGCTTTCAACGGAGTCGAGCGAGCCGTCGTTGTCGCTGTCGCGATCGAGGTGATTCGGCGTTCCGTCTTGGTCGGCGTCCCAGTAGGGCGCTATCGCGTCGCATACCGCGTTGCGATCGAGATCGGTGCAAACCGTGCTCGGGAATTCGGGATCGAGGTAGTTCGGAATGCCGTCCACGTCTTCGTCGGTCAGCGGATCGACGCCAAGAACGTTTTCAAACTCGTTGGGGATGCCGTCGTTGTCACCGTCCTGGTCGATGGCGTCGGGAACGACGTCGCGATCGAAGTCAGAAACAGGCGAGGGCGCATCGGTGGCGGTGCCGGCGTCCCCTGTGGTTTGGATCCCGGGGGTCGGTGGTACTGGTAAGCAGGCAACGAATGTGAGGGCGGCAAGGTACGCAGGCTTTCGCATGCGTTGTGATCGGTGGGGAAGGGGCGTTGGTTTCCGATTCGGCGCCCACCCCCGAGAAAATTGTTCGTGGGCGAGATCGCGAAAAATTGTGGTCGGGGAAGGGGGGAAGGGGTCGGATCCGCGATGGCTTTGAAACGACGTCCCGGAAAGTGGCACCTCGATGTTACGATTGGGATGCCGCTGCGGCCCCGCCGCTGAACGGCGGAACGTTGTCCGGACCAGTAGCCGACATAATGATTGATTCCTCGATTCAGCGAGAGCATGTGCTCCAGGCTATCGATCGCCTGGAAAGAACCGGGTGGTCCTCCCGAAGGCACTCAACGAAGTTCGACCTTCTTTGGAAGGGACGACGGTACCCACCCAAGGAAGTGGTGCGGGAGGCAGCGGACATCGCGGGTGTTTGACCTGGCGTCGTTCGGCGGCGGTGCTGAGACCAACTCGTTCCTCGACAAGCGCGGGTTCGTTGTCGTCGGAAAGGATGGATCACTCCTGGCTCTTAAACCTGCCGAAGAAGACCCAGAGGTTGCCTTCGACGAAGGCGCGGTGGTGTTTCGACTCCATCGGTCTCGGGAGAGGAGCGGCGCCGCACCGAAACTCGCGAAAGAACGCCGCCTGGCTGAAACCGGCGACCTTCGCTGCGATGTTTGCGACTTCTCGTTCGTCGAGGCGTTTGGCGAGCGGGGTGCAGGATTCATCGAAGCTCATCACGACCGACCCCTCTCCCTCACCGACAAACCTATCAAGACGCGGCCTACGGACTTCTCGCTCGTGTGCGCCAACTGTCACCGTATGTTGCACAAGTCGCCCTGGATCACATCGATGGAGCTACGTAAGCTTCTCGCTGGACGGTAGATGGTTTCAGAGCGAGGACAATCGTTTATCGTTCGAGGTCTCGTTGGCCCAAGCGTTCGAGCAGGCGGCCTTTGTCGACCCGTCGAATCAGTGATTCGTGTTCGACGAATCGGGCGAGTTCTGTTTTAAGGGTAGCGTCCTCATTCAACGACGAAACTTTTTCAGCTACCACGTCTCTCCAATTGGCTACTGTCGGCGACCGGCCTTTCCATCCGGATTGAACGAGGGCGTTGTTAAGGAACTCCAGGTTCGGCTGAACCCGTTTGTCCAGGTACCAGTCGAGATCGAAGTAGTCGCGGGCCTTCGTGTATTCGCGGGACAAAATGGCGTGAATCTTTCCCGCGAACATCGAGGGAAGGTCGAACTCCGAAACGCTAAATCGGCTGCCGAACTTGTCGATCGTACTCTCCTGAAAAATCGCTCCCGCTGGTGGGCGCGTATCGAGCTCAATCTTCACCATTAACTTGTGTTCGACCCGATCGGAAACACCAGCCGCGTGCAGAAGACCGCCGATTTTCGCGATCCCGGTCGAAATGGTCGTGTGTCTCGCCTTCTCTTTGACGGCAACTTCGCAAGCGATGCCCAGGGTTTCCATGGTTTTACTGACACCCATCAACCAGTCCGCCATGCGGCTCTCAGCTTTCCCCGTCTTCGATGACAAATCGATATCCTCCGAGAAACGCCGAATGCCGTGGAGCACGCGCAAGGCGGTCCCGCCCATGAACGCAGAATCTGCAAAGGCACCCGCCTGCTCAAGACCATGCAATACCTTTACCTGCACGATTTCGAGTACCCGGTTGTAACCCGCCGCACGGGGCATATCGAGTACGGATCGCCGTAGTTCGCTTACGAAAGCCGAGTCCATCCTTGTTCCTCCTGCTTCTTGATCTCGGCGATTTGTGTTACGGCTCGGTTTAGCTTGCCGCTGGATCCGGCCAAGTTCGTCAACTTGTCGAAGTCCAAGGCTTCGAGATTCTGGAGGCGAAGGCTGCGCAAATGTGCGGCGCTTTCTCCCTTCGGAACAAGCCAGATCAAATCGAGCAGCGCCCGTTCTCGCGTCCCGATCCGCACAAGTTGTCGGCGATCAACGAGCGCCTCATCGAGGCCAGCACGCTCGGCCGAGATGTGATTCGTTACGAATGTTCCGAGGGGCGTTTCTCGACGCGCGGGGCGCCCGTGCGTGATACTCAGGTGGCTGACAATCCGCTCCGGAATCATATCGTAGTACGCCAGCGCCGACTCCTGACTGATGTATGTCTCAGGGAACAGGAAGTTCGCTACGAAAAAAGGGTGAAGCATGTTCGGCTCGCGGAACGGTTTGTTGATCGCGTATGCGGCACCGGACAAACGCTGCAACTTGCCCGCCTTCACCCACCTCGACAACTGGACACGCAAGGACGCTTCGCTGCGACCTGGCAGGATGTCGCGGACGCGGAAAAGCCCGTGCCAAGGCACTGCGTCAAGAAGTTCCTGGAAGTTCATAATGTTTAAAAAATACCATAGATGTTAATATATTGACAACACAACTGGCGGCTTTGCCCAAGGAGCGTTCTCCCTTAGCCTTGTATTCGGGGTTGCGAGGGGAACCAGGGAAGTCAATTTGCACGTCCCGGTAGGACTCGTGGTCCAATCCAAGAATCATGGATGAAGCGCGGCGATTTGTTCGGTACTTGGCACCTGGATGGGCGATGGCCACTTTTGCTCTGGTTTTCTACGCATGCGACTTCGGTTCTGGGAGCGCGTTCAACTCAATCAAGAACGCGTCAGGGGATCTGATCGGACTGATCCTCTCAGCGGCCGGTTGCGGGTTTCTCCTGGGCGTAATCCATCACGTCGTTTACTGGAAGTTTCTGGCAACAACAACACCGATGGGTTGGACGTTGGACCATCGCCCGCTTCTGAGCCGTCTTCAGGGTTTGCCAGGGGCGACGATGACGCATCAACGTCTGGAGATTAGAAACGCAGAAAATCAGCGAGAGATCGAGGTAAAAGATACTCGCCTTGCCTGGCTTGTAGTGACCACTCTCTGGCACGCCAATCGCGACAGCCCGCCATTCAAGTCCGCGAACGATCGCGTTGACAGCCTCACCGATCTCGTACACGGAAGCGGTACCCTTGTCTGGTGAACTTGCTCCGGTTTGGTGGACACCCGAGAAGAGGCGAATATGCCAAAAGGAGTCCACATGGGAAAACGAGCGAGACGAAAGTTTACACCTGAATACAAGGCCGAGGTGGTCAAGATGGTCAAGGACGGCGGCAAAAGCATTGGCGAGCTGTCGCGCGATCTGGGGCTGACGGATTCGGGGATAAGGGCCTGGGTAGAGCGAGCGAAGATTGATGCCGGAGAAGGCGCCCCTGGTGTATTGACGACAGCTGAGCGGCAAGAGCTCGCGCAACTGCGACGAGAAAACCACCAGTTGCGGATGGAGCGAGAAATCCTAAAAAAAGCGACGGCCTTCTTCGCAAAGGAGAGCCGATGAGATTCGCGTTCATCCTGGCGGAGAAGGCCATGTATCCGGTTACGTTGCTCTGCCGCGTGTTGCAGGTTTCGACCGCTGGATTCTATGCCTGGTGTCGTCGTAAACCGAGTCGCCGCTCGCGCGAGGACGCGGCGCTCAAGGTGCACGTCCGTGCTTCCTTCGAGGCTGGTCGAAAGAAATACGGTAGCCCAAGAATCTACAAAGCGTTGAATTCGCAACACGGAATTGGCCGCCGCCGCGTGGCACGGCTGATGCGCGAAGATGGGCTGTTTGCACGAAGAAAACGTCGATTTGTCTGCACGACCGACTCGAAACACTCTTTTGACATTGCTCCGAATCTGCTTGAACGAAACTTTACCGCAACGGCTCCCGATCAGGTTTGGGTCACGGACATCACGTACATTTGGACCCGCGAGGGGTGGCTGTATCTGGCAGTTATTTTGGATCTGTTTTCGAGACGCGGAGGGTGTCAAGAATTTCGTGTACGAAGGAAAGGCCTTAGGGTAGGGAAAACGTATTACTTTGGGACGCGGTCGCCAAAGACAATGGCAAACTGCAGGAGAGCAGCGGTCCAATCACGGGTGCGGCTGCCCCATGTTTTCTGGGCGTTGCGGACTGCCAGGTAGATGAGTTTCATGGCGGCGTCGTCAGTAGGGAAGGCGCCCTTGGTTTTGATCACTTTTCGG
>Ga0105046_10005424_pt1 | contig 20169 bp, 18 predicted proteins | sample MAT03_FD_78385 | JGI IMG/M metagenome (GOLD analysis project Ga0105046, IMG submission 78385) | Freshwater microbial communities from Lake Fryxell liftoff mats and glacier meltwater in Antarctica - MAT-03 (megahit assembly) | ecosystem: Environmental > Aquatic > Freshwater > Ice > Liftoff... | reverse complement strand
GATGGTTCGTACCGCCTCGAACTGCGCTTCCGGGTCGGCTGCCGCCGCGTCGACCACGTGGACCAACAGATCTGCATCCACCGTCACCTGCAACGTCGACCGGAACGCCTCGACCAACTGATGGGGCAACTTCCTGACGAAACCGACGGTGTCGGTGCACAGGACCCGTTCACCGCCCGGAAGGTCCAACCGCCGCGTCGTGGCGTCGAGCGTGGCGAAGAGACGATCCTCGGCAAGGACGCCGGCGTCGGTCAATCGATTGAGCAGGGACGACTTGCCCGCATTCGTGTAGCCGACGATGGCCACCTGGCTGAGCCCCGATCGCGACCTGGCCTTGCGTTGGTTCGACCTGGTGGAGGTGATCTGGCGCAGTTCGCCCTCGAGCTTGTGTATCCGCTTGGTGACGCGCCGTCGATCGATCTCGGTCTGGGTCTCGCCCGGGCCTCCACGAAATCCGATGCCGCCGGTCTGCTGGCTGAGCGATCGCCCCTTGCCGCGCAGACGCGGCAGTCGGTACCGCAGCAATGCCAGCTCGACCTGCGCCTTGCCCTCCTGACTGGAGGCGTTCTGGGCGAAGATGTCGAGGATCACCGCGGTCCGGTCGATGGCCGTCCGCTTCAGGATCTTCTCGAGGTTGAACTGCTGGGCGGGCGCCAACTCGTCGTCGAACACGACGGTGTCGCAGTCCGTGGCGATCGCTGTGGCCTTGATCTCGAGTGCCTTGCCTGCGCCGACGTAGGTGGCAGGGTCGGGTCGATCCCGGCGCTGGACCATGCGGCCCACGGGGTCCGCACCAGCGGTGTCGACCAATCGGGCCAACTCATCGAGGTTGGCGTCGACGTCGTCGGCTCGCGAGTCACGAGTCGAGACACCGACCAGGATGATCCGCTCACGGAAGCTGCGGTCGATGAAAGCCGCGCCGGTCCCGCCGTACTCGCCATACGCGCCGCGGTGATCCTCGATGAGCTCCACCGGTACGCCGCTCGCCGGGCCGACCTCGGTCTGGTCTGTCAGGTCGTCGGTCACGAGACGGACACCTCCGCCACGGACACGGTGGGGCCGATGAGCACTGCTGTGGCTCCCAGGTGCACCTGACCGCTGCCGCCCGGTAGATCGACGCGCACGTCGGTCCCGACCAGTCCCCAGTCGTGGGCCACGGCCGCGGCGACGGTCGCGCCCGACCCGCACGCCAACGTGAGGCCGGCACCTCGCTCCCAGTGAGAGAGCTCGATGCGATCGTTCCCCGTCACCTTCATCACATGGACATTGATGCCGCCCGGCACCAGATTCTCCCAGTCGGCGCCGACCTGGCGCAGGTCGACCTCCGCGCCGCTGGACAGGGCGACGAGGTGCGGGTTGCCCACCGATCGCGTGGCAACCCGGAGGCCAGGAATGGCCCAGCCGGCCGGGAGCTCCGGTCCTGGTCGGACCTGACCCATGTCCACCGACAGGACCATCTCGTCGGGTCCGGTCACCGACCGGACCTCCAGGGTTCGCCGACCGGCCGGCGTGTCGATCACCACGACTTCACCAACGAGTCCCGCACCGTCCGTCATTCCCGAGGCCCGGAGCCACGCTTGGGCCAGACAACGGATTCCGTTGCCGCTGATCTCCGCAGCCGAACCGTCGGAGTTGTGCAGCACCATCTCGACATCCGCTCCGGCCGAGCCGGCCATCCCGTGGAGCACGCCGTCGGCACCCACGCCGGTATGGCGATCACAGAGTGCTCTCGAACGCGCCGGATCAGCACGGAGTCCCGGGTTGGTGGACTCGAGCGCAACGAGGAAGTCGTTGCCCAGGCCGTGGTGCTTGGTGAGGTGGAGCGTCATGGGAGTAGGGGTGGATCAGAGCGGATCACGTGAACGATCCGCTGTCGTCCAAGCTATCGACGACACCCGAGGTCGCCCGCCGGATATCGCTGGAGCTGACCCACCAGTCGAAAACCGAGTCAACGAGCGTCGGGGAGTCGGCGTCGAACCACCGAATGCGGGGATCACGCCCGAACCACTTCTGTTGACGAAGAGCGAAACGTCTCGTGTCGATCAGGGCCGAGCGGAGACAGTCCTCGATCGGGCGGCCGTGACGCACGTGATCGAGCAGATGGCGGTAGCCCAGTGCTCGTTCCGAGGTCCGGGACCAGCCGTCGACGTGTGCTTCGATTCGCTCGACCTCGGCCAGGAATCCGGAGTCCATCTGATCGGCGAGTCGCTGCTCGATTCGCCGACCGAGATCGGCTCGCTCGATGGCCAACCCAACCTGGACGACCGGGACCGGTGCGTAGGCACCCAGGCCAGGCCCGGAGTCGCTGAATCGCCGACCGGACCCGATGGTGACCTCCAGGGCCCGGAGCAGTCGCCGACGATTCCCCCCGTCGATCCGTGATGCGGCGACCGGATCGGTCGACTCCAGCCGGGAACGGAGCTCGGCGGTCGACAGCGTGTCGAGCTCCGCCGCCACAGCGGGGTAGCGGCCCGGGATCGCCAGGCGATCGACCACGGCGCGGTGATAGAGACCCGTTCCCCCGACCAACAGCATCGGTCCGACGGTGGCAGCTCGAACTTCCTCGGCCCGGTCCCGGAACCAGGCGACGGAGCAGTCCTCATGAGGATCCAACATGTCCAGGAGATGATGAGGTACTTCGGCCCGGTCCGCGGCAGTGGGTTTGGCGGTCCCGATGTCCATGCCCCGATAGACGCACATTGAATCGACGGACATGATCTCGGCAGTCGACACGAGCCTCGTCAGGCCCATGGCCAACGCCGACTTCCCGGCTGCGGTCGGGCCGACGATCGCCAGATCATCCAGGCCACCCGGGGGCCGATCGGGTGTCACGCCAGGAGTCCGCAGAGAGCGTAGAACTCGACCCGCCTGGGGTCGGGGCGTTCGATCCCGTAGGCCTCGGCCAAGGCCAGCACGGCGCCCGGACCGATGACGCTGGCCACGTCAGCGGCGGCCAGCCCGAGGTCCCGGTATCGGTCGGCGGTGGCCAGCGCCGAGGTGTCGGACCACCCGATGACGGCCCCCCGGTCGGTGACCACGTTGGCCAGTCGGGCATGCCCGATGGTGGGTACGACGTCGCCGTCGGGTGACCGGAGTCCGCCATGCAGGTCGATCAGCATGTCGGCGATCCGTTCCGGCGACTGCCCCGCATATGGGCCGGGCAGGGTCAGAGGCACACCGCTCCGCAGGCGAGTGAGCGCAGTGGACAACTGTTCGGCCGGGGCCAGGACCGGCCACGACTCGTCGATGGCCCCGGAGTGCAGCGAACGGAGGGCGGCAGCGAACTGGGTGACGACCCGCTGCGGATCGAGCAGGAACTGCGGTTCGTCGAGGCGGGGGCCATCGTGGTTGCCCCCGACCGCCGTTTCGCTCAGGTCGCCGATCCCGCCGTTCACCCGCCGTTCACCCGGCGGTGACCGCTATCCGCGTGCGATGCGTGGGGACGGCCACGACGTCTCGCAGTACTCCGTCGAGGCTGGACATGTGCGCCCCGACGACCTCGGCCGTGGCGTAGGTGCCGGGTCTGAGCGGACCGTCGGGTGTGAAGTGAACCAGCTTGTTCTGACGGGTCCGCCCGGTCAGTCGAGCGGGATCGCGCTTCGACGGACCTTCCACCACGATCTCCTCGAGTCGCCCCACGCGTGCCTGATTGCGCTGGAGCGAACTTCGTTGGAGCACGGTCCGCAGACGCTCGAGGCGCTCGACCGCCACCCCGTGATCGACCAGCTGGTCAGTGAGCAACGCCGCTTCGGTGCCAGGACGCGACGAGAAGATGAAGGTGAACGCCGCGTCGTAGCCGGCTTCAGCAGCCAACTCGAGAGTGTCGGTGAAGTCGTGGTCGGTCTCGCCGGGGAAGCCGACGATGATGTCGGTCGTGACGGCGAGATCCGGCATGGCGGTTCGTGAGGCGTTCAACCGATCCAGGTATCGGTTCGAGGTGTAGCCGCGGTGCATGGCCGCCAGGATCCGGTCGCTGCCGCTCTGCACGGGCAGGTGGAGGTGCTCGCACACCGCCGGCGTGTTCGCCATGGCCGCGATCGTTTCGGAGCGGAGGTCCTTGGGATGCGGACTGGTGAAACGGACGCGCCGGATGCCGGGAACCTTCCCCACCCGCTCCAGGAGGTCGGCGAAGAGGGGCCGGGCGGTGCGGGCGCCGTCGGCCCAGGTCGCCCCGGCGCCGTGACTGGCCGCTGTTCGGTCGGCCGAACGCAGGGCCAGGGCCAGATCACGACCATATGAATTGACGTTCTGTCCGAGCAGTGTCACCTCGGTCACGCCATCCGCCGCCAGATGTTCGATCTCGGTCACCAGGTCGCCGAAGGGCTTGGACATCTCGGGCCCGCGTACAGCGGGGACGATGCAGAAGGCACACGAGTTGTCGCAACCGATCTGGATCGTCACCCACGAGGCGAACCCCAGTTCCCGACGAACGGGTAACGCGGTCGGGAACATCTGGTGATCGTCGACCACCGCCGCATCGAGGATCTCGGTGACCGGGCCGGTCCGGCGTGACTCGTTCAACAGTTCGGCGGCCCGATGGACGTTGTGGGTGCCGAAGACCACGTCGACGTGACCGGCCCGCCGCTGGATCTCGTCACGATCCTTCTGGGCGAGGCACCCGCCGACCATGATCTCCATGCCGGGCCGAGCAGCTTTCGCCGACTTGAGGTGACCAAGCGTGCCGTAGAGCCGATTGTCCGCGTTCTCACGGATGCAACAGGTGTTCAGCACCACGACGTCGGCGTCGTCCATGCTGTCGGCGGGGAGCAACCCGTCTGCTTCGAGCAGCCCCGCGATCCGCTCGGAATCGTGCTCGTTCATCTGGCATCCGAACGTCTGCACCAGATAGCGACGACTCACGATTCCGAGTGTACGGGCCCGCCGACGACGCCTCGTGGTCGGCGCCGGGTCGCGACACCGGCCCGACAGACCGTCGCGGTGCATCCGGACGGCGTGCTCTGGCGAAGACATGAAGACCGCCGCGTCGCGCGGCAGGTCTTGGACCACTCCACGGAGGACACATGAAGAAACTCACCCCGAGGTTCGCAGCAGCTGCTGTGTGCCTGGCACTCGTGACATCGATCACGGGCATTTCCAGCGCCGGGGCTGCCCCGGCCGCGGCCCCCACCGCCGACATCGTGGACACTGCAGTAGCGGCTGGCAGCTTCACCACTCTGGTCGCCGCCGCTCAGGCCGCAGGTCTGGTCGGTGCGCTCAAGGGCCCCGGCCCCCTCACGGTGTTCGCTCCGACCGACGCAGCGTTCGCGTCGCTCTTGGGCAAGCTCGGACTCACCCCCGCTCAGCTCCTGGCCAACGTGCCGCTGCTCACGACGGTCCTGACGTACCACGTCGTCTCGGGCAAGATCCTGTCCACCGACCTGGCGGCATCGCAGACGCCGACAACCCTTGCGGGCGGCCAGTTGCTGGTGACCAAGTCGGCCAGCGGTGTGAAGATCAACGGCTACGCCAACGTGACGACCGCTGACATCCTGGCCACCAACGGCGTGATCCACGTCGTCGACCAGGTGCTCCTGCCGATCTTCGTGCCGGACCCCAACGCTGCGCCGAAAATCCCGAACATCGTGGAGACGGCTCAGGCCGCCGGTAGATTCACCACGCTGCTCGCCGCGGCTCAGGCTGCGGGTCTGGTCGGTGCCCTGACGGGCCCCGGCCCGCTGACGGTGTTCGCCCCGACCGACGCTGCGTTCAACACACTGCTGCGTCGTCTGCGGACCACTCCGGAGAAGCTGCTCGGCAACGTGCCGATGCTGACCAAGGTCCTCAAGTATCACGTCGTCTCCGGCGCCATCACCACCGCAGACCTCAGGCGGGGCCGCAATGTGGTGACCACACTGGCGGGCAACAAGATCGTGGTCCGCAAGCACGGTGGCCGCGTGACGGTCAACCGCACCGCAGTGGTGACCACCCCGAACATCATTGCGTCCAACGGCGTGATCCACGTGATCAACCGGGTCCTCATTCCCCGCTGATCGAGTGGGAAACAGGCCGGCCCCGCCACTGAGGTGGGACTGGCCTGCGCTCAGCAACGACAGTCAGCAGGGCCCCGGCGGATTCCGCCGGGGCCCTGCTGATGTTCGGGCTGTCGTCTGGCCCGCCGCCATCAGCGAACGTCCGATCAGTCGAGGGTGATCGGCAGATCATCTGCCTCCGCGAAGGCTTCGTCGGCCGCTGCCTCGCCCTCCGGCAGTTCGACGAGATCACCGATCCCGGCGGCGGCACGTACCCGCTCGTCGATCTCGACCATCACCTCGGTGTTGTCCGTCAGGAAGGACTTGGCATTCTCCCGGCCCTGGCCCAGCTGTTCACCCTCGTAGGTGTACCAGGCACCGGATTTCTTCACGATCCCCTGATCCACCGCCAGGTCGAGCACCGCGCCCTCCCGGCTGATGCCCTTGCCGTACATGATGTCGAACTCGGCCTGGCGGAACGGGGGCGCCACCTTGTTCTTCACGACTTTCACCCGGGTCCGGTTGCCCACGATCTCGACGCCGTCCTTGATCGCCTCGATCCGGCGGATGTCCAGCCGCACTGAGCTGTAGAACTTGAGCGCACGACCACCGGTGGTGGTCTCGGGCGATCCGAACATGACGCCGATCTTCTCCCGCAGCTGGTTGATGAAGATGCAGATGGTGTCGGTGCGGTTGAGGTTGGCCGTCAACTTCCGGAGGGCCTGGGACATCAGACGGGCCTGGAGCCCGACGTGGGTGTCCCCCATCTCACCCTCGATCTCGGCCCGTGGGGTGAGCGCCGCCACCGAGTCGATGACCACGACGTCGAGCGCTCCCGAGCGGATCAACATGTCGGTGATCTCGAGCGCCTGCTCGCCGGTGTCCGGCTGGGAGATCAACAGTTTGTCCACGTCGACGCCGATCTTGGCGGCGTAGAGCGGATCGACCGCGTGCTCGGCGTCGACATAGGCGCAGGTTCCGCCGTTGCGCTGCGCCTCGGCCACGACGTGCATGGCGAGCGTGGTCTTGCCTGACGCCTCGGGACCGAAGATCTCGGTGACCCGACCTCGGGGTAATCCGCCCACACCCAACGCGATGTCCAAGGGGAGTGCGCCGGTCGATACGACGCCGATGGCCATGGAGACCTTGTCCCCCATGCGCATGACCGAACCCTTGCCGAACTGCTTCTCGATCTGGCCAAGTGCCATGTCGAGTGCCTTGTCCCGATCTCCGGTGGTGCGATCCGTGGAGCTCATGCTGTGCTGCCTTCCTGGGAGTGACCCATGTTCGACGGGCGGGGGTGCCCGTGCCGTGGCCGGCTGTTCAGCCGGCGATCCTGTGGTGACTGACCCTATGGAGGGGGTGCGACACCGGCGCCGTCGGCATGTCAGCAGCGTAATTACGAACACTCGTTCGATCAAGGACCTTCGAGAGGAAATCTCAGGCTCGGTCCAGCCCATCGATCAGTCGGCAGAACTCGGCCGGCCAGCCTCAGGCCGGCAGTTGCAGCCGCAGGAGGTTCAACGCCGAGATACAGGCGAACTCCCGCACCTGCTGACGGCCGCCCGGGAGGCGGAACTCCATGGACACCGGCGCAGCATCGCCGATGACCACGGCCACGCACACCGTTCCCACCGGCCGGCCCTCGGACTCGCTGGGACCGGCCACGCCGGTCGTGGCCACACCAACGGTCGATCCACAGACGCGCCGCACGCCGAGCGCCATGGCCTCGGCCGCCTCGGTGGAGACCACTGGCCCCTCCGGTACACCGAGGACCTCGAACTTGACCGCCGGGTCATAGGCGACCACTCCCCCGCGGAACACCGAGGAGGCGCCGGCGACCGAGCAGATGCGAGCCGCCATGAGACCACCGGTCAGCGACTCCGCCACCGCGAGTGAGTGCCCCAGTGCTCCCAGCGAGTCGAGCACCACCGATTCGATGGTCTCGTCGTCGACACCGAAGACCAGCCCGTTCGGCAAGATGGCGCGAACGAGTCGTTCCTCGTCGGCCAGGAGTCGTGCGGCGTCGTCAGGGGACTCGGCCTTGACGGTGATCCTGATCTTGAGCCCCTCGATCCCCGAGGCCAGGAACGCCAACGTCGGGTTACCCGTGCGGTCCAGCTCGACGATGCGATCGGCCAACAGTTCGGCGAGCCCGGACTCGCTCTCGCCCCACGTCCGCAACGTCCGGCTGGCAATGACGCCACTCAAACCGGCCCGCCGCACCAGTTCGGGCAGGATCTCCTTTGACATCATCTCCTGCATCTCCCACGGAACCCCGGGGACTGCAAAGACCAGACGCTCCCGGCCGTCGACCTCCACCGGGCACCGCAGACCGGGCGCTGTGCCGGGTTGGGTCTCGAGGAACGTGGCGGTCGCCGGACGATGAGCCTGCAACAGGTTGTTGTCCGGCATGGACCGATCACGGCCCCGGAACATCCATCGGATGACATCGGCTCGGTCCTCGTCGAACTCCAGGGGTGCGCCCACCACTCGGGCAATGGCCTCACGGGTCAGGTCATCCTGGGTGGGACCGAGGCCACCGCAGCAGATCACCACGTCGGAACGCTCCACGGCCGCCGAGATGGCCGTCACCATCCGGTCGATGTTGTCCCCCACCTTGGTCTGCAGCAGCGAGTCGATGCCGTGCGCGGCCAGCTGTTCACCGATCCAGGACGAGTTCGTGTCGACGATCTGCCCCAGGAGCAGTTCGGTGCCGATGGCCACCACTTCAGCGCGCATGGCGTCACGCTAGGTGCCTCAGCCCCGTTCCATGGTGCTGGCCGCCGAGGCGCCGGCGGCGAAATACTGGGCCCCTGACACCAGGCCGATTGCCACACCCGCCCACAGTGTGCTGAGCGACAGCCAGGTCAGATCCTGCGTCCACGGCATGGTGACCCACCCGACGCTGGCCAACTGGATGAACGTCTTCCACTTGGCCAATTGCGAGGCCTGGATGGCCAAGCCTCTCGTGGCATAGCGCGCCCGCAGCCAGGAGACGGCGATCTCTCTCACCACGATGAGCGCCAGTGCAACCCAAGGGAATCGGCCGACCCAGCACATCACCCCGATGCCGCCGAGGACGAGGACCTTGTCGGCCAGCGGATCCAGGAACGCGCCGGACCGGGTGCTGCCGTACCGGCGAGCGAGCCTGCCGTCGACCAGGTCGGACGACGACAGGACGAACCACGCCCCACAGATGGCCCAGGAACTCTGGTTGTCGTCCGCCAGCATCATGGCGAATGCCACCGGTGCGAAGGCGATTCGGGCCAGGGTCACTGCGTTGGCCGGGGTGAGGATGGCCCCGGGGCCGTAGGTCCGCGGGGCCGTCAGGCCATCACCGCTCATGACATGCCGCTCATGACATGTCGCTCATGGGATCGACTCGGCCAGCAGATCGGGGCCGGATGCGCCGGTGATACGGACCCGGTGGAACTCGCCGACCGTGAGTGAATCGGGCACCGAGACGACCCCATCGATCTCCGGCGCCTCTCGGTACGTCCGAGCGACTCCCACGGCATCGACCAGGACCTCGGCGTCACGTCCGATCCATCGGTCGGACCGGGCGGCGGTGATCGAGTCCTGCAACTCGCCCAGCTCGGCCAGCCGATCGTGGATGAGGCCGGACTCCACGTGTTCGTCCAGATCGGCGGCATAGGTCCCCGCTTCGGGGGAGAACGGGAAGAATCCGCACCAGTCCAGTTGCGCGGCCTCCACGAAATCGAGCAGTTGGTCGTGATCGGCCTCGGTCTCGCCGGGGTAGCCCACGATGAAGTTCGACCGGAAGGCGGCATGCGGCTCTCGTGCCCGGATCGCCTCGATCCGGTCCTGGAACCGGTCGCCGGAACCCCACCGACGCATACGACGCAACAACGGGCGGGAGACGTGCTGCAACGACAGGTCGAAGTACGGGAGCCCGGTGGCGAGGATCACGTCGATCAGACCGTCGGTCAGGTCCGATGGATACAAGTACAGGAGGCGGACCCGTGGCACCCGTTCGGCCACCGATTGGACCAACATCTCGATCGAACGCTCCCCCACTCCCTGGTCCCGCCCGTACGACGCCAGATCCTGGGCCACGAGGACCACTTCCTTGGCACCCAGTGCGTCGACTTCATCGAGGATGGAGCTGACGGTGCGCGATCGCTGTGGCCCACGGAACGACGGGATGGCACAGAAGCCGCACGCCCGGTCGCAACCCTCGGCGATCTTCACGTAGGCCCATGGCGCAGCCGCAGGGGGGCGGGGCAGGTTCAACAGGTCGAAGTCCGGCAGCGGCGCCGCCACGACCGGGATCAGCCGGCGACTGCTCGACTGCTGGCCCCCGGTTCCACCTGTGAGGTCGCGACCGAAACCGGCGACCAGGTCCACCTCGGGGAGCGCATCGGCCAACTCGGTGCCGTACCGCTCCGCCATGCAACCGGTCACGACCACTCGAGCGCCCTCGCGTCGGGCGTCGACCAAGGCGAGCGTGGTGTCGATCGACTCCTGCCGGGCGGACTCGATGAAGGCACATGTGTTCACCACGACCAGATCGGCCGACGACGAGTCCAGCGCGGGAGTCATGCCGTTGGCCACGAAACGCCCGGTCAACTTGTCCGAATCGACCTGGTTCTTGGGACAGCCCAGGGTCTCCACCCAGAAGGTCTCATCCAGCCCGGTCATAGCCGGAGTTTAGGCGTTGTGGGCCGTCACCCCACCGGGCCGCGGCCAGTCCGCCACCAGGAGTTGTCCCTGAGCTGATGCGGTGAGGTACACGACTGCGGCGCCACCAGGGGCGAAGCAGACGTTGGTGACCAGCGGATCGTCGACGTGCCAGTGCTCGACGGTGGAGCCGTCCGGTGAGATCGCGGTGATGCCGCCTTCGCCCAGGCCCAGTGTGCCGACGCAGACCCACCCGTGCCCGTCGACCGACAACGAATCGAACAGCACCAGCCCGCCGGCGCCGTAGAGCAGGCTGCCGCCGGCGAACAACCCCGGGTGTGAGGCGACTTCGCCGGCGCCGGTCACCGACCAACTCCATACCCGACCGGTGAAGGTCTCGGCCACGTAGATGATCGATCCGTCCGGGGAGAGTCCCACGCCGTTCGGGAACTCCATGGGGCGGATGACCTCGCGGACGTCGCCCCCGTCGGTGGAGCTCCAGAAGACGCCCGTACGATCCGAGTTGCGATCGCGCTGGATGCCGAAATCGGTGAAGTAGAAACCGCCCCGCCCGTCCATCACCAGATCGTTCGGCGCAACGAGCGTCCGGCCAGCACACCCTTTCACCAACGTGGTGACCGATCCATCGGACAGGTCCACCCGATCGACGGTGCCGGGCCGCCAGTTCGAAGACGGTTGGTGCGTCACCAACATGCCGCCCAGATCGATGAAGTCGAACGCCCCACCGTTGTTCGCCACGACCACCCCCCCGTCCGGTGCGACGGCCGCACCGTTCGGCCCGCCTGGAACCTCGGCCACCACAGTCACCGTCCCGTCGGGAGTGACTCGGCTGAGGGTCTGGCGCCGCATCTCCACCACCAGCACCGAGCCGTCGGCCATGGCAACGGGCCCCTCCGGGAACTCCAGCCCGGAGGCCACGACACGGGTGTCGAGGCGATGGTGGGTGATCGTGGGCGTCATCGAAACCTCCGACGCCCGACGCTAGCTCCGCCTCCGACCGTGACGGCCGGACGAACGGCTCCTCTGACCGGGAGTCCCCTGAGTACCCTGGACCAGGTGAGCAACGAACCGTCCCCCGAGCACCCACTTCACCAGTTGGCCGAACAACTGGAGGCCGCCGATGGAGCGCCCGCTGAGCGCGCCCGTGCACTCGGCGAGGCGGCTCGACTGGCGGCCGAGGAGGACCACGACCCGGGCTTCATGGACCGGCTCGAGGCCGAGGCCATCGACTTCGAGGCGGATCACCCCGACCTGGCCGCGGTGATCCGTCGGGCGGTTGAACTCCTCGGGAGCGCTGGCCTCTGAGCGGCACGGTTCGGTGACTCGCTGGGGGGTCAGGTCGCGATGGAATCAGGTCCGTCGCTGTGCAGAATCCGGCGAGATCATCAGCGAGGGATATCCACCGCGTCGAAGTCCGAGCCGGCCAGGACATCGAGCTCGTGCAGCACATCGTTGTCCCACCTCGGATCAGGTGCGCCCGAGAGGTACCCGGACGAACCGTTGTCGCCCAGGATGACGCCAAGAGGGACCATGGCATCCGCCACGATCCCGGCTGCTCCACTGAAGCGCGACAGGTCGGTCCCCGGCTTGAGGCGAAACACGGCGCCCATGGGGGCAGCGCCGGGTCCGCTGATGCCCCCGCCTGATGGCCCGTCGGCCAGGAGAAGGACCGCTGGGTCCGGGGAGCCGTGAAGCGAATCATGTGATCGATCCGGCCAGCAACGATCTCGTCGTAGGGCACCAGTAGCCGCAGGATCAGCAGACCTGCGGCATCGGCCAGGGTCCCGCATCGCTCTCGTCGGCGTATTCGAACGGCACAGCGACCTTCGGGGTGGCTGCGTTCGCTGTGGTGTGACGACCTGAAACGAGCTCCCATGACCCGTCATCGGCCTGGAACGGGCCGCGCCTTGTGGGGACTCGGCTCAATCGTCGAGCGGGACTCCGAATCCAGACGCGTGGGCCCGAGCGGGGTCGTTCGCCCGACTGTGGCGCAATTCGACGTCGCCGCCAGGTACATCGACACGACCGCCAGATACCTCGAGAGTGCCAACAGCTTCAGCCGGAGGGCCGAAGTCGTCGGACCCGTCGTCGTCGCCCTCGGCCGGGGTGCGGCCCATGGCCAGGTCCAGCTCTGGCAGTGTCATCAGGACCTCGCGTGCCTTGGAGCCGGTGGACGGACCCACCACCCCGCGCTGTTCCAGCAGGTCCATCAGGCGCCCGGCCCGAGCGAAACCGACCTTCAACTTTCGTTGCAGCATGGACGTGGAACCGAAGTTCGACCGCACGATCAGCTCCATGGCGGCGATCAGCAGGTCGTCGTCGTCGCCAGCATCGAACCCGTGTCCAGCGCTGCCGGCCGCTGAGGTGTCCTCGCCCTGGACCTCTTCGACGTACTGCACCTCTTTGACCTGACGTCGCCAGTGGGACACCACCTTGGCGACTTCGGCCTCCTCGACCCAGCAGCCCTGGATCCGGTCGGGCACTGACGACGTGGGACCGAGCAGGAGCATGTCGCCCTGACCGATGAGCTTCTCGGCCCCGCCGTTGCCCAGGATGACCTTGGAGTCGGTGGCCGTGGCCACCGCGAAGGCGAAGCGCGCAGGGATGTTGGCCTTGATCACGCCCGTGATCACGTCGACCGAGGGACGCTGGGTGGCGATCACCAGGTGCACCCCGACCGCACGAGCCTTGGCGGCGATGCGGTTGATCGACTCCTCGACGTCGCGTGCTGCCACCATCATCAGATCCGCCAGCTCGTCGACGATGATCAGGATGAACGGCAGGCGCGGGTACTCAATCGCCTCACCTGGCTCCGGCACCAGCTCGCCCCGGTCGAACGCCGCGTTGTAGCCAGTGATGTCCCGGAATCCCACGGCCTCGAGCAGCTCGTAACGTCGCTCCATCTCCTTCACCGCCCAGCTCATGGCGTTGGCGGCCTTCTTCGGGTTGGTCACCACCTGGGTCAAGAGATGCGGGATCCGGTTGTACTGGGTGAGCTCGACCCGCTTTGGGTCCACCAGGATCAAGCGGACCTGATCCGGTGTGGCGCGCATGAGGATCGACGCCATGATCGAGTTGATGCACGAACTCTTGCCGGCACCGGTCTGACCGGCGATCAGGACGTGGGGCATCTTGGCCAGGTTGACCATGATGTTGCGACCCTCGATGTCTCTCCCCACGGCGACCTCCAGGGGATGTCGGGCAGCCTTCGCTTCGCTCGACGAGAGGATGTCCGCAACCGCCACGATCTGACGGGTGTGGTTCGGGACCTCGACACCGATGGCCTGCTTGCCTCGGATCGGAGCTTCGATCCGAACCTCGGGCGTGGCCATGGAGTAGGCGATGTCCTTCTGGAGGCTGATCACGCTGTTGACCTTCACCCCGACGCCGAGCTCCAGCTCGTATCGGGTGACGGTTGGCCCGACCACCATGCCCGACAAGCGGGTGTGGACACCGTGCTCCGCCAACGTTGCCTCCAGTTGGCGGCCACGCGCCGTGATGGCATCGGTGTCGATGGACTGGGAACCGGTGTGGGTCAGCAGGTTCATGGGTGGCAACTTCCAGTCGCCGTCGTACCCGGGGCCGAGGTCCATGGCCAGCTGTGTGGGCTCCACTGCGCTCGGCTGGAAAACAGTGGGTTCGGGTGGGGGGCCGGCCGGCGTTGGTCCGGCCACCCTGGTTGGACGGGAGCCCGGAAGACCCTGTCCTTTCGCCTGGTGATCGAACAGCTCGACAGTGGGCTCCACGCCCTCCGCATCACGGTCGCCCCCGACCCGGAACAGATCACCGAGCCAGCGGGCGATGGCGGCCATGGCCGGGCGCGCACCGGAGCGGACCGACGTGGCGAGACTGGCCAGCGATCGGCCGCTGGCCAATGACACTCCGAGGATCGTCACCAGGACGAAGACCGCTGCGGCACCTGCGCCGGTGACCAACGCCGCGAGGGGCGCACCGAGGGCGGCGCCGATGAGCCCACCTGCGTCGGTGACGACCGAGAGGCCCTGCCTGGCATCGTCGGCCAGCGCAATGTGGAGCAATCCTGCGGCGGACAGAAAGCAGAGGGCCCCACCGATGCTGCGGCGAATCGTGACCGCCCGGTCACCGGGTTCCTCCGCCTCCACCCCGAACCTGGCCCGGCCCCACATGGCACAGACGACTCCCGCTCCTGCGAACGCCACCGGCGCCACGTACCTGAGCACACCGACCAGCCAACCGAGGGCCGCGCTCGAGCCCCGACCCAAGGGCCCGGCCGATGCGGCGTAGACCCCGAACCCTGCGACGACCGCCAGGATCAGCAGCGCCACGGCCACAATGGTCGTGCCGAAGCCCTCGAAGACACTGGGCTCGGGCGGCGCTGCGTTCTTTCCCGGCCCCGGCGAGCCTTTGGCGCCTGAGGCCTTGGCCCCGGAGCCCTTCCCGGTAGCCGAGGCGCCTGCGTCCCGACCGCCTGCCGGCTCGGGCGACGAGGGGGCGGGACGAGCCGCGCGGCGTGAAGGATCGATCGTGGCCACAGCACCTCTGAGGTTACGACTCCCCGGCGACAGTGCGGGGGACGCCCTCAGTCCAGGCCGGCCAGGACCTCTCGTGCTGCGGCATCGACCCAGTCCGGAGCGGGGCCGAGCGGCATTCGGCACTGACCGACCGGCAGCCCGAGGACGCGCAGCATGGCCTTGGTGGGGATCGGGTTCGGAGCGTCGTCGGTGCCCTCGAACTCGTAACTGGGGATGAGCGCCGCGTTGATGCGTTGCGCGGCCGAAATGTCCCCAGCGAGGAAGGACACGATCAGATCCTTCATCTGACGCCCGACCCAATGGCTCGCCACCGAGATCACCCCCACCGCACCGACGGCCAGCAACGGCAGTGTCAACGCGTCATCGCCGCAGTACACCTCGACCTGCGGACCAGCCGCGTCGATCAGTCGAGCGGTCTCGGCCGGACTCCCTGCGGCATCCTTGATCGCCACGATATTGGCAACGTCGGAGCAGAGCCGCACCATCAGCTCGGTGGAGAGCTTGCGACCGGTTCGCACCGGAATGTCGTAGAGCACCACCGGGAGGTCCGTGGCCGACGCAACCGCGCGGAAGTGTGCTTCGAGACCCGCTTGCGATGGCCGGTTGTAGTACGGCGTCACCACCAGCACGCCATCAACCCCGAGTTCAGCCGACCGGCGAGTGGCGTCCACGGCGTAGGTCGTGTCGTTGGAGCCGGTTCCCAGCAGCAGCGGCACCTCCACTGTCTCCCGGACGACCCGGGTCAGCGCCACCTCCTCGCTGTCGGACAGCACGGGGCTCTCCCCTGTGGTGCCGCAGAGGACCAGGCCGTCCGAGCCGTTCCGAACCAGCCAGTCGGCCAGTGTCGCTACCGCATCCAGATCCAGTGCGCCATCGGTGTCGAACGGCGTCACCATGGCGGTCACGACCTGCCCGAACCTCGCTGTCATCCCGGACCCCGATTGCTCCGCACCACACCACTGTCGCTCAACGCACACCTGTCCTGATCCATCGGGTGCCTCACCGCTTTGGCAGGCTCTGCTCGTCGTTCTTCGAAGTTCTGCGACGACCCAGAGTGGCCAGCAGGTCTTCGTGGAGCTCGAACCACACGGTGTGATACGACGCCATCGTCGGCGAGGTGAACCACGCCGTCTCACCGGTTCGGACACGTTGCAGCGCCCGACCGAAGAGGTGAGCGTAGGAGACGAACCTCGGCAACGCTCCACCGAGTTCCTCGACCAGCGGAACCGCCCTGCTGTGGAAGCGGGCGAGTTGGCCGATCACCCGTTGGTCAGAGGCCGAATCGAGATGATCGTTCGGGACCTCGCCCTCGGGACCGTCGCGGAGCTGCCAGGAACGGCACAGGGCGAGGAACTCGGTATTCAACGGATCGAACCGATCGAAAGCGGACTCCAACCGGGATCGAACCCCGGCCGCATCGACCTCAGAGCGCAGCAGGGCCTCACCCCGGCTGCGACCTTCGGCGCTCAGCTGCCACCCGGCCAGCCGTCCCGAGCGGTGCACGACCAGAGCGGCGGCCGCCAGCTCAGCCAGCAACGCCTCGACCTCAGCCCGACGGGCGCCGGTCCGCCAGACGAGCTCGTCGGTGTCCAGGAGACCGGCGATCCGGATCGCCGCCAGACAGCACCTCTCCAGATCGTCGGACACCGCCTGACGATATTGCAGCGGAGGAGTGACGGGGTCGGCCCGGGCGGAGACCCCGACGCCCGGGCCGACCCAGAACTAGGCGATCACCAACCCGAACGGGGCCTGCTGGGTGTACGTCGGGAACACCTGATTGAGGTTCGATGCTCCGCCCCGCACGCTGAGCACCTCGGACAATCCGCGGCGGTAGTCGTTCAACACGCTGAGGTCGCCGTCCTGGGGGTCGTCGGCAATCGTGCTCGGGAAGGAGCCGTAGACCCCACCGCGAATCTTTCGACCCATGATGAACTGGCAGCTCCCCCGCCCGTGGTCGGTGCCTCCCGAGCCGTTCTCGTTGATGGTGCGACCGAACTCCGAGATGGTGGCCAACGTCACCTCGTCCATCAGGCTGCCCATGTCCACATAGAACGCCGTCATGGCGTCGGCCAGCCCGGCGACCCGCTGACGGAAGTACGATGCCGGATCCTCGGGGGCGCCCATCCCGTCATGGGTGTCCCAACCGCCGATATCGAGGGCCACGCAGCGCAGCCCAACGTTGGCCCGGATGAGCTGCGCGGTCTCCTTCAGACCGCTGGCCAGGTTCGACCCCGGATACACCGCACCGTTCTGTGGCTGGTACTGCGGCAAGGTGAAGTTGGTCCCGGCGACGGTGTTGATGGCGCCGATCGTGGTCGCTCCGGTCTGGAGGAGCAGATCGCCCATCCCTGCGTCGTACCAGCTGCTCAACGCGGTTCGGGCCCGCGTGTTCGACGGGAAGCCCGACACGTTGAAGGAGCCGATGGAGTACATCGAGTAGGCGGCGACGCCGCCCTGCAAGCTCCGCTGGAGCTGGCCACCGCGACCGACCGCGGCGAGTCGATCGACTCCCGACTGACCCATCAGGTAGCGATTCAGGAAGCCGTTGGCGTAGCTGTTGCTGGCGCTGCCGAACTCCCAGTGACGCTCGGAATCGAAGTGGCTCCGGGTGTTCGATTCATACCGAGGCATCCCGGCTGCGTGGACAACGGCCAGATGGCCGTTCGACCACGGACCGGCGTGAAGCGAAGCCATTCCGGGGTGCATCCCGAATGTTCCGGACAGCCCGAACGGACTGATGGCGCCACCCTGGACCATCGGGAGCCCCGCCTTGCCGGTGGGGTCCGCGAACTCAGACGGATCCTTGACCCGGATGTTGGGGCGCAACGTCCGGTAGGTGGCCATGTTGTAGGGCGCCACCATGTTCAGTCCGTCGGCTCCGCCCCGGAGGAAGATCAGGACGACCACGTCACCCTGCGATGGGTTCTCGGGCGAGGCGAAGGCGAAGCGGGACCCGAAGGTGAGCGCCGCTGCACCTCCGGCTGCCGCTGCGGTGCCCCCCAGGAAGGTGCGACGGCTGACCCCGGTGGGGCCGGCGTCAGTGGTGGGGTCGGTGGTGGCGGTGTTGGTCGCGGTGGTGTCGATCGTGGTCATGGTGTCTCCTCAGCGGCGCTGGAACGTGGGGTGGCTCAGGATCAGGCCGACCGCGAGCGGGAACTTGGTGGTGTCGTTCTTCAGCGTCGTCGAGACCGCTGTCGGGGTGACCGTCAACGCAGTGCACAGATCCGTGACGTCCTGGGAGGACATCGTGAAGTCGGCCAGGTTCGCGGCCATCCAACTGATGAGATCTGCAACAGTCGCAGGGAGCGGGTTGGGCAACAGGACGTTGAGATCGACCCGGACCCGATCAGCGGTGTTGCTCTGGCTCCCCAGTCCGTTCCGAGCGATCAGACCCGATGTCTCCCATCGGTTGATCAACCCGTCGCTCGACACCCAGTGGGCGGCGAAGTCGGGGTACCCGTCCGGGGTGACACGCTCGAAGATGGGCTGACCCATCCCGTAGAGAGCGTCCCGCAGAGCGTCAGCCGACGTGCCTTCCGGATCGTTGGACATGGTCGCACCGAGGGCCCGCAGGCAGGCCACCATGTGCTCCAGGGGTCGGCGAACCTTGCCGCTGACCGAGGAGGCGAACTCCTGGGACATCAGGATGTGCCGAAGTGTCGGAGCAATCGCCGTGTCGTTGGCCGTGAACACCGCCGCCGCAGAATCGACCAGGGCCATCGGCGGGTTGTCCCCGACGAACCGCCGGCAGAGCTTCCAACAGACGTATCGAGCAGTTGACGGGTGATGCGCCAGGTAGTCGACCAGTGCCACACCATCGGCATACCCCTGGCCCACGGCCCGGGCGGGGAAGCTGATCGCTCCGCCGAAGCAGCTGACCGCGGTCCGGCTGTGCTGGTTGGCCAGGAACTTGAAGTTGAACCGGTTGGGCGAGGCGTTGCTCGACTCCAGCGCGAACCCGGAGATGATCTGGGCGACCGCCTGCACATCGGCTTCGGTGTAGACGTGCTCACCGTTGATGATGCCCATGGAATGAAGCTCCAACAGCTCACGGGCGTAGTTCTGGTTGACACCACCGGGCCGGCTGGCGTCGTTCGACAGGTTGTCCAGGTAGTCCAACATGGCCGGACTGTGCGCAGACGCCGACAGCATGGTCGAGAACTTGCCCAGTGCGTTGGCCCGAACGACGTCTTCGTAGTCTCGGGTCCGCAGGAATCCCATCCAGGTGTGGCGGCGCCAGATGTTGAAGTAGTTCCCCCAGAAGTCGCACATGAGCTCGTACAGCTGCTGCTCGCTGTAAATGGCCCGCTGCAGGTTGGCGTGGTCCATGGCGTTGAAGATGCGGTCCTGGCCTCCGCTGGTCTCCCGGACTGCGTAGTTGGCAAGGTTGGAGTTCCGCAGCGACTGGTAGGCGGCCCCGCTCAGACGCCCTTCGGCATCCGGCAGGCCAGCCGGCGCCAGCTGCCGGTCGATCCACGCGGTGATCCCCGTGGCCGAGATGGCCGCCACGAGACCAGGCGTCGGCCCGAAGGTCAACCGGTTCGCCACGTGGTCAGCCGTCAGTGGGACCACGGGTTGCGGTGGTGGAGGTGGTGGAGGTGCGGGTGCGGGTGCGGGTGGAGCCGTAGCCGCCTTCGGCTTCGGGGCCGGGGTGCACGCCGCCGCTCCCGCCACGACCAGAGGAGCCAGCATCAGATGCCGGCGGCTCGGTCCGGTGGTTCGCGGCGCGTGGACCACTTCCAGGTTGTCCTCGGGGCTGAGCACCGAGATGCTCTGCCCACTGTCGTTCCCCAACGTGTCAGTCACGACATATTCATCGGCAGCTGCCGTCCGGAGCTTGAGTCCGATGGCCTGATCGGCTGATCCGTTCGACTCATGAGGAGCCGAACGGTGAGACGTCTCAGGCGGTGCGCAGCTCCGCACCCGTCAGGGCGAACGCCTCGTACTCGTCGGAGGTGTCGGTGAGGTCCTCGAACTGGATCACGCCCAGCTCCTCGAAGCGGTGCCGCAGCCAGGCGTCGTTG
>Ga0105046_10005420_pt1 | contig 20178 bp, 18 predicted proteins | sample MAT03_FD_78385 | JGI IMG/M metagenome (GOLD analysis project Ga0105046, IMG submission 78385) | Freshwater microbial communities from Lake Fryxell liftoff mats and glacier meltwater in Antarctica - MAT-03 (megahit assembly) | ecosystem: Environmental > Aquatic > Freshwater > Ice > Liftoff... | reverse complement strand
GGCCACACGGTACCTTGGTGATAAGCCGCGTCCCGCTCCGCTGGGCCACCGCTATAGCGGCCTCGATACGCCGGATCTTCCGGCGATAACGTCCGCAGTCCGAACGGCGTCACCAGGTGCAGCCGAACCGTGAGCAGCAGTTCACGCCGCCGCGCCGGGTCAAGCAACGGATGCGTCAAGGCCACCGCGAGAATCTGATTGGGGCGGATTTCGGCCGAGCCCGGGCGGTCCAACAGGCACATGCCGCCGTCGCTCCAGTAGGTCGACACAAAGCTCCGCCCGACCCAATCGGCCAACCCCGCGTACTTCATTCGTCGCGCATCATCTCCCAACCGCTCCGCCCATCCGGCCATCAGCCGCAGCGCGTTGTACCAAAGGGCATTGATCTCCACCGGCTTGCCGTGCCGCGGCGTGACCGGCTGGCCGTCGCTGCGGGCGTCCATCCACGTCAACTGCGTCTGTTCGTTTCCACAATGCAGGAGCCCATCCACCGGGTCCATCCCGATCTCAAACAGGGTCCCGCGTTCATGCCATTCGATGATCTCGCGGCCTATGGGATAGAAAACCGTCTCGACCCACTCGGTCTCGCCGGCGGCCCACAGATGCTGGGCCGCCTCGAACGCCCAAAGCGTTGCATCGGCCGTGTTGTACTCCGGCTCCTGTCCCGCGTCGCTGAATCGATTCGGCAACAGCCCTTGCCGCCGGTGTTCTAAAAACCCGTTGAAGATCTCTTTCGCTTCGGCCAACCGTCCAGACTCAATCAGCAGGCCCGGCATCGCGATAAAGGTATCGCGGCCCCAATCGGTAAACCAAGGGTAGCCGGCCATCATCGTTAAGCGCCCATTCAACCGGCTCAAAAACGCGGCCGCTCCGGACAGCGTCTGCACCGTTCCGACCGCTCCGAGTGACGCCGTGAACACAGAGCCCGTCGAGCCGTGAAAGACCCCTGCGCACCACAGGTCTTCGCGAAACGGAAAGCCGCGGTCTAACTCTTCGAGATATTCGACATCGTGATACCAAACGCCCACCGCCTCCCAGTTCGCTCCAATCATGGCAAACTGCAGCGGCGTCTCCGGGCCCGTCCCGAGGGAATGGTAACCGCGCGTCGCGGTGAACACGCGGACCCGCAGCGGGCATGCCTCGCTCGCCTCATAAGTCAGTCGCACCCCGTCCGGACCTTCGAGCAGCTCCAAACGCTTCGTCACCGTAACGCCCTCGACCGTCCACGTCCACTGGGGCTCCGGGGTTGCCGCAAATTCGGTCAGCAACTCGAAGCCCCGCGGGGTGGTCGAGCCGGGGTACTGGCACGCGCCCAGTTCCACCCATCGACCGTTGATGCAAATTTCCTCTTCCACCCGCGGTAGGAGAACATGGCGCTCGCCGCCGTCTCCCCAGGGCGCCACCAGCAGCGCATGGTACCGCCGCGTGTTCGCGCCGGACGCCGTGCTCATCGCGTAGGCACCCCGGCCGTTCGCCACTAACCATTCCGTCCGCGACGACCGCAGATAGTCACGCGGAAAGTCCGCACTCAGTTGGCCCTTCGACATACTCTGCTTGTAGTATAGGTCCAATGGCTCTCTCCCCCGATATCGTCTCGGCCGAACACGAAAAACTCCTCCTCCTCGGCAACCACGCAGCCCATCTGATTCACGACTGGAACAACGTCCTGACTCTCCTGCAAGCCCAGTGCGCCGAACTCCCACCCAGTGACGCCGCCACCGATCTCACCGCCTCGATCGACGAAGCCGCCGCCCTCCCCCGCCAACTCTTGAGCTACCTCCGCCAGTCGGCTCCCACCCGCACCCGCATCGAACTCGACGAATGGCTGCCCTCGGTCGAACCCTCCCTCCGCCAACTCCTCGGCCGCCGCTACCGCTTCTATCCCGACTACGGGGCCCCCGCGCGCGCCGTCTCCGTCGATACGGCCCAACTGCGCAACGCGCTATTTAACCTCACCCTCAACGCCCGCGCCGCTCTCGGCGAATCCGGTCGGGTCCGTCTTGTCACAACGCCCCATCCCATGGGACTCGCGCTCGCGCTCCACGACAACGGCCACGGCTTCGACGACGCTACCCGCGCTCGCCTCTTCGAGCCCTTCTTCACGACCCGCCCTGACTCCCATCGCACCGGCCTCGGCCTCGCCAGCGTCAAGACCTTCGTCGACGCCCACGGTGGTTCCCTCTCGGTCGAAAGCAAGCCGGCCGAAGGCACCGTTTTCACTCTCCTTCTACCGCTGGCTCCTTAGCGCAATTCGAACGGCATCACGGGCCCGCTCAGCTTCAACTCCCGGCCATCTCCGGCTAGATCCACGACCAGTCGGCCATCCTTCTGCGTGCTCCCCTTGCCCGTCCAACTCGTCCCGCCGATCTCGGCCTCCACTTTTTCAAGATCCACCTTCAGCCCTCCGCTCTCCACGCGCATCCCGAACTTCGCGGCAATCCGCCGCGCGGAGGACTCCCCGAGCTGCACCTGCTCCCCGCTCACCTCTCCCTTGGCTTTGCCGCTGCGGCCAATTTCCAATCCCATGCCCCTTGCCTCCGCGCTCCAATTGGCGTCCACTTTCCCGCCTTGCCAGTTCAGCCCGGCGGCTTTTCCCTGCCAACTATAGGCCGGCTTGGCCTTCTCCAGGCTGATCCCCAATTCCCCGCCAATCTCCCCGCCATTCCAGCTAAATCGCAAGTCGCGCAGGCTCACCTTCGACGCGTCCCACTGCACGGTCGTCCGCACATTGCCCACCGTCTGATCGCCGATTTCCAGACCCTCCATCCGCACCGTCCCTTCGGCCCGGCGCGACGCCAACCACTCGGGGACCCGGTCCTCACCAATCCGCAACGTCCGCGCGACGAAGCCCCTTTCCCGCTGCAAAGCCGGAGCCAGCAGCCGTTCTAATTCGCTCGCGCCGACTCGTCCCAGCCGGACGTCGAAGTGGTGTGGCCGCGCCTGGCTGGCGTCGTAACGATAGTCACCCTCCCAACCGATCTTGCCCACGCGCGCCTTCACGCCCTTGGCCGCCAGCCGGTCGCCCTTCAACTCCACCGTCGCCTGCCGCAACTCCAACGCTTCGGCCAACTCCGGGATCGACACCCGGGTATCCGCCAGCCCGAAGCTGCCTGTCCACTCTGGCTCGGCGTCCTCGACTCGATGCACGCGCAACTGCCCTCGGATCTGGCCTCCCCGCAACTCGCCCAGCAGCGGCGGCTTCTCGCCCGCTAACTCCGCCAGCATCTGCACCTGCTCGATCGTTAGCGGCTTAGGCTGTAACCGCCCCTCCGCCTCCCGCGTTCTCCAGTTCCATTCATATTCCAGCGCCGCCACGCCCTTGGCTCCAAACTCCATCGTCCCGGCTTGCATCTTTAACTTCCCGTCGCCAATCTCCACCGGGATGACGGCGGATCGAATCACCGCCTCGCCCTTGTCAATCAGCGCAAAGGAGTCCACCGTCAGTTTTCCCTCGGCGGTTCGGTCCTGGGCCATCACCACGGACCCGCTCAGCGTGCCTTCCACTCGCAAATCCTTAAACCTTTCCCCTACCGGCCGCAGCCACCCCACCGCCAGCGCCAGCGGCATCTGGTCCGGTTGGAATTCTACGCGCCACTGGGGCGTCGACAAATAGGAACGTAACTCGACCGACGCCCGAAACGGTAGCGCGCCGTCTTTCGGTGCCTCTGTGGCTACCCGAAATTGCTGGCCGGGCAAATTCCAAGTCCCCTTGTACCCCAGCCGCCATTGGCTCGGCCGCGGCGGCTGGCTCCAATAGTGCAGGTCGTTCAGGTCCAAGCGTCCGCTCAACTCAATGGCCGATATCGGACCCGCCAATCGTCCCTTGGATTCCACCATTCCGTGCAAACCAAGGTCCCGGCTCGCCAGCAGCTTCGCTAGCTCCTCGACCGCGGAGGGTTCCAACTGGTAGTCTATCTCCAAACGTGGCTCGCTACCCTCGGGCCGCAGCCACCGGCCTCGCCCGGTAAACCTGCCAAAACCTTGTGCCGGACGATCTGTCCGCGCCGGTTCCCCGCGGAACCACAAGTCAAACGCTCGCTCCCCGCTCTCCGCCGAAAAATCGATGTCGGCATTGGTGAAGTAGTATGGCGACTTCGTACCGGCGATCTTGAAATTCAATCGGCCGCCGCGAACCTCCAGATCCGGGAGGTCCCCTCCGGTCGCTTGCGAAGAACTGCGCAACAACGCCTGGACGTTCCAGACCCCCTCGCCCGTCTGCATCAGGTTCACGGAGGGTTCTTCCAATCGCAGCGAAGAAACTTCCAACCCGCCGCGCAGCAAGGGAAAGAGCCGCAGGCGAACCACGAGCGAGGTAACGTAAGCCAGGGGCTCGGCTGACACGCTGGGATCCTCATGAATTACCACATCGCTCAACGTGAATCCGAGCCCGGTCAGCAGATGCATCCGCACCTCGCCCACTTCCACCTTTCGCTGTAAGGCTCGCTCTAAACTTGTCGTGATCGCGGGGGCAAAACGGTCCGCTTTTAAAAACGGTGCCGCTAAAGGGAGCCCCAGCAAAAGTCCCAAAGCAATCCATGCGGCTCGTTTTCTCATAGTTCCGCCACCACCTTCCGGTAAGCCTCCGGATCGTCTACATCACGCAGGATACCTGGATCGCTGCACGGAAACCATCCCGGTGGCAGCGTCCGCAACAAGTCCTTCGGGTTCCCGGTCGGCGGCATCGCCAGGAGCGATTGTACGGTCTCAGCGCTGATGATCGTCGGATGCCCCCGCCGGTCGTCAAAGCGCGGATTCAACACCGGCTGTCCGCTGTAGGCGGCCACCAGCCCTTGCACCGTCTCCTCGCGTACGTGTCCAAAATCCACCGGCGTAAACACCACCGGGCCTGGCGCTTGGCGCATCCCTATTTGCAGGGAACTCAACATGCCTCGTTCCGGATCGGGGTTCACCACGACGCGCGCCCCTGGCACATCCATCGCTTCTCGCAACACCACTGTAACCGGAGCGACTGCCCCCAATATCCGAACCAGCCTGCTCAAATAAGTCTCGCCTTTCCAAAGTAACTGCGTTTTCGGGAAACCCATCCGCCGGGATGCTCCCGCCGCTAAAACGACCGCCGTCAGGTTCACCGGGCGAGCTCTTGGACCTTATGGTATCCCGCTGCGGTCTTCGATAGCGCCTTCCAGCCGGTGTCCGGATTGCGACGCACGGCGATCATCTCCGCCACCACCGAAATCGCGATCTCTTCGGGCGTAATTGCACCGATATCGAAACCCATCGGGGCAAACAACCGTTCGAGCGCGGCGGCCGGAAAGCCAACCTTGGCCAACTCCTCGATCACCCCGATTACCTTACGTTTACTGCCGATCATCGCTAAGTAACGCGCGTTGGTCGCGGCTGCCCATTCGAGCACCCGCATATCATCGCGATGTCCGCGCGTAACGATGACGATGTAACTGGTATCGGTCACGACTAAGTTCGGAAAAACCTCTTCATACTCCGCCGCGATCACCTCGTCGGCTTCCGGAAATCGCTCCCGATTGGCGTAATTTTCCCGGTTATCGATGACGGTCACAGCGAATCCGGCCATCCCGGCCGCTTTAGCCAAGCTTTTCGAAATATGTCCGGCACCGAAAATGTAAGTGCGGGGCTGCGGCACAATCGCTTCAATAAAGACTTCCAATTGGCCTCCGCAAATCAATCCGTTATCGTAGGCGGCGTCCTGGCCCAGGGAAAACTTCATTTGACGGGGTTTTTCGGTGGCGATCACTTCCCGAGCGGCATTCCACACCTCGGCCTCGACGCACCCGCCCCCGATTGTTCCGGCCATTGAACCGTCCTCCCTGACCAAAAGCTTTGCGCTTTCGTAGCTCGGAATCGACCCGTTCACCTGCACGATAGTCGCCAAGGCGCACTTTTGCCCCAGCTTTCGCAACCTCACGATTTCGTCAAATAAATCCACGTATCGAATTTTAACACTCTAAAGCTTTGGCCCTATACAGACGATCTCTTCGGTATATGGGAGATTCCCCCCTACCCAACCCGCAAGCCGCAAGCTACGAACTCGCGATGGCCAACCGCAAACTCGTCACCATCGTTATGGGAATGACGCTGATGATGGGGCTCATCGCCTGTCTTTCGTACCTCGCCGGTCGCTCCGTCACCGGTATCCGCGCCGAAAAGGCCCGCCCGGCCGTCATTCCGCCCCCCGTCATCGTGGAGGCGCCTTCCGCTCCCATCCAGCGGGCTAGACCTTCGCCGCTCCCCGCACCAGCTCCGTTGCCCGTTGTCGCTTCTTTAGTCGGCCCCCAGCTCTATCTCCAGGTGGCCGCCGGTTCGGAGTCTGATCTCGTCCCACTCCGGTCGAAACTCGAAAAAGAGGCGCTGCCCCAACGCACCGTGCTGATCGACAACATGTTTCGCCTCCTGGTCGGCCCGCTGCGCGACTCGGCCCACCAAAAAGAGATTGAAGGCAAACTCCGCGAGGCCGGTCAACCATTTTTCCAAAGACGCCTTTAGACAAAGAACGGGGGCTCTCGGCTCCGTCGGCGAGTTCTGTGGACTTTGACAGTTCCGTTAGCCGTCGGGCAAATCAAGTGGGGCTGGAATTACTCTCCACTCCGCATCCCTGAAGGTGAAGCGTCTGATCCACGTCGCCCCAGGGTACCGAGACCGGAAGGGGAGTTTTCGGTGGCCGCGTTCGCAGTCCCGCATGCCTTTCGGCGAGGCCATTCTCTCCTCCTTCCGGCGCTTCGCGATCGCGCTCCGCAGCCGGTCCCAGCCTTCGTCGGGCACCCCTTCGACTCCGTCCTCCCACTGGTTCAGGTAGTAGTCGATCGAGACCCCATGGGATGTAGTCGTATCCAGCCGGGCACCTTTTTGGACCAGGTAGATGGCCGAATCCCACTGCCGGAGCATCGTAAAGCTGAGTACTGGCGGGTTTTCGTCGTACAGTGCTTCGATATCTGCCCCGGCCTCCACCAAGCTCCGCACGATCTTGGGAAACTGGCCAGCGTCCATGATTGGAGGGGGGCCTCCCTTCGCGCTCGGGGCGCTTGGATTGGCACCTGCGGCCAACAAAAGGCGCACGCACTCGGCGTTGCCTTTCTCAAACCGGACGCGCCAGATGGCATAGTCGAGCAGTGAGTTGTCGGCTCGGTCCCGCTGGTTGGTATCAGGGCGAGCCGCCAGCAGGGCCTGTAACGCGGCCGGATCGCCCGCTACAATGGCGGCGGCCAGCGACTTGGCCTGCGGATCGATAAAATCACCGTGTTTGCTAATGTCGACCTCCAGCTTGTTGATGCTGACAAAGCGAATCGATTTGGCATAAATGACGGCAATCCCAGGCAAACTCAGCAAGACCAGGATCGCGACCACCCCGCCCGAAGACTCGCGGCGCCCAGCCCAGTACAGCGCCAAGCCCAACGCGCCGCCCGCCAAAATTATACAAATCATGACGACCACTCCAAACGCGCGCAGGGAGTCCGCCGTCTGGGTTCGCTCGGTAGACATAACGTAGGTGAAGTGAGCGAGCCATACCATCGAGGCTATCCACAACGTCCAGGTGATCGGTAGGAGGATCTTCATGCTAAGTACAAGCGCAGTCGGCGTTCCAAAATGCTCACGGCGTCGCATTGGAAATCCTCAATCCAATGGGCCGGATCTGCCAGGTAGTTGCCGCTTCCCGCCGTAGCCAAAATAGAAATTCAATCGTACGCCACCTAGAATCAGCGAATCACCGGCGCGAACCAGCCGAGTGCGGACTTTTCGAGGACGCAGAATAGTTCGGATCTCGACGCCGGCCAACCGCCGAAATCGCGGAGGCCTCTCAACTCTCCTGCAAATGCCGTTAGCGGATTACTTTCTATTCGTGCAATCTTCGAGGCCTACCAGCCCGCCCTCGGCCTCAGCGTTGCCACCCCCCTCCAACGCGACGAGGCTAACGGCGACTAGAGCAATTCTTGACTTAACCAAGGGCATATCCAGAATGCTCGAAGCAGTTTCTCGCCGTCTCCGGGAAGATCAAGGCGAGCGCCCGTGGGATAGCGGCGGCCCACCTACGGCTCACCTGAAACGTGGCCGCCAGCTTCTCTAGCCCGATATTCCCCGCCTCGTAGGAGGATAAGAACTTTTGACGCAGATCATCTGAGTATGATCGCACCATATTGATTTGCTGCCAAAAATCCAGAGCCCCTACATTAGGTCAGGATTTGCTCTAAACGCGAGCCCCGCTTCGGCGGAGCTCTCGTCGGCGGCTGGCAACTGAATTCTATCCATCACGAGCGGAGCGGCCTCAAACTCAGCCCCCAGGAGGTCCCCCCTCCCCGGTGACCAGCTCTCTGTAGACCGCCGGCTCAACGGCGGAACTCTTTGCGCGCGCCCCCGCCCGCCAACGCCGAAACAACCTCCGTACCTTTCCGCTACGCTTTAGTAATATTCGTGCCGAAGCCTCCAAATTATCTAGCCTGAGAATCCAATGAAACTTCTTCTTTCCGCTCTCGCTCTAACCGCGCTCGTGCTTCCCGCGCAATCGCCGTCTCAGCCCAAACGCCCCCGCATCCTCGGCGTTGCGCACATCGCTCTGTTCGTCCACGATATCGAAAAATCACGCGCCTACTATCGCGATCTGCTCGGCTACGAAGAAGTCTTCCTGCTCAACATGGCCGACGGCAATCTCTCACTGACCTTCGTCAAGATCAATGACCGCCAGTACATCGAACTCTTCCCTGAAAAAGAGGCCAATTCTGATCGTCTTAACCACATCTCAATCGAGGTCGACGACGCCGAAGCCATGCGTGCCTATCTCGGCTCGAAGGGCATCAAGGTACCCGATAAGGTCGGCAAAGGCCGTATCAGAAACTCGAATTTTAACGTGAAAGATCCCGATGGCCACACTCTTGAGATCGTCCAATACGAGCCCGACGGCTGGACCTTGCGGGATAAAGGCAAGGCCCTCAACGGCCCTCGTCTTTCGAATCGCATGATGCACCTCGGGATCCTGGTCGGCTCTCTGGAACCCGCCATGAAGTTCTATCGCGACATCCTCGGGTTTGAGGAAATCTGGCGCGGTGGACGCGGCGACAAGCGGCTCGATTGGGTCAATATGAAGGTGCCGGATGGCGAGGACTATATCGAGTTCATGCTCTATGATCAAATGCCCGGGGCCACCGCCCGCGGCGGCCAGCACCACATTTGCCTGGAAGTCCCTGACATCGACAAGACGCTCAAGAGCCTGGAAGCCCGGCCCGCTCGCCAAGGCTACACCCGCCCGCTCGAGATCCGTACCGGCATTAACCGTCGCCGGCAGTTGAACGTCTTTGACCCGGATGGCACGCGCACCGAATTCATGGAGCCCAAGACGGTCGACGGCGTTCCGGCCGTCTCCTCAAAAGCGCCCCCGCCGCGCTAGTTACTTCGCCCGCCCCATCGCCGCCGCCTGAAATTGAAATCCGTGGATCCCGGCCCGGTCATAATACTGCTGCGTATTATGACTAACGCCGAGTAAGATCTCGTACTCATGAGCCACGCCTAAGTCGCGCAGGTGGACGTGTAACTTCTCGGAATCCGGAAACGAAACATCCTGCGTCCCGATCACCAACCGGATCGCCAAGTGCCCCAGCCGGTTATAGTTCTTCTTTGCGAGTGCAAATACATCGTCGTCTTCCGAATACCACTGTGCCAGCTTCGACACCCACTTCTGTTGGTCCGGCGTCACTCCCTGGAAGAAATAACCGTCCAGCCGGATCCGCCCGTAAGTTCCGGCAATCGCCACCACGGACCCGAACATTTCCGGGTACTTCAGCGCGAGCTTCAAAGATCCGTTCCCGCCCATCGACATCCCCTCAATCGCCCGGCCCCTCGGCGCCGGCTGCGTTCGATAGTTGGCGTCCACGTGCGGAATCAACTCCTGGATCAGCATCGTCTCCGCCATCACCCCCTGCTCTGCCCAATCCCGGTACTCACTCCGCTTGCCGCCGTTGGGGATCACCAGGATCGTCGGCGGCATCAACCCGGCAGCAATCGCCTTGTCCAATAGCGCCGCCTGCGCCACGCCCTGCGACTCGTTTCCGCCCGCCCCATGCAGCCAGAAGATCACCGGAAATCGCCGCGTCGGCGAACTCGCGTAATCCGATGGCAGATAGATGTTGAACCCCACGTCCTTCTTCATCGCCTTGCTCGTGAACACATGATGGGTCACCCCCCGCGGCGGATCCTTGGGCGGGTTTACCCACGCGATATCAAACTCGAGCGGCTCCCGCTGCGCGACCGCCGCCAGCGAAAAGAAAAAGAGCATCGTGAAAGGGCGCATCTGATGATATTGACACACCGCGATATACTGGACTCCAAATGCCCGCCGTCTTTCTGATCCTCTTGCTCTGCCTGGCCCCCCTCGCCGCTCAACACAGCGATGCCGATTTGAAGAACCCGTTCCAGTCCCCGGACGACCGTACCCGTGGCGGCGCGTTGTTCCAATCCCAGTGTGCGAACTGCCACGGCATCGACGGCAAGGGTGGGGCGAGCGGCCCCAATCTCATCAACGGTACATTTCGCCATGCCTCTAATGATGAAGGCCTATTTCGTGTCATCACCAAAGGGGTCCCGGGCACCTCCATGCCCGGCTTTTCGATGAATGGCCGCGAAATCTGGCAAATTGTCGCCTATCTTCGCTCGCTCAGCGCCAGCCGAGCCTCTGCGAACCTCACTGGGAACGTCCAAGTTGGCCAGCAACTCTTCCAGGCCAGCCGCTGCCTGAACTGCCACTGGCTCAATGGCACTGGTGCCCCTCGTGGTCTCGACCTAACAGCCATCGGATCTCGCCTCACTCCGACCGAACTACTCGTCGCCCTGACCGACCCCAGCGCCGAGGTCGCCCCCGAATACTGGGCCTGGCAAGCGACGACGAAAACGGGCACCGCCCTCCGCGGCCAGCGCCTCAATGAAGATACTTTTTCGCTCCAGATCCTCGACCAAGCTGGCCGTCTCCGCTCGGTCGCCAAGGCGGACCTCCGGTCCCAATCCCTTGACCATCGCTCGCCCATGCCCTCTTTTCGCGACAAACTAACCGACGCGCAACGCAACGATCTGATCGCCTACCTCACGACGCTCCAAGGAGCCGCGCAATGAAACCCTCGCTGCTCTTCCTTCTCCTCGCCGCCCTCCTCCCCGCGCAAGACGCCAACTGGACTACCTATCACGGTAACCCGGCGAGCCACCATCACAGCTCTCTGACCCAGATCACCCCGGCCAACGCTGCCAACCTCGAGTTGAAGTGGACCTTTCAGGCCCAGTCCCTCGAAAAGTTCGAAGTAACTCCGCTCATCGTCGACGGAGTCATGTACATCACCGAGGCCCCCAACACCGTCATCGCCCTCGATGCGGCCACCGGCCGCGAGTTCTGGATCTACGAGCACAAAAACCCTGATGTTACTTACCCCTGCTGCGGCAAAGTCAACCGCGGCCTCGCCATCCACGGGAACACGCTTTTCATGGGGACATTAGACGGCAAGTTACTCGCGATCGACGCTGTTACCGGGCAGCTCCGTTGGCAGAAAGTGGTTGTCGATTTCAAGCAGGGCTATGCCCTCACCCACGCCCCCTTGATCATCAAAGACAAGGTTCTCATCGGTACCGCAGGCGGAGAACTCGGCATTCGGGGTTTCCTGGCCGCGTACGACGTCGTCTCCGGCAAGGAGCTCTGGAAATTCAAGACCATTCCGGAGCCCGGCGAACCCGGCAATGAAACCTGGGGCGGCGACTCCTGGAAGCACGGCGGCGGGCCGATCTGGCTCACCGGTTCCTACGATCCGGTTCTCAACCTCACCTACTGGGGCGTCGGCAATCCCGGACCCGACTGGAACGCCAAGGTCCGCCCCGGCGATAACCTTTACACGAGTTCCGTCATCGCCCTCGACGCCGATACCGGCAAACTGCAATGGCACTTCCAGTTTACCCCCCACGACGAATGGGATTGGGACGCGGTGCAGACTCCTGTGCTGGTCGATCGCAACTTCCGCGGACGCATGCGTCAGTTGCTTCTTTGGGCCAATCGCAATGGTTTCTTCTACCTGCTGGACCGTAAAACGGGCGAGTTTCTGCAAGGAACGCCTTTCGTCAAGCTCGACTGGGCTTCCGGGCTCGACGACAAAGGTCGCCCCATGCGGGTTCCCGGCAAAGTCCCCAGCCCACAGGGCACCGTCATCTTCCCCGGCGTTCAGGGAGGAACGAACTGGTTTGCGCCTTCGTACAGCCCGAAAACGGATCTGTTCTATCTCAACGTTTGGGATGACTATTCCGGCATCTTTTACTCCTGGAACCAGGAGTTCGAATTGGGTAAATGGTACTCCGGCGGGGGGATCAAGGCGGCGGTCCAGTCCACCCGGCGCGACCGCCTATCGCGCCGGGATCCTCAATCTGGTTACGGGGCCGTTCGCGCCTTGAATCCCTCCACCGGTGCCAAGGTGTGGGAGTACAAAATGGCCGATGTCAGCGACGGCGGGATTGTTACGACGGCTTCCAATGTGCTGTTCTCCGGTAACCGCGAAGGCCACTTCTTCGCCCTCGATGCTACCAAGGGGACGCTCCTGTGGAATATCTACCTCGGTGGCCAAACAGCCGCTTCGCCCGTTACCTATCTTGTTAACGGGAAGCAACGGGTGACCATTGCCGTCGGCCACACGCTCTACACGTTCGGCTTGCGCAATTAACTACTGAGTAACTTTTGTTTTCGCGGGAGCCGGGGTTTGTTCCCGCACCGCCCGCGCCAGGGCGTAAACGTCCGCTCCGTGCTCGGTCCCTCCGTCGGCGGGCTTCGTCGCCAGATAATCCGGCCACATCGTCCGCTCGCGCACGACCATCCCCATCCGATACTCCCAGACCAGAAAGATCATCCGCCAACCTAGTTTCCAAGCCTTCCAAAAGCTACCCGTTACCGACGATTCGCCCACCCGCGCCCGGTAGTTCAGTGGAATCTCGACAAACGGCACCTGATGCTGGAGTAACTCCATCAAGATCTGCGGCCCAAAATGCGATCCGCGAATGGTCAAGTGCGGCCGCACCAGGTTCACGGCCTCCCGCGACATCAGCCGATGGGTGCATCCCATATCGGTCAAGATGGTCGTGTTGAACAGCAACTCAGTCATCTTGGCGACGGCCCAGTTGCCCCAGCGTAGAAACAAACCCATATTCGCGCCCCGCCAGATAAACTGCCGGCTCGTCCGCGTCCCCAGCACCACCGGCACGTCGTCCGAATAGGCCAGCAACTTGGCCACATCCAGCCCGCTGAACGTACCGTCGGGCTCGGAGAGAATGATCAGTTCGGCGTCGGTGTTGTCCATTCCGCAAAGCAATGCGCTGCCATAACCTTGGCGCCGCTCGAAGATTTCGCGCGCACCCGTTCCGGCGATTTCTTCCGAGGTCCCCGCCGCCGCGTTGTTGTTCACAACGATGACTTCGTCGACTAGCCCGGTGGAGAAATACTCCAGCACCGACTCTCGGATCGAATCCTTTTCGTTGTAAGTCGGGAAAATGACCGCGATCTTCTTGCCCCGATACACTATTTGTCCGCCTCCGCCACCACCAGAAACTGCCCCGCCAGCGGACGATACGGCAGCGCCAGATAGAGGCTCACCATCCACTCCGCTTTGGGCCAGCGAGACTTCATCGTGAACGGCGTAAACCGCGGCTCACTCTGCACGACGCGGAATCCCGATGCGGCCAGTAGGCCACAGAACCCCATGTCCGTATACGCCATTTTGTGCGTATAGTCGTCGAAGTACCGGCGCGGTTCCAACCGAAAATTCGGCTGCACCGCAATCACCTTGCCGCCCGGCTTCAACACCCGCCGAGCCTCGGTCAGAATTTGTTGCCCTTCATCGGCCGTGAAGTGCTCGAAGAAATTGGACGCAAAAACCGTTCCTAACGAGCTATCTTCGATCGGTAGCGGTTCCAGCGCCCCCTGGATCAACGGACGCACGTCTTCCGCCCAGTGCGGAATTAGATCCGGATTCAGATCTAACGCCCACTTCTGGCCGCTCTGAATAAACCTCGAGAAGTCGCCATATCCCGCGCCCAGGTCCAGCGAACCTGCCTGCGGATCCACCCACGGCTGCAGATAGCGGCACAACGCCCGCCACACCTTCGCCCGTTCCGGGTCGAAGGCGAACCGAGTTTGGTGATACACGCTCGTATAGACTTCAGTCGCGGATTGGCTCATAGATGTAGTTCCCATTCAAAAAGGCTCCGTCGAGATGCTTCACGAGGCGGTAGTGCGTCCGGACTGCGTCTAACTGTACTTTCGGCAGCGGAGTTACCTCCGCATTCAGCCAAGTCGGCGTCGGCCCGGCTTTTACATCGAAAGGCAGCATCACTGTGTCAAACCGCCCTGCCTCGATGTCGCGCAGCACTGGCCCTGGGTCTACTCGCCCGGCCTCTACGAGCAGCGTGTAAATCAGTGTCTCCACTTCAATCCGCCCGCGCAATTGCAGCGTCGCGTCGTAGTGGCCGCCCAGCACCCGGCGCTTGGCCGTGCCCCAATACGGCCGCAGCGCTTCGATATCGGCGGTCTTGGCGGAATCGAAGACGGCGCGTTCGGCCGCCGTCCGCGCCGTCAGCGTCAGGTTCAAGGCCACGTGCAAAACAATCGGAATCTGCAGCAGCGTAATCGCTGTCCGCCGGTTCGAGATCACGGCCGAAAAGAAGCCCATCTGGTCGAGTCCGACGCCGGCCGCCAGCGCCAACAGAAGCGTCATTTCCAGTTGGTAGTTCAAGTCGGAGCCGACCTTCGGTGCCGTCAGCAGCCATACCGCCAGGGCGAGGCTCGTGTACAGGAATAGCGGAGCCGTCCTTCGGGTCGCGTAGCGGACGCCACACGCCGCCGTCAGCAGCAGTCCACCGGCCGTCAGAAGAAAGTACTTGGCCTGATCGACCAGCTTACCAGCCTGAAACGGATTCAGATTCGCGAAGATGGCGTTGTCCAGGTACGCGCCGTTGGTCGCCCATTGCAGCGCGGCGGCGATCGTAGCGCCAGTCAGGGCAACGGCCGGGATCCAGCGAGCCGCTGCCCTGCGATCCTCCCACAGCAGCAAAAGCCCGATCGTGGCTCCGCCGGCAACGGCCGTCTGTTTCGTAAACACGGCGAAGACGACGCAAAGCCCGGCCAGCCAGATACTGCCGCGACCATCCCGCCAATCCAGGTAGCTCGAAAACGCCGCCAGCGAGCAGCATACGGCCAGCATGTCGACCTGCCCGACCGAACCCCAATACAGTAGATTGGCGGTGACGGCCGCCAGCAGCAGTCCGGTCGCCCGCGCCGCGGCGTCATCCGGCACCAATCGCGCCAAGATCCGCCACCCAAACCACAGCGCACCCAGCAAACTCAAAATCGAAATCGTCCGCGCGGCCAAATAGATCGGCACCCCGAACCGGTCGAGCAACGCGCAAAGCGAGTAATAGATCGGCCCATAGGCCGCCACCGTGAACGGATATTGGTTGAGCGGGTGATACAGCCCTTCGCCCCGGGCGAACATATGCGAATGCAGCCCGACCATGGCTTCGACGGGCGTTAGCCCATTCCGAGCCCAGAACGCGACGGCGAACACCGCCGCCATGCCGACGGCCGCTAAAATCGACGCGAGCTTCAAAACGCCGCGCACAGCCCGCTCACGAGAGGAGGGGACGGCAAACGCGGATTCGGCTGCGGAGCGCGGCTGGGCGGGAGAGAGCATAAGCCTCAGTTGGTGTTATCGGCCTATCGAAACAGAAACTTTACGCCGACTGCACCGTCACCACGGCAATGCTGTCAATTTGTCCCCATGCCTTCGCCGCCTTCAACCCTTTACCTGAAACATCCCCGGCACCACCCGCCGATCGGGCACAGGAAAAACGTCCTCCCCTCTGTCCTCCGCCGGCGCGAACACCGCACCCAACGCCGCCCCCCAGCTCGGTCAACGCCGGCTCCTACCCGCCCACCATCCGCTGCTTCTGCTGCCGGTCGGCCGTAATCCGTCGCCAGCAACAAAGTCAACAAATCGGAGCGCTCTACCTTATATCGTCCAAAGTAAAAACTCATCGGGATCCAGTTCGGTATGCCGACAATTCGCCGGATGAAGTTCTCTACAGCGGCCACTGCGGCTCTGTTGGCGCGTGTCATTCCACCGCTAACCGCCAACTCAGATAGGGCTTAGGCCGACAGAGACGCCCGCAGTAGAGCGTCGACATCCCCCCTCGATGTCCGAACACCCTTCGAAGGCGTAGGCCGGAGCAATTCGCCGAAAGCGACGATCCCAGTGCGACTCCCCAAACTCAAACGACGGAATCGCAAATTGCCGAGGCTGAACACGAAACCTTGTGTTCCGGATCGCCCGCAGATAAAACGGGCCGCTGCACCACGCTAATCCGACGCCATTCCCAATCGTCCAGTTACGGATCCGCCTACGTCGGATCGTGTCCGTGGCAAATTGCCTACGGCATTGGGATATTATCGCTTAGTAGAAAACTTTTAACTATGAACCTTCCCATCGAAACGCTCGACCTCGAAGCGCTCCGCCAGCGAATTGAAGCCGCCGAAAACGAAGCTGGTTCCCTGTCTGACTACTTAGATCGCGGCCAGTCCGGTCCCTCGCCCGTTGCGGACCCCGTCCGCCGCATCGTCGAACTGGAAGGCCTCATCAAGGCCCTTAAGCAACAACTCAGCGCCCTGGTCGCCGAACGCCCCGCCGCCGTCGCAGCCTGGGCCGATCTCCATATCGAAGCACTAACTCAAATAGCCGGCGAACCCCCCGGCGACGCCATCGCCCAAACTCGTAAGTACGTCGCCCGTCAGACCATTGAAGCGTGGCAGTCCGTCCGCGCCGGCAACCAGACCTACGTCAATACTAACTGGTACTACCTAGCCGGCCATCAAAAGGCGATGCGGCGGCTGCTCCCTTAAGCGTTCGGCTATTCCTCCTCCTCCTCCGCTCCCTCCCCCGCCTCGAACTCGTCCTCTTCCAGATCCACCCCCGAACCCCTCGGCGAAACGCTGTTCAAATGCGGCCGCAAAGCACTCGTTGCCGCAAACAGCACCGGCCAATATTGGTCCGGCGCCGCATAAGGCCGAATCACCAACCGCAGTGTATGCGCGTCAAACGAGAGTAACTCCACCTCTGGCCCTGGTTCCTCCAACACTCCCGGAACCTCCGCCAGCACCTCTTTTAAGGTCGCCAGCAGGGCAGGGAGGTCGGCCATGCGCGGCGCCGTCCCCACTAACTCAATCCGCCGCGACGCAGTCGTATGATAATTCCGCAGAATCGATCCCAACACCTTCGAGTTACCAGTAAACGTCGCTACATTGTCCCGCGTCAGCAGAGTCGTCGTAAACAAACCAACTTCGGTTACCGCCCCCGTCACCCCCGCCGCCGAAACATGGTCCCCCGCCTTAAACGGCCTCAAAACTACCAAAAACGCTCCCGCCGCAAAGTTCGAAAGCAGCCCCGACCACGCCGCTCCAATCGCCAATCCCGCCCCGGCAATAAACGCTGCAAACGACGCCGTCTCAATCTCTAAGACCCCCATCAAGACCACCGCCAGCGCAATATGCAGCGCCACCGATAGGGTACTCCGCGCAAACCCACAATCGTGTGGTCAACCTTCTGTTTCTCCAACCGGGAAACCACTAAGTTCAGCCCGAACTTGATAAACGCCCGGCCAATAAACCAAACCGCCAAAGCGCCCAGCAGCTTCAGCCCATACTCCGACAAGCGAAGGGCCAAGTTACCCAAAAATAGCTTTCGCGAGAGGAAGCGGATCCATGGCGAAAGTCTAGCGCATCGAAGCAAACGAAAAAACGAACCGCTGCCGCTCTCGCTGCCAAATAGTCGCGCTCTCGGTCACCGTCAAATACCACGTCTCCCGAGCCAAAGGCTGCCGCGGCCGAATCGCTGTCGGATCCAGCACCGCGAAGCATAACCCCGCGTCCGGATCCCGCACCGACTCATAAGCGATCCACTGCATCGACAGCGCCCGCGCCGCCCGTGCCAACGCCTGCGTCGCCCCATACTGTGCCGGGTCCGTCCAATCTGCCCGCCACGCCCGCAACGGGTCCATCGTCAGATCAATCCCTTCTCCCCCAGCGCCCAACTGGAACACCGTCTGCGCCGCCGCCCGCATCGTCGTCATCCCCGTGCTGTCCCGCAGAAACCGCCAACGCCAATACCCCATCTCCGCACACGCCGTCCGCCGCTCGCGCGCCGCGTACAGCATGCCCGCATCAGGCCAGGCCCGAAATCGCGACCCGTGCCCCGAAGGAGGATACCGGAACGGCGTCGAGAGTAAGTAGTGATGCTGCTCCGCCGCGGCCGGCAGCGGCGGCTTGCTCTCCTCCAAGATCCGTTCAAGTAATTCCTGCCGCGCCGGGTCGCTCCCCGTCAGTCGCAGCGTGGAAACCACATGCTGCGCCTCCACAGCCCGCCAAGCCTTAAACGCCCGCTCCGCTCGCGCCCCCGCGATGCTGTTAGACCACGGCGCGAGAAGCATCAAGATATTGCACCACGTTCACGAATCCGGTAATCTCGCGAAGGAGACTAAATGGCGTCGCCGAAAGCGCCGTGTTGTAACTCCGAAGCCACTGCCGGGAAATCTCATCGTTGCCGCCCGTAATCGAATCCAGCGATCGAAACAGCCGCACGAACAAAGCCGCAAACTGCCACTCTTTCCCCTCCGGATCCAGCAAATACTTTCCCGCGGCCATCCGCGAGACCGTTGCCCCGCTCAACCCCAAAATCCGCCCCAGATCCGTTTGCGAAACTTGTAACAACACCCCCACCCGCAACACCGCAACCGTCAACGTCTCCTGCGCCGCTAACGAGCGGGTGCCATCCACCGAAGCCACCGATTTCAAACTGGGATTCATGGTTGCTCCTGAAAGAAAGCATACCTCTTCTTGCCACGGAAAACAAGCCCCATCCCGCCCTTCCACGCCTTGACCAACAGGTGATATTCTGTCCCCTGACTAACCATGGACCTCTTTAATCCCCACCGCCGAGCCGCCTTCCGCCAACTCGCCGCCCTGCTCGCCGCCTCCCCCTTACTCCGCGCTCAGCAAGACCCCTTTCGCGACCACACCCGCGTCCCCCGCCTCAACGAACTCCTCACCGCTCTCGACTTCGAACCCCTCGCCCACGCCCGCCTCCCCCGCGTCGCCTACAACTACACCGCCTACGGATCCGAAAGCGAGTTCACCCTCCGCCGCAATCGCGACGCCTTCGATTGGGTCGAACTCCTCCCCCGTTCCCCCAAGCCCGCCGCCATCGATACCGCCATCAAACTCTTCGGCCAAAAACTTGCTTTCCCCCTCCTCCTCGCCCCCTCCGCCGCTCACACCCAACTCCATCCCGAAGGCGAACTCGCCACCTTTCGCGGCGCCACCGCGGCCGCCAAAACGACCATGATCGTCAGTAACAACGCGACTTACCCAGTCGATAAAATCTACGCCGCCGCCCAAGGGAATTTATGGTGGCAACTCTATCCCCGCCCAAGCATCGACGACACCAAAGCTTATCTGGATGCCGCCCAAAGCAATGGCGCGCAAGCCATCGTTGTCACCATCGACCAACAATCTGCCCACTACGAACGCCCCCTTCATGATCGTAACCTGTCCGACTCCCGCCCCCCTCGCCCGAGTAACATCCCAAACCCCTACCGCGTCCTGCAAAACCGCAACTGGTACACGTGGTCTTACTTCGACCAAATTCGTCCCCTTGTGAAGGTCCCCCTGCTCGCCAAAGGCATCCTCACCGCCGAAGGCGCCCTCCAGTGCATTGACCGAGGCCTCGACGGCATCATCATCTCCAACCACGGCGGCCGCGCCATGGACTACTCCCCCTCCACCCTCGAAGTCCTGCCTGAGATCGTCGCCGCCGTCAACGGTCGCGTCCCCGTCCTCATCGACGGAGGCTTCCGCCGCGGCAGCGACATCCTCAAGGCTATAGCCCTCGGCGCCACCGCCGTTTGCCTCGGCCGCGTCCCCCGCTGGGGCTTGGCCGCCTACGGAGCCGCCGGGGTCAAAGGGGTCCTGGCCCTGCTCCAGCAGGAACTCATCCTCGCGATGGCCGCATCCGGCTGCCCCACCATTGCCTCCATTAACCCCTCCATCGTCCGCACTCGCTCCCCCCAACCAACCGTCGCCCTTCCTGTCCTCCGTCCACCCTCGCTAACTCCCGTAGGCGAACTCGTCAACGCCCT
>Ga0105046_10005419_pt1 | contig 20178 bp, 13 predicted proteins | sample MAT03_FD_78385 | JGI IMG/M metagenome (GOLD analysis project Ga0105046, IMG submission 78385) | Freshwater microbial communities from Lake Fryxell liftoff mats and glacier meltwater in Antarctica - MAT-03 (megahit assembly) | ecosystem: Environmental > Aquatic > Freshwater > Ice > Liftoff... | reverse complement strand
CCAAATCGACAGTTTCGGATTTCAAGACAAATATATTTGGACACGGAGTTGTAGGCAAGCATTTAACCGTAACTTGAATGGTATCAGAACAATTACTAATCTTGTTCTTAGCAATAATGGAATAGTTTCCTTCACCAAGTTCAAGAGATCCAGCGCCTTGACAAGCTGTCGTACCAGGAACGGTTACAACATTGTTGACAGTTACCGTGAAATTCGAATTGATGGAAGCTGGTAGGCAGTAAGTGGCTTTCAGTTTGCAATCGACCAAATCGACAGTTTCGGATTTCAAGACAAATATATTTGGACACGGAGTTTGTGGAGCCTTAAGCTTAACAATAATGTAAGAGGTATCACACAGATTGTCATCGCAATAAATTATACAAAGTGTATCGTTTCCAACAAAACCCGGATTTGGGTTAATTTTAATACATTCACTTAAGCCTTGAGTTTGAATAGTTGCTGTTGATGGATTGTCTTTACAAATTGAAATAGATTTTACTGTATTCAGTTGCAGTAAACCGGATAAGCAAGTATCAATATTTACATTGTTTAAGCTTTCTATGCAAATCGTATCTAAGCAACTTCCCTCATTTTTAATTTCAAAAATTATTTTTTTGAAACAAATCGGTTCAATTTTATCAGAAATGATCAAACTGTATTTGCCACTAGGGAGATTTTCTATAGCATTTCCCAGAGCGTTAGCGTTTCCTAATTTTGGCAGAAGTATATAGTTAAATTTGGTAGGATCAACTACGTTTACCTCAATTTTGCCTAATTCGCCACAAACTGTAGGGGTAATTTTTGAAGATATAATATCTGGAAAAGTACATTTTGGACACTTAATTCTAATATTCTGAGAACCAAAAGCCATATTCATGCAATCATCCATAGCCATCCAAGTGCGTATGATTAATAATTCACACCCTTGAAAAATAGTGTCTTGCATCATTATAATATCAACTTGAATGTCGCAAACATCACTAGCTGTTACAGTTGGAGGGTCAGGAAGAACATCCCCATACTCTAGAACAATATCTGCTGGAATCCCAGAAATTATTGGTGCAACGTTATCTGTAAATTTGAAATAAAGACGAACTTTTGTTGTATTTCCACATGCATCTTTAGCAGTCCATCCACAATACATCAGCAGGTAATAACCATTAATCATACAATTCCCCTCAGCAATGGCTAAATCTACAAATGTTAGCTTAGGATTTGGATCACAATTATCTGTTGCGATGGCACTTGTTTCATCAAAAACTTGTTTGTCGTTGCAATTTACAACTATGGTATCTCCATCCTTCGCACCTGCCAAAAATGGATCAATAAATGTAATTGTTGGAGCTACAGTATCGGTTATTGTAATTACTTGAATTATGGTTTTTGTATTTCCAGCATCATCGGTAGCTGTAAAAGTTCTGAATATCTTCTTATTGCAAGGATCACTGTTGTCAAAAGTTTCTTTTACAGAAATCTGAACATCTTGATCACAATCATCAGTTGCAACCAATTTTGGTGGACCAGGAATTGGATCATTACATTGTATGGTGATATCACTTGGTTTAAATACGAAGCTTGGATCCTCGGAATCTATTTGCGTTACTACAAGAATAGTTGCAGAGTCCAAGCAAGGAGAAATTCCTCCAATAACTCGGTATAAAGTTGGGGTGCTTGGTTTAACAACTATGGTCTCGCCTGTGCCTATTTGTGTGCCGTTGGAAACAAGTTCCCAACGATATTGTGTTGCGCCTGAAGCAGTGAGTGTAACGGGATCGTTGGAACATTTTATTCCTGGGTTACTGGATTTTATACTTACTTGTGGAGGAATAATTTTGATTGAAAAGGATTTTTTTCCATCAACTGCGGTGATGATATCAATAATGCATGAAGAGCCAGTCAATTGACAAGACAGATCTTTTCTATTGTAGGTCACAATGTCTATTTCTACATCATTTCCGTTACACTGGATTCCAATTGCGTTGACTTGAAAAGAAAGTTTGATGTCCTGATCTTTTAAAACTCCGACAGGCATTGGCCATGTCAAAGTGGATATTCCATTAGAAACTATAATATTAGGGTTTCCAATTGCCCAATTGGGTTGGATGGCTATTGAACTGCCTAGAACATAAGTTAAACCTGCTGGAAGAGTAATTTCAATCAAATCTTGAATATTTGTTGGTGTATTATTCAAATTTTTTACTGAAACAAAGATTGTTGAATTTCCACCTGGCAAGATTGAGCTATTTGCATCTATTGATACAGAAAATGATTTGGGAAGATCTAGCGTTGCTCCTTTTATTGAAATGGGAAGTGATTCTCCGGAGTCACTATTGGTCGGGTTTCCACATCCATTTTTGCCTTCAACCATATGATATGCCAGCGAGCCAACCTTGAAATTGCAATCAGTTATATATGGAATTTTAAGTTTGAACTCGTTTTTGAAATTTGGATTTACCGCATCAAAACCATCAAGTCCATTTTGATCAAGGAAACTTGAAATACCTTTAAAGTTAGCATATTCGTAAGTTAAACCTTGTGGTGAAATGCCGTTAAATATTGGTGGATCAACAACATTGACGTAAATTGAATTAGACGGATAAGCTATTTGAATATTATTTTGAATCAATTGAACACCTGCTAGCGGCAATGAAAAGACCGTTTTGATGTCAAAAGCTTTGCCAAAATCAACGTTTCTCACCAAAAGCTCAAGATAGGAAGTGTCGCATATTTCGTCTCCAGTAAGTGATTGATTTACAAAATTGGCATCTAGGAATGGATCTTCAGCATTCAGCTTTAGGTCTAAATTCAGATTAGTACAAGGCAAATATTTATTGGGGTTCCATTCTGGATCACTGAAAGCTGTGCAATTCCAACCTGAATTCGAAGAATAAGAAGCAGAACCACAGTCTGGTACTTTAGCTTTTATTCTGATGATATTGCAGATGTCATTTGTAGTAGCAGTTCCGTTTTGAGTCGTTGTCAGCCCATTTGCAAAAGCGAAATATTGATTCTGACCATAATTTTGAACTTGAAGAGGCTGGATATCTGATGGGTTTGTAATATCCTCCATTGAGATGACTTCCAATGGGTTTATTTGACTACCTGAAATGTCGATGAAGGTAATTCCTGCGTCTCCATCTTCGGATGTGTTGCATAGTTTAACCAACCAAGTAGCTTCATTGGCGATCACATCAGCGTTGGCTGATCCTTCAGTTGTATAACTTAAAACTGGAGGAAATTCGTATATGATATCACTGTCTTCATAACTGCTTTTCTTATCAACACAAGATCCGTCTAAAATAGTTTTTGCATAATATCTGCCTTGATAATGAAGCGTTGGATCAAAATTAAATCTATTTGTTCCCACAATACTTCCGCTTTGTGCTTTGCAGTTAGGTAGCGCTTTGAATCTAAACACAAAGGCAAAGGAGCCAACATCATTTAATGGTGGAACATAAGATAGGGTATCAAATTTTGCAGTGTATTTTCCAGAATTTGAAAATCCAGGTATTTTAAAAAAGTCATTACCGAATTTCGGGTGGCCGGGTATACTTACTTCGGGTTGAGAAATATCGTATGCTGCCAGATGACTTGGAACAAAAGTAAACGTTAAGGAATCAACTCTAGCAGCAGGTCTGTATTCGCCGGGGAAGACATCATTGTAGCCATTGTTTACTTGTAATAACGCATATTCCAAATAAGCATCTTGACAGCCTTTTGGAAAGTTGGAGCTATTTGGAAAAAGGAAGCCATTTCTGGTTTTTCCAATTTCAAAAGTTTCACCATTGTCTTCACAAGATAGTTGTGCACCATTAATCACAGCAAAGCCGTTTCCTCGAAAATTTGGCACTTTTTTGAAGGGAGGATTGTATGGGCCTTCTGGATTTAAAGTGAAATTTCCAATAAACTCAATGGTATCATTTTTTACGAGAGTTATACCCGTAGATAGCAAAACAGTGTTAAGATCGAAGCTCAGAATCTTTAATGTGTCTATTGATTGAACCTTCAGAGATGATTGAGGAATATCCCTAAACGTATTTATACCGTTATGCTTGATTCTTAACTGTCCACTTTGATATAAAAAAGTTTCTACAGTTGATTTTGATCTGTCGACATTTGCGTGGACTATTTTGATTCCAATACTATCTGAAATACTTGCACTCCCAACTACATTAACCAAATTTACTTTGATTAAATCGCATGAAATAGCTGCTTTCCTATTCAGTTTGTTTTCTGCTAGTGGAGTAGTATAAGATTTATTTGTAAATCCAGTACTTACTCTGTTGACGTCGAATAATAAGGTTTTAAAACCTTCATTACATTCGTAGGCGATGTTTTGAGGGCAAGGAGGGCTTAGATAGTGAATACTTGGACCTAACACAACGTCGCAATAGAAAGGATGACGACAATCGCAAGGTGGACAATAAAATCCAAATTCAATTGGGAATTGTGAAAGTCCAGGATTTGCTTGACAATTAGCACGGAATACCATATCAAGACTATATTTTCCATTCAGAAATGTTAAGTTCGAAGCTGAAAAACTCAGAAAAAGTGTGTCTCCAATTATTTGATTACTTATGAGAGGAAATACAAAGCTTTCTCTGTACATTTTGAATTGTGAAATTTCCGGTGTGATTCCTTTTGGAAGCCCTATTTTGGCATAGATTTGTTCATCGCCATTGCAGTTTTTTCCAAAATTGAACACATTACGGATTTGCTCATGAGTAATTTTGAAAAGACCTCCATCAGTGTATGCGTCAGGATCAGAGCAGTTTTCATAAGAATCGTTTCTGTTGGTTGGAGCAAAATAACTATTTGTACTGAATTGGGTATTTTCACCACAAAAATCAGTGTAATTCAGTCTGGCGTGAAATGAAGTGATTAAATTATTAAAGCATGCTTTTCCAGGCACCTGAGTTCCTGAAAATGAGCAATTTGCCTCATAGTCAGCCTCAATAGTGATCGATTGATTTCGAGGAAGGTCATCAAAAAATCCATCGTTATCAAGGTCAGCCAAACCACCGGGACCATCTGGATCAGCGTTGAACAAAGAATTGTTATTGAGGTTGAATGCAGTAGATAGTTGATTAAAAGGAATTGACTTGTTGGCAATTCTAAGTCCAGTAATTGTATAGCCACCTTCACTTAACACTAGATTATTACCCAATCCAATACCTGTTGCAATATTAAACATATTGGCGGTGCCAGGATCGACCTCTACACCAGTATTGGTGAAAACTGCGGATGTTTTTCCTTTTTGGCAATAACCTGAATTTGTGGAAGGGGAGGGTGCGGTAGGTTTGAAATCAATAAATATGGCACCTGTTGGTGTATTAATGGTAGTTTTTTCTTCGATACTGGAACATGCTTTCGAAAAACAACCCCATGAGGCAGAATGCAAACTTTCTTTACTTCCTGAACAGTTTACCAAAACACCTGTCTCAACAATTGTTACAAGCTCATCTGGCTCCAATAGTTGATTTCCATTACCAGGGCTATTTCCTACGGTATTACCTTGAAAGACTGTCCCTTCGAGGTTCAATGTAATCAAGGTATCGTTATTGGTTACCGGACTCTTTGAAATAATTAATGGCTGACCATTGGCTGTTATGGATTTTATACTTGCAGATTTTCCCTGAATGGTTTGATAAATAAAGCTTTTGAAATAACCTTGGAGTCCACTATTACTAATTTTAATTGTTCTTGTGAATTGATCACCTACTTTAAGTTTGCTAGAAGTGGCAACTGCTGAAATACTTAAGAATGGGAGCTTTAAGGCGTCTCTATACTCAGATGAAAAGTCTATTTCATTCAATTGGATGTTGGAATTATTCTTATAGTTAAAATTCCATAAGTCCCTGACGAGCAATAGATTATTTAAAGTTAAGGTATCTTTATAATCACAATCTGCTTGAATGCTAAAAGTTACGAATACTTCCTTCAAACCAAGGATGTCTAAATTCGGTATTTTAAATCCTGGATTAAATGGATCTGTGGTTTTGTTCCAAATAACTCCATCTGTGGATTTTTGGGGATTGAAACTGACAATTCTAATTCCTTTGAATAAGCTGACATCAGCTTGAATATCTTTAATATTGGGCAGCCCAAATTGGTTGAGTTTTATTGAAGTGGTGACTTCAACAGGATCCCCACAAATACTTAAATTTTGAGGTGCTGATGCTGCATCTTTGAAGGCAATAATCAGGTTGTCTTGGGCACTTATACCCAAATTCATTAACAGAATCAAAACAAATAGTACGTACCGTGAAGTAATTTTCATGGGGTTTCTTGATCTTAGGTTTGTAAAAAAGTCCTTATTGGCTGACCAATAAATTCGGTAAAGGGAAATCAGACAGCAAAATGCTGTTGGTAAGGACTTATGCCGTTTGAGGCTTCAAGAAAAAATAGAGATCCAAATATTGGATCATACAATCATACAAATGTAGCAATAATTACTCAATTTGCAAAAACATCACCAAGAAAATTTAGGTGAAATCAAAACAATCAATAATGGGTTTCCTAAAGAATTAGGTTAAACCCTTGATTAGTATTTAAAAAAAAGGGTGGATAACCGGGCTTGAACCGGCGACCTTCGGAATCACAATCCGACACTCTAACCAACTGAGCTATACCCACCGTAAATGGAAAATCCATTGAGATTGCAAATATATGGACAAGTATCAATTTAACCAACTGCAACAAAATAAAACTTTAATAGACCTTATAAAATGCGTAATGCTTTTATTTGTGTATATATTTGTTTCAATTTAGAGTATGGGAAGGCAGGAAGACGATATAATACTTTTACGATTGCAGGAGGATGATCCTTTAGCAATGAGGGAATTATTCGATGCCTACTACGCTTTGGTATTTCAATCACTTTATAGAATTGTAGCAGATGTACAAAGCGCTGAAGACCTTGCTCAAGATTTATTTCTTGATATCTGGAAAAGAAGACATGAAATTAGTGTCCAAACATCTTTACCAGCTTACCTGCGCAAAAGTTCCATAAATCGTGGTTTGAATCACTTGCGCTCAAAGAAAGTCAGTTTTTCAGAAATTGATTATACCAATGAACCGCATAGCCCAATTACAGATGCTTCGCACATGGAGTTTCATGAATTGTCAGAGTGGATGTCTAAATCAATTGATGGACTACCTACACAGTGTAGAATCATTTTTGTAATGTCACGCTACGAGTCAATGAGTTATAAAGAAATTGCAGTTGAACTTGGAATTTCTCCAAATACAGTCGAAAATCAAATATCAAAGGCACTAAGAATTTTACGTGAATCGTATGAAAGATTTAAAAATAAGTAAAATCGATAGTGGTGAACTTAATTTACTGTGTCTTCTAATTGTTTAACAAAGATATGAGCCAGATCGAACAGTTACTTTTAAAATACAAGCAAGGATCTCTTAATAATGAGGAGGTTTCAATGCTTAAGGGCTTTGCTCAAAATGATGATTTAGATCAGTCCGCAGAAATTATTCAAAATTTGCTCGAATCAACTGCCTCCTATAAAGTCCCCGAAAAGATTAATGCGAGTTTAGCTTGGGATAAGTTTTCAAAGAACCCAGAGTTTGCGCAAGAGCTTGACTCCAAAAAAAGATCGTGGCTACCCCTTGCTGTGTTGAGTTTTATGGTTGTATTGGGTTTTACGTTGTGGAATCTTTATAAAATCCAACCTGACCATACTATATTTGCTTCAACGGGCATTCAGCAGATGGAATTGGCTGATCATACTAAATTGACTTTAGATTCCAATTCAGGTATCAGTTATTCTGAACCATTTAATACCCAAAATAGAATTATAAAACTAAAAGGCAAGGCGCATTTTGATGTGACGCACAGTGCCGATTTTCCTTTTACCTTGGAATTCGATGATTCTAAGTTAGTGGTGATAGGAACTGATTTTACAGTTGATTCCAAAGCACCAAATATTAAAATAATTGAGCTTAGATCAGGTAAAATAGCATTTTATGCCAACAGGAATTCAAAACCCTCATATTTATCAAAAGGTCAAAGACTAGTATATGACAAAACAGCAAATAAGATTGCAATCACAGACTCCCTAAACCTTAATTCTTTTTACTGGGTAGATCAAAATTTGGTATTCAAATCTGCCTTAGTCAAAGATGTACTGAATACATTGGAAGGAATATTTCATGTTACTTACACTTTGAATTCTTCTAAAGTTGGTAATTGTCATTTGTCGGCAGTTTTTAATAAGTCTGATTTACTTGAAATTCACACAACCTTAGAACAAATACTTGGAATTAAGATATCAAAGATAGATAAAGACAGCTACGGCATTTTTAGTGGCAACTGTCAATAATAATTGACTATATTTGTAGAATATGCGACTAAAATATTCCTGCATATTTTTACTTGGGTTCTTTAGCGGTTGGGTCAAAGGACAAGAACTTATTGATCAAAAAATTGATATTGATCTTGAAACTAGGAATTTTGAATATGCACTAATTACAATTTCAAGAATAGCGAATGTAAAGTTCGCGTACGGTATTGAATCCTTGCCAAAGAATAAATCTGTATCTCTCCATTTTAAACAAATTCGGCTCAAGCATTTACTGATTTACCTGTTAGAGGATACCAAACTTGATTACAAATTGATGGGGGAACAAATTGTGTTTTTTAAGAAGAATGAACCCTTGCCATCAAAGGTCACTATAAATGGATATGTAATTGATAGTTTGAGTGGTGAAAAACTTATTGGTGTTAATGTCTATATGGAAGGCACAAATATCGGAACCAACACAAATTTATATGGATTTTACAGTCTCACTGTTTATCCAGGAGAATGGAAATTTAAGGTTTCATATCTGGGTTATAAGTCAAGATCATTGCGTATGAAACTTGAGCAAAACATCAATGAGAACATAATAATGGCTCAATCAAATACTCTTCAAGAGGTAGAGATTGTAGATCAAGCATACAACAGTAGACAGGTTGGGATTAATGCAGCATGGGACAATTTTGTTGCCAAGGATTTCTCAAAAATACCCGCTGTTTTAGGCGAACAAGACATCATAAAATTAACCCAAAGTATTGCTGGAATACAAAGTGGTACAGATGGCTTGGGTGGGTTGCACATTCGAGGCGGGGATCCTGGTCATAATTTGATATTGATGGACGGTGTACCAGTTTATAATCCTTTTCACACTGCAGGATTTTTCTCGGTTTTCAACCCTTCAGCTGTGCAAACCTTAGGTGTTTATAAAGGAGGAATTCCTGCCAGGTACTTCAATACTGGGGCAGGGGTTCTTGATGTTCGAACAAGAGAGGGTAACAACCAAAATTTTAAGGCGGAAGCAGGGCTGAGCTTATTGGCGGCAAATATATTGATGGAAGGCCCCATAAAAAAGGGGAAGAGCTCTTTCTTGGTTTCAGCCCGAAGAACAACAGTCGATCCATGGATAAAATCGGTTTCAACCTATTTGAACCAACGTGAGAATAAAACTGGCCAAACGACTTATTCATTTTACGATATTAACGCCAAAGCGAATTTTCAACTTAATGACAACAACAAAGTGTTTGTGAGTTTATACCAAGGGAATGATTTGTTTAAAGATCAATCTCAGGAAGAATTATTTCTCAATCCACTGCAATTGGTTAGAAATCGTGATAATCTATTGAATTGGGGAAATACCATTGGAACTTTGCGTTGGAACAAGCAGGTCAGTAATAAAATATTCAGTAATACCACCATCAACTATTCACGTTTCAGATATAATTCTGTCGAATTTCAAGAAGATATTGAAGGTGCCAATAGAATTTACGATTTGAATATATTTCGAAGTGAAATAAGAGATGTTGGCTTTAGAACTGATCTTGATTTTATTCCCACTCCGACCAACAAGATAAAAAGTGGATTTGGTATTACATTTCATCGATTTGAGCCTTTGGCCTTTGCCATTGACGAAAATTCTCCTGATGTCAATGTATTTGTGCAAGATGGCCAAGTTAGAAATCTTGATACTTTGATCAGAGGAGAAAACGTTTCATCTGTAGAAGCAAATGCATATTTTGAAGACGAGGTTAGCATTTCTGATAATATTCTAGCCAATCTTGGTGTATCAACTGTTTTTTATTCAGTGAAAGGTATCAACTATCTAAATATTCTTCCACGATTGAGTGTGAGTTTTGTGCTTAGTAAGAACCTCAGTTTATTTGTAGCTTATGATGAAATGCAACAGAACCAGCATTTGTTGAGTGATGTTGGAAGTAATTTGCCAAATGATTTCTGGATTCCTGCAACTTCACGGATATTGCCAGCCAATATCAACCAAACTTCAATTGGTGTCCATGCAAGATTACCTAAAGCAATCGATTTTAAAATTGAAGCATACATTAAAAAAATGGAAAATATCCTTTCTTTTGAAGATGGAGCCAGGTTTACTAACTCTGGAATTTTGCCTATTGGTGGCACCATTGATTCTAGAAATTGGGAGGATAAAGTGTCACCGGGGAGAGGACAATGCACAGGGGTTGAGGTAACCTTGCAACGAAGAGTTGGCAGACTGGGTGGATGGGTAAATTATACCTATTCCATTGCAACCAGACAATTTCAAGAAGTGAATTTTAATAGAGTATTTCCATACAGATACGACAGAAGACACCTTGCCAATATTGTTGGTAATTATAAATTTAACGACGGATTTGAATTCCTTGCGAACTTTACATTTGGCACTGGCCAACCATTCTCAGTTGCGACCGAAAAAACTTTAAGCTATTTACCAGGACAAAATATGCCAATTGAAGTAATTAACTGGTCAGGGACCAATGCATTTCGATTGGAAAACTTTCATCGGCTTGATATTGGATTTAATTTCACAAACAAAAAAAAGTGGGGTGAAGAACAAATTTATTTTGGGCTGATCAACGTTTACAACAGAAGAAACACCCTGTATATCCAATTGAAATCTGATCCTGATAACCCTGAGTTAAAGTCTTTAGTAAGTAGTAGCTTACTACCTATATTGCCCGCCATCAGTTATAAAGCTAAATTTTAGAATGATTACCAAATTGAAATACTTATTCTTGTTTATTGTTGTGGTGATCATCTCTGGTTGTGAAGGTGAAGATTTGTTTATTGTGCCTAGTACTGAGAAGTTATTGAATGTGCAGTGTATATTCAAAAAGGATAAAAATTTTGAAGTTGTTGTTACCCAGCCTGTTGGACTTGGCCAAAGTGGAAAACCCTTTTATCCAGATGACTGCACTGTTGAGATTTTAATACCTGGAGTAGGAAGCGATGAATTGAAATGGGTTAAAGGGAATAATGAACAAGGAACTTATGTTTCCAATTCATTTCCAATAGTTGGTCTTAAATATTTTATTATAGTAAGCAAAAATGGATATCCCAATCTAACAGCTGAAAATTTCATCCCACCAGCTTCCTTTATTGCAAGTGATTCTGTTGAATTGAACCTGCACTCAGAAAATTCATCAAATAAAACCTTCTCTTTTGGTTCAGCTCTAAATTATTCGCCACCTTTAACAGATGAAAATTACCATTTCATATTATTTGGAGAAGCTAAGGTTGAAGTTATAAACCCGATAGATAGCAGTATTTCCTATAGAAATGTAGCACTTCAATTCACCAATATTATTGATGAAGAAAAAAATTCTATTGTATCGTTTGATAAATCGTTTATGATCTCCGGCAACAACAACAACGAGGCATTTAGGCCATTATTTATTGAGGGAACAATAATTACGACGCCAGAGAATGAAAGAATCATTCAAATTAATTGGACCCTACAAACTGTATCAAAGGATTACTATTTATACATTAATAGCATAAATACCCAACTGCTTTCAGGCAACAATCCACTCGAAACGCCTTCACCACTTTATACAAATTTCAAAAATGGATTTGGAATATTTGCTGGGTATTCGGAAATGAAGATTACTCAGATAATTAAGTAGCAGGAGGATTTTCTTGATCCTGTATTGTTTGGATTTTATTGAGCAGAATTGCAGCCTTTATCAGGAAATCTTCCTTGTGTTGGGTAAACTCATTATTGATTAATAACAATCTTGCAGCATCATATGCTGCACTCTTGGGTTCCAATTGTCGTGCTGCTATCGGGTGCAAATAGTATTTTAGATTATTGGAATAAAGAAAACTTGCATCAGCTCGGAAATTAATGGCAACTCCAAGTTTATTAAGTGAAAACAGATAATTACACTCTTGGTTTAGGTCTTTTTGTAAATCAACCAACTCGATCCCATCAAATCTTACTCCAGTTTTTTCACATAAAAATACATCCCTTCTGCCATCAAAAGTGATAATTTTGTTTACATCATACTTACGAAGATTCTTTCTCATGAAATTTCGGATTACCATTCTGCCCGGGCGGCTTTTTTCAAAAGCCAAGTCTAAATCTTCAGGTGATACTTCGTAATTTTCGAGATATGGTTTTTTCTTTCTGGTTTCCAAATTGACCACATGTTTGTGTCTTCCTGTGGTATGGCCTAATTCATTTGATTTACTATTAACAAAAACTACATCCACATCACCACTCATGGAAGCACTTTCCAAAAATATATGATTCTTGTCAGGGTCAAACACCAATAAGCTGATGTCGCTGATTACAAAGTAATTGGGTGGCCCCCCGTAAATATTGCCATACTTTAACTCCAATATTGCAAAACCATTTGGAATACGCATCTGTGGAGCTGGAGCTCTGTCTCCTCTTGGTTGAAATCGAGGATTGCTCTGGTTGGATTGGTAAGAGTTACTACTCCTTCTGTCAGGAGAGTTGTAGTTACTTCTCTCTTGGTACGGTTTGTTTGGATCGTTGTTCACGCTAGGTAATGTTCAAGGTTATCTAAAGTTTGTTCTTGAGACTACAAATTTAAGATCTAATACAACAAAACCAAGCTATTTGTTTCAATCTATCGATTAAATTTCATTTAAAATATCAGTATTATATTTGAATTTAAGCAAGAGTAAAATCATTTTGGATACAATTAAAAAGCCAAAACATCATGTTTTGGCTTTTTTGTCTTAAACAATAGGCTTTATTGGACAGCTGCGGCCATTTGGACAGATTCTGCATCATTTGGGTCAACTTTGAGTAATTTATCAACTATCAGCTTTGCAGACTCTTTGTCATTAGAATTAAAAGCCAGATAATAAGCATATCTGTAAGCTTCTTTTAATTCTGTTTTAAATTTTACAGGATCAACTTCGCCCAACTCGATAACTTTTTCATAATACGGTTTTGCTAAAGCTAGGGTAGATTCTGGGTCCAAGAAAGCACTTGATCGCGCTTGGTAGATCCAGCCATACATCACAGTTGGAAATTTTTCTGCTATTACGGCGAAGGAATTTTTTGCACTTTCATAATTTGCACCTTTGTAATAAGCGAAAGCAATGTCAAAATAGTTTTGTAGTGATACCTTTTCAAGTTTTGATAGTTTGCTTTGGTAAACTGAGGCTGCTTTATTAAAATTACCCTTTGAGTAATAGTATTGCGCAACTTCAGTGTATAAATCCACTTTAGTCGTATCAGTCGCTAATGCTTTATCATAGTTAAGTACCACCAGGGAATCATTTCCAAACTTATTGTAAATCTTAGCCAAATACTGATAATCAGACCAAATTATCTTTTCAGGCTTTGTTCGCGCCATAAATTTATTCATGAAATTAAGCGCTTGAAGGCTGTCACCTTGTTCAAAATAGCAATAGCCCAACAATCTTGTCATGTAGTTTCTTGATGAATCAACTTTCATGATTTCATTGACAAGATTGATCGTCTTTTCATATTTCTTATTGTAAAATAAATATGAACTATAATTGATTTTACTCTCAATTGAGTTATCGCCTGTCATACTGAGATACTTTTCATAGTTAGCTAAGGCCTCAGCATATTTTTGATAATCATAATTCCAATCAGCAAGTTCTTTGTATGTTCCAGGATAATTGGGGTCAGCCTCCAATGCACTTTTGAAAGATTGGTCGGCTTTAATGTAGTTTCTTGCATTTTTAAATATATAGCCAATTTTGGAATAAGCCCAAGCAGCTGATTTGTCATTGTCTGTACAGAATTCATATTGTGTAACAGCAGCACCTCCTTGTCCTTGCGCAGAATAAACCTCACCAAGTGAAAAGTATGTCGGAGCATTGCGCACATCTAATGCAAGCGATCTTTTTAAGTTTGTAGCCGCATTATCTAAGTTTCGAACAGGGGCATAAAGCCATGCCTCACCGATATATTGTGAGATTCGTGGATCTTTATTTTTGGATATTTTGATCGCTTTGTCAAACGCAACTTTTGCCTCCGTAGGATTTTTGTTGGAAAGTGCCAATTGGCCAGTAGCAACTTGCGATAAAGCATTCTTAGGATTGATTGCCATTACCTTATTCATACAAATTCTCGCAGAGTCTGGTTTGTTTAAGCGGACATACAGAGCGCCCAAATGATAATAACCATCCTGTAAGCCGGGTGAATTGCTGATGACAGCATTGAAGCCTTTTACCGCATTGGCATATTGGCCATAGTAAGTAAATTTGAAGCCGTCATTGCTATTTTGAGCTGTTAATGTGACAATCAAACTTGCCATCACAAACAATATTAAAAACGTTTTTCTCATTGGATAGTTAACTTTGGTGATATTGAAATGTAAATTTAGTTATTTTGTGACCTTAATTACTCTAAGTGGCGCTCTTGCCGGTGCTAAACCTGATTTTAGGAATATTCTTTGGCCTATACGTCCATTCAAAAAACTTGAAAATCCTGTGCCCAGTCCAGCTCTAGGCTCAGTGGAAATAGTGTAAACCATTCTTGTCAAAGGATAAAATTCTTGAGCCAGATAAGCTTGATACGGTTGATAAAATTCTCCTACACCTTTTTCACCAGGATTAGGTGCCAAAGCCATAACACGAATATTTTTCATGAAATTTAGTGCAGTGGTGTCATCCCTGTCAGCAATATGTGTAACCCCAATAAAGCCCAAGGCTGATTTATTTTTCATGACATAATCTCTTACCTTTTCAGCTGAACCAGCACTAAAGATGTTTGGGTTGGTAGCTGAAGTTAATTTAGACTTACTTAAAACGGTGTTATAAGTTGAAGAGTATGCATCATCAAAAACCAAGGTAACTTTGCCCAATTTATTTGCCTTATTCAATTGATCCCAAGTTAAAACCGTGCCATTTAACAAAGACTTAAGCTGATTCATACTCAATAAGGAATCTGAGTTATTTTGATTGATGATTAAAGCAATCCCGTCCTTAGCCGATTCTATTTGTTGTGGGATGTATGATTTGTTTCTTAAGTATTTTTCCTCTTCAGGTGTTAATTTTCTGCCTACAATTATAGTTTGAACAGAATCATTTACTAAGCCTTTAACTACCAATTCTTCTGGTTTGTAAATTAGCTTTACTTCTGCTCGTGGATAGCTTTTTTTGAAAACAAATTCTTGTGAGTCGATAATTGACTTCAATGACTCCTCAACCCATATAGTAACATTGCCACTAGTAGGTGTACTCAATTCCACTTCGGATGAATTTTGTTGACCGCATGAAATGTGCATTGTGACGAAAATGCTTAAAAGTATCTTTAACAGGGGGTGAGTTTTCAATTTGTTATTTATTTTGTTCTACTATTACATTAACATTTACGCAAAGCTATAAATTCATTATCAATTTTGGATTAACCAAAGCTTAACTAAATGTTTCTTCTTCTTTAAACCTTTGATAAACAATATAACATCTGAATAATCCGTAAGCAATCAGCCCAATACCCATAACCAAACAAAAGCTTGGATCACTAAGTTCATGTGCCTTCTTACTGAATAAAAGAAACGAACCAATGCCCAAATACACAAAAGCCATGATGCTTGTAAACAAAAATGAAATTTTTGAGGTCAATCCGTTGCCTGAGGGTAGTCGTGCCATTCTGCTATTATTTTATCTCAATTGACGCATTTGAGAATTATTGATATTAAAACATGAAATCTTTAAATGAAATTCTACATTAACTTATATCCTTGCTTAGAATTTAAATTGTTACAAAAATAGTATATTATTCAAATAAAAGTCCTTTGTTCTTATGTTGTTGTTACAAAATTCAATATGCTGCATGTGCTGAAAATTAATGGAGAGTTAAAATGGAAGATTTTCAGATTACCATTTAGTTTTCTTTGTTTTCTTTTGGGCATTTCACGAACAAAACGAAAAAGATTCTTTATCTCAATATTCCCAAATTCAGTTAAGAATCCTCTGTGTAACCAAGCTTAAATCAAAAGTTTTGACTAAAAGATTGAGTATTCTTATTTCGAGAATAAAAATAGGCCCCTTGGTTGTCCAAGGAGCCTTTGAATATCTAAAATAAAATTTATTGCAATTTGAAATTAACAGGGAGTGTGTACAATACATTTACAGATTTACCATTTTGTTTTCCTGGTTTCCATTCTGGCATATTTCGTACCACACGCATTGCTTCTTCATCACAACCACCGCCAATACCTTTACGCACCGTAACATCTTTGATTCTACCGTTTTTATCCACTTGAAAGGATAATACTACACGACCTTCAATACCGTTATCACGGGCAATGGCAGGATACTTGATGTTTTTGGCAAGATATTCTCTTAATGCATCTTCACCTCCTGGGAATGAAGGATTCTGTTCTACAAAGCTGAAAACTTTTGTATCATCTTCTACTGGAGCTGAAACTACTGGAGGCGCCTCAACTTGCGGTACATAGTCCTTGTTGTCACTTATCACTGTTGTGGTGGCAGTATTCACAGTGATGTCATCAACTTTAGGTGGCTCTTTTTCTTTTACATCCTCATCTTTTTTGATTACAGGCGGAGTAAATTTTACAGACGGTGGCTTAGGAGGCTCCTTTTTAGGAGGTGGTGGGGGAGGAAGTGGTTTTTTCTCGTCTGGTTTTTTTGTTTCTATCTTTTTGAGTTCCACTTTTACATCTGACAATTTATCGTCTTCTTTTTTACCAAGAGTCAGATACTTAGCCCACATTGGAATGGACAAACAAAAAGCAAAAAGTAAAACTCCTCCAATCAAAGCTTTTTTGATGTGGGAAGGATATTTTTTACGAAGAAAATACGCACCATACTCCTTATTTCTTCCCTCGAAGATGATATCTAATATATCTTCATTCTTTGGATCTTGATTTGCGTTCATAATTTCTGCTGTTTACAGATTAGTAATTAATTAGAAGCTGGTGGAGCTGAAATACCTATTTTTTTATCCAAAAGCCCTTGATCTGTTTTATCCAAATCGACTAAAGCATAATTGCGTACTTGGATGATCGACATTTCGTCAAACATATCCACAATATTCTTGTAATTGCTCCTTGGAGTAGCCTTAATCAAAACTGATAATCTATCTGGGTTTTTCTCTGTTGGATTTGCGGCAATTACATCTTGTTTTTTATCAGCAATTACTTTTCTGATTCCATCAGCTGCATAACTTGATTGTTCCACAACTGTAGCAGGATCAGTAGGTAATCCCATATAATAAAAGATTGAATCTCCACCGCCTAAGAGCACAGTCATGGATTCAGATGCTTTCAGTTCAGTTTGGTCTTTTATGTCATTAATTTTTGCTGGCATTTTTACATCCATTATGGTTGGTTTGTTGAATGTTGTTGTCAGCATGAAAAAAGTAACCAAGAGGAACGCCAAATCCACCATGGGTGTCATATCCACACGGGTGGACATCTTTTTACTTCGTTTCCCTCCTTTGTGCCGTTTACCGCCACCGGAGTCCGATGTATTCATTTCAGCCATAGCTTACTTATTTTTATTTTGTTGCAAAATAAGGTTCATTATTTTCTCAATTAATGAGATGATTGTGAGGGCTTTTTATTTGGGTTGGCTTCCAAGTCAGTAATGAAATTAAAGGTGTTGAAGTTTTTAGCTTGCAACGAATTAAATAATTTCTTTACCGCAGGATAGTTACTCTTACCATCGCCTTTGATAGCTATAATAGGAACTTCACCCTTTTCTTCGGAATAGGCCTCAAACGATGTTTCAACCCAGTCCACAAGTTCATTCTTTATGGTATCTAGTGGTATTCCTGATTGTTTAAATTGTTTTCGTTGTTCTGTTTCCATATCCAGCAAAGCTGGTAATTGGTCAATAGGAACACCAAAACTTTCTAAACCTTCAAAGTTTTTAGCTTGTTTATCCGTAAAACCGATTTTATATTTACCTGCCATGGACTGCAAAATTGCAGCTCTTGTGTTTTTCCCTGTCATGCTGTAAAAAACCCTTCCATCTTTATCCATAGTTAACAATACAACACCACCATCTTTAAGTTTTGTCTCAGATATGGAGGATGGAGTATCGACTATTACAGGTTCGTCTGGTCTGAATTGAGTAGTTAGCATGAAAAAGGTCAACAACAAGAAAGATACATCGCACATGGCTGTCATGTCAATCGCTGTACTTTTTCGAGGTATTTTGACCTTAGGCATATTGATTAATTTAGTCTGTTAAGAATGTGATGCAAAAAACATTTATAGAGTTGGGTACAACTCAATAAATTAACGGTGTTTCGCAGCAAATGTATGTGCAATACTTACACCTGCCTCATCAATTCTGTAAGTCAAACTATCAATTTTTGTAGTAAAGTAATTATACATGACAATAGCCACAGCAGAAGTACCAATACCTAAGGCAGTATTAATTAAGGCTTCTGAAATACCAGTTGCCAATGCGGTTGCATCTGGGTTACCGGCGATAGCAAGAGCTGCAAATGCTTTAATCATACCCAATACTGTACCCAATAGTCCTACTAATGTCGCTACCGAGGCAAGCGTTGCCAAGAATACAAGGTTTTTTTCTAGCATTGGCAATTCCAAAGATGTTGCTTCTTCAACTTCTTTTTGTATTGCTAATATCTTTTGGTCTTTAGCCAGAGTTGTATCAGTTTCCATCTCTTGATATTTCTTTAAAGTTGCTTTGACAACATTAGCTACTGAACCTTTTTGTTTGTCGCAAGCTGCTAAAGCTTTACTGACATCTCCCGCATCTAATGCATGTTTAACAGTCTTTATAAATTCATCTACATTACCTGATCCTTTGGCTTTGCCAATTGTTAAAAGTCTTTCAATTACGAAAACAATAACGATAAGAAATTGCGTCATCAAGAATGGTACTACAATACCTCCTTTGTAAATAACACCAAAATAGTTTCCAACTTTTGGATTGTTTTCAGGATTTTCTCCAATAAAATTACCTGAAGCTCCAAAGACATACTTGTAAATAACATAACTTACTACTAGGCATACGGGGATCACCAGAATTGAAAAAAGATTACTTTCCTGTTTAACTGGAGTGGATTTACTCACTTGCGTCATGATTGATTTGTTTTAATGATTAGTACGATTAAATGAATGCAATTATTTCAAGCCACGAAAATAGGGCAAAACAATCTGAATTTTTACAACAATCTGTAGAAAATATTATCAATGTTTAAAAAAATTAATTTTGACTGACAAAACATTGAAATTATTTAACACTAAAGTCCATGATTATTTTTATTTCAAAATAATTTCAAACATGAACAGCAACACAAAAATAATTTTGTTGTGAATGCTTCTGACTAGAGCACATTTTTTTTAAAGAAGTTTTAATCCACCTACAGCATTAGGCGCTGAATCGACGAAATTTTTGATCGTTCTAAAAATTTGTCGAAGTTAACCTCGACAAAATCTAAGATTTACACCGACCCAAAGGCCAAGATCCGCTAAGCCAGATTTTGGGTTTAACAATACCATGAAATAAGCTTTTGTAGATTGCCCTTTGCTCATTCATATCTAAACCATGGTAGAAATGTAAAATGTTATAATCTATTAATTGATTCGATATTACTTTCTTCAATGACGCGCAAGGGGCGTTTCCTGATGTCAGTGTTGATTCTGCTGATGTATTCTCCCAAAACTCCAATTGAAATCAATTGGATGCCGCCAATAAACATTATGTTTATAATCAGAGAAGTCCAACCAGTGATTACATGATTCAAGAAGAATTGGCTTGCATTATAACGTCCCCACATTGCCCCATTTTTTCAAAATAAAAAAAGCCCTGTGATTATTCACAAGGCTTTTTCGGTATTACACAAGAAATAATTTATTTAGTCCAAGAAATTTGGTTGACTTTTCTTCCAATT
>Ga0105046_10005418_pt1 | contig 20180 bp, 10 predicted proteins | sample MAT03_FD_78385 | JGI IMG/M metagenome (GOLD analysis project Ga0105046, IMG submission 78385) | Freshwater microbial communities from Lake Fryxell liftoff mats and glacier meltwater in Antarctica - MAT-03 (megahit assembly) | ecosystem: Environmental > Aquatic > Freshwater > Ice > Liftoff... | reverse complement strand
TTGATGTTCAGCACCGAACGCGGCTTCACGCAGGAACCCATGCGCTACGCCGGCGTGGTGATGTGCTCGGTCTTCCTGCTTGGTTTGTTCACACTACCGTTCGCGCCTGAGACGCAGAATAAACCGCTGCCGGAGTAGGGACGTCGCCGTTCGCGTCAGAGCGACGTATCGCGAAAGTTAGCGGTTCGGCGCTATTCGCCGGTGCCGTGCGGCGTATTGTGGACATAGAACAAGCGGCAGTCCATTCCGCGATTCAGCCCTTACCCTTCGGCCGGCGCAGCGTCCGCTTCCACCGTTTCTCCGCCAGCCACGCAGGTGGCGAGCACCAGGTCGCCGCTGACATTGAGGACGGTGCGGCACATGTCGCAGAGGCGGTCGACTCCCAAGACAATGGCGATCGCTTCGCCTGGGACGTTGACGCTGCGGAGCACAATCATAATCAGTGGGATCGATCCCCCCGGCACGCCAGCAGTCCCCACGCCGGCCAGGATTGACATCAGCACCACGCTGATCTGGTTGCCCACGGTTAGCTCCACGCCAAACACCTGGGCCAGGAACAGCACCACGATGCCCTCATACAGGGCCGTGCCGTTTTGATTGCCAGTAGCGCCCACGGTAAGCACAAAGCGCGAGATCTCCGGCGGCAGCTTCAGGTTTTCGCGAGCTACGCGAAGAGCGACCGGCAGCGTGGCGTTGGAGCTGGACGTGCCGAATGCCGTTAGCGCTGCGTCTGAAATATCGCGAAAGAATTGGCGCGGATCGCGCCGGGCAATTCCGGCTACGGCGATTGAATAGACGACGAACATTTGCAGCGACAATCCCAGAAGCACCGTCATTACGAACCAGCCCAGGGTCATGAGGACTTCGCCCCCTTGGCGGGCTGTCATTCCAAAGACCAGGCAGGCGACGCAGTAGGGCGCCAATTTCATCGCTATACCGATGATCGTCATGCTGACGTCGAACAGCCCTTCCAGAACATGCACGAGTGGTCCGGTCCGTTCGGGCGTCATCGCCAGCGCCACGCCCAGCATCAATCCGCAGAACATGACGGCCAACATGCCGTTTCCCTTGGAACTGCCGTCGATGGCGCCCACCATCTCTTGCAGTGGGTTTTCCGGAATGATGTCCAGCAGCGTGTTGGCCACGCTCTTGGCTTTCTCGGCCTTTTGCGCCGCCTCGCCGGCGTCGGACGAATACTGCTTGAGTAGTGATTCTTTTTTCTCGGCGGACATCCGGTCACCCGGCCGGATGATATTGACTAGGCTAATGCCAATCACGACCGAGATGACGGAAAACAGCAGCGTGAAGCCAAGCGTGCGGAAGCCCACGCGCCCCAGCCGGCGGAGATCGCCAAGTTCGAGCACGCCCAGCGCCAGCGCCGAGAGGACCAGCGGCAGCACAACAATGAAGACCAGCCGCAAGAAAATCTTGCCGATCGCGTCAGTCCAAACCAGTAGCGTCAGGACGTGGTGACTCTCCCCTTTGGGCAGTCCGCTGATAACGCCTTGGTAGTAAGGATTGAACGCCATTCCGGCCAGGGCGCCAACGATCAGTCCAATCAGGATCTTGGTATGCAGGGCCATACCGCGAGGTTTGACGGGCTGGCCCCCGGCCGAGCCGGCGTTTTGTGGAGCGGAGTCGTCTTGTTTCATCGAATGCTATGGTACTGCTGAGGGTTGATCGGGAGGGGGCCGGCAGTCGGCGGTATTGTAGCCGTCGACAGCCAGACTGCGCAAGTCAATTGGGCGGCGCGTCGTGGAAGACTATCCCTCTTGGGAAGCCCGCGGTAGACTGCCACGCCCGGTCGCCTGTGGTTTTTGTCTAACGAGTTTGCGTTATTTTCGAGCAGCTTGGCAACCTGTTTGCTACTTCGGTATTCAATAGGACCGTTTGAATGGATTTGATCAAGCAATTCATTGACCTGTTCTTGCATCTGGATGATCACCTGAAAACGGTCATCACGGACTACGGAACCTGGACGTACCTGATCCTGTTCGGAATTATTTTTTGCGAAACTGGCTTGGTCGTGATGCCGATCTTGCCTGGGGACTCGCTCCTATTCGCCGCAGGTTTTTTTGCCAAAGAGGGCGCCGTTGGCGACGAGGGCGCGCCACTGAATCTGTTCCTGCTGATTGGCCTGCTGATTGTGGCGGCCATTCTGGGAGACGCCGTGAACTACGCCGTGGGCCGCTATATGGGCCCGAAGGTGCTCAAGGGGGACGGCAGGTTTCTGAAAAAGAAATACCTGGATCGGACCCACGCCTTTTACGAGCGTTACGGCGGAAAGACAATCATCCTGGCTCGCTTCGTCCCGATTGTGCGGACGTTTGCGCCGTTTCTGGCCGGCGTGGGGACGATGTCCTACGCGCAGTTCGCCAGCTACAACGTGATCGGCGCGATCCTCTGGGTGACGTCGATGACGCTCTGCGGCTACGCCTTCGGCGGATTCCCGATCGTCCAGGAGCGGTTCGAACTCTTCGTCCTGGCGATCGTGTTCATCTCGATCCTGCCAGCGATCGTGGAATACTGGCGCTCCCGCGGACATAAGACGGTGGAGACGCCTCCAACGGGCGTTTAATGGTCCTTCACTCCAGGGCAGAAGAAACTTTCGAATCGCAATAAACAAAAATGGGCTGTCACCAGTCGTTGGTGACAGCCCATTGTTTTTGATCTTTAGCGTGCGTGAATCTACGCTGGCTTGCCTTAAGCGAACTGCGTGATCCCTGGCATGGCGATGGGGCCGACCTTCATGTCTTCCCAGGAGTACTCGGTGGGGCCGAGGCGCTCTTGCGATTGCATCGCCTGGTCCCAGGTGACTGTCTGGCCGGTGTAGCCCGCCATGCGGCCCATGATGGCCATCATCGTGCTGCGGCTCATGTAGAGCCCGTTGTTGATCGGGTTGCCAGAGCGGATCGCTGCAAATAGCTCATCGTGCTCTTGCTGGTACATGCTGGGCGTTGGGCCGCGGTAGCTCCAAGCACCGTCTTTGCCGCGGATCTTGTGCTTCATCAGGTCGGCGGTCCCTTGTGTGCCCATCACGTAGTCCGAGACGTCGTGGCTGCAACCGGCTTGCTGGCGGCAGAACGCGAAGACCTTGGCGCCGTTCTCGTATTCGTAAACGACGGCGTGATGATCGTAGATGTTGCCAAATTCCGGCTGGATGCGCACCTGTCGGCCGCTGAGCGCTGTGGCGCGGACCGGTGGGACGTCTCCCAGAGCCCAGGCCGCTTTGTCGAGGCTGTGGACGTGTTGCTCGTTGTTGTGATCGCCCGAAAGCCAACTGAAGTAGAGCCAGTTGCGGAGCTGCCACTCCATGTCGCTCCAGCCTTCCTTGCGTGGGTGCATCCACAAGGTGCCGGTGTTGTACGACGTATGGACGGCAATGATGTCTCCCACCGCGCCATCGTGCACGCGGGCGATCGTCTCGCGCTTCGGGAGGTCATAGCGATAACAGAGACCGGAAACGACCGAGAGGTTTTTCTTCTTGGCCTCTTCGCAGCTTTCCAGCACACTGCGAATACCAGGGGCGTCGACCGCCACTGGCTTCTCGGCAAAGACGTGCTTGCCGGCCGCGATCGCCGCCTTGAGATGCTGTGGGCGAAAGTGGGGGGGCGAGGTCAGCAGTACCACGTCGACGCCACTATCGATCACTTGCTTGTAAGCGTCAAAACCGACGAACGTCGTCTCGTCCGTGACGGCAATCCGGTCGGAGAACATCTTCCGCAGGTTGGCGAGACTACTTTGCGCTCGGTCGCTAAAGGCGTCCCCCACGGCGGTCAGTTTGACGTTGGGATCTGCTTCCAATGCCTGTGCCGCGGCGCCGGTTCCACGTCCACCGCAACCAATCAAACCGACCTTCAACACGTCACTGCCAGCAGCGTGCGCGCTACGGGCGACGGTCAGGTTGGCCGCAATGGCGCCTGCTACGGCAACCGTGGTCGAAGTTTTCAGGAACGAGCGGCGCGATTCGGACGATTCGCCGGCTGGATGTGTCATCGACAAGGTCCTTTGAGGTGGGATTTGGGCGTGTAGGTGGGATGAACGCAAACGCCGTCGCGTTTGGCTATTGCCGGGGGCTGGACTTAACGACTTCTAGTCGAACGACGGGCGATCTCGTCGCGAAGCTGTGCGGCGCGTTCGAATTCTTCCGCGGCCACGGCGTCCGCCAGCTGTTCGTTCAGAGTCCGCCCTAAATGGTAATGTTCGCGGACCGACTCACGCAACTCATCGAGACGCGTAATCAGCTCTTCTTCTTCCAGCTCGTCGGTTTCGACCCCTGCCTCAGTAAAGCACTCCTTAAGGCGGACGCTGCCGGCGTTGACCGCTTCGACAGCGGCCTCTGGGCCACCGTCTTCGAGCGCCGCCAGGGCCTCGGCCTGAGTCCTATGGAAGAGGATAAAAGGGCGATATTGCTCGTGCGAGGTGGTCCAATCTTCGCTGGGGGAGCAACTGCGGACAAAATCCATGAACGCCAGACTGTGATCGGCGTCGCTGACCGCCCTGCCGAACTCTCGCAGGGCCAGCCAGCAGATCCGCCGCTGGTAGAACTGGACAAATTCGCGGTCGGCTTCGATGCACTGTTCTTCGTCCAGGACGAAGCTGTCCCCTTCGCGTACCGAGAGGGCCAGCAGGTAGTCAAAATAGGTCTCGGCGCCACCGGGACGGGCGCCGTCTGGGCGGCCATCGACTTCGAGCTGTAAAACGCCCATGTCGATGCGCATTTGTAGCAGCTCGCGGCCATCTCCGCCCCGAATCAGGCGCGCGGAGACCTCACCCGGTTCGAACTTCCACCGCTTCAGAATTTGGTCGATGTCCTGGCGCTTCATCTGTTCTCGGGTAAGGGCATATTTGCCCCCTGCCGCCTCCGAGGTCATTATACCCTCGCTGGCTAGCCCACGGCTACCGGTTACTCGCGTCGGTGGACCGTCCACGGTCCGCTGCGCGCAGCCAAACGCTTGTCAGAATCGCAGTCCCAGCGCCCGCGCCCATCGTTCGGAACGATCAGAAGTTGGCCTGGGACCGGGACGCCGAACGCGTTGGCCTGACTCTGCCCATTGGACTGGGACGTCGGGTATCGCGTGGATGTAGTTGAAGTCTATGCGCGAGTAGGGTTTCAGATGCCCGTTCAGGCCGAACGTCAGTTCGTTCAACACACCGTCCTGGACGTTGCCGTCGTTGAAATTGGGATACGACCTGACCCGGCGATTTGCAACGCGCCGATACCGGCAATAATCTTGTCGCCCCCGTGCACGCGAACGAGATTTTCGTTGGGGATCAGCCTTCTAAATCTCCCGCGTTTTGCATCTATGGGCGTTGCTCGCTAGTGAGTGTGCGGGCCCATCACATTTGGCGCGATCGACCGTTGGATGAGGCGCGTCGATCGATCTGCCCGATTTCAGGCTGGTTTGTACAACATCACCGAATCGGCAAGGCCTACTTGGTCGTCAATGTTTGTCACGGCAAGACTTCGCCATTTAGCCCATCGTCGCATCAATGGCATGCAGTCGCTGGGGGCGGCCGATGCAGAACGGCGCCATCATTCCCGGATGCACGGATCGTAGCAATTCTGGCGCATTTCCGACCGATAGAGATAAAAGTGCACCCCCAGTGACTCGCTCGTTTCCCGCCGATGCGAAATCGCTCCCACCGTTCACCAGCGCCCCACCCCGCGCGGCGCAGCAGAAATGTTTGACCCATTCCTGGCGGCCCGTTCGATGGCCGCCCCTAAAACCACGCACATTCCAAGCGCCCGAGGAGAAAATCATGCGTAGCCAAATCCTGGCGTACCTCGTTCCAATCTTTCTGACCACAGCCGCGATGTCGCAAGCCGGCGACTCGTGCTGCAGTAGTTGCTGCGCCAAACAATGCTCGAAGCAGGTCACCAAGGCCGTCAATCGGTGCGAATGCGGGGATTGTTGCCGCTCCAGACCTAGTCGTAAATGCGCCGTGTCGTGCGCTTCAGGCAAGTGCTACAGAAATAGCACGACGGTCCATAAGACCACCTGCGACAGGGTCCGGACTCGCGAGAGTCTGGTCGCCAAGGACGAGACGACTGAAGCTCCTACGCACAAATGTGTGGTGGAAGCAACCTGCGTCAGTTGCGGACACGCGCATCGTTACGCAGAACTACCGGCCGCAAGCCACCCGCAGACGCTCGCTGGGTTGAAGAAGCAGGTCGCCTTGCCTGATCTCTACCCGGTGACCCCTAGTCTGAATGTGCTGCAACCGATCAATCCCGATCAACTGAGCATGCCACCGCTTGGCAAGCCGCTTCCTGCGGTCCAGGCTGGAGTGTCCGGTCCTTCGCCCGAAGTCGAGCTGTTCGTAACGCCGACTTCCGGCGCCCGACCGATTCCTTCGCCCGCGGCTACTGCCCCGGCGCCGGCCCCACGAGTGATGATTACGCCTGCACCAGCGCCCCCGGCGCACGTGGGCGAGCGAGCCTGTGGCGTTGCGCCCCTCCCGCGCGGCATCACCGCCGGCGCCTACGTCCGTGCGCTGAGCGAAATCACACCGCAACGTGATCCGGAGCCGGGCCGCCCCACGGCAGACCGTCTATTGATCCGCGGAAAGTAGATATCTGCTGCATTCTCGCTCTGCGCGAATTTCGACGCGGATTTTCCGGACCGATAACATTGGCGCCCACTTTAGCCTACGCGGCTGATGTGGGCGTTTTCATTTGCTGATTTGTCCGCTCGTTCGAAGCGTTAATATCCGCAATCCCGGATTGCGCAGAATTACCGGGCGGACACTTTCTAACTGCGCAGACGGTTGCTTTTCCGCCACTGCTCGAACGAGAGCGTATATTTCCCCGAGCCTACCAGCAGAACCACGCTCGTCGGATACTCGGCTTGAAGGATTGCGAGAGATCGTGGTCCGTCGCGCGGTTTCCGTTCCCTCCGCGTCCTTACGACCACGCTAGCTCGCCATAGCAGGAAGCAAAACGGCATGAACCCGCGCACGATGCTGCTGTTGATTTGCGGCCTGATTGTAGTTGCCCCTGGCTGCGGCGGAATCACGCTCCCCAGCGCAGACACCACGCCTCCTGTCGTCACGATCAGTCAACCGCTAACTCGCAATGTAACGGACTACATCGACTACACGGGCCGTACCGACGCCGTTAATTCGGTGGACATTCGACCGCGCGTGACGGGCTACCTGGTAAAGATGCCCTTTACCGAAGGGAGCGAAGTCAAAAAGAACGATCTGCTGTTCGAGATCGATCCGCGCCCCTACCAGGCGCTGTTGGATCAGGCCGAAGGTCAGGTCGCACTGAACAACGCGCGCTTGAAGTTGGCCAAGGCGGACAACGCCCGCGCCAAGGAAATCAACAAGACACCCGGCGCCATTAGCACGCAAGACCTTGACACTTATCAAGCGAAAGAAGAAGAGGCGATGGCGGAATTGGCCGCCAGTACCGCCAATCTGGAGACGTACAAGCTCAACCGCGAGTTCTGCGAAGTCACCTCGCCCATTGATGGCGAAGTTAGCCGCTATTTCTTTACGCTTGGCAATCTGGCCAATCAAGACACAACGCTCCTGACCACGGTCGTCTCGCTCGACCCGATTTATGCCTACTTCGACGTCGACGAGCGCACGCTGCTCGAGATCCGCAATGCCATCAATACCGGCAAGCTCGAGTTGCTGGGTCCCGGAGAGATCCCGGTGATGATGGGCCTGCAAGGCGAAGACGGTTACCCGCACAAGGGCGTGGTCAACTTTGTGAACAATCGCGTCGATCCTTTCACCGGCACAATCACGCTGCGTGGACTCTTTGCCAACCCGAAACCCGAAACCGGCGTCCGGTTGCTTTCGCCGGGACTTTTTGCGCGAGTGCGCGTGCCGGTTGGCCAGCCACACGCGGCGCTCTTGGTGACCGATCGCGCCGTGGGAACCGACCAGGGATTGAAATATCTCTACGTCGTCGACAAAGACAACAAGGTGCGGTACCAGCGAGTGACTCTGGGCGCGCTGCAAGATGATGGACTACGCGTGATAACGGACGGCCTCAAGGCCGATGATTGGGTGATCGTAACCGGCTTGCAGATGGCGCGGCCCGGAATGACGGTTTCTCCCGACCGGCAACCAATGCCGATCCCTGCGCAGGAGGCCGCCGTTCATCCACTGGAATCAACGCAGCCGACGACGCCAGCGGTGAATCCAGATAAGCCAGGTGACGCGCAATCGCACACGAACAGTGGCGGACAGCATCCACCGAACAAGAGCACGCCAGCGCCAGTCGTGGCGCCCACGCCGCAACCTGTGCTCCCTGAGACTGATCCAACTCCGGCTCCGCCTGGGCCAGTCGCGCCTGTGTCGCCGCCTGCGAAGTCTGACAAACCGTAGGAAGTCGGTTTGCCATGATTTCTCGCTTCTTTATCGATCGGCCGATCTTTGCGACCGTGCTGTCGATCGTCATTACTTTGGCCGGCGGCATTGCGATGTTTGCGCTCGCGATCTCGCAATATCCCGAGATCACGCCTCCCACGGTGCAGGTCTCGGTCAGCTATCCGGGCGCTAGCGCCCAAGTGGTTGCCGATACGGTGGCCGCGCCGATCGAGCAGCAGGTGAACGGGGTCGAAGGCATGCTCTACATGTCTTCGCAGTCCGGAAACGACGGGTCGTACAACCTGACGGTCACCTTCGATCTCGGCACGGATCTGAACACCGCGCTCGTCATGGTGCAGAACCGCGTGCAGTTGGCGATGCCGCAGTTGCCGGACACCGTCCAGCAGCAAGGGCTGACGATTAAAAAGAAACTGCCGAACATCCTGTTGGCAGTGAACTTTTATTCGCCAGACGGGCGATACGACGACATTTATCTCAGCAACTACGCGACGATCCACGTCAAGGACGAGATTTTTCGGCTCGAAGGCGTCGCCGATATCAACTATCTGGGCGAGCGAGATTACAGCATCCGCGCATGGCTGGATCCGGACCAGCTTGCATCGCGGAATATTACGGCGTCCGAAGTCGCGGACGCGATTAAAGGACAGAATCTCGCGACTTCGCTCGGCAGCTTGGGGCAGTCTCCGTCGAACTCGCACGCTGCTCTCGAGCAGCCCTTCAATACGCTCGGGCGTTTGCATACACCCGAGGAATTTGGCGACATCATCATCAAGGCGGCCGATGGCGACCAATATACCGTTACGCCGCAGATCGTGCGATTGAAAGACGTCGCTCGCGTGGAACTGGCCGCGCAACAGTACGACCAGTCTTGCCTGCTTAACGGCCATCCTTCCGTAGGGCTGGCGATTTATCAACTGCCCGGCACCAACGCCTTGGACGTCGCGGAGCGCGTGCAGACGAAGATGGATGAGTTGGCCACGCGCTTTCCGGACGGGCTGAAGTACAAGATCGCGTACAATACTACGCCGTTTGTCAAAGAATCCATCATCGACGTCATCCGGACGCTCTTCGAGGCCGTGGGCCTGGTGGCGATTGTCGTGTTGGTCTTTTTGCAAAACTGGCGGGCCGCGATCATTCCGCTGGTCGCCGTGCCGGTGGCCATTGTCGGCACCTTTGCCGTGATGCACGTGCTGGGCTTCAGCTTGAATAACATCTCGTTGTTCGGACTGGTTCTGGCGATTGGCATTGTGGTGGACGACGCGATCGTTGTCGTCGAAAATGTGGAACGGTGGCTGGAACGGGGCATCCCGGCCAAAGAAGCGGCCCGCCGCGCCATGGACGAAGTCACCAGCCCCGTGGTCGCCGTGGCGATTGTCCTCTGCGCGGTCTTCGTGCCTTGCGCATTCATTACCGGCATCTCCGGACAATTCTTCCGCCAATTTGCCGTAACGATTGCCGTCTCCACGGTAATCTCCGCGTTCAATTCACTGACATTCAGTCCGGCGCTAGCGGCGCTGTTGTTGCGTCCGCGCGAAGCGAAGCGAGACCTGCTGAGCCGACTGCTCGATTTCAGCTTGGGTTGGTTCTTCCGGCTGTTCGAGAAGACGTTTACTGTTGCGACCAACATTTACGTGACGATCGTCGGCTGGTTCTTGCGGTTGTCGTTGATCGTGCTGCTGGTCTACGGCGGTTTGCTCGGGCTGACCTATTTTGCTTTCGACAAGATGCCTACCGGCTTCATTCCTCAACAGGATCAGGGCTGGTTGCTGGTCAACGTGCAATTACCGGATTCGTCGTCCGTGCAGCGAACGCGCGAGATCATGAGCCGTGTTGAGAAGATGGCCCGCGGCGTGCCGGGCGTCTCGGACACCGTGGCAATCAGCGGCATGTCGGTCTTGTTGACGGCGAATAGCGCGAACTTTGGGTCGATGTTCGTCGTGCTCAAGCCCTTCGATGAGCGCAAGGGCGCCGATCTGCACGCCGAGGCCATCATGGCTCAGTTGCGCGGCCTGTACGCGCGAGAGATCCAAGGCGCGGTGATCAGCGTCTTTGGCGCCCCGCCAGTCCCTGGCATCGGCACGGCCAGCGGCTTCAAGCTAATGGTCGAGGACCGTGGCTCGTTGGGACTGCCTTCGTTGCAAAAAAACACGGATAACCTGGTTGGCAAGCTGAGCGAAGTTCCGGGCCTACTAGGCGTATTCACGATGTTCCGCTCGAACACGCCGCAGCTCTACATGGACGTGAATCGATCGAAAGTCCGCGCCATGGGCGTGTCGATTTACGATCTGAATCAGACGCTCCAGATTTATATGGGGTCGCTGTACGTCAATAACTTCAACCTGTTCGGCCGGTCGTGGCAGGTCAACATCATGGCCGACGGGGTATTTCGCAATCAAATCAAGGACATTGACCTGCTCAAGGTCCGCAATAGTCGCGGTCAAATGGCGCCGCTGGGAACGCTGGTCGACATCCGCGATGTCAACGGTCCAGTAATGGTTACGCGATACAACCTGTACAGCGCTGCGCCGATCAATGGCGTGATCTTTCCGACGATGAGCTCTGGCGAGGCGATCCAGCTTATCGACGATCTGGCCGTATCGACGCTACCGCGCTCGATGAAGTCCGAATGGACGGAATTGACGCTGATGCAAATTCGCGCGGGCAATACGGCGATGTACGTCTTTGGGCTGGCCGTGGTGTTTGTCTTTTTAGCGCTAGCAGCGCTGTACGAAAGCTGGTCGTTGCCGCTGGCCGTGATCCTGGTCGTGCCTATGTGCTTGCTCTGTTCGGTCATAGGCGTAGCGCTCGCGCATATGGCAATCAACATCTTCGTGCAGATCGGCCTGGTGGTGCTCGTGGGGCTGGCGTGCAAGAACGCGATCTTGATCGTGGAGTTCGCCAAGCAACTTCACGACGAAGGCAAGCCGCTCGAGGAAGCCACACGTGAGGCCTGCCGGCTACGGTTGCGTCCGATCATGATGACTTCGCTGGCCTTCATTCTGGGCGTGGTGCCGTTGGTGGTGGCCGAAGGAGCAGGGGCAGAAATGCGTCGCGCGCTGGGAACTGCCGTATTCAGCGGCATGTTAGGCGTGACGTTGTTCGGCATCTTCTTCACGCCGGTCTTTTTCCTGGTCATCGAGCGGCTAGGACAGACGCGCGCGCTGTCGAATCCTCAGGTAAAGCGGTACGGATCGATGCTATGGAGCGCCGCGGGTGGTCTGGCCGTGGCGTTCCTGCTGCACCGTGCCCAGTTGATGAACTGGCGCGGCGCCGTCGTCGCTGGCAGTGCTGTTGCCGTGGCTGCCGGAGCGCTGGCGTCGCGGTTGAGCCATGCTCGCAAACCGGAACCAACTGAATAACGTTGCCGACGAAAGGGCTACGACCGTGATTTCGCATTTTTTCATCGATCGGCCGATATTTGCATCGGTGCTGTCGATTGTCGTCACGCTGGCCGGCGGAGTCGCCGCGTTTAGTCTGCCGGTAGCGCAATATCCGGACGTGACTCCGCCCACGGTGCTGGTCACCTGTATCTATCCGGGCGCCAACGCGCAAACCGTGCGCGATACCGTGGCCGCGCCGATCGAGCAACAGGTCAGCGGCGTCGAGAACATGATCTACATGTCCTCGCTCTGCACGAACGACGGTTCCTACGTGCTGACTGTGACGTTCCGGCTGGGCATGGACTCGGACATGGCGCAGGTGCTGGTGCAAAATCGCGTTTCGCTCGCTCAGCCAGTCATTCCGGACCTGGTGCAGCGCGAAGGCATCAACGTTAAGAAGATGTCGCCCAGCACGATGATGATCGTGAACTTCTACTCGCCCGATCAGCGCTACGACAACATCTTTCTCAGCAATTACGCCACGATCCAAGTAAAGGACGAACTCGGGCGCTTGCCGGGCGTGGCCAATGTCAGCTACCTGGGCGAGCGCGACTACAGTATGCGCGCCTGGCTCGATCCAGAAAAACTCGCATCGCTCAATCTAACGGCCGACGACGTGTCACAGGCGATCAGCGAGCAAAACCTGCAGGTCGCGGCCGGTCAAATTGGCCAGCAGCCCGTTCCGGCAGGGCAGCAATTCCAATTGACGATCAACACGCTTGGCCGGCTGATCGACCCGGAACAGTTTGCGGACATCATCATCAAAGTCGGAGAGGGAAGTCCGACCAATGGTCAAGCCGCCGGCATTGTCCGCTTGCGAGACGTCGCCCGGATCGAATTAGGTTCTCAGCAATACGACCAATCTTGCACGCTCGACGGGCAGCCATCGGTGGCGCTTTCGATCTATCAACTCCCCGGCTCTAACGCGTTGGCCACCGCTCGCGGCGTTTACGCCAAAATGGACGAGTTGGCCGAGCGTTTTCCGGACGGACTGAAGTACGAGATTGTCTACGATACGACACCGTTCATTCATGAGAGTATCAACGAAGTCTTCAAAACACTGCGCGACGCCATCATTCTCGTGGCGATCGTTGTGCTCATCTTCTTGCAGAATTGGCGAGCAGCACTGATTCCGCTGATCGCCGTACCGGTGGCGATTGTGGGCACGTTTGCCGTGATGGCCGGCTTGGGGTTCTCGCTGAATAATCTTTCATTGTTCGGATTGGTTCTGGCGATTGGAATCGTCGTCGACGACGCGATCGTGGTTGTCGAAAATGTGGAGCGCTGGCTTGAAGAAGGGCTCTCGCCGCGCGACGCCGCTCGCAAAGCGATGGACGAAGTCACCAGTCCGGTGATCGCTGTGGCGCTGGTACTGTGCGCGGTCTTCGTGCCGTGTGCGTTTATCACCGGTATCACCGGAGAGTTCTTTCGCCAGTTTGCGGTGACTATCGCAGTATCTACGGTTATCTCGGCCTTCAATTCGTTGACATTGAGCCCGGCGCTGGCGGCGTTGATTCTTCGCCCTCGCCATGAATTGCGCGATCCACTGACCAAAGTGCTGGACTTCATGCTTGGCTGGTTTTTTCGGCTGTTCAATGCTGGATTCAATGTTGGGACGGACGCTTATACGGGCGTGGTGTCTCGGTTGTTGCGCGTGAACCTATTGGTGCTGGCCGTTTATGGCGGATTGCTGTGGCTCACCTATCACGAATTTCAGCAGGCCCCCACCGGTTTTGTCCCCGAGCAAGATAAGGGCTATTTGCTTGTTAACGTGCAATTGCCGGACTCCTCTTCAGTGGAGCGGACGCAGGAGGTCATGCGGCGCTTGGACGCAATCGCCAAGCAGACCAATGGCGTCTCGCACACGGTTGGCATCTCAGGGCAGTCCCTCATCTTGGGAGCGAACGCGCCGAATCTGGGATCGATGTATGTGATGCTTAAGGAGTTCAGCCAGCGCCGCGGAATATCGGCGGACGAGGTCTCCGCGCAGATCCGCGCACAATGCGCAAAAGAAGTGCGCGAGGCCATGATTAGCATTTTCGGCGCCCCGCCGATCGATGGCCTGGGCACGACGGGCGGATTCAAGCTGATCGTGGAAGATCGCGGCAACCTGGGGCTCGACGCGCTCGAGTCGATCGGCGACAAGATCGTCGAGCAGGGGAATGCCACGCCCGGGCTGGAGGGGCTGTTCAACAGCACCCGCGCTAATACACCATGGCTCTTTTTGGATATCAACCGCACCAAGTGCCTGGCCGTGGGGCTATCGATGCGCGAGGTCTTTGACACGCTTCAGATTTATTTGGGGTCTTACTATGTCAATAACTTCAACGAGTTCGGTCGGTCTTGGCAAGTCAACATCATGGCAGACAGGCCATTTCGAGATCGCGTCGAGGACGTCAAGCTGATTAAGGTCCGGAATAAAAAGGGACAGATGGTCCCGCTCTCCTCGGTGCTGACCGTGCGAGATTCGTACGGCCCCGTGGCCGTGATGCGTTACAACATGTACGCCGCTACCGCCATCAACGGCAACCTGACGCCGGGCACTAGCTCAGGTCAGGCGATCGACTTGATGGAGAAGATCGCAAAAGAGAACCTGCCGCGCTCGATGGCCTTCGACTGGACCGAGTTGACGTATATGCAATTACAGGCTGGCAACACGGCTGTGTATGTCTTCGGGCTGGCCGTGGTCTTCGTCTTTCTGGTGCTCGCCGCGCAGTACGAAAGTTGGAAGCTGCCGATGGCGGTGATTCTGGTCGTGCCAATGTGCTTGCTCTGCTCAGTCGTCGGCGTGCGCATTGTCCACTTGGACGTCAACATCTTCACGCAGATCGGGTTGGTGGTGCTGGTCGGCTTGGCGAGCAAGAACGCGATCTTGATTGTGGAGTTTGCCAAGCAGCAACAAGAAGCTGGCATGGAACGGCGCGAGGCGGCCCTGATGGCGTGCCGCCTGCGATTGCGGCCGATTCTGATGACGTCCTTCGCCTTTATTTTGGGAGTGGTGCCGCTGGTGGTCGCCGAAGGCGCCGGCGCCGAAATGCGTCGCACGCTCGGGCTGGCCGTTTTTAGCGGTATGCTGGGTGTCACGGTTTTCGGCATCTTTCTAACGCCAGTCTTCTATGACGTAATCCAGCGATTTGGCGCTGGCGCGAAGACGGAAACGGAACCAAAGACGGGTGTTGCGGCGACGTCAGAGACCGTCATCACGGTCATGCCCCCAACACTGACGTCCCCCGAAGCGTCTTCATCCGCCTCAACTGAATCGCTGAATCTCACGCTCCCAGAAGTTGCCCCGCCAAATTCGCCGGATGCCACACATCTCAACTCAGATGGCGATAAGCCTGAAGCAAACTAGCGCGCCGAGAAAGCCTGATGGGATGAATTACCTTCGCGCCGGCCCGAACATCGGGACGCAGCGATACCAGGGCTCGCAATTTCGCGGACAAGGCGGGGACGGCTTGGGACAATAGTCATTGACGCAGCCACATGGTGGTAGTGGCGGATGGCAGGGCGCCGGCTTGGGGCAGTAGTCGTCCACGCAGCCGCACGGGGGCGTCCGAACGCAAGGCGCCGACTTCGGACCGTAGTCGTCCGGACACCAGCAATCGCAAACGCCGCAAGCCTGAGACTTGTCGCAGCGCGAACAGCCGAAGATGCGCGGCAGCGCGCCCTTGGCCGTACTACCGCCAACGCAGAGAAGGACCAGCGCAACGATCGCCGGACGGATCGGAATCGCAATTGCAGTCGGCATGTCACGCGGCCCTAAGATTTCTGACGAACTGCGAATCAACGCGTTCCGCCTGTCACGCCACCCCAAACGGCCGGCGTTACCGGACCAGCAGGCGCTCCGACTGGCGGAATGGCAAGCGCCATACTCACGCGCTGCCCGGGCGACGGGACTGATTGTGTAAACGGCGCAGGGGTGAGAAGCGTCGTCGGTTGGCCCTTCCAGGGCGGTGGCGTGGCGCCTGCCGCCGCGGTTCCATTCGCAGTAATCGCCGGTGGCATCGCCTGTTGCACGACCGGCCGCGCAGGAGCGATTATCTGAGGCGCAGGCGCCAACGCACCCGGAGGTAATTCGCCGTGGCTGGGTCGGCTCGCAGCATTCTGTTGCCAGCCGATGGCGCTAGTTTGTGGCGGTAGGTACTGCGCTGCCGCCGCGCGCTGAACGCGTAAGTTAGGATCGAGTGGTGGCGGCGCCGCGCCAGGAAGTGGGGCGGGGGTGTTCGGGTTTGGCACTGGCGCGGGGGGCGGAATGGGTTCGCCAAGCGCCTGCGCCGGTGGCAGCCCAGGCATCATCGCAGCTTGTGGATCGAGGCGGATCTCCCAGCCACCGCCGAGAGCGCGATACGTTTGCACTAGTCCATTGGCAATGGCGCCCACTGCCTGAGCGTAGGAGTTCTGCTGCGTCACAAGGTTTTGTTCGACTAACGACACGCGGTTGAAGTCGACCAACCCTCCCTTGTACTGCGCAATGGCGATCGTCACGGCGCGTTGTGCCGCGGCGACGCTTTCGGCCATGAACCGGGCCTGCTCTTGCGACCGGAGGAACGTGACCAGCCCATTTTCCGCTTCTCGATTCGCCTGCAGAACGGATTGCTGATATCGCAGCACCAGTTGCTGAAAGAGCGCGTCTTCTGCGCGGACGCGATTGATGATACGGCCGTAGTTAAGCAGGTTCCATTGGAAACTAGGGCCGACGCCCCCTTGCATGGCCCGCGAATTCAACAAGTCGTTCAAGTTGGCAGCTTGCCCGCCGAGCGTGCCTGTAATGGAAATATGGGGGTAGAAATCGGATTCGGCGACGCCAATTCTCGCTGCCTGCGCCGCGGCCTGACGTTCGGCCCGACGCACGTCTGGTCGGCGACGGAGCAGATCCGCCGGAATGCCCACGGCCACCTCGGACGGCGCGGTGGGAATGGGCAGGCTCTTCATCCGTGCGCGTAGGTCTTCGGACGGAATGCCCAGCAGCACGCAAAGTTGATTGGTCGCCATTCGCAAGCTGATCTGCAACTGCGGAATTTGTGCTTGGGTTTGCGAGAGAATGCTTTGCGCCTGATCGACGTCAAGTTCGGTCACCAGCCCGCCCCGGAAGCGCGCCGTGGCCAGGGCTAGCGTTTGTTCCTGCAACTGGATGTTCGCCTGGGTGAGTGCGATTTGCGCCTCGTAAATGCGCACGTTAACGTAGTTCGACGCGATGTCGCCCAGTAGCGTGACCATGACGTCGTCGTAGTTCTCGATCGATGCGTTCAATTCGCCATCCGCGGCTTCAATCGAACGACGGAAGCGACCCCAGAAATCCAGCTCCCAGGCTAGCGTAAAGCCCAAGTCCCACTGGTTGTAATAACGCTGCAGCACGAATGGACGATTGGCCGCTTCAGTGCTGATCACCGCAGCCATGTAATCGCCGGACATGTACTGCTGCTGCGGGAAGAAGTTGCCAATTGCGTAGCCCAAGTTGGCTCGGGCTTGCAGGATGCGAAAGCCGGCTTCGCGGAGAGTTAGGTTCTGTCGGTAAGCATCGGCCACCAACTCATCGAGAACCGGATCTCGGAAGACGGTCCACCAATTGGCGATATTTGGGGACTCTTCCGAGTGGACGCGTTTGTCGTTGGCGTCAATCCAATGGTCCGCAACAGGAGCAGGAGGCCGGCGATAGTCTGGGCCAACCTTGAAGCCGTTGCTGACGTAATCGCGGAAACTCGTGCAGCCGGTCGTTGCACACGTGAGCAGAACCAGCACCGCAGCAAAGTGCGAGGAACGCTGCGACCGCCATCCGCGCGGTTGCCCGGCGGTGTTGAAGTTCAATTCCGGAAGTGAAGGCAAGGCTGCCTCCATGCGGTATTTCCTTGGCCCTTGCGTTGCCGAATCTACAAGCATGCGGCGCCAGTATCAGCGCGCGCCAATGATCGGGCGCCGTTGGCCTATCTCCAGAGGTATCGGCAGAGATTGCCCAGCCGTTACAGTTAAACTAGTCCGCAAAGTCGGAAATCAAACAGAAAGTGTTGAACAGAAAGGACTTCCAGGTCCTTTGCCCCGGAGTCTCGAGCGCCCCAGCCCAATTTGGATCGCCCGTTTCCCAAAACTAAGCGGTTAGGCGGCACTTTTGGGAGTCGCTCTGGCGGCCCCAAGGGGCCTTCCAGGAGCCCAGGTCGAATTGGAGTCAGTAGTGAACCAGCAGGCTGAACCTGGGGGCTTTGCCCCATCCTGGACGGCATGGGGGTTGCACTAGTTAAGTCGGGAGCGTCAAAGGCTGCCATTGCGGGTCGCCTGAGGCGCCGGGCAGATTTCAATTTGGGTCGTGTAGCGAACCAGAACGAATTGCGCTTGTCTAACGTAGAAGGAAGTGATGAGGCGCCGTTAGGATCGCCTCAGCCGCTTCGTTCGGGAAATCCGGCCCGTCCAACCCTGAGGACATCACGGAGTACCGTTCGCGGAGAATAGGAGACACAGCCATGCCAAGGTCAGACACAAACAAGAATCACGGTTACCGCTCCAGCGCCCTGGAGGCAAATCTGGTAGCTATGACCGCTGCGGAAGAGAAAGCCTTGGCAGAGTTCGACTGCTACATGGATGTCGAGCTTGAGAAGCTGGTTGCCAAGTGGAGCCATCTGGCCGCGCCAAACGCCGCCAAACGTGGCACGGGGCGCCATAGCTTGTAGGCCGACTCGCCTGCGTGTTCCGCCGCGTCCGGCCCCACAGGCGCTGTCGCGGTCAACGCCCGGCGGACGCCAGTTGTTGAACGACTGGCGACGCCACCTCGATGCGAATCAACACGGACTTGAACGCCGGCGTCTTGGACCGCGGGTCCACGCGTCGGGAAACGAGCACGTTGGCTTCCGGATAGTACATCAGCGCGTTCCCCGGCTTGATCTGGTCGAACTCGCGCACCAGGATGTTTGGTAACCGGCCCGTTTCGCTGACAATTGTCACGCGCTGTTCCGCGCGTAGCGAGTACCGGGCGATATCTTCCGGGTGGAGCAGGATTACATCGCGGCGATCTTGATTCCGATAGAGGTCGTACTCCTCGTAGACGACCGTATTGAACTGCCCCTCGCTCCGAACCGTTGCCAAGCGCAACATGCCATCCTCGGCGTCTAATTCAGGCAGAGCGTGCGCCTTCAGATGGGCCTTACCATCAGGGGTCGGAAATCGAGGTGTGTGGAAGGTCCGGCCGGGGATCTGGAATTCTTGCTTCGTTTCGCCAATCGTGTTGAGTTGCTCGAAGCCCGGGATAAGCTGCGAGATCTGAGCCCTGATCGCCGCTGTGTTGTGCATGGCGTCCCAGTTCACCGGGCCAGCCGTGCTGAGCACGCGGCTCCCCAACTCCGCCATTACCGCAACTTCGCTGCGCGGGCCCACGTGGCGCGCTGGGCCACCGTCGCTGAGTCGCACGTAGTTGAACATGGATTCTTGCGTCGTGGATTGCGGCTCTTCGTCCCGTGCCAGAACCGGCAGAACGATTGTCTCGCGCGCCAAACCACGGGCGTGTCCCGTGTTCAGCGATGTATTGAGCTGCACCAGCATGTCCAGATTGCCAAGCGCGCGATCGGCGTACTGCGAGTCTGGATTGGAGCCAAACAAGTTTCCGCCGAGGCAAAAGCCGAACTTCAACCGGCCAGATTCGGCGGCTTCGACGCAGGCCATCGTATCCAGGCCAGCGGTCGTGGGAAGCTTGACGTTGTAGTGCGATTCCAGCCGCTGAAACACCGCATCTTTCAGCTTGGGGCTGACGCCCATTGACCCAATTCCCTGCACGTTGGAATGCCCGCGGATGGGGAGCAAACCGGCGTGCGGCCGGCCGACCATGCCGCGTAGCAACGCCAAGTTGGCAATGGCCTCGACATTTTGCACGCCGTGCATGTGATGCGTGATACCCATCGTCCAGGCAAAAATGACGTTCTTCGCTCTCGCATAACGCTCGGCGATTGCGTCAATTTCTGACTGTGTTACGCCCGATCGCTCCAGGATCGTAGACCAATCCTGCTCGGCCAGATGTTGTGCTAGTTCCGCGTAGCCGTGACAGTGGGCCGTAAGAAAGGCTTGATCGATGGCACCGCGTTCGATGATGCGCTTAGCGACGCCGCTCAACAGCGCCAGGTCTCCGCCGATGTGCGGCTGAACGTATAGACTGGCAATCTCCGAACCAAAGAGCAGGCTGCGCGGATCGCTGGGGACGCGGAAATTAACCAATCCCATTTCGCGAACCGGGTTGATGGCGATCACCTCGCCCCCACGCCGACGCAAATGCATCAGACTGGTCATCAATCGCGGATGGTTGCTGGCCGGATTGCCGCCGATGACAAAGACCAGGTCGGCGTGTTCGAGGTCTTCCAGGCTCAGCGTCGCGGTGCCGGTTCCCAACGAACTATTTAAACCGACTCCACTGGCCTGGTGGCAGTAATAGCTGCAATTGTTGACGTTATTCGTGCCGTACAACCGGGCGAAAAGTTG
>Ga0105046_10005417_pt1 | contig 20184 bp, 17 predicted proteins | sample MAT03_FD_78385 | JGI IMG/M metagenome (GOLD analysis project Ga0105046, IMG submission 78385) | Freshwater microbial communities from Lake Fryxell liftoff mats and glacier meltwater in Antarctica - MAT-03 (megahit assembly) | ecosystem: Environmental > Aquatic > Freshwater > Ice > Liftoff... | reverse complement strand
TTTTAAGTGAACTAAAAATCACTTCTTCTCCACACAAAGGAATTTCGACAGGACTGAAATGGCTCAATGTTGAAGATTCAACTGTATTAAAGATTTCATCGCCTATTGATGGATCTGAGATTGGCATTGTAGAATCCGCCTCAGCCTCTGATTTTCAAAAAGTTGTGGATCAAGCTAAGCTTGCTTATCCCATTTGGAGTGCAATTCCAGCCCCAAAAAGAGGCGAAATAATCCGACAGTATGGAGAGGTATTGAGGCAAAACAAAGAAGCCCTTGGAAAATTGGTCTCCATCGAAATGGGAAAACTCTACCAGGAAGGATTGGGCGAGGTTCAGGAAATGATTGACATCTGTGACTTTGCCGTTGGGATTTCCAGGCAACTTTATGGTTTATCGATGCATTCGGAAAGGAAAGAACACAGAATGATGGAACAATGGCATCCGCTTGGTGTCGTCGGAATCATTTCCGCTTTCAATTTTCCGGTTGCTGTTTGGGCCTGGAATGCCGCCCTGGCTGCAGTTTGTGGCAATGTTTGCATCTGGAAACCATCAGAAAAAACGCCATTTACCGCAATTGCTTGTCAACATTTACTGCAAAAAGTATTGGTGGACAACAATTTACCTGAAGGCATATTTTCCCTGATCATTGGTGATGCTTCGGTTGGTCAGGCAATGGCTTCCCACAACGATGTTGCACTCGTCTCTGCGACTGGTTCTACAAGAATGGGGAAAGCCGTAGCCGTTTCAGTTGGGCAAAGATTGGGGAAATCTTTATTGGAATTGGGCGGAAACAATGCCGTGATCATTGCAGAAGATGCCAATCTGGATATGGCCATCAGAAGCACAGTTTTTGGTGCGGTTGGAACTTGCGGACAAAGATGCACCAGCACAAGGCGGCTTATTGTGCATGCCAAAGTATATGATGAAGTAAAAACGAGAATGGTGGCTGCCTATCAAAAACTTCCCATCGGAAATCCGTTGGAGGACCATGTGTTGGTAGGTCCATTGGTAGATCAATTGGCAGAAAATGGATTTTTTAAAGCACTCGAGTCGGTTCAGAAAGAAGGCGGGAAATTGATTATTGGCGGCCAAAAACTAGACAATGAAATGAATGGATGCTATGTAAGTCCAGCCATTGTGGAAGCAGAAAATCATTTTCAAATGGTTCAGGAAGAGACGTTTGCACCAATTCTGTATTTACTCAAATACGAAGGTGGAATTGAAAATGCGATTGCAATTCAAAACAATGTAAAGCAAGGTTTGTCTTCATCCATCTTTACCAACAGACTGCAGGAAGCTGAAAAGTTTCTTTCCTGGAGAGGTTCCGATTGTGGGATTTCGAATGTGAACATAGGCACCAGCGGAGCAGAAATTGGTGGTGCTTTTGGCGGTGAAAAGGAAACAGGTGGCGGCAGAGAATCTGGTTCTGATTCCTGGAGAGCTTATATGAGACGGCAAACGAATACGATAAACTACAGTGCAGAACTTCCACTAGCCCAGGGAATTAAATTTGACATTTAGAACATGAGGTTTGCGGGGCTTTGTGAAATTGGTAGAATAAGGCAGTAAAAAAATTTAGCAGATTCAAAATTGAATCAAAACGACAAGCCAATAGTGAGGCTGTATTTGTACTTTCATCTCTTTTCGAAATAAAGCGTTCATCCAGAGACTAAGGCAAAAAGATCATTGGCCTGCAGGTGTCAGGTGAGCCACCTGCCACATGTTAAAGCCCTGCCACAAGTCGTGCTTTTTTAGTTATAAGCCGTAGAACTTATTTTCAGAGACCTGAAAATAAGAAAATATGTGGCACATATTACCGCAATATATGCTACTGTTCAAGTTGATATGTGGTAGATAATTTTTTCACCTGTGTTTATGATTAATATGACCCATTGCACCGATGCATTTAATCAGAACTTAAACTGGTCTTAAACGCTTGGTCAGATTGCCCAAAAGGGTTCGAACCAAAACTGGGGAACATCAAAATTGAAACCTATTCCCGCCTCACATAAACGAATCTGTCCTTCAGGCGATTGATCGGCTGTTCAATTCCATACCAGGAGAGCAGGCAAACGATCAAGGTAAGGGCTGAATAGATCAAATACATCCACCAGATATGAAAACGTGGCAAGCCCAAATGATAAAAAATATGAATGGTAAGGTCAGGAATAAATAAATGATAGAGGTACAGACCATAACTGATTTTACCCAGGAAATTCACAATTCTTAAATTAAAAAACCAGGCCATTGGGCCTTTGATCCCTCTTACGGCCATGTAAATCAAAACGGCGCATCCGGCGTAATAAAAAGGAACCACCTGGCCAATGAAGCTTTTTCCATAAAAATGAAATACATTGAATTTAAAGAAAAAAGCAAGTGCCCATAAGGCAAGAAACCAAATGATTGGAAATTGTATTTTCACATTTTTAAGCCTGAGCAGTGCCAATGCAGAACCAAATCCAAATGCATCAAATTGACACAATGGAAATTTAGAAAACTGACTGGCAGGTGCCTGAAGGTACAAGAACGACTTTGTTGCCACGCCCAAACCTATAAAACCGATTACCAATGTAAAATTCCATCTTCGAGGACAAAACAAAAGCAGTGCTGGCCAAACCAAATAATATTGTTCTTCGATTGCCAAAGACCATAGATGCTCTACATAGCCCGAATGCCAATTATTTGTGAGAAATAAAAGAATGTTATATGCATATCCAAACAGCCAGGGCCAAATGTCTCTGGCCTCGCCAATGCCAAAAACCACCAAAGCAAAAACATATATATAGTAAATGGGGAATATTCGAAGCGTTCGCCTGATGTAAAATGTTTTTAGGATCGTAAATCGTCTTAGGCCATTTCCACTCTGAAAGTCAGCCTGTTGCTTTAGCAAGATATTGGTAATCAAAAAGCCGCTCAGCACAAAAAACAGCCCCACGCCCATGGCACCTCCTAAATGCAAATAACCAAAAGTGCTGCCTTTGTACCAATGGTGTACAATAACCATGAGCACAGCAATTGTCCTTATGCCATCTAAATGTTTAAAATAAAAATTCTCAACTTTCGCATTTCCCAATTCTCCCCGCTCGGCTCTTATTAGTTCTGGTCTCATCAATTTTGTGAAGGCAAAAAAACAACTTTTAACCCAAATTATTCCTGCCACATAGAAATCTTGATTTCTTGAACCAAAACGCTTGACAACCAATGGTTGAAACTCTAAAGTGCTTTTCAATATTGCTGACTTTTGGACATTGGCAATCAATAGATTAACATTCGATCATATCAAATATTCGAAAAAATAGAAGGAGATAAAAACTTATAAAACCAAATTGGCTTTCGGGTTCATAAGCATTGAATAATGCGCCCGACAGCATTCAATTTTGAACCAAGGCTTTGACCTTGTCTGCTTTTCACCTACTTTAGCTTCATCGCAAAAGAAATTTTTATTTCATTTTTGGGAATTATTTCAAAATCATACTCCCTATTTAGCACCCTAATTAGCCAATAAATAGGCGCTTAAATACAATAAACACGTATGAAAAATGAAATTCGCTTACTGGCAGCCCGCAAAAAAATTGCCCTGGTAGCGCACGACAATAAGAAGAAGGAGCTGATGGAATGGTCCTTTTTCAACAAAACCACTTTGGTGAGACATGAACTTTTTGCCACAGGCACCACAGGAAAATTATTGGAAGATGCATTGGATGTTCCCGTAAAACGGTTGCTCAGTGGCCCTCTTGGTGGTGATCAGCAAATAGGAAGTATGATAGCGGAATCCAAAATAGACGTTTTGATCTTTTTTTGGGACCCAATGGAGGCCCAGCCCCATGACACAGATATAAAGGCACTTTTGCGTTTGGGTGTAACCTGGAACATACCCATTGCTTGTGATCGGGCCTCAGCAGATTTTATTCTTACTTCACCCTTGATGCTGGAAGAATACGAAATACGCCTACCCGATTATTCACAATATACAAACAGGTTATCAAAGTTTAAATAGGCCTTTTGATTATTGGACGAGTAGTTTTCTCAAAAACTGCTTCCCTCCCATTTCTAGTTTGATGCTATACATGCCAGGTGCAATGAAAGGCAAATCAATGGTTTTGGTTTGGTTGGCTAAATCGAAAAAGATCTCGTCCTTTAGTATCGATGCCCCTCGCAAATCTGTCAACTCAAAATGAGCAATGCCCACAGCGGATGACTCAATTAGTTCAAAATAAAGCATGTTTCCAGAGCTGGGGTTGGGGTAAATTTGAATTTCGAAAGGAAATCGAAGTGCTGGTTTTGAGCCAGCAAGAATGTGGGCCCGTACAAAATTGGGGACTCCCCAACCAATCTTGTTGTTGGGAGATTCGTGATTAGAACCCGATTTTTTAAGCAATTCAATTACTTGCTTTGCATTCAATTCGGGATGTGCTTGCCAAAAGCCTGCTGCCATGCCACAAAGAATAGGCGAAGCAAATGAGGTGCCATTCTCTTTTGTGGTTTTGTCGTTTGTGAACGCATTTGCGATCACTACACCACTTCCCAAAGCAACCAAATCTGGTTTGATTCGATTGTCGGCAGTGGGACCCTTGCCACTGAAACCAGAATGTGATTGTCCAGATGTTACCGAGCCCACAGTGAGAATGCTGTCTGCATCCGCGGGCGCAGAAATCCATCCACCCCAACTGTTGTTTTCGCCTTCATTTCCGGCGCTGTTTAAAACCACGATTCCTTTTCTGGCAGCCATAGAAGCCGATTTTGAGGCAATTGTACTGTTTCCATCCAGAATTGTTATTGAATAATCCAGACTTCGGGTATCGAAAGTGGTATAGCCCAAAGATGAATTCAAAATGTCGGCACCAAGGCTATCAGCCAGCTCGAGGCCTGCCACCCAATATGCGCATTCATATTCATTTTCGACTCTTACTTCTTCTGTTCTGATCAGGTAATAACTTGATTCATAGGCGCCTCCAACTAGATTTCCTTGCATGTATCCCCCAATATTGCTTAACACAGCTGCCCCATGCCAGTGGTCGTTATACACATCGCCATCTCTTTCTACAAGATCTCTGGTACCCAAAAGTCTATTGTTTTGAAATATATGTGCGAATGCAGTGTGCCCATTCACGTTTAGGAAACCAGCGTCCAAAACGGCAATCAATTTATTTTCTCCATGAAAACCCCAGGCATGCATTGAATCAATGCCAAGCATAGAATTTTGAGTTATAGACTCACCATAGTTAATATTCTGAATTCCATTTTTATTCGTTTTCCGGATTGGTGAATCCTTAACCTTAGAATTCAGTGCTTTTGTATTGCTTACAAATGGAAGGTCTTGAATGACATTGATCAAATCAGGGTTGGCTTCCACTATTGCACCGTTTACCCATTTGAGTGGATACAAAACTGTGGCCCCACGTTCTTTCAAACCATTAAGGTAAGCAGGACTTACTGGTAAATCTGTAGAATCCAGAATTATGTTTTGTGCTTTTCTTCTCTGAATCGATCTTGCTGCTAAAAATTGCTCAGGCTTAGATATCGTATATGGATTTCCTCCTTGTTTGTCTTTAAAATAGATAACGAATTTTTTGCTTTGCGCATGGGTTTCAAAGGATAAAAAGATCCAAGAACCAATGAAAAAGTAAATCGGGATACTACTCCAAACCGTTGTTAACCAGCGTGAATATTTTGTCATAACCGATTTCTATAAGTGGTATTGGCCTTGAACATGGATCAGTGCCAGATTGGCTATATTGAATAAAAGAGGCCCGTTTATAGCCCAGTCCAATGTTTTCATAGTAAATCTCTAAAAAAGCACTTTTGTTGATGCAGTTGGAATCTATCTTTTGAACGACCTCAAGTGATGGAATGGTTTCACCTTTGTAATCTACAGATTTTCCAAGATCTTTTATCGTGTAAAGAAAAACCGTATTGCTGTCTTGAAGCGGATTGAAAGCATTTCCATCCCAAGCGTTTCCGTCCTTTAAAGGAAATCTCAGCTTCACAATCGGCCTGTTATTTTCAGTTTTTATTATTTTGTCAATGTCTTTTCGAATGGTCCAAATTGAGTCTAGCAACCAAGGTCCAGTTTCGGTTAATCCTTTCGAGATTTCTATCCTGTAAACCATTGAACCTTCTTGCCTGTAAAGCGAATCTGAAATCTTTTCTTTTAAGTAAAAAGTGCCTTTGCTCACTTCTCCATTGAAGGCATAATTGGTACTATCTACTTTATAGATCCAAAACCTGCCTACCGAAATGGGATAATACGATCGGCCCGACTCCAATTCTTTGGGCACAATATCATCACTCTGACAGGAGGTTAAATATAATCCTGAACCAAAAAGAAGGACCAGAAATAGTATTTTGAATTCTCTCATTTTCATTCTGTTGCAAATTAAACAATATGTGTCCATCAATTTCCATAGATGTATGAATAATTGTGTTGGAATAGATTTTCTGTAGTTTTGATTTTTGGGATAGAAACCGCCTATTGACGATGCAGAGAATTATATTTGGCCTTTTCGCACTTTTCCTTTTTGCCGATTGCCGACCCGATGAAAAGGAATCAGATTTCGCCACCATTTTAATACGGATAACGCACAAAGCCTCAGGAAAACCAATGGTGAGAGATCAGCTCGTTTTCAAAGATTCCGCTGGCCAGGAATATTCCATAAAAACACTTAACTACTTTATTTCCAATATAAAACTAAGCAATTCCGCTCAAAATATTTTTTATTCGGAAGTAGGTAGCTACCATTTGATCAATGCGTTCCTCAATCCAAATAACACAGAAATCATTTTAAGAAATGTGCCCAGGAAGAAGTTTTCGGAGCTTGAACTTTCGATTGGTTTGGACAGCATTGCCAACTCTGGAATAGATAAAACGGGCGATTTAGATCCAGGTACGGGTATGTATTGGAATTGGGCAGATGGCTATAAATTTTTTGAGTTTGAAGGCTCATATAAATCAGGAACTGAGCGCAAACCTTTTCTTTTTCATGTAGGAGAAAACGTCAATTATAGAACAATCAAGTTTAGCTTTTCCAAGTTACTAAGTAGAAACTATGATATTGTAAAAGATGGACAGATTCTTCTGGATGCAGATGCTGGTGCGTCATTTGAAAGTCCAAACAAAATTGATCTTACAGTCGTAAACAACGTAATGTCAACTGCAACTGGAGCCAAGCAAATAGCAGACAACTATGCATTCGGTTTTCTCAAATTGGTAGGTGCCAACTAGAAAATTAATTTTCCTTCTCTTGCTTTTCGCATCGTGCAACGAGCAAAAAACGCCTAATTATCAATCATCTATCCCCTCGCCTGGCAACAATCCAATAAGCAAGGAAGGGATCTTATTGGGCGAAACTTTGTTCAATCTACAAATGCGATCTAAAGGCAAAACACCAAGCTGCGCCTCCTGCCATAAGCCTGATTCAGGATTTGCTTCTGCTTCCATGCAAATGATCAACGGCAACTTTCGGCAAGTTCCTTCACTTTTCAACCTGGCATATAGTCCGTCGTTCTTTTGGGAAGGAAGAGAAACCAGTCTGGAATCTGTGGTTTTGAAACCGATCGTTCATCAGGAAGAAATGAATGCGGATCTTGGTCAATTGATCAAAAAGATGAATAAAAATCCGATGCTCAAAAAATCATTTAAGGAAGTTTTCGGGCTTGATTCAATTTATTCTGCGCTGGTGTCAAGAGCTTTAGCCCAATATGTAAGAAGTTTAATCCGACCAAAGCGATTGCTTGTGGATACGCAAAGCATTGGGCAAAACCTCTTCAATCAAAATTGCATTTCCTGTCATGCTGGCAAGACTGCTACTGATTTTAAAATAAGAAAAAGCGTGGTTGCAGGTTCTGGTCTGGATTCTGGTTTATCTAAAATTACCAACCAGGAAAAGGATGCTTTCTTTTTTAAAACCCCATCATTGTTTGAACTAAAACTCACTGCACCTTATATGCACGATGGTAGATATAAAAGACTGGATGAAGTTGTGTCTGCATATGCCAAAGCTTTAAATATCAAAGAATTATCCTCGAAAGAGAATCAAAAAGCCTTGGTTAATTTTCTGGAAAATCTTTAAACAGACGTCAGTTTTCCATAAACTGCCGCCCCAAATTGATTCCTATAGTGATTGCGAGCAAAATGCCAAAAGACATCGCAATATACAATACCCAATTGATGACATTGACCTGCCCTTTTACCCTATCAAATATCTTTTTTCCAAGCACAAGTTCTATGGCCTCAAATTTTTTCATTGGCTTCACTGCTTCCTGAAATTTGATATTGCTTTCTACTTTAAATCGACTTGCAGCCACAGAGCCATGTCCACTTCCATGTAGATTGATGATGTAATTCTCTTCCTTTTTGTATGTTTTTTGAGCCTTTGCAAAATCCTTAAGATCTTGACGCTCTTCAGCTTCCATAAAAGAGGCAGCGGTGATGTACAAATTGACAATGGAATCCATCTCCGCATTGTTTCTGTGAATATCATCAAGTAGCTGCACCTGATTTTCAAGGCTAAGTCCAGTCAGAAATTCTTCTAAATGAAACCTGTTTTGATATTGAAGTTCCAGCACATGTGAAATATCCATTGCTGGAATAAGCTTCTTTCCAAACAGGTCGTCAAACTGGCGGACCAATTTGTTCACTGCAGAGATGCCATAAATGCCTACCCCCAAAAGCAATGCCAGTTGGAAATAATAGGCTGTTATTAAATTGATTGCAGTTTTTCTGGTCTTAATCCAGCGCACTTTTATGAGGTAGAATTTTTTGCAAAAGTAGAACTGGAATATTGATATTGAGAACAAATAATTTTTTAGAGAAAAATTCAAGCTCCAAATTATATTTTGCAAACCACCAAATTTGGGAAACAGAGACAAACACTTGGCCCTTTTATTGTTTTTATATTCTTAAGAATCTTGATTTTTCAAAATTATATGCCCTAAAATATCTATTCCAATTTCAAACTAAAGTAGATATTTGCTGGTCTTACACTCACCTAGTTCTTCTGAAAAATGAAAATTCATGATTCAATTCTGGACACGATAGGAAACACGCCAATCGTTCGATTCAATAAACTTAACCGAGGCCTCAAGGGCACCATAACTGCCAAGGTAGAATACCTCAACCCTGGAAATTCTGTGAAAGACCGGATGGCCATTCGCATGATTGAAGATGCAGAAAAGGATGGCCGATTGAAACCGGGTGGAACCATTATTGAAGGAACTTCGGGCAATACCGGAATGGGGCTGGCCATTGCAGCGGTTATCAAAGGATACAAATGTATTTTCACGGTTTCAGATAAGCAGTCGAAAGAAAAAATTGATATTTTAAGAGCAATGGGCGCAGAGGTAGTGGTTTGCCCTACAAACGTAGATCCTTCAGATCCAAGATCTTACTATTCAGTTTCAAGAAGATTAACTTCAGAAACGCCAAATTCATTTTATCCAAATCAATACGACAACCCGAGCAACACAGCTGCTCATTTTGACACAACTGGCCCAGAAATTTGGGAACAGACGGATGGAAAAGTGACGCATGTTGTGGCAGGCGTTGGAACGGGAGGAACGATCTGCGGCATTTCAAAATACTTGAAAGGCAAGAATCCAGATGTTAAAATAATAGGTGTTGATACCTACGGTTCTGTTTTTAAGAAATATAAAGAAACTGGAATTTTTGATGAAAATGAAGTCTATCCATATCTCACTGAAGGCATTGGAGAAGATATTTTGCCCAAAAATGTTGACTTTGATTTTATTGATGAGTTTATAAAAGTAACAGACAAAGACGCCGCAATAATGACTCGCAGACTGGCAAAAGAGGAGGGTCTTTTTGTTGGTTGGAGCTGCGGTTCTGCAACTTTTGGGGCATTGGAATATGCAGAAAAAAATCTAAAAGATGGAGATTTGATGGTTGTTGTTTTGCCAGATCATGGTACCCGATACCTAAACAAGATCTACAACGACAACTGGATGAAGGACCACGGATTTCTTGAGAAAAGAACTTTTGCAACAGCGAAAGACATCATTCAAAGTAAAAATGGAAGTGGAAAACTAATGACAATTGATGTGAAAACCACTGTTGGAGAAGCCATTAAACTGTTAAATCAGGTCGCCATTTCTCAGATTCCGGTAAAAGATGGAGAACAGTTTGTAGGCAGCCTGAGCGACAATTCCATCCTTGGAAAATTGATAGAAGATCCATCCATCAAAGATTTAATGGTGAAAGAAGTGATGGAACCAGCCTTCAAATTTGTAGGCATGGACAATACGATTGATGTACTTTCTTCGCTTATTGGAAAAGACAACAGAGCCCTGCTCGTTAGAGATGCTGTTAATCAGGTACATATCATCACCCAATCGGATCTTTTGATGGCTGTTACCCGTTAGACTGATTTGATTTCAAGCCAAGGCACCAAATCTAAAAATGACTTTGTAGTTTTAAAATAACAATGCCATAATTCTAAAATTATCAAAGAATCATTTTTAAAAATCTTGATTTCCAATTTCAGATTCCAATATCCAAATCAGCATTTAGAATCAGAACTTTAATTGAAATTGGCATTGAATCAAAAGAATAAAATAAAATAAGAATGCAAAAGGCAGTTCGAATTTATAGTCCAAATTATTTGACTTACTTTTTTCATATTATTCTTGCACAGCTAAAGGTGAATCTTATTTTTGCGATTCTAATAGAAGATATTTAAATACCAAAAATGTGGATTGGGGTTAATCAAAGAAACTCAATCGAATACAAAGCAGAGAAAATGGAAGAGAAAAAAGTAGAAGAAAAAATGCGCATTCTGGCCGAATGTATCCGACTTCAAAAGGTCACCGTGGAAATCACCAAAAAAGCGATGGTGGAGGTACAGGATAGTACCAATGAAGGAGATGACAACACGGAGGAAAAACTATATAATTCTTATAGGGAGGAAATGCACAACAAGCGAGACATGATTGCCCGGCAGTTTGACCTTGCGATGGACGATCTCAATCAGCTGAACCAAATAGTGACCTCGAAAGAATATAAAAGAGCAGAATTTGGTTCTGTGGTAGAAACAGACGGCGGCAGCTACTTTATTTCTATTAGTTTGGGCCAGGTAAAGCACGAAGGCAAGCTGATTTTTGCGGTCTCTCCGCTTGCTCCGGTTTATAAAGCTTTTGAAGGAAAAAAAACAGGAGACTCCTTTTCGTTTAGGGACAAGTCCTTTAAAATAAAGGACATCTATTAGTACTTGGTTCGCTGAGTAACAATTCCAATCCTATGCAAGCTGCTTTCAGGTTTTGAATTTGTAATCTATTTCAAAACCTGAAAGACAATTGTACTGGCGCAAAAAGCCAAACCCGTCATATAAACCAGCTGTAAGGCAGGCCATTTCCAAGATTTCGTTTCTCTGTAAGAAACCGCAAGCGTACTCATGCATTGCATGGCAAAAATATAGAAAACCAAAAGAGACAATATGGTTGGAAAGGTAAATACGGGTTGACCTGTTTCAGGATTTTTTGCAGAGCGCATTCTTGTCTTTAATTGCTCCGTTTCACCCTCATTGCCAGAGGCATAGAGCACAGACATAGTGCCTACAAAAACTTCTCTTGCCGCAAAAGAAGTGATCAAAGCCACCCCGATTTTCCAATCGAATCCCATTGGTTTCAGCACTGGTTCTATCCATCTGCCTGCAATGCCTGCATAGCTTGCTTCTAGTCGAATTGAAGCCAGATTTCTATCTAATTCTGCTTGACTTACGGGCGGTAACGATATTTCAGCAGCCATCTTTCGTTCAGCCTTTTCTATTGAATCGCCTGGACCAAAGCCTGCCATAAACCAAAGCAGAACAGAAATCGCAAGAATTACCTTGCCTGCTTCAAAGACGAAGGCTTTTGATTTTTGAAATACCGAATACCATAAATTCCTCCAATGCGGCGTTTGATAGGGCGGAATTTCTAGCAAAAAAGGCGTTTTCCCTTTTACTGGCAGTAATTTATCCAGTATCCATGCGGTTAGAATGGCACCTATCAAACCAACTAAATATAAGGAAAAAAGCGCCAAACCCTGAAACGAAAAAGGTCCTAAAACGGCTCTTTCAGAAAGGAGCATTCCGATCAACAAAGTAAAAACAGGCAATCTTGCGGAACAACTCATCAATGGGGTCACAAAAATTGCAATCAGCCTTTCCCGTGAATTGTTCATGTTTCTGGTGGACATAATGGCCGGCACAGCACAAGCCACACCTGAAATTAATGGAATAATGGCCATTCCACTCAAGCCAAATTTGTTCATTAATTTGTCAAGCAATATCATAACCCTGGCCATATATCCTGTTTCCTCTAGCAAACCAATTAAGAAAAAAAGAATGGCTATTTGAGGAACGAATATTACAATTCCCTGAATACCAGCCAATATTCCTTCGAGAAGCAATCTTTTAAAAATTCCATCCGGTAAAACACCATTCAGAAAATCGATGCCATAAGCCATTAAACTTTCAATTAAATCTGTAGGGTAGCTCGAAAATTGGAAAATGGCCTCAAAAACACCAAGTAAAATGAGGAGCATCAGCACATATCCAAAAACTGGATGAAGGGCTATTTTATCAAATCCAAAACCAACATTAGATTGACCAGTATTTCCGGAGATTAATGGTTTTAGGAGAATTTTAATTTTTTGGTATCTATTTACAGTTTCCTTAGCCTGAGCCAGTTCTGTAGAAATATTCAGATTTTTGAGAGCCTCTGAGGTAGATTGAGATATGAATTCTAACTTTTTGCTCACCCAATTTAACCACGACATGTAGCTAATTTTATCAGATTCTTCGGCGGTGAGATTGAGAAATTCCTCAGGATGAAATAGCGTGAGTTTGGGTGAAGTTGCTAAGTGCAAATTGCCTTTTAACTCGCTTAGCCCAGCCCCTGTTCTTGCATTGGTTGCCACTACCGGACAACCCAATAATTCAGCAAGCTTCTTAGTTTCAATTTTTAGCCCACGCCCTTGAGCCACATCCAACATGTTGATTGCCACAATAGTAGGAATTTGAAGATCTGCAATTTGCGAAAACAGCAACAGATTCCTCTCCAGATTGGATGCATCCAAAACAACAATTATGATTTCTGGAATGGCCTCTTTGCTTGAAACCAAATGTGAAAAGACGACTTCTTCGTCTGGCGATTTTGGCACCAGCGAATACGTTCCTGGCAAGTCAACCAACTCATAATCAATATCATTTTCGGAGAAGAAACCTGTTTTTTTCTCAATGGTAACGCCGGCAAAATTTCCAACCTTTTGTTGTAAGCCCGTTAGCCTATTGAAAAGAGAAGATTTTCCAATGTTTGGATTTCCAATAATGGCCAGTCGCGTTGCCATTATCAGGTGTTCAATTTCATAAAAATTTCTGAGGCATCCTCTTTGCGAATCGATATTCGGATTGGCCCGTTGCTCAAAACCATCGGCCCTGAGAATGGTATTTGATTTACAATTTTCCAAATACTTCCAGGTATCATACCAATATCAGCAAGTTTGGCATTGAGATCCAGCGATTTGCAGGAAACAAACAATGCAGTGTGATTTGGTGGTAAGGCAGAAAGTACGATCAATTCCCTTATTATTTAGAATGATTTTAAACAGCTGCAAAGGAAAATGTTTGGAGTGGATTTCCAAAGGGAATAATCAGTTTTTTGGATGATATATTTCGGAGACAAAAAGACCAAAAACTAAACCAACAGCTATGGCCGTATGTTTGCTGTTAACAGCGTAATGTCGTCATTAAAGCCCTTCTCTGCAGAGAATTCCGTCAATCGATTCAAAAATCGTTGATGCATGATGGGCAACTTTTCATTTCTATTCTCAATAAAATATTGTTCCAAACGCTGATTTCCATATTCTTCATCGTCCTCCCCCACAACCTCGGTGAGCCCATCGGTGTAGGCCACAAACAAAACTTCAGTGGTCCAGGGAATCTGGCCAATGGTTAAATGGGGCAAAATCGGGAAAATGCCGAGAATGGTAGAACCTTGTGTCATTTGAACCAGAGAGCCGTCCTTATAAATTAAACAGGGCGGGTTATGGCCGGAATTTACATAGGTAATATGCTGCTTTTCTCTATCAAAAATGGCTATAAATGAGGTGATAAACCGCTCCTGGTTGCTGTTGATACACAAAAGCGTGTTGACCAATTGCACAGCTTCGCCAATTTCCTTTTTCTCCATCATCAAAGTTCTGAGGCAAGCTTGAAAATTGGACATGAGAAGCGCAGCAGGCATTCCTTTTCCAGAAACATCGGCAACGCAAAGTGCAAACTGTTTGTCGCTCAGCTCAATATAGTCGTAGTAATCTCCACTTACATCCTGATGAGGCATATAAGTCGTGTAAATATTTAAGGCATCTGTGTCTGGAAGCGTTTTAGGAAATAGCATCCTTTGCACTTGTCTGGCAATCTCAATTTCTTTCCTAAATGCCTCCTGGCGCAATCTATAGGCAAGTAATTTTTGATTTTCGAGGGCCATCACCATCAGGCTTAGCAAGGTTTGAATGAGGGCAACAGCCTCAACATCATATGGATATGAAAATTCACCAAGTTTACCAGCCAAAACTACCCCACGAAGTTCACGATCAAAAAAGAAAGGAATTACATGGTGCAGATGTTGATTCTCATTTGCAAACTCCTCTGAAATCTCACTCAACAGGCTCACCTGTACTAAATTTTCAAGAAGTGAAATGGACTCTGAACTTTGAATTACCTTGCCATAACTAAAAGAATTTCTCCAAACTTCATCTTTAAAAAACAAGGAAAAATGGCTGATCCCAAATTTTTCTAAAAGGTAATTTTCAAGAATTACATAGAGGCCTTGCTCTGGTTGATTTTTGTTTATTGCAATTGTAAGGTCAAGAACAGCCTGAAATTCAATCTGTTTAAGATCGAAACTTTTCTGAAAATCAGGCGATTGGCTTGATTGCAATTCCAAGGTTTGGGTGATTTAAGTATTGAAGATGCAATGAAGCTAATTTTCAACGACTACACCCATACCAGAGAATTTTTCTATCCTATTTAGAATTCTTTCTCCAGCTTCGATTTTATTTAACTCTTCCAATGTATCCAAAATGGTCTTCTTTATTTTCTTTGCCGTTGCCACAGGATCTGTATGTGCGCCTCCAAGTGGTTCTTTTATGATATCGTCCACCAGACCAAACTTTTGCATATCCTTTGCAGTCAACTTGAGGGCTTCGGCTGCCTGCTCTTTATAATCCCAACTTCTCCATAAAATGGAAGAACAGGATTCAGGCGAAATTACTGAATACCAGGTATTTTCCAGCATGAAAACCTTATCGCCAATGGCAATCCCCAAGGCGCCACCTGAAGCACCTTCCCCAATCACGATACAAATGACAGGTACCTTGAGCATAAACATTTCCTTCAGATTTCTGGCAATGGCCTCGCCTTGACCACGTTCTTCTGCTTCAATTCCAGGAAAAGCACCTGGCGTATCAATAAGTGTTACGATCGGTTTGTTGAACTTTTCAGCCAACTTCATTAGTCTTAAAGCCTTTCTGTACCCTTCAGGATTTGCCATGCCAAAATTTCGAAATTGCCTCTGCTTGGTATTTCGTCCCTTTTGCTGGCCGATAAACATAATGGATTGATCTCCAATCTCTCCAAAACCTCCAACCATCGCTTTGTCATCGCCAAATCCCCGATCACCGTGAAGCTCCACAAATTTATCACAGATGGTTTCTATATAATCTAAGGTATAAGGCCTGTCGGGATGCCGGGACATTTGAACTCGCTGCCATCGGGTTAGATTTTGATATGTGGTCTTTTTCAATTTGGAGATTTTCTCCTCCAAAGACTTCACAGCCTCAGTCACATCTACATTGTTTTCAACTGCAAACTGCTTCATATCAGCAAGTTTCTGATCGAGCTCGATGATTGGTTTTTCGAAATCCAGCATAATTATTCTTTGACTTTCCGGCCCAAAAATAGACCTATCTCTTTAAGTTGAGCAGAGTTTTTATTGAACTATTGAGTTGGGGCTTGATTATCAATACACTATCATGATTTTTTGAGAAAATCATTTTTTACCCATCGCGGCTTTCAACAATGCTTTCGGGTTATTGATATAAAACATGATCCAACCTCGATTTTTGCCCAAAGCCCTTAAAAACTTTACATGGATGGATTGAGTAAGGCTTAATTTACTTTCATACTTCTTGAAAACGGAAATCAGATTTTCGAAATTCCGACCTGCAGAAATCTCTTTCATGGTTTTGCTGTCAGAAACCATTAAATAATTTCCCAATATTCTGTCCACATACTGAATGTTTGCTATTGGTAAAATGCGAAACAAAAAGTCTATATCCATTGTCAAATGATCTGATTCCTCGTACATACCCACCTGATAATGAAGCGATTTGTGATAAAAGTAGGCAGAAGGATTGTATGGAAAATTGTAGTCTAAAATAAAGGAAACCGGATCGAAAGGGAATGGTTTGTTGATCATATAAACCGAACCATCCTCATGCAACACTCTGCAATTTCCAACCAGAAACGAATTGGCCTTAGCCGTTTCAAAAAATGTTTTCGCAAATGCAATGGCTTCATCTTCATATCGATCATCGGCATTTAACAACGAAATCACTTCATTTTTGGCCATTTCTATGCCCTTGTTCATGGCATTGCTTTGCCCGTTGTCCTTTTCAGAAATCCATTTGATATGCTTGTGTCTGGAGGCAAATTCACTAATTATTGCCTGAGTGCCATCATTAGAACCGCCATCGACAATGAGGTGTTCAAGGCCATCAAAATGCTGATCTGCAACGCTCTGCATGCAAGATTCTATGTATTTTGCAGCGTTATAAACAGGTGTAATGATGCTGATCATGGTGCAAATCAATCGATTTGATCGCAAACATTTGTTATGCTTTTTTACCTAAAATGCCATATTGCCCTCCTAAAGGTAGTTTCAAAAGGAATTTCTCTAAAGGCCGAAAAATAGAAAGCCATTGAGGGAAGTAGAAGATATAATTGGTATCAACAACTTGAAAACCAACATATTTCATCATTTTTTGGAGTTGGATTGGCCACAGCTTTACAACCCCCTTGTCGAAGGGATTTGTAAACATGGCAAACTGGGTTCCCGGGTTGGCTGGATTGTTCTCAAAAATCCAATAAAGTGTGTCTTTGTGACCTAAATTAAAAATTAATTCCAAACAGGTTCGCCTTTCATTTGGCACAATATGATGCAGCACACAGTTGATATAAATGATGTCAAATGGTTCTTCCTTCTTGAGTTGATCAAATGAAATAAAGCTCAGGTTTTCAGAGAGATACTTTGCTGAGGCATAATCGATTGATGCTTGAGAAATATCACTTCCAACTACACTTGCATTAGGAAAAAGCTTAAGAAATTCTGTAGATGTGGACCCAGTTCCGCAGCCAAAATCCAGGATTCTATTTGGCTTAAAATCTACAGGAAGACGTTTTACCAAAAGATCAAGTCGCCCTTTGATAAAAAAATATTTGTCATTGCCAGTGACTCCAATTCCTTGTTTCAACATTTCGTCATATTGATCTGGCAAATCAAAAAGTTCCTGCATTTTTCTGAAATTTACGCCCACATGAAGCGCATAGCAATAATGATTCTTATCCTTGCTACTTCAAAAAGTCAAGGCTTCTTTTTGTAATTGATTATAATTTATATTATGAATATATCTGAATTAGAGCGGGTTATCTTCCGAAAAAAATCTTACTTATGTGTAGGCTTGGATCCTGATATTCAAAAATTGCCAGCCCATTTGCCAAAAACAGCAGAAGGCGTTTTGGAATTCTGTTTGGCCATCATCGAAAGTACGGCTGCTTTTTCTGTTGCTTACAAGATAAATACAGCATTTTTCGAAAATCTTGGCGCAGCGGGTTGGAAAGTAATGTCGGTCATTTTTGAGGAGCTGACCAAAAGAGGCATTTACTCCATTGCAGATGCCAAGCGGGCCGATATTGGGAATACTTCTGAACAATATGCCTCCGCCTTTTTTGAAAAATTAGGTGCAGATTCCATTACTTTATCTCCTTACATGGGCCAGGACAGCATAGGTCCCTTTCTAAATTATAAAGACAAAGCGGCTATCCTGCTGGCACTTACCTCAAATCCTGGGCATATCGATTTTGAAATGCTGCGTCTGGAAAATGGAAAACGCCTGTTCGAACAAGTGATAGAAACCAGCCAAAGTTGGCCAAGATTGGGCGATCTTATGTTTGTTGTTGGCGCTACCCGAAGTGAAGAAATTCAAAATGTTAGACGGATTTCCCCAGATAACTTCCTGCTTGTTCCCGGCGTTGGTGCGCAAGGCGGAAGTTTAGAAGATGTTTCCAAATATGGCTTGACCGAAAAGGGAGGATTGCTAATAAATGCCTCAAGATCAATAATTTATGCGGGTCAAGATTTGGATTTTGCCGAAAAAGCTGGCCATGAAGCCGAAAAGCTGGCCAAAACAATGGCTATATATGTATAGAAATCTTAACCGGTTTATTTTACTGAACCATTCAAAATAAAATTGACCAGTTGTTTTGTTGCCATCGCCCTATGGCTCATTTGGTTTTTTACTTCTGATCCAAGTTCAGCAAATGTTTGAGTAAAACCATCTGGAATGAAAATCGGGTCATAGCCAAAGCCGTTTTCGCCCTTCTTTTCAAAGCCAATTTGGCCCAAAACCAAACCTGTAAATTCATACATTTCGCCTTGCCAGAATAGCGCAAAAACTGTTTTAAATCTGGCTTTGCGATTGGCTTTTTCCTCCAAATTTTTCAAAACCAATTCCATATTTTTGTCTGCATCTCGTTCAGGACCAGCATAATGTGCGGTATCTACGCCGGGCCTTCCATCTAAAGATTCAATTTCCAGTCCTGAATCATCCGCAAAGCAATCTATGCCAAATTTATCATACAGGTATTTTGCCTTTTCAATGGCGTTCCCTTCAATTGTTTGTTGATTCTCAGGCAGTTCATCGAAGCAAGCAATGTCTTTTAACGAAACCAGTTTTATACCAGCCGGCAACATAGATTTCACTTCTTCCAGCTTATGTTGGTTGTTTGTTGCGAAGCAAAGGGTTTTAATTTCCATTGCCCAAAATTGAATAAAAAATCAATTGCAGCAGCATGTTTTGGTTTCATGTTCTGCCCAATTGTCACACAATTGACTATGGCTTAATCATTGAATGGTTTTTAAGGCTTCAAACGAATAGGGAGAGAATAAAATGGAAAACAAAGACATTCCGTTGGATAACAGCGAGTTAGATCAAAACATCAACACGGAAACATTGGATGAAACACAAGTTGATGAAACTGTCGAAGCGGCAGAAATTCCAGTTGTTGAGCTTTCTGAGTCAGACAAACTAAAAATTGAAGCAGCAGATTGGAAAGATAAATATGTCCGTTTGTATGCAGAATTTGAAAACTACAGACAAAGAACTTCTAAGGAAAAGATAGCCTTAATTTCAACCGCCTCAGAAGGATTAATGATTGACTTACTGCCTGTTATAGATGATTTTGAAAGAAGTTTGAAAGCCATTGAAACTGCTCAGGATTTGTCAAGTTTGAAAGAAGGGGTAGAACTTGTTTATGGCAAACTTGTTAAAACTTTAACCCAAAAAGGACTAAAAACAATGGAGTCAATTGGGCAGCCTTTTGATGCAGAGTTTCAGGAAGCAATTACCCAATTTCCAGCCCCGACCCCGGAACAAAAAGGCAAGGTGATTGATGAAGTTGAGAAGGGATATACATTGAATGAGAAGCCAATACGATTCGCTAAAGTGGTGATAGGGGCATAATTGACTTACAAATCGAATGGCAAAAAGAGACTTCTACGAGATATTGGGTGTAAGCAAAAGTGCTTCGCCGGAAGAGATAAAAAAAGCCTACAGGCAACATGCGATTAAATATCATCCCGATAAAAATCCAGACAACCACGAGGCTGAAGATAAATTTAAAGAAGGCGCTGAGGCGTATGAAGTCCTAAGCGATCTCAATAAAAAAGCCAGATACGATCAGTATGGCCATGAAGGTTTAGGAAATGGCGGATTTGGTGGCGGCGGGTTTTCTAATGAAGATATCTTTTCCAGATTCGGGGATATTTTTGGTGATGATTCTCCATTTGGTTCATTCTTTGGCGGAGGCGGAGGTGGACGCGGTCAAAGAATGCGCAAGGGCTCAAACCTTCG
>Ga0105046_10005415_pt1 | contig 20184 bp, 19 predicted proteins | sample MAT03_FD_78385 | JGI IMG/M metagenome (GOLD analysis project Ga0105046, IMG submission 78385) | Freshwater microbial communities from Lake Fryxell liftoff mats and glacier meltwater in Antarctica - MAT-03 (megahit assembly) | ecosystem: Environmental > Aquatic > Freshwater > Ice > Liftoff... | reverse complement strand
GAACCCGGACAACACTGACGCCATGGCCCGTATCCTCCGCCAGACCCTTCTCGAGCGCTTCCGCGCCAAGATCGCCACCGGTCGCCCGCTGATCGGCGGCGGCGCCGGCACCGGCCTGTCGGCCAAGTGCGAAGAAGCCGGTGGCATCGACCTCATCGTCATCTACAACTCCGGCCGCTACCGCATGGCCGGGCGTGGCTCGCTGGCGGGCCTGATGGCCTACGGCAATGCCAATGAAATCGTCTGCGAGATGGCCAGCGAGGTGCTGCCGGTGGTCAAGCACACGCCGGTGCTGGCGGGTGTGAACGGCACCGACCCGTTCATGATCCCCGAGCACTTTCTGCGCCGCCTCATCGATCTCGGCTTTTCCGGCATCCAAAACTTCCCCACCGTGGGGTTGATCGACGGCAGCTTTCGCGCCAACCTGGAAGAAACCGGCATGAGCTACGCGATGGAGGTGGCGCTGATCCGCACCGCACACGCCATGGACTTGTTGACCACGCCCTATGTCTTCAGCGAGCAGAACGCACGCGACATGGCCGCGGCCGGCGCCGACATCGTGGTCTGCCACATGGGCTTGACAACAGGCGGCAGCATCGGTGCCGACACGGCGTTGAAGCTGAGCGACTGCGTGGCCCCCATCAACACCTGGGCAGCGGCGGCGCGCACCGTCAACCCCGACGTGATCGTGCTGTGCCACGGCGGCCCCATCGCCACACCGGACGATGCGGCCTACATCCTGAAGCACTGCCCCACCTGCAACGGCTTCTATGGCGCCAGCTCGATGGAGCGGCTGCCGACCGAGGTGGCGCTGACGGAAATGACACGCCGCTTCGTCGCCATCACGCGATAACGAGACTTCTGGAGACCCCCCATGACTGGCGCTGATTTCGGCAGTTTCATCCTAGGCCTGATCGTCTTTGCGATCATCGTTGCCATCGGCGTCTGGCTGCTGCACTGGTTGTATTTGCGCAGCTCCAAGGAGCGCGCCTTCGTGCGCACCGGCATGGGCGGGCAGAAGGTGGTGCTCGACGGCGGCGCCTTCGTGCTGCCCATCGTGCACGATGTCATCCCCGTCAACATGAACACGCTGCGGCTGGAAGTGATGCGCGGCCGTGACAAGGCGCTGATCACCAAGGACCGCATGCGGGTGGACGTGATCGCCGAGTTCTACGTGCGCGTCGCCGCCACGCCGGTGGCCGTGGCCGCGGCGGCGCAGACGCTGGGCCTGCGCACGATGGAGCCCGAGCAGCTGAAGGAACTGGTCGAAGGCAAGTTCGTCGACGCCTTGCGCACGGGGGCGGCCGAAATGACGATGGAAGAGCTGCATGAAAAGCGCGGCAGCTACGTCAAGCGTGTGCGCGAAGCCGTTGCTGAAGACCTGACGAAAAACGGCCTGGAGCTGGAGGCCGCGTCGCTGACCCAGCTCGACCAGACCGGCATGGAGTACTTCAACCCCAGCAATGCCTTCGACGCCGAGGGTTTGACGCGCCTGACCGAGCAGATCGAACACCGCAAGAAGCAGCGCAACGACGTCGAGCAGGACACCTTGATCGCCATCCGCAACAAGAACCTCGAAGCTGAAAAACTCAGCCTGGGCATCGACCGCGAAAGCGAATATGCCCGCCTGACGCAACAACGTGAAGTCGAGATCGCCCGTGCCCGCCAGCGTGCCGAGGTCAGCACCGAGCGCGCGCAGCGCGAGCAGGAAGCCGAAGGCGCCCAGATCAGCGCCAAACTGGCCATCGAAACCGCGCGCATACGCGCCGACCAGACGCTGGAGCAAGACCGCATCGGCAAAGAACGCGCCATCCAGGGTGCCGAGATCGAACGCCGCATGTCGCAGGAATTGGCCGAGCAACAGCGCGCCATTGCCGTGGCGCGAGAGAGCAAGGCGCAGAGCGAGGCGCAGGCCGAAGCCGAGATCGCGCGTGCCCAAGCGGTGTCGGCCGAAGAAAAGGTCTTCACCGCGCGAGAGGTGGAGATGGCCGAGCGCAAGAAGGCCATCGAGCTGATCGGCGCGGCCCAGGCCGCCGAACGCGAGGCGCTGCGCCTGACCAGCGCCGCCGCCGCCGAGAAGGTGGCCAGCGCCGACCGTGGTGCGGCCATCGTGGCGCAAGCCACGGCCGACGCCGACGCCGACAAGATCCGCACCCTGGCCAGCCGGCTGCGCGCCGAGATGGAGGCCGAGGCGCTGCGCGGCATGAACGAGGCCCACAACATGTTGTCGGCGGACGCCCGCACATCTGCACTGCGCATGCGGCTGGTGGAAAAGGCCGAGGCCATCATCCGCGAGTCGGTGCGGCCGATGGAGCGCATCGAAGGCATCAAGATCCTGCACGTTGACGGTTTGGGCGGCGGCGGTGGTGGCCACAACGGTGTGGGCGACGGCCATGGCGGCGGTTTTGCCGACGGCGTGGTGAACTCGGCCTTGCGCTTCCGCGCCCAGGCGCCGCTGGTGGACCAGTTGCTCAAGGAGATCGGCCTGGAGGCCGGCAACCTGGGCAGCTTGACCGCCGGCATGACCGGCATGCAGGCCTTGCCACCCGCGGCGCCAGCGAAGGACTAGCGCGTGATCAAGGTCTACGTCTCCAGCGTCATCGACGCCAGCGCCGACAATGTCTGGCAGCGCATCCGTGACTTCAACGCCCTGCCGCTGTGGCATCCGGCGATTGCCGACAGCCGCATCGAGAACAACGAGCCCCCTGACCGCGTCGGCTGCATCCGCCACTTCCACACGCGTGACGGCGGCTTGATCCGCGAGCGACTGTTGGGGCTGAGCGACTACGACTTCAACTGCAGCTACGAGATCCTGGAAAGCCCGATGGGCGTGGCCGAGTACGTGGCCACGATCAAGCTCACGCCCATCACCGATGGCAACCGCTGCTTTGCGGAATGGAGTGCGGAGTTCGAGTGCGCCGAAGGCCGTGAGCGCGAACTCACCGACACCATCGGCAACGGCGTGTTCCAGGGCGGCTTCGACGCGTTGAAGCGCCATTTCGGCCGGCGCTGAGCAGCTTTCAACGCGCGCGCCATGCTGCAAAAGGTCGTTCGCTCCACCGTCATCGACGCGCCGATCGAGCGCGTCTGGGCCGTGCTGCGTGATTTCAACAGCCATGACCAGTGGCATGGGGTGGTCGACACCAGCCGGATCGAGGGCAATGAGCGCAGCGACCAGGTCGGCTGCATCCGCAGCTTCAGCCTGAAGGACGGCAACCGTATCCGCGAGCAACTGCTCACGCTGGACGACCGCGAGCACAAGAGCACCTACTGCATCGTCGAAGCCACCGTGCCGCTACAACGTTATGTCGCCACCGTCACGCTCAAGCCGGTGACCGACGGCAACCGCACCTTCTGGCATTGGGAGAGCAGCTTTGCCACGCCGCCGGGCCAGGAACGTGAGCTGCGCGAGATGGTGGCCACAGGCGTGTATGAAGCTGGTTTCGACCACCTGCGCCGGTACCTGGCGCAGGGCGGCGATCTGCGGGCGCCCGGCTCGGCGCCGATGCCCACGGCGCTGCCGGTGGCGTCGCGCCGTGCCGTGTTGCACCACTATGGCGGGCCGGAGGTGCTGCTTGCCGAGGACGGCCAGGCAGCGCCGCCCGGCGAGGGCGAGGTGCGCATCCGCCAGCGCGCCATCGGCGTCAACTACATCGACATCTACCTGCGAAAGGGTTGGATCCCGTCGATGCTGCCCATCCCGGGCACGCCGGGCATGGAAGCCGCCGGCACCGTGATCGACGTCGGCAGCGGCGTCACCGGCCTGATGGCGGGCGACCGCGTCGCCTATCTCGGGCCAGTGCCGGGTGCTTACTGCAGCGTGCGCAGTGTGCCGGCGGCCTGGGTCGTGCGCCTGCCACCCGGGGTGGAAGAAGATACCGCCGCAGCGCTGCTGCTCAAAGGCCTGACGGCCGACATGCTGCTGCGCGACCTGGGCCGGGTGGACAGGGGTACGCGCGTGCTGCTGCATGCTGCTGCCGGCGGCGTGGGTTTGCTGGTGGCTGCTTGGGCCCGCCGGCTGGGCGCCACCGTCGTCGGCACCGTCAGCAGCGAAGACAAGGCCCGCGTTGCACGGGCCCATGGCTGCCAGCACGTCATCGTCACGCGCGATTACCGTTTCGCCGACGCGGTGCAACGCGCCGTGGGCGGTGCCGATCTCATCATCGACGGCCTGGGTGACGCGGCAGGCGCAGAAAACTTTGCAGCCCTGGCGCCCTGCGGCCACTGGGTCAGCTTGGGCCAGGCCAGCGGCGCGCTGCACGCCATCAGCCCGGATCTGCTGGTGCAAAAGTCAGCCACCTTCTCGCGGCCGGTGATCTTTGCCTACCTGGCCGCACCGGGCCAGCTGGCCCAGCGCACGCAGCGCCTGTGGGCCGCGCTGGACGATGGCAGCATCGTCAAACCCACGGTCGAGCGCTACACCCTGGATGCTGCTGGGCAGGCCCACGCACGGCTGGAATCGCGGCAGTCCGTCGGGCCGCTTATCCTGGTGGCTTGAACGCGCAAGCCAAAAGAAGGCAGACCCATGATCCACGGCATGAACCACTTCACCATCACGGCCGAGAGCCGCGAGGCCACGTTGGGCTTTTACTGCGGCCTGCTCGGTTTGACGGAAGGCCACCGCCCTGACCTGGGCTTCCCAGGCGCCTGGTTGTATGCCGACGGCAACCCGCAAGCGGTGCTGCACATCTACTGGGACCGGCCGATGCCGACCGGGCGCACCGGCGTCATCGATCACCTGGCCTTCACGGCCAGTGACCTGCGGGCGGTCAAGGCGCGGTTCGATGCCGCAGGCCTCCAGTACGACCTGCGGCAGCAAGCCGGTGCCGGCACCTGGCAGCTCTTCAGCCTCGACCCCAACGGCGCCAAGGTGGAGCTGGACTTCAACCCTGCCGAAACCCTGTAGCACCGCGGTTGAACCGCGTGGGCTGCCCCAGGGCCGGGTGCGGCGCTTGCCGAGGTGCGTTCGACCGCCGCTTCGACCTCAGCTTTCCTGGCGCTTGTCCAGCAAGGCGCCCGCCTCGGCCTCGTATTCCTTGAGCCGGTTGTACAGCGTCTTCAGGCTCACGCCCAAGGTTGCAGCGGTGCGTTCTTTGTGGTGGTTGTAGTGGCGCAGCGTGGCCAGCATCAGCTGCTTCTCGGCCTGCGCCAGGCTGGTGCCGATGGGCAGGGTGATGCTGTCGAGCGGCTCGGCGGCCGTGGCCGGCGCCGCCGCGACCTGGGCATCGGGAAGCGCCGTTGCCGACGCGGCAACCGTCGAGCGCACCGGTGCCGGCGCCTGCCCGCTGGCTGCCGGCACCGCCGATTCACCGCCCGGCAGCCAGGTCTCGTCGATCAGTTCGCCTTGCGCCATCACATAAGCGCGCTGCACCGCATTGCGCAGTTCGCGCACGTTGCCCGGCCAGTGGTAGCGGCCCAGGCGCGCGAGAGCGGCTGGCGTGAAGCGGCGCGGCTGCCCTTCTTGCGCACTGATCGCGGCCAGGAAGTGGCGGGCCAGCAAGGGCACGTCCTCCAGCCGGGCGCGCAGCGGCGGCAAGGCCAGCGGGAACACGTTCAAGCGGTACAGCAAGTCCTCGCGCAGCCGGCCGGCGGCCACGGCTTGGAACGGATCGCGGTTGGTCGCCGCGATGATGCGCACATCGGCCTCCTGGCTGGCGGTGCTGCCCACGCGCATGAAGCGGCTGGTTTCCAGCACGCGCAACAGCTTGACCTGCAACTCCAGCGGCATTTCAGTGATTTCGTCGAGAAACAGCGTGCCGCCGCTGGCGCGCTCGAAGAAGCCCTGGTGCATGCGCTCGGCGCCAGTGAAACTGCCCTTCTCGTGGCCGAAGATTTCGCTTTCGATCAGGTTGGGGCTGATGGCGCCGCAGTTGACAGCCAAGAAGGGCCGCTTGCGCCGGCGGCTCAGATCGTGCACCGTCTGCGCGGCAACCTCCTTGCCGGTGCCGCTCTCACCGGTGATGAACACCGTCACGCTGGTGCCGGCCACGCGGCTGATCTGCTCATAGATGCGGTGCATGGCCGCGCTTTGGCCCCACAGGTGGCCAAAATGGCCGCTGCTGGCCACCTGCGCGGTCAGGTCGGCCACCTCGGCCTTCAGCGTCGCCGGCTTCATGATCCGCGACAGCACACCCTGCAACTGCTTCAGGTTGACCGGCTTGACGAGATAGTCGGCCGCGCCCAGCCGCAGCGCCTGGATCGATGTTTCCAGGTCGGCGTGGCCGGTGCACAGCACCACCTCGCTGTTGGCCACCAGCTGCGGGTCGGACAGCAGGTCCATGCCGTTGCCGTCGGGCAGGCGCAGGTCCAGCAGCAGGATGTCGGGTTCCTGCAGTGTCAGCTGCCGTCGGGCGTCGCGCAGGTTGTGGGCCACCGCAACGGTGAAGTTTTCACCGGCGATGAGGTCGCGCATCGAGGCGGCGGAGTCGACGTCGTCGTCGACGACCAGGGCGTGGGGCATTGCGGTTTTTCTCCGGGTATCAGGCGTTTGGCTGGCTGATGCGCTGGCTGATTGGCTTCCTGATGTCCGCGGTGATTCTCGTCACATTGCGCGAGCCTTGGATGTAAAAATTTCCGATGATGTTTCGCCGCAGGCGAGATCGGTGCGTGGTCCGGATTCCGCAAGCGCGCGCAGTCGCTCACGCTGTCGGCAAGTCTTGCGGCAACGGGTGCGTTGCCGGTGCTGGTGCCGGTGCAGGCCTGCTCTCAGACGCACCCAACCCTGCTCAGCCGGCGACACCGTCGCTGCGGCTGTAGATCGAAGGCGGCGCGCAAGGGTTCGCTGCCCAGCAGCAGCCAACTCGGGCGGGACGCCGTGAGGTGGTCAATTCGGTGTTCATGGAGTCGGGTACGTCGAGCTTCTGGCCGGCTGCGCCAGTGCGCGGCCAGTGTTGGAGAGAGTGTGGGGCCGCTCATCGGCCGGAAATCCCAGCGGGTAGATGGCCGGCCGGCACTGGTTGTCGAACAGTCGTCGGGCGCCTGTTCGACATGCGCCTGCGCATCAGCGCCAGAGCTTGCCCGCCACCGACACGACCGATCTACTCAGGCCTTGCGCAACGCATCCTTGACGTTCTCTTTGGCGTCGCCGACACTCTTTTGCACCTTGCCCGCCACTTCGCGCGCCGCGCCTTTGGCCTCAGTTTCTGGGCTGTCAACCAGTTCGCCGGCTTTGCGCTCGACCTTGCCAGCCACTTCCTTGACGGCGCCCTTGATTTGGTCCTTGTTCATGTCTTGCTCCAGTCACGGCGGAAAGTCGCCGGTCAGCATCGGGCAACCGGCATGCCTGTCACCTGCCCCAGCGCGCATGCGCACCACGGGAACGGCGCTTGCCCATAGCAAGCATCCTTCGGAGCCCACCACCATGACCCGTCTCTTCCACACCGCGCTGCCCATGACGTGCACGGGCGGTGCTACCCCAGTGCCTGAGCCAGTACCCGATATCGTGCCCCTGCCACCCACGCCCCACCCCGGGCCGGAGCCGTTGAACGACCCGGTGCCCCCGACCATCAGTGACCCGCCACAGCCCGGCAATGCGCCGCCGATCGGGGATCCGCCGCCCCCTGCCATGTGACAGCTGGCGCCGACCTTGGCCGGGAGGCCACGGCAGCGAAGCGGGAGGTCACCTGGGCGCGGCGAACTGCGCCGCGTACTGCGGCCCGGCAGGCCATGCCGGCCTCGTGTGCCTGGCAGGCTTGCCTCCGGCGAGGTGAAGCCCGATCTTGGTCTTGGTCTTGCTCGCGGGCAGATTGACATGCACCGGGCCGGACGTGCTGGGGCCTGGAGCGGCGGCGTCGGAAGCAGCATCGCCCACTGTCTGGCGCACGGGATGCCGCATTGCCTGCGGCTGTCGCGCAAATGCGGGTTCGCCACCCGAGCGGCTCGTCATCTTGCGCTGGCTTCGCTCGGCTGGATTTCTTACAAATACCCGGGCCGCTGGCCGATTTGAACCCTGCCCATCGGCCGCCACACTGGCGCCATCGCTGCCGGAAACAGGAGTCCCGCCATGCCGCACGACGCCCCCAAACGAACCGCCATCAACGCCAATGTCAACGCCAACGCCAGCGCCAGCGCCACCGACGCCCGATCCAAGGGCAGCCAGCCGCTGACCTGGGCGCTGGCAGTGTGGGTGATCGTGCTGGCCGCAACGATGCTGTCCTTTTACGTCCACCTGCTCAATGCCCATGTGCAACGCAACGAGCGCGCACGCGCGGTGCAGCCAGGCGTGGCCGCTGAATCCCTGGCGCTGCGCACAGCCGCGCGGTGAAGGCCCTGCGCCTGGCTAGCGCTGGGTGATGGCCGCGTTCACCCGTGATTGCAAAGCGAAGGCCGCAAAGCTGCTGCCCGGTTGGCAGGTGCGTCGAGGTCTGATCTTGTTGCCGATTTGGCGGGGCTGCCACGGGCCGCGCTGCCGCCAACTTCGGCGATTTCCTTCTGCATGACAAGTGCTGCACGACCGCAGGTATCGGGGCCGGCCTCCTGTGCATCGTGATTGGGCAGGCCTGTGGTGCAGCATCTCCGCGACGTCACGCGCGTGAAGCCCGGAGAACGCGACGTCATCCCCTACGTCATCGCCTGCGGCGCCTGTTTCTTCTGCGAGAGGATCTTGTTCACGGCCTGCGAAACCACCAACGACGTTCGAGGAGCCTACGCCGCCGGCAGGCTGCGGCCGTGCCCTGCCTCGGCTGCGTCAGGTCAGCATGACCATCACGGCCATCACACACCCCGCGACCGAGACGGTCGTCACCATGCGCGGGCCCAATACGGCGTGCAGCCGCTCGGCGGTGCAGCGCAGCCTGAAGCCAAGTCCCTGCGCACGCTTGCAGGCCTGAAGGTGGGCCGAGAGTGCCAATGCCAAAGCATCCAGGGCGGGTGGCGAGCGGTAATCGATGATCAAGGGTGTGGCAGTCATGGCAGTCAGGGGCTGTAATTGATACGGTCCGCGGCGAAAGTGCAAATTGCGGTGCGGAAGAAATGCCACGCCAAGGCGGAGAGGCGACGTTCAAGGCTCGGCGTTCGGCTTGAAGTGCTCAGGGCAAAGCGCGTGCCCGGGCCTGCTTGAAGCGGCTACCGCGGCGGCGCGGATGTGCTACCGGGTGGCCTCCCAAGATTGGCCAGCGCCTGCAGCAGCAGCGCCGCCGTGGCGGGTTTGCCCAGGTGCTGTTGATAACCGGCGGCCAGCGCGCGATCGCGGTCTTCGGGCCGGGTATAGGCAGTGAAGGCCAGGGCCGGCGTCTGCCCGCCCTGCGCGGCGGGCCGTGTCCGTAGCTGGCGGACAAACTCGTAGCCGTCGACGCCGGGCATGCCGATGTCGCTGACGATGACTTCTGCGGCAAACGCCTGCAACGCGGCCCAGCCCTCCTCGGCGCTGCAGGCCAGGCACAGCTCGGCGCCGGCGTCGCGCAGCAGCTGCCCGGTGACGGCGCGCATGTCGGCCTCGTCGTCGACCAGCAGCACGCGAAGGCCGTCCAGCCGCGGCGGCGTCTCATGAAGCGACTGCGCGGATGCGGCCTGCCCCGCCGCAGCCTGCGCCTGCGCGGCCGCAAAAACCAGCCCCGCATCGGCGCAGAGCAGCGGCAGCGTGACGATGAAGGTTGAGCCCTGCCCACTGCCTGAGCTCTGCGCCTGCACCGTGCCGCCGTGCAGCTGCACCAGGTGGCGGACGATCGCCAGCCCCAACCCCAAGCCGCCGTGGCGACGCGTGCGCGAGCCGTCCTGCTGCTGGAAGCGGTGGAACATGCGGGCCAAAAAGTCGGCCTCGATGCCCTGGCCGGTATCGGCCACCGCGATCTGCCACCCGCTTTCCACCGCCGTCAGGCTGACACTGACCTGCCCGCCCTTCGGCGTGAACTTGATGGCGTTGTTCAGCAAATTGGCCAGCACCTGCTGCAGCCGGGCCGCGTCACCCAGCACCGTGGCGCTTCCGGCACTGAACACCGTGCGCAGCCCGACGCCCTTGCGCGACGCCGCTGGCAGGGCGGAATCGATGGCCGCGGCGATGACACCGCCGAGCTCGATGCGCTGCAGCTCCAGCCGCATCTGCCCGGCCTCGATCCGGCTCATGTCCAGCAAGTCCTCGATCAACTGGCCTTGGATGCGGGCGTTGCGTGCGATGGCCGCCAGCCCGTGCGCCAGGGTGCTGGCGTCGACCCCGCCGCGTTGCAGCACATGCGCCCAACTCAGCATTGCCGACAGCGGCGTGCGCAACTCGTGCGAGATGGTGGCCAGGAACTCGCCCTTGGCCAGGCTGGCGCGCTCGGCCTCGGCACGCGCGGCCTGGGTTGCCGCCAGCATTGCGTCGCGTTCTCGCTGTTGGCTCAGCCGGCCGCTGATGTCTTGCGTCAGTTTCAGGTAGCCGAGCTGTTCGCCGCGCGCCCCGCGCAGCGCGGTCAGTACCACGGCGGCATCGAAGGTGCTGCCGTCCTTGCGCAGCCGCAGCCCTTCACCCTTGTATTCGCCCTGGCGGGCGGCCAGCGCCACCTCCGCGTCCGGGCGCCCGCTGGCCCGGTCTTCTTCAGTGAACAAGCGGGTGAAGTGGGTACCGATGGCCTCTTCGGCGCTGTAGCCCATCATGGCCTGGGCACCGGGGTGCCAGGACGAGATGCGCCCGGCGATGTCCATCGCGTAAATCGCGTAGTCGCGAACGCCGCCGAGCAGTGCGCGCAGTTCGGCATCGCTCTCCTGCAACAGGTTCTGCACACGGCTCAGGTCGTGCCGCTTCTGGCGCAATTGCAGCCGGTCGGCAAGGTCACTGAAAACTGCGATGCAGCCTTCTACGCGGTGGTCGACGACCAGGGGCAGTGCAACGCAATGCAGCACCACGTCGGCGCCGCTGCCGGCATGGCTGGCCCACAGGTCTTGCACGTCGCTGCGGCCGGCCAGCGCGGCCAGCATCGGCGTGTCTTCAGCGGCCAGCGGTGGGCCGTCGCGCTCGCGGCGCAGTGCGATGCGCGCCGGCCAGCGCTCGGCGTCAATCTGCAATCCGTCAAGCGAGCCCGCGCCGAGCAGCGCCAGCGCAGCGGCGTTGCAGCGTTGCACACCCTGCCGGTTGCAGATGACGACACCATCGCTGACGGCCTCCATGACCGCCGCCAATGCAGCGGCCTGCAACTCGCCGAAGGGCTGCGCCGGATCAGGCTCACCGCGGTGTTTGGCCAAAGTTTCCATCGATGGAGCAAGGCAATCGGTGTGCCCCCCCCATGCCAGGCCCCGCCCGGCCCATACCCTAGCAGACGGAGGCGCCGGCTGGCGCAAACCGGTAAATCTTGCCGACACCAATGCCGTTGCGCGCCTCACCGGCTCTCCGCGGCGTTGATCAGCTGAATGAACGCCTGCCCCTGCACGTCGACAGCGCCGAGCACGTCGGGGCCAAAACGCTCGTAGCTCAGCGCCACGCGCTCACCGTCCAGGCCGATCGGCTTCCAGCACGTCGAGTGTGATCACACCGTCGGCGCGCCCGGTCACGACCGGCGGCTGCCCGGGGGCGCTGCGCAGCAGGTCAAACACCCAGCCTGTTGCGGGCCCTCCTCGGCCACCAACCAGTTGCACGACGCGGCGCTGTCGAGATTGCTGCAACGCCAGTAGCGCTGGGCCCCGCAGCCGGCGTCGGCGCGGCGCCACGGGCCAGCGCTCGGGGGCGGCTGCCGCGCGCTGCCATCGGCGGCGGGGTCAAGGGGCAGCAATTCCCGGCAGGCCGGGACGTAGCCACGCCGGTCGCAGCGGGCCATTGCAAAAGTTGCCGCGCCTGCCAGCACGTCGGCAGCGCTGGGCCTGCGGGAACGCGCCTTGCCAGACACCCCTGGCCAGACCGTGTCGCGTCCGTGACCGTGCAGGACCTGTTCCCCCAACTGCCACCCAAGAGGTTCACGATGTCCAATCCCCACAACCCGCTGTGCAATGCCCTGCTTGCAGCGTTTGCAGACGCAGGCTGCAGCAGCCTGCTGGCAGCCTTGCAACCTGTCGACATGTTGAAGGGCCAGGCCCTGTGCGATTTCACCAGCCCGGCGCAAAACGTCTACTTTCCCACCAGCTCGATCGTGTCGCTGTGGTGTCTCACCCAGGACGGCGACTCTGCAGAAGTGGCCGCAGTGGGCCACGAAGGCATGGTCGGCATATCGGTGTTCATGGGCGGCGGCTCCAGCACCTGTGGCGCCGTGGTGCAAAGTGCCGGCCAGGGGTTTTGTCTGAGCGCCAGGCTGATCAAGGAAGTCTTCGACCAGGGTGGCCCGGTGATGCACATCGTGTTGCGTTACATCCAGGCGGTGATGACACAGATGACGCAGACAGCGGTTTGCAACCGGCACCACAGCGTTGACAGCCAGCTCAGCCGCTGGCTGCTGCAGACCCTGGACCGCCTGTCCGGCCAGGACATCCACATGACCCATGAAGTGATCGCCCGCGCCCTGGGTGTGCGCCGCGAAGGTGTGAGCGAAGGCGCAAGCAAGCTGCAGCACGCCGGACTCATCCGCTGTGGCCGCGGGCGCATCACGGTGCTGGATCGGCGCGGTCTGGAAGGCCACGCCTGCGAGTGCTACGCATTGGTCAGCAAAGAGTGCCAGCGCTTGCGTCCGGAGGCACTGGCGCATTGAACCCCCGCGTGCGCAATCGCTCGGTCGGCTGAATTTTTGGGCACTCCTCCTGTGAGGGATACAGGCAAGCCCTGATCCCGGCCATGCGCAGTGCCGCCAATTCAGCGCAAGGGGCCGGCGAACAGGGCCAGCAAGGCCGCCGGATCGACCGGCTTGGTCAAGTGGTGCGCGAAGCCGGCGGCCTGTGAGCGCTTGCGATCGGCGTCGCTGCCCCAGCCGCTGACGGCCACACGGCGCGCACGGCACAACTGCGGGTCCGCGGCCAGTGCCCGCGCCACCTCGTGGCCATCCATATCGGGCAGGCCGATGTCCAGCAGCACCCAGTCGGGATCGAAGTCGCGCGCCGCGGCCAGCGCGGCGCGGCCGCTGTAGGCCGTGCGCGTGCTGTGCCCCAGAGTGGCCAGCAGCGCAGCCAGTGAATCAGCGGCGTCCTGGTTGTCGTCGACCACCAGCACGCGACGAGCGACCGAAACCACGGCCGCCGGCACCGCGTCAGCGGGTGCCGGTGCCGCCAGGGCGCTCAGCCGCGGCAAGGTCACTGTGAAGACGCTGCCGCAGCCGTTGCCTTTGCTGGCAGCGAGCACGCTGCCACCGTGCATCCGCACCAGCTTCTTCACCAGCGCCAGGCCGATCCCGAGCCCGCCTTGTGCGCGGTTCAAGGTGCGGTTGACCTGGGTGAACATGCCGAACACCTCGTCGAGCATGTCTGGCGGAATGCCCAGCCCGTTGTCGCTCACGCTGATTTGCGCCTGGTCACCGCGCGCGTGCAGCTTCAGCAGGATGCGGCCACCGCCCGGCAGGTCCTGCGGCGTGTACTTGGCGGCGTTGGTCAGCAGGTTGCCCACCACCTGGGCCAGCCGGTTGAGATCGCCATGCACCCACAGCTCGTCGGCCGGGAAGTCGCACACCAGGGTGTGTCGGGCCGCGTCGATCAGGGGCTGCGCCGAGTCGATGGCCAGTTCGGCGGCCAGCCGCAGCGACAGCCGCTCCAGCCGCAGCACCACCTTGCCGCTGGTGATGCGCGAGACGTCGAGCAGGTCGTCGACCAGCCGCACCATGTGCAAGAGCTGGCGCGTCATCATCTCGCGCACCCGGGTGGCCACTGCGGGGTCGGTTGTCTGCTGCAGCACTTGCAGCCCGGTGCGCAGCGGCGCCAGCGGGTTGCGCAACTCGTGCGCCAGCGTGGCCAAAAATTCGTCCTTGCGCCGGTCGGCGTCGCGCAGTTGCAGGTCACGCTGGCGCAGCTGTTCCTGGGCGCGGCGGAATTCGGTGATCTCGACGAAGGCGGCGATGCCGCCGCGCACCGCCCCGCTGGCGTCGTGCAGTGGCCGCGCGCTGCCCAGCACATGCTTGGTGGTGCCGTCGGCGAACACGAAACTGAGCTCCTCGAGGTTCACGTCCACGTCTTCGCGTACAGCGCGCTGCAGGGGCAGATCACGGCTGTCTTGCGGCAGGCCGTCGCGGAACTCCTGGAACGGCCGGCGTTGCGGCATGTCGCCGGGCGCGCTGGCCGAAACGTTGGCATCGCCCTGCATGCCCAGCAGCTGGTAAGAGTGCGGGTTGCCGACGATTTCCTTGCACAGCGGATCGCGGGCGAACCACACCGCCACCGGTATCGCCGCCATCACCGCCTGCAGTTCCTCGGCGCGCTCGCGCGCCTGATGCTCGCTGTCGCGCAGCGCCTGCTCGGCCTGCACGCGCTCGGTGATGTTGATGGCCGAGGGCACCAGCATCGTCAGCACCCCGTTCGCGAAGACGGGGTGCAGCGTGTAGTCGATGACGGCCCGTGCGTCCTGCCCGCCCTCGCCTTGAATGCGAATGGTCTCGTGGAAGTTCACCGTGTGGCCGGCGCTGGCACGCTGGAAGGCCTCGCGCTGGCGCTGCTGCACGGCCGCGTCATGGGTCCACCAGGGGCAATCCCAGAACTTCAGGCCGACGATGTCGCTGCGCTGCAGCCCGGCGGCACGCAGCGGCGCTTCGTTGGCGTCGAGCAAGGTGCCGTCGGGCGCCAGTATGCCGACGAAGGCCTGCATCGAATCGACCACCGAGCGCAGGCGTGCGCGCTCGGCAACCACCTGCGCCGTGGCGCGCCGGTGGCGCGTGGCCAACCAGCCCAGCCCCAGCGTGGCGGCCAGGGCCACCAAGGTGGTGGCCCAGCCGGCCACTTCTGCGCGGCGTTGCTGGGCATGCGCCGTCTGCAGCGCGGCGGATGCACCCGAGGCGGCCAGCGTGGTCAGCACCGCGGCCTGCTCGCGCATGGCTTTGTCGACGTTGCGCCCGGCACGCCAGCTCAAGATGCCGCTGGTCAGCAGCAGCGCCACCGCCACGACGACCGCCAGCAGGATGCTTCGCGCCGGAACGGGTACCGTGCGTGCCGGCGGCAGGGGCGGGGTCATGGGCGATGCGTGAACAGGTTCATCCCCAAAGTATGGCCGCATCGGCCTGCGTTGCGGCCCACAAACGTGGGCCGCGCGATGTCAGCGGTGCAAGGTGTCGTCGGCTTGCCCGGCAGTGGCTCGCCGGGGCACCGCCGGCGTCGGCACGGCAGGCGACGCAGGGTCTGGCAGCTTGCCGCGCAGCGAGCCGTGGCGCTGTGTGTAGACCCAGGTGATCTCGGCACCGAGCAGGAAAGTTTGCGCCGAGTAGTAGACCCACAGCAGCAGCACCACCAAAGACGCGGCCGCGCCGAACGGCGAGGCCACGCCGCTGCGCCCGATGTACAGGCCGATCAGCAACTTGCCCAGCGTGAACAGCAGCGCGGTGATCGACGCCCCCACGGCGACATCGCGCCAGGCCACGCGTTGACGCGGCATCCACTTGTAGATCATCCCGAACACCACGGCCACGAGAACGAAACTGAGGCAAAAATTGATGCCCTGCACCAGCAGCGCCCAGCCGCCGAACCACGGCGCCCACCATTTGTCCAGCGCTGCCAGCCCGGCGCTGAGGACCAGCGAGACCAGCAGCAAGAAGCCGATGCCCAGTACCAGGCCCAGCGACAAGAGCCGCGTGCACAGCAGCGCCCACAAGCCGTTGCCCGGGCGCTTGGGCGCCCGCCAGATGCGGTCCAGGGCATCCTGCAATTCGCCAAAGACGGTGGTTGCACCGACCAGCAGCGTGGCCACGCCGACCAGGGTGCCGGTGACGCCGGCGGCGGGCCGGTTCAGGCTGGCAAGCAGCGCCTCGATGGTGGCCGCGCTCTGCTCACCGACAAGCCCCGAGATCTGGCCGAGGATCGCACCACGCGCGGCGTCTTCCCCAAACACCAGGCCGGCCACCGAAATCACGATCAGCAACAACGGGGCCAGCGAGAACAGGGTGTAGAAGGCCAGCGCCGCCCCCATGCTGGGCGCGTAGTCGTCGACCCAGGCCGACGCCGCGTCCCGCAGCAGCCGCCAAGCTGCGCCGATCATCGGCGTGGCGCCACGAAGCCGGCAGCCAGGGCGGCCAGGGTGGCCAGGGTGGCCTGAAGTGAATGATGGCCAAGTTCAGTCATGAGCGGTTTCCAACGTTGATCGCAGTACGCCGAAGCGCAAAAAAAGCCGCGCCGGCTTGTTGGCGCTGAGCCCTCGGAACACGCCGCCGTGGCGCAGCCAGCGCTTCGTAAGCCGTGCCGAAAGTTTTGCCGATACGCCGTAACCCTGCGCTGCAGCGCGCAGGGCCGGGGTGGGGCGCCTGGCCGGGCCCGATGGCCCTACAGGGCAATGACCATGCCTGTGACAACAGCAAGGCGCAGCGCATCGCAGCGGCCGTGGCATCCCGCTTGCCATGCCTACGCCTTCAGCCTGAGGGAACCCAGGACTACAACGAATGGCCGCACCAGACATGTCAGACCCCCAGCCGTCCCGACGGCGCTTCTTTTTGACGAGTGCGGCCGGCGCGGCCTTGCCAGCCGCGATCCTGGGCGCCGGGTGCTCGGCGCGCGGCGAACTTCACCTCGACGTCGCCTTGCCGCCGCTATCGGCCGCATCGCTGCCGCCTTCAGCGGTGCTGCCGCTCACGCTGCGGGTGAACGGCAGCGAGCACCGCGTGTAGCTCGACGCACGCACCACGCCGCTGAACGCGTTGCGTGAGGAGCTGCGGCTGGTCGGCGCCAAAAAGGGCTGCGACCACGGCCAGTGCGGCACGTGCACGGTGGCGATGGACGGCCAGCGCGTGCTGGCTTGCCTGACCCTGGCTGCACAGGCGCAAGGCCGGGCGGTCACCACCATCGAAGGCCTGGCCCACCTGGGTGGGCCGCCGCGGGGCGATGCGCTGCACCCGATGCAGCAGGCCTTCATCGACAACGACGCCTTCCAATGCGGGTATTGCACACCCGGGCAGATCATGAGCGCGGTGGCCTGCGTGGCCGAAGGCCGCACGTCGGCGGCAACGTGTTGCAGCGCACACGCTGCTGCTTCTTCCGCGACCCCTGGCGCGCGCGTGAAGCCGAAGAGCTGCTCACCGGCAAGGTGTTGGACGAAGCCAGCGCCACCGCCGCCGCGCGCGCTGCTTTCGCCGGTGCCCGCACGCAGGAGCACAACGCAATTCGTGTTCCGCTGGGCCAGCAGACCCTGGTGCGCGCGCCGCCGGCGCAACGCGGTGCCGGGCTCGATGCGCGACGGCGATTGGCTGATCGGCTGGGGCTGCGCCACCGCCAACGACAACTTCGCCGAATACCTGATCCCGGTCAACGCCGACATCGGGCAGGTCGATGTGATCCTGGTGCCCGAGGTCGACAGCGAGGTCGACCCGTCGGGCGCCAAAGGCATCGGTGAGCTGGCCAACGTCGGCACCGCTGCCGCGGTGGCCAATGCGGTGTTTCACGCCAGCGGCAAGCGCATCCGCCAGCTGCCGATCACGATCGACAAGCTGATCGGGGCCCGAGCGAAGCGTTGTGGGCCCGAGCGGGCCCGGCCAGCAATAGCAATCCGCCTGCCGTCTGGCGCGGCGCTGCCAGTGGTGGCCGCGCTATGCGCGCCGTGATGTCGGCAAAACGCCTGGCCAAACATTGGCCAGGCGCTTGCTGTCAACGCTGGGGCAGCACCCCGAATCACGAACCACCTCTACAGTGGCAGCGCCATCTATCGTCACCGGTTGAGCATGTCCTTCAACTCATCGGCGTGCTGTTCCTCGTCTGCCAGAACGTCCTCGAGCAGACGCCGGGTGGTCGGGTCCTTGTCACCGATCAATCGGATCAACTGCCGGTAGGTCTCGACAGCCACACGCTCGGCCACCAGGTTGGCGCGCAGCATGGCGCGAATGTCCTTGGAGTCGTCGTATTCGGCGTGGCTGCGCTTCTCAAGCCCCGACGGGCGAAAGTCAGGCTCGCCACCCAGCTGCACGATGCGCTCGGCAATGCGGTCGGCATGCCCCAACTCATCGTTGGCATGCTCTAGAAACTCATCGGCAATGGCCGGCGATGCCAGCCCGGATGCGGTGAAGTAATGGCGCCGGTAACGCATCACGCACACCAGTTCGGTGGCCAATGAGTCGTTGAGGAAGCCGATGATCTGCTTCACCCAGGGCCCCGCGCTGGGCGTGACAGCACCATCGTCGATGTCGCTGCGGGCGCGGTTTATGGCCTCTTGATCCAGTTCCATTGGTGCTTCGGTCGGCGGCTGTGGAGTTTTGGTGGCACGGTCCATGACTGGGCTTTCACGGTGATTGGGTTCCAGCAGTCTCGGCCGGCGGCGGGCGATGCGGCATAGGACAAACACCGCGCCGGGCGTAGGACGCGACGACATCGCAGGCCGCAGCATGCAAGCTCGTGCTGAGCCGCATCTCCTACGGCGCAACGCGTGCTGCGACGACAGCGGCGGCAGCGCAGGCACGCTAGCATCAAACGCATCACCGGCTTGTGGAATGTCGCAACATGGACGACCTGATCGGTTTGCTGCAATGGCCCGCCATGCTTGTGACGGTAGTTGCCTCTTGGCTGGTCGCATCGAGCCACGCCAAGCGGCGCAACGTCGGCTTTTGGTTGTTTCTGGCCAGCAATGTGCTGTGGGTGGTCTGGGGCTGGTCTACGCAGGCCTGGGCCCTGGTGCTGCTGCAGTTGGCGCTGGCGGCGATGAACATCCGCGGTGCACGCAAGACAGACAAGGCCAAACCCGCCGAGCAGGGGGCACAGGCTGGCGAAACTGGGGCCGCGGGCTAGGCGCCGGGCGCAGCAGTCCGCATCATTGGCAGCTTCAGCGTATCTCACCCAAGTTCAAGGAGCCAGATTTGCAAAATTCAGTCCCACCCCCGGCGTCGAGCGCGTCACATCCCCCGCGCTTGGCGCAGTTCCTTTCAGATGAACTTGAACGCATCCTCTCGGAGTGGGACGTTTTCGCCCGATCCATACCGAGTGCCGGGCAACTGTCTGTCCAGGACTTGCGGGATCACGCGAAGGAGCTTCTTCTCGTCATTGCCAAAGACATGACAACGGCGCAAACAGAGCGTGAACGGGAAACCAAAGGCAAAGGCAATGCGCCATCGACCCAAGAGGACACGCCTGCGTCCGAGCATGGGGCCCTTCGCCAGCTGCTCGGGTTCGATCTGAACCAGATGTTCTCCGAGTACAGGGCCTTGCGAGCGACGGTCCTCCGCCTCTGGAAAGCCGAGTCGACTGAACAGAGTGCCATGGCGATGGAAGACATTGCCCGATTCAACGAAGGCATCGATCAAGCCATTGCGGAATCGGTGGCCGCCTATGCGGCCAAGATGGACGAGTCTCGGGAGATGTTCTTGGCGGTGCTGGGCCATGATTTGCGGTCACCACTTGCGGCGATCAGCAATTGTCTGAACATCTTGAACATTTCGCAGGGTGCGGAAGCCCAAGATCGGATCTTCAGGATCGGTTTGCGCAGCGTCACCCGCATGAACAGCTTGATCAGCGACTTGCTCGAGTACACGCGCGCCGAGCTCGGCAGGGGCATTGAAGTGGTCGCCGAACCGGGCAATCTGGGCCAGCTTTGCCAGGAGACCTTCGCGGAGGTGCAGACGTCGTACCCAGGGCTCAACTTCGACTACCACAGCGAAGGTGAGTTGTCGGCCGACTTCGACGGCATTCGAATGCAACAGGCTCTGACCAACCTTCTGAACAATGCCGTGGAGCACGGCGACCGGCAATCGCCGATCGCCATGGACGTGCTCGACGAAGGGGCGTGGATCAGTGTCACAGTGACCAATCAGGGCGATCTCATCCACGAAAAAGAGCTGCAGAACATCTTCGAGCCGCTGGTTCAGCTCGGCACACCTGCCGCCAGCGGGCGTTCGAAGCCGTCGACCAGCATGGGGCTCGGTCTGTACATTGCCAAACACGTGGTGACAGCACACGGCGGCTCGATCGAGGTAACCTCCTCCCTGGCACACGGAACGGCGTTCAAGGTGCGCATCCCCAGGGCGACGCCGGAGAGCCGTCTCTGATGGCTGGAATCGTGCGCGACGCGGCCGCCCGCCAAGGCGTCGATAGCCGCCGTCTGCCGTGCCACAGCGTGAACGCCTTGCTGTCTGCACTGAGAGACTGAGAGTCTTTCGTTCATGCCCGCTCATCACGCCAAAAGACCCCCGCTCGTCGTTGCAAATGCTCGCCATAGCCCGCTATGGCTGCGCTTTGCGCCTAGATCGGGCGCCT
>Ga0105046_10005413_pt1 | contig 20187 bp, 17 predicted proteins | sample MAT03_FD_78385 | JGI IMG/M metagenome (GOLD analysis project Ga0105046, IMG submission 78385) | Freshwater microbial communities from Lake Fryxell liftoff mats and glacier meltwater in Antarctica - MAT-03 (megahit assembly) | ecosystem: Environmental > Aquatic > Freshwater > Ice > Liftoff... | reverse complement strand
CGTATGCAGGCAGCTCGGTGCAGTTCCGCTTCCGCGTGGTTACCGATTCCTCGGACAACCGCACCGGCTGGGCAATCGACGACATCCGCGTGCAATCGTGTCCCACCGATATGATCTTCAGCAGTGGCTTTGGCTCGGTGCCTTGAAGCGGCGCTGAATTTGGGCCAATTTTGCGTGTAAAAAAAGGGCGCGAGAAGCGCCCTTTTTTATTTGACAAGCTCTAAATCAGTTCACGGCTAAGCCGTTAACCACGGCATCCGCGAACGCAGGTCGGCGCCGACTGTTTCGATCTGGTGATCGAGATCGCGGGCTTTCATGGCGGCGTAGTTTTTGTTGCCGGCTTTGTATTCGGCCATCCACTCCTCAGCAAACTGGCCGGTCTGGATTTCTTTCAGAATCTCCTCCATGCGCGTGCGGGTTTCCGCGGTGATGATGCGCGGGCCGCGGGTGAGGTCGCCGAACTGGGCGGTTTCGGAAATGAACTGATGCATTTTCTTGAGGCCGCCTTCGTGGAGCAGATCAACGATCAGCTTGAGCTCGTGCATGCATTCAAAATAGGCCACTTCGGGGTTGTAGCCGGCGCTGACTAGGGTTTCAAAACCCTGTACGACGAGTTCAGTCACGCCGCCGCAAAGCACCGCCTGTTCGCCAAACAAATCGGTTTCTGTTTCTTCGGCGAAGGTGGTTTCGATCAAACCGCCGCGCGCACCGCCGATCCCGTTTGCGTAAGCCTTGGTGCGCGCCATCGCCTCACCCGAGGCATCTTGCGCCACCGCGACGAGACAGGGCACGCCGTGACCGCGCTCGTATTCGCGGCGCACCAGTGCGCCCGGGCCCTTGGGGGCGACCAGCACAAAATCAAAACGCGGATCCATCTCGATCTGTTTGAAATGGATGTTGAATCCGTGCGCGAACAGGACCGTGCCGTGGCTCTTGAGGTTGGGCAGAACCGCCTCGCGATAGAGCGCAGGCTGGGCCATATCGGGCGCAAGCAGCGCGACCAAATCGGCTTGTTTGGCGGCATCAGCAGGCGAAAGCACCACGTGCCCATCGCTTCGCGCGCGGTGGGCGCCGTTGCCGCCGTCGCGCGCGCCGACGATCACGTCGAGGCCGGAGTCTTTCAGGTTCAGCGCGTGGGCGCGGCCCTGCGAGCCGTAGCCGAGGATGGCGATCTTTTTGCCGGTTAGTGCGTTGCTCATGCGGTATCTCTTAAGGTTTGGGTGGTTTAATCGACGGAAAGTATTGCGCCGCAGCAAAGCTTGTCAACCTAATAGTTGCTGCGGGTCGCGAACAGCGCGGGCGCGATGATTCACGCATAATTCCCGAGCTTGAATCTCGCCTGCCAGCCCAACCTTTGAGGATCACCCCATGAGCAACTCACTCGGCACCAAAAGCCAGCTCAACGTCAACGGCAAATCGTATGCTTATTTTTCGCTGGCCAAGCTCGGCGAGACCTACGACATAAGCCGCTTGCCCTACTCGCTTAAGATCCTCTTGGAAAATCTGCTGCGCTGCGAAGACGGGGTCAACATCCTAGCCAAAGACGTCGAAGCCCTGGCCACCTGGAAGGCCTGCGAAAAGTCAGACAAGGAAATTGCGTTCACCCCGGCGCGGGTGGTGCTGCAGGACTTCACAGGCGTGCCCTGCGTGGTCGACTTGGCCGCCATGCGCGATGCGATGGTCAAGCTGGGCGGCGATCCGGGCAAGATCAATCCGCTGGTCCCCGCTGAGCTGGTGATCGACCACTCGGTGCAGGTCGATCATTTTGGCAAAAGCAATTCGCTCGATCTCAACGTAGCGATTGAGTTTCAGCGCAATCAGGAGCGCTACGCGTTCTTGCGCTGGGGCCAAACCGCGTTCAACAACTTCAAAGTGGTGCCGCCGCGCACGGGCATCGTGCACCAGGTCAATCTCGAATATTTGGCGCGGGTGGTGATGACCGGCATGGTCAATGGCGAGCTCACCGCTTATCCAGACACCGTGGTCGGCACCGATTCGCACACCACCATGATCAACGGCCTCGGCGTTCTCGGCTGGGGCGTGGGCGGCATTGAAGCCGAGGCCGCCATGCTCGGCCAGCCGTCAACCATGCTGATCCCTGAAGTGATTGGTTTTCGCCTGATTGGCAAGCTGCCTGAGGGCGCGACGGCGACTGATCTTGTTTTGACCGTGACCCAAATGCTGCGCACACGTGGCGTGGTTGAAAAATTTGTCGAGTTCTTTGGCGACGGTTTGAACGAGCTGGCGCTGGCGGATCGCGCCACGATCTCCAACATGGCCCCCGAGTACGGCGCCACCTGCGGCATTTTCCCGATCGACGAAGAATCGCTCAACTATCTCAAGCTGTCTGGTCGCTCTGATGAGCAAATTGCGCTGGTGCGCGCATATGCAAAAGCCCAGGGTATTTTTCGCGAACCCGGCCAGCCAGATGCCGACTATACCGACGTGCTGGAACTCAATCTGGCCGACGTTTTGCCCTCACTGGCTGGCCCCAAACGGCCGCAGGATCGGGTTTTGTTGACCGATCTTAGCGCCAACGCCAAGCAAGCCATCGCTGAGTTTTCAACCGCCCGCGCGGCCAAGACCAAAGCCGCAACGCCAGGGCGCGCCAGCATGATCCAAGACGGCGTGAGCCACGAACTCAAAGACGGCGCGATCGTCATTGCAGCAATCACCTCATGCACCAATACCTCCAACCCGAGCGTGATGCTGGGCGCGGGTTTGCTTGCGCGCAACGCGGTGAAAAAAGGCCTGAAGGTGCAACCGTGGGTCAAAACTTCGCTCGGCCCGGGCTCGCTGGTGGTCACCGATTACCTGACCAAATCTGGCGTAATCAACGATCTGAATGCGCTCGGTTTTAACGTGGTCGGCTACGGCTGCACCACCTGCATCGGCAACTCCGGCCCGCTGCCGGAAGCCGTATCCAAAGCGATTGCCGAGGGCGATTTGACCGCGGTGTCGGTGCTTTCCGGCAACCGCAACTTTGAAGGCCGCGTGCATGCGGAAGTCAAGATGAACTATTTGGCGTCGCCGCCGCTGGTGGTCGCCTATGCGCTGGTTGGAACCACCGAAATCGATCTCGCCACCCAGCCGCTCGGTAGCGATCACGACGGCCAGCCGGTTTATTTGAAGGATATCTGGCCGTCTAACCAGGAGATCAATCACACGATCAGCACGATTGTTACCGCCGACATGTTCAAAAAGAACTACGCGCACGTGTTTGCCGGCGACTCACGCTGGAATGCGATCAAGGTTCCGCTTGGCGACCGCTACCAGTGGGATCCAAATTCCACCTACGTGCAAAACCCGCCGTATTTTGTTGACATGAGCATGGACCGCAAACCGGTGGTGGACATCAGCGGGGCGCGCATGCTCGCGCGCTTGGGCGATTCAATCACCACCGACCACATCTCCCCAGCAGGCGACATCAAGGCCGGCACGCCCGGCGGCAACTATTTGTCGGATCGAGGGATTGCCAAGGTGGATTTCAATTCCTACGGCTCGCGCCGCGGCAACCACGAGATCATGATGCGCGGCACCTTTGCCAACGTGCGCTTGCGCAACCAGCTCGCGCCCGGCACCGAAGGCGGCTACACCACGCATTTTCCGTCGAATGAGCAAATGTTCATTTTTGACGCGGCGATGCGCTATCAGGCTGAAAAGGTGCCGCTGGTGATCTTGGCCGGCAAGGAATACGGCACCGGCTCCTCGCGCGATTGGGCGGCCAAGGGCACGCTGCTGCTCGGGGTCAAAGCCGTGATAGCGGAGAGCTTTGAACGCATCCACCGCTCCAATCTGGTGGGGATGGGCGTTTTGCCGTGCCGCTTTGTGGAAGGCCAAAACGCCGACTCGCTCGGGCTCAAGGGCGACGAGCTGTTCGATTTTGCTGGGCTCAACGGCGGCTTGGGCAAAATCCTCACGGTGACTGCGCACGCGAGCGACGGCACTCAAAAAACCTTTGAGGTGCGCGCGCTTTTGGATACGCCGAAAGAGATCGAGTACTACCAGCACGGCGGCATCCTGCAGTACGTCTTGCGTCTGTTGGCGCGCCAGCCCGGCAAGCTCGCAGCGGCTTGAGATGGCGCTTCTTGATCCGCGCGTGGCGGTTTATCCCGGCACCTTTGATCCAATCACCCACGGCCACGTGGACATCTGCGCGCGCGCGGCCAAGCTGTTTGACAAGGTGATTCTGGCCATCGCCGAGAGCCCCAACAAGCGCCCGCTGTTTGATATGGCTGAGCGCATTCGCTTGTCCCGCGCGGCGCTGAGTGAGGTGCCGCGGGTGGAAATCGTTGGGTTTGATTCGCTGCTCGCGCATTTTGTTGAGGACATGGGCGCGGGCGTGGTGGTGCGCGGCTTGCGTGCGGTGAGTGATTTTGAATACGAGTTTCAGCTGGCCAGCATGAACCGCCATTTGATGCCCGACGTGGAGACGCTGTTCTTGACGCCCACCGAGCACTTCAGCTTTATTTCGTCGAGCTTGGTCCGCGAAATCGCGCGCCTTAACGGGGACGTCTCGGGCTTTGTACACGCCGATGTGCAGGCTGCACTCAAGGCGCTGTTTTCGGCGTAACCAACGGTCGCAACCCGCAGAATTAAACCATGGCGCTATTCATCACCGATCAATGCATCAACTGCGACGTTTGCGAACCCGAATGCCCAAACAACGCGATCGCTCAAGGCGAAAAAATCTACGAGATCAACCCCGCGCACTGCACTGAATGCGTGGGCCATTTTGACCAGCCGCAGTGCATCGAGGTGTGCCCGGTTGAGTGCATCCTAGTTGACCCCCACTTTCCCGAGAGCAAAGATGATCTCTATCGCAAATACCAAAACCTGGTGGCTTAGCCTCGCCCTGCTGGCGTCGTTTGGCGCGCATGCGGATGAACCCGCAACGCCGCCGCAAGCGGCAATCGCCTCGGCCCACTACTTGGCAACCGATGCCGGTCACGAGATGCTGGCCAAGGGCGGCAATGCCTTTGACGCCGCGGTGGCGGTTGCGGCCGTTTTGGGCGTGGTGGAATCGTCCAGCTCAGGCTTTGGCGGCGGTGGGTTTTTCCTGCTGCATACCGCCAAAGACGGCCGAAACGTGTTTGTCGATGCGCGCGAAGTGGCGCCGGCTGCGACCAAAGCCGAGGACTACCTCAACGAAAAAGGCCAGCTCAACGGCAACAGCATCAACGGGCCCTTGGCCGCCGGCATTCCCGGGCAACCCGCGGGCTTGGTTCATTTGAGCCAGAACTATGGCCGCCTCAAGCTCAAAGACACCCTCGCCCCAGCGATCCGAATCGCTCGCGAGGGTTTTGCGGTGGACGCCAAATACCGGGCCTTGCTGGGCTTTCGCGTCGAGGTCATGAAAAAGCGTTTTCCCGACGCCGCCAAGATCTTCTTAGTCAACGGCGAAGTGCCCAAGCTCGGCACCGTGATCAAACAGGCCGACCTCGCGCGCACGCTGAGCGCGCTCGCTCAAGACGGTAACGCCGGTTTTTACGAGGGCGCGGTCGCCCGCAAGATGGTTGACGGGGTTCGTGCCGGCGGCGGCAACTGGACACTGAAGGACCTCAAAGACTACAAAATCAAAGAGCGCGCGCCGATCAGCTTTACCTATCGCGGGACCACCATCGTGACCTCGCCGCCACCGTCCTCTGGCGGCGTGGCGCTGGCCGAAATGTTCAATATCTTAAGCGGCTACGACATGCCGGCACTGCCCGCGCTGACCCAGACCCACATCAAGATCGAAGCGATGCGCCGCGCCTACCGCGACCGCGCAATTTATCTTGGCGATCCGGATTTTAACCCCGACATGCCCCTTGCGATGCTGATGAGTGCGGACTACGCCGCGGGCCTGCGCGCCTCAATCCGGCTGGATAAAGCGACCCCATCGGCAAGCCTGCCGGGCATAGACGCCGGCCCCGCCGGCACGGATACCACCCATTTTTCGATCCTCGATCGCGAAGGCAATCTGGTTGCGGCCACGCTCAGCGTCAATCTGCCCTATGGATCGGCATTTGTCGCGCCGGGAACGGGGATTTTGCTCAACAACGAGATGGATGATTTTTCGATCAAAGATGGGGTTGCCAACAGCTATGGTTTGATCGGCCAGCACGCCAACCTGATTGAACCGGGCAAGCGCATGCTCTCGTCGATGACGCCCTCGTTCATGATCGACGACCAGCGCGTCGCGGTAATCGGCACCCCGGGCGGTTCACGCATCATCACCATGGTCTTTATTGGCATGCTGGAAATGTTAAGCGGCAAATCCCCGGCTGAGGCGGTTGCGAAAAAACGCATGCATCACCAGTACATGCCAGACGTGGTCTCGCTTGAACCGGGTGCGTTGAGCGCCGACGAGGTGAAGGCGCTCACCGCCATGGGGCATGTGGTGTCCGAAGGCGAACGCGCCTGGGGCAATATGCACGTGGTGGAGTGGGTCAAATCAAGCAACAAGGTCCTCGCGGGCTCGGATCCGCGCTGGGGCTCCGGCCGCGCGGTGGTGAAATGACGATGCGCATGCTGCTGCCCGCTCTTGCCGCGATGGCGCTGTTGGGTTGCGCCCGAACGCCGGCGGTATCAACCGATCCGGCCGCAGCGCTCGGCGCGCAGCTGCTCGGCACCTACAGCAACGCGCAGCAAATGCAGGCTCTGGCGGCGGACGTTAGCCGCACGCCGGCGCGCAGCGGTGCTTGGGTGGACGCGCAGCACGCCCGCTTTGTGGCCTTCGAAAACCCGCGCTTCGGCGCCCACCCGGTTTTCTTCGAGTGGCGTTCGCCGGATCCGCAGGGGCCGGTCACACGCCGCCGGATTTGGGTCTTTGAAAGCGTTGCTGGGCGGCCGCAAATGCGCTTTTTCAGCTTTGCCGATGAAAGCGCATTTGCCGATCAAAGCGCTTGGCAAGACGCCCTGCGCGGGCTCGATCCAGCGGCGATCGTGAATTATCCCGCGGGCTGCACAGTCGCGTTTGAAGCACTAAGCGCGCAGCGCTGGCGCGGCCGCTTGAACGCCCAAACCTGCAAGATCACCGCGCAGCGCTCGGGCAAGGAGCTGGCGCTAGGCGCCACCATCGAAATCGACGCGAACAGCATGCGCTATCAGGAACAAGGCCTGTACGCCGATGGCAGCGTGGCGTTCACGGTGCCGGGCGTGGGCAGCTACGAGTTCGTGCGTCTTTAGCCTTTAAGCTCAGCTTGCTTCAAGCAGCAGGCTGATGCCCAAATTAATGATCAATTTGCGTTCGTTTATGAGCTCGGTGCGCGTCAGCGGATGCGCATCCAGCCAGCGTTCGGGCAGCCCCAAGCGGACTTGTTTGGGCGTGGCGCGCACGCTAAATGGCGGCAGCGGCTCGACCGCGCGGGCGCGATTGAGCAGCACGCTGATGCGCAGAATTGCGGCCAAGCGCAGCGCCGGCAGGGCCAAGCGCGGCGGCAACTCGGCAAACAATTTTTTCGAAACCGAACGGCGCTGATTGCGTAATAGAGCGGCGAAAAGCGTTTGCTCGTGGCGCGAAAATCCAGCCAGATCGGAGTGTTCGGCCAGATAAGCGCCGTGCTGCTGATGATGATGGTGCGAGATCGACAGGCCGATTTCGTGCGCACGCGCAGCGAGGGTCAGCCAGAGCTGATCGTCGTCGTCTAGATTCCAGTCGGTGGCCACTTGTTCAAAAATCACAAGCGCGGTGGCCTCGACCCGTTCAGCGTGGGCGAGGTCCACGCCGTGGCGCGCGATCAGCGCAGCAACCGCGGTTTCACGCGGGTCGGTGGCGTCGAGGCGACCCACCAGATCAAACAAAACACCCTCGCGCAGCGCCGAATCCGAAACCCGCATGTGCTCGATGCCGAACATGTCAAAAGCCGCATCGAGCACCGCGAGTCCACCGGCATAAACCGGGCGCCGCTCGGGCGCGAGTCCTGGAAGCTCAAGGCGGTCGATGTGACCCGCGCGAATCAGCGCCGTACGCAGCCAGTCGATGCCGGCTTTGCTGATGCCCTCGCTCGATATGCCGTTGATTTCGAGGATGGATGCCGTTGCCTTGATCGTGCCCGAGGACCCGATCGCGTCATCCCAAGCCGGCCGCCGGTAGCGCGAATTCAGCAGCTGCAGTTCCACATCGATCGCCAAGCGCGCATCCATCCAGCGCTTTTCGCTGAGCTTGCCGTCGGGGAAATGCGTTCTGGTCATCAGCGAGCAACCGAGCTGCATGCTCTCCAACTCCAGCGGCTTGAGCCCGCGACCCAACACAAACTCGGTCGAGCCGCCGCCAATATCGATCACCAAACGCCTGCGCTCGGTGGCGGGGAGCGCGCGGGCGACGCCCTGGTAGATCAAACGCGCTTCTTCAAATCCCGAAATCACCTCGATCGGATGGCCGAGCGCGGTTTCAGCCGCCATCAGAAAAGCCTGCGGCGTTTTAAGCCGGCGCACGGTATTGGTGGCCACCGCGCGCACGTGCGTGGACGGCAGATCACGCAGTCGCTGACCAAACTGTGCGAGACACAAAATGGCGCGGTCGCGTCCCAATGGGCTAAGCGTTCCATCGGCGCGCAGACTCGACGCCAGCCCAACCATCTCCTTGAGGCGGTCGATCACTTTGAGCTCGCCATGCTCTAAGCGCGCGATCACCATGTGAAAGCTGTTGGAGCCGAGGTCGATCGCGGCGAAGCTGTCTGGTCTCGTGCGCATCGCTTTAGGCACCATTGATCTCGCGCAAAATCTCCAGCTGAGCGGCGTGGACCGGCTCGCCGGGCGCCCGCGTCGCGCGCTGGTAGGTGCCGTCGGACTTGAGCATCCAGGCCTGCGAGTTATCCTTGAGATAGGTCTCCAGCTCCTCGCGATAAACGCGCTTCATCAGGGCCTCATCAAGAATGGGAAAACCCACTTCTACGCGGCGGTGCAAATTGCGGTCCAGCCAGTCAGCCGACGCGCAATAAAGCTCAGGGGCATCGTTGTTGCCGAAGTAAAAAACGCGGCTGTGTTCAAGAAAACGCCCCACCACCGAGCGCACCCGAATGCGCTCAGAAATACCGGGCAAGCCCGGTTTGAGGCCGCAGGTGCCGCGGATGATCAAATCGATTTCCACACCCGCCATGGCCGCTTCGTAGAGCGTGCGGATCACGCTTGCTTCGTTCAGCGAATTCATCTTGGCGATGATCCGACCCGGCCGGCCCGCCCGCGCGTGCTCGGCTTCGCGGGTGATTTTTTCGATCAACGCCTGGTACAGGGTGAACGGCGAATGCAGCAGCCGCGCGAGCTTGATTTCTGGGCCCAGCCCCGAGAGCTGCTGGAACAACAGATGCACGTCCTCGGTAATTTCGCGGTTGGCGGTGAGCAGGCCAATATCGGTGTAAGCAAGCGAGGTGCCCTGATGATAGTTGCCGGTGCCCAAGTGCACGTAGCGCTTCAAGCGGGTGCCCTCGCGGCGCACCACCAGCAGCATCTTGGCGTGGGTTTTATAGCCGACCACGCCGTAAACCACCTGCACGCCCGCTTCCTGAAGGCGATTGGCGAGCGCGATATTGGCTTCCTCATCAAAACGCGCACGCAGCTCGACCACGACGGTCACATCCTTGCCGTTGCGTGCGGCTTCCACCAGCGCCGCCACCAGGCTCGAATTTTTGCCGGTGCGATAGAGCGTTTGCTTGATCGCAAGCACTCCCGGATCAAAGGCCGCCTGGCGCAGAAACTCAACCACGGTTGCAAAGGAGTCAAAAGGGTGATGCAGCAGCGCATCACTCTTCGCAATCGTTTCAAACAGATCGTCGGTCTGCAGCCTGGTTTGGATGCGCGGCTTAAACGGCGCAAACTTGAGATCGCTGCGGTCGATTTGGTCGTACACCGCCATCAGCCGACTCAAATTGACCGGACCGCGCGGGCGATAGATCTCCTCCTCGGTCAGCTCAAAATGCGCCAACAGGTACTTGACCAAATCCTTCGGGCAGTTGTCTGCAAGCTCCAAGCGCACGGCCTGGGCATAGTGGCGCTCGTGCAGTTCCCCCTGCAGCGCGGAGGCAAGGTTATCGACCTCGTCTTCGTCGACGATCAGTTCTGAATTGCGCGTCACCCGGAATTGATAGGTGCCCTTGACCTCCATGCCGGGGAACAATTCGTCGATGAACTCATGCAGCAGCGAGGCCATAAACACAAAGTCACTTGGGCCGCGCGAGATGTCGCGCGGCAGACGGATCAGCCGCGGCAGCGAGCGCGGCGCGCGGATCAGCGCCAGTGCGCCTTCGCGGCCAAACGCATCGCGACCTTTGAGCACGACCGCTAGGTTCAAGCTCTTGTTTAAGATTCGCGGGAACGGGTGCGCAGGGTCGAGGCCAAGCGGGCTCAATACGGGTTGCAGCTCGTTGTCGAAATAATCACTCAGCCATTTGCTCTGCTTGGCCGTCCATTGATCGCGTTTCAGGAAGCGGATGTTGTTGCGCTCAAGCTCCGGCATCAGCACCTCATCCCAGGTGCGGTACTGGTCATCCACCAGCAGCTGGGTTCGCGCGCGAATCTTTTCTAGGTGTTCGGCCGGGGTGAACCCCTCAGGGCCGGTTGCGACATTGAGGTGCCGCTGCTGGCGCAAAGCCGCCACCCGGATTTCAAAAAACTCATCCAGATTGGTGCAGGAAATACACAAAAATCGCAGGCGCTCAAGCAGCGGCGTCGTTGGGTCTTTGGCCTGCTCAAGCACGCGCTGATTGAACTCCAGTTGCGAGAGCTCACGCGAAATGTAGAGGGACGGATCGCGCAGATCCGGGCCATTTGGGGACGATTTGAGAGATTTGGGCATAGGCGCGGGAGTGTAGCCGCCTGCTTCGCGCAATGGGGTACCAGCGTGCTTTCTCACCTTTTTACAGAACCCACGTATCCCCAATCGCAGACTGTCGCGTTACTCTTGGCCATGTTGATTCGAAAACTGTGGTTGATCTCGTTTTTACTCGCGCCGACAGCGGTTTTCGCCGCATCTGGATGCGAGAACTTAAGCGGCACCCCAATCACCGACGGCGTGCTTTGGCCTCAGGTGTACACCGCGATGACGAATGAATCCAACTGCACGCAGAGCTGCCATTTGGGTTCTTTCCCGGCCGGTGGTTTGGATTTGAGCGATGCCAGCTTTTCGGTTTACTTTTTGGTCACCCAGGCGAGCCTGCAGAACCCATTGCAGCTGCTGGTCGACCCGGGCAATCCGCGTGAAAGCCTGCTCCTGCAAAAGCTCAACTGTGATGCGCCTGACGTTGGCAGCCGCATGCCGCCGGGCGGGCGGGCCCCGCTGAGCCTGCAAAAGCTGGTGTACGACTGGATCGAGCAAGGCGCCTACGGCGAAGGCGTTGAGGACCCCATCTCGCGCGACTTTATCTACAAAAACGGACTCGAACTGCTGCGCCAATGATCTTTTCCATTTCCACGTCAACCGCCGGCGCTCGCAGTGCGTTGGCAGTGCATCCACCGATCTCAAGGGCCGTCATGAACAAATTCGTCTGGGCAACACTTGCGCTGCTGGGCGCAGCAATGGCGATGCCAACCAAAGCGCAGGAACTCGCCGACGGTGCCGGCATCGAAGCCATCGCCGCGCAACCCAGCGATATCATTTTTGGCCAGTTTGCGGGCAATTTTGAGATCAATCCGGGCGCCCCCGCGAACGACGCGGAGGCGGCACGTTTTCTGACCCAAGCCACATTCGGCCCGACCATCACCGATATGGGCGAGGTCAAGAGCTTAGGCTACGCCGCCTGGATCGATCGCCAGTTTGAACTGACCGCAACGCTGCAGCGCCCACCGCTCGAAAACACGATCGCACCCCTGGCTGTCGCGGACCCGCGCAATGGCGGCTTTTACCAGCCATTCCGGATCGAGCGCTGGTTCCAGACGGCGGTTTATGGTTCCGATCAGCTGCGCCAGCGGGTTGCGTTTGCGCTCTCGCAGGTGATGGTGGTCTCAGACGTCGGTGGGCTGGTGGCCAATCCGGTGACCATCGCCGAGTACAACGATATTTTGATCCGTGGCGCGGGCGGCAACTACCGCGATCTGCTGCGCGATGTCACCTACAGCCCGGCGATGGGCGTCTACCTGACCCACCTGCGCAATCGCAAAACCGATTGGACGCTGGTCAACAACGTGCTGACACCCGGCCTGATTGCGCCAGATGAGAACTATGCGCGCGAAATCATGCAGCTGTTCTCGATCGGCTTGATCGAGCGCAACCGCGACTTTTCGCCGCTGTTGGTCGCCGGCCAACCGGTTTCAACCTACAACCAGGACCTAATCACCCAAACCGCCAAGGCAATGACGGGTTTGGCTTACGGCTGCACAGGAAATTCAGTCGTGGCGGGCGTCGCGATCAACCGCAACTGCGGCGGCTGCGTGGGTGCGGCGTGTAGCTTCTCGCCCGCGCTGTTTGCGGCAACGCCACCGCGCTACGTCGGCGGCGTTGCGCCGAACATCAACGTCACCGCGCTCGCGCATCCAGACAGCTACCGGCCGCTGATTTGCTTCCCGCGCTTTGCAGACACCGGGCGCTCGGCCACAGCCGCTAACAATTACGCGGTGCTGCCGGCGCCCAACAACATCAAAACGCTGCTCGCCGGAATCACCATTCAACCGAGCACGGTTGCCTGTCACACCGCGACCGCCGCTGCGGACCGGCAGGCATGCGTCAACTACTGCACCAACCAAATCGACACCGTGGTCGACTCGCTGTACATGCACCCCAACGCGGCGCCGGTGCTGGCCCGGCAGCTGATCCAGCGCCTCACTACCAGCACGCCGGGCGCGGACTACATCGATCGCGTTGCTGCCAAGTTTGAAAACGACGGCAGCGGCACCCGCGGCAACATCCCGGCCATGGTTCGCCAAATTCTGCTCGACCCGGACGCGCGCGGCAGCGCCGACGCCAATTTTGGGAAGATCCGCGAGCCCCTGCTCAGGCTGACCGCCATCTGGCGCGGCTTTAATGCGCAGATGGGGTCAAACGGCGTCCTCGGCAGCCCGGTCCCGGAACGCTTTTTTGCGCAGCGGCCGCTCGGTGCACCCACCGTGTTCAACTTCTACGAACCCGACTATGCGCAGCCCGGTGAGATTCAGAATGCCGGCCTGTATTCGCCCGAGTTCCAAATCCTCAACGAATCCACCGCGATTACAGCCGCCGACGAACTCTGGCGTCGGGTTTTTGCCGGCTACACCTTCCCGAGCAGCACCGCCACCAACTATGCGGTCCCTGCCAATACGGCGTCGCTGCCGGTCGCGCAAATTGATGCATTGCCAGCGGACGGCGCGGGCTTGGTCGATGAGCTCAACAAGCGCCTGTTGTTTGGTCAGATGAGCCCCACCATGCGCGGCAAACTGATCACGCTTGCTGACGTTGACTTGGCCAGCACCGACAAACGGCGCAAGGCGCTCAACCTCATCCACCTGATTGCGATCTCGCCTGAGTTCGCGGTCCAGCGCTAACCATCTTTTTGCGAGGAATTAAGTCCCATGGGCATCAACAACCGCAGTTCCCGCCGCGATTTTCTCTCTAATTTGGGTCGCACCTTTGCGGCAGGATCTGCCGCTGCGCTGATCCCGCAGCTTGGTTTTATCCCACGTGCCAGCGCCCAGACGGCAGGCCCTTACAAGGCGCTGGTGTGCATTTATCTGGCTGGAGCCAATGATTCTTACAACTGGCTGGTTCCGCATGATTCCGAAAATCCAGGCAGCCGCTACGATGTCTATCGCGCCTCGCGCGGTGGCGCTTATGGCCCGAGCAACACCGCCGGTCTGGCCCTGAACTTTGCCGACCTGCTGCCGATCACGCCGAGTAATCTGTCTGATCCCTTTGGCCTGCATCCGTCGTCGGGTGACTTTACCGCCAGCGCCGGCGCCGCCACGCAAAACCACCCGGGGCTTCAGTCGATTTTTGCAAGCGGCAAAGCGGCATTTGTTGCCAATGCCGGCACCCTGCTCAGCCCGATCACCAAAACCCAATACAACGGCGGCGCTCCGCGCCCGGCCCAGCTCTTTTCGCACAACGATCAAGAGCTGCAGTGGCACGTGGGCATGGGCGATACCACCAACGTCGTCGCGAAATACGGCTGGGGCGGTCGCGTCGCCCGAGCAACTGCGGGTGGCAACCTGCCCAATGGACTGTCGCCTGCGCTATCAGTTGCAGGCTCCGCGCGCTTTTTGATCGGCGACGGCGTGCTGCCCTATCAGCTCTCAAGCGCCGGGGTGGACCGAATCGACAACTACATCCCCGGCATCGGCAACAACAATTTCCCAACCCAGCGCCGCAACGTGCTGAACGACCTGCTCGATGATGCCTACAGCAGCCCGTTCCAGCGCGAATACGCAGCAACCATGCGCCGCGCGCTGGGCGTGGGCGAGGAGATCTTTGGACTGCTCAGCACCCCAACCACGGGCGACATTCAAACCGTGTTCCCCGCTGGCAACACGCTTGCCGCGCAGCTGCGGATGGTGGCGCGCATGATCAAAGTCAGCCGCGCCAGCTTAAATGCCACCCGCCAGGTCTTCTACGTTCGCTACGGCAGCTTTGATCTGCACAACGACATGTTCATCGCCGCCCAGCCGGTTGCAACCGCCGGCCACGGTGCGCTGCTGACCGCGCTGAATCAAGCCGTAGGTTCGTTCTGGACTGCGCTCGATGAAATCGGCGCTCGCGACAACGTCACCACCTTCACGATGAGCGACTTCGCGCGCACTCTGTCCGGCAACGGCAACGGCTCAGACCACGCCTGGGGCGGCAACATGATGGTAATGGGCAACCGCGTCGACGGCGGCAAGATCTACGGCCGCTATCCCGAGCTTCGGCTCGACAGCAACAGCGACGCCGAGCAAGACTGGAGCTTCGCGCGCGGCCAGTACATCCCAACCACCGCAGTCGATCAGATCGCCGCCACGCTGTCGCGCTGGATGGGCGTCACCGACAGCGCAGCACTCGGGGCGATGTATCCAAACCTGGGCAACTTCGGCAGCAGTGATTTGGGCTTCATGCTGCCTTAGAGCCCAAGACCAAAGGTCGGACCCGCTTAGCCGGGCTCGACCTTCAGCACCAAGCCGGCGTCTGTGAGCAAGATCAAATTGCCGGCCGCGTCTTGTTCAACGTCGCGCACGCGCAAGTTGAGATCGTCGAACAAGCGCTCTTCGTTGCTGACCTTGCCGCCTTTGATGGTGACTCGGTTCAAATGGGTGAGCGCCAGCGCGCCTGAAAAAAGATCGCCTTTCCACGCCGGAAAGGCCTTACCCGTATAGATCAACAAGCCCGATGGCCCAATCGACGGCGTCCACTGGTGGACCGGTTGCTCCATGCCCGTCTTGGCGGTACCGGAGCCGATTTTCGGCCCGTAGTACTCGCGCCCAAAGGTAATTTCAGGCCATCCGTAGTTGCGCCCGGGCAGCGCTTGATTGATTTCATCGCCACCGCGCGGGCCGTGTTCGTTGAGCCAAGGCACCCCAGTTTGCGGATGGATCGCCAAGCCCTGCGCGTTGCGGTGGCCGTAGCTGTAAATTTCCGGCAGCGCATCCTTCTTGCCGACAAACGGATTGTCTTTCGCCGCACTGCCGTCGTCGTTTAAGCGCAGCAGCTTGCCCATGTGCGCATCAAGGTCTTGCGCTAGGTCGCGCTGGTGGCGATCGCCGATGCTTAAAAACAGCTTGCCGTCAGGCGCAAACTGAATGCGACAGCCAAAATGATGGACGGTGTCAAAGCCCGGACGCGCTGCAAAAATCTGCTTGAAGCCCTTCAGTTCGTCGCCAACAAGCTGGCCTGAGCCGAGCGCTGTGGTGTTGGTATCGCCATCGCGGCGCGAATAGCACAGATACACCTTCTGATTGGTTTTGAACTGCGGGTGCAGCTGCACGTCGAGCAAGCCGCCTTGGCCCTGCGCGTGAACCGCAGGCACGCCGGAGACGTTTGTGAGCGCCCCGGTTGCTGGATCAAGATGGCGCAAACGACCCGGACGCTCAGCGATCAAGGCGCCGCCAGCGGGCAAAAAAGCGATGCCCCAAGGCACGCTGAGATTCGACGCAAGCACGCTTACCTTGACCGCTCCGGCCTGGGTGTTCAGCGTTTTGGGATAGTCATTGGCCGCTGCGAGTGTCGGCAGCAGCAGCAGCAGGAATGGTTTGCGCATGAGAAAGCCCGGATGGTTTTGGTCGGGCAACGATGCCCGATACCGGCTTTGAAATTCGTGAAGAAGCGCGAAGGGCGCGCTTTCTTCAGCCCGCCTTGTGCCCCACCAGCAGCACAGTGACGTTGTCCGAGCCGCCGCGATCGAGTGCAGCGAGGATCAGGTGTTCGACCGTTTCCTGCAAAGAAAGCCCTTTGTTGAGAATCGCGGCCATCAGCTCATCGTCAACTTCTTCGGTCAGTCCGTCGCTGCAAACCAGGAGAATATTACCGGGCTTGAGCTGGCCTGAAACGGTTTCAACCCGCAGCGACTGCGGATCGGTCACGCCTAACGCTTGCGTGACCACGTTGCGGTGCGGGTGAGTTTTGGCCTGCTCTTGGGTGATCGCACCCTGCGCCACCAGCTCCTGTACGTAGGAGTGATCGTGGGTGATTTGCTTGAGTGTCCCATCGAACAGATAAACGCGTGAGTCGCCCACCCAGGCCGCTTCGAAATCATCGCCATTCATGCGCACCGCGGCAACCGTGGTGCCCATCGGCAGTGCTTCGCCGCGGTGTTTGGAGTGACCAATGATTTCAACGTCGGCCAAGCGAATCGCGTCTGTCAAATTACGCCCGTTGCGCAGCTCGGCAATCACGGTATCGCGGGCCAGCGCGCTGGCGACCTCGCCGTGTTCGTGTCCGCCCATGCCGTCGGCCACCAGCCACAAACCCAAGTCGGGTTCGACGCAATAGGTGTCCTCGTTGTGGTCGCGACGAAGACCAACGTGGGTACCGTGGCCAAACTGGATCATCGGCGCCCCTCTTTGTTTTGTGTGTGCTGCCCCATCGCCATAGGATGCCCTTGGGCGTCTCCGCTTGCAACCGTGATTAATCCGCGCTGCGGGTGGTTCCCGCGCGCGCCTCATTCCAGTCACAATAGCGCGCCTGACCGAACCCTTGAAGGGAAAACCGATGATCAATGAAGTCAAGACCGAATCCGCGCCACCGCTTAATCTGGTGCACGTAGCGGGCGAGGTCGATCTGTCCTGGTCGCAGGATGTCCGGACCACCATTTTGAAAGCGCTCGGCGAGGGCAAGCCAGTTGCGGTGGTATTGAGCCAAGTCAGCTACATCGATTCAAGCGGTATCGCGGCGCTGGTTGAAGGCCTGCAAACCGCCAAACAGCGCGGGATTCGCTTTGGCTTAGTGAGCCCGTCTGCCTCGGTGCGCGCAGTCCTTGAGCTGGCGCGGCTAGATCGCGTGTTTACTGTGCTCGAAAGCGTCGCCCACGCGCACACTGAACTGGCCTAATCGCGCCGCCGTGACCCCGCTCAAATCAGCCAGCCGCGAAGTACAACGCTTGCTTGAGGCGGTGGGATACGCGGGTGCGCTGCTGGTCGAGTGCTTGGCCTACATGGTGGTTGGACGCTGGCGCGGCCAGCCGGTCAAGGCATCATCAGTCGCGGAACAATTGATGGTGATCGGCGTTGGCGCAATTCCCATCGTCGCGGTGCTTTCGATGACCATCGGCCTGATGCTGGCGATCCAGCTGATCGCCACGCTCAAAGAATTTGGCGCGCAATCGCAGGCTGTGTTGGCCGTGGGTGTCTCGGTAACCCGCGAGTTTGGGCCCTTGATCACCGGGATTTTGGTCGCTGGCCGCTCGGCCTCTGCGCTCGCTGCACGGCTGGGCTCAATGGTGGTTAGCCAAGAGATCGACGCGCTGCGGGTGATCGGGGTTGAACCCACGCGCTTTATCGCGGTGCCTGCGCTGATTGCGCTGGTGATCATGATGCCGTGCCTGACGCTGATGGCCAACGCCGTTGCGATCGTGGGCGCCGGGCTCTACGCCAAAAGCTATTTGGATTTGAGCCTGCTTGGCTATCTTAGCCAGACCCTGCAGGTGCTTGAGCCTTTTGACATCGGGCAAGGCCTGATCAAGGCCGCGGTGTTTGGCCTAATCATCGCGTTGGTCGGCGTATCGACCGGTTTTTCAGTCAAGGGAGGCGCCGAGGGCGTTGGCAAAGCGACCACCCAGTCGGTGGTGATTTCGATCAGCCTGATCGTGATCGCGGATATGTTTTTCACCTTTTTCCTGACCCGTTGAGCCATGGATAAAGCCACAGTGCTTGAGGTTGAGGGTTTGGTTACCCACTACGGCAAGCGCCGCATCCTCGACGGCGTCGATATGACCGTCGCAGCCGGCGAAATCCGGGTGATCATGGGCGGCTCGGGTTCGGGTAAATCAACCCTGCTGCGGCATATGCTGGGCTTGCACAAACCGACCGCGGGCAGCATCCGCCTGCTCGGCCAAGACATCACCAAGCTGCGTGGCCTTGCGCTAAAGAAAATCAAAACCCAGATGGGCGTGAGCTTTCAGGGCGGCGCGCTGTTCACCTCGATGAGCGTGGGCGACAACGTCGCGTTTCCGCTGCGCGAACACACCGCGCTTGATGAAAATACGGTGCGAATCATGTCGCGGCTCAAGCTGGAGGTCGTCAATCTCGGTGGTTTTCAGGACCTGATGCCGAGCCAGCTTTCGGGCGGCATGATCAAGCGTGCGGCGCTGGCGCGCGCGGTGGTCATGGATCCCAAACTTTTGTTCTTCGACGAGCCATCCGCCGGTTTGGATCCGGTGGTCTCAGCGGAGCTCGACGAGCTGATCCTCAAGCTGCGCGATGCGATGCGCATGTCGATTGTGGTGGTTACCCACGAACTCGACTCCGCATTTAAGATTGCCGATAAGATTACCGTGCTCGACGGCGGTCGCGTGTTGATCACCGGCAGCGTGCCTGAGGTGCGCGCGAGCCCGATCGAGCGCGTGCAGGACCTGCTCAACCGGCGTCCGCGCACGCTGGAAGTGAATGCCGAAGAATATCTTGCGCGACTGACCGAAGAGTGATGCAGCAACAGTGAAACGTGACAACGTCAATTATCTGATGGCCGGCGGATTTGTGCTGCTGGCCTTGGTCGCCTTGTTCTTTGTGATGATCAAGCTCACCGGGCGCTCGGGCGCCAGCGATACCTACACCACGTACTATGAGCGCGTCAGCGGCGTGCGCATTGGTTCACCGGTGTTTTTTGAAGGTTATCGCGTGGGCCAGGTCGAGCAGATCACGCCGATTCACACAGGCAATCAAACCCGCTTCAAAATCACCCTTGGGGTGGAACGCGGCTGGCCCATACCCGCGGACTCAACCGCGCAGCTGGCCTCCAGCGGCTTGCTCGCAGACGTATTTATCGGCATCAGCGAAGGCAAAGCGCCGGTGAGCCTAAAACCGGGCGCAGAGATTCGCTCAGAAGAAGGCGCCGATCTATTCGCCGCGGTCGGCTCGCTTGCGCGCGAGGTGCAAAACCTCTCCAGCCAAAAACTGGCCCCATTGGTTGATCTGCTCGCATCAAGGATTGATTCGCTCACGCTCGATCTCAAGGACCAAGCGCCCGCGATGATTCGTGACGTGCGCGAAATCTTGGCCACACTTAAATCAACCAGCACATCGCTGGACCAGGTTTTGTCCGCCGACAACCGCGCCCAGATCGATCAGTTTTTGCTCAATATGAATCAGACCTCGGCCAATACCCGCGCGCTGACCGGAGACTTAGCCGACGCACGCGGCAATCTCAAAAATCTGATCGAGCAGCTTGACGGCATGGCGACCGAAAATCGACCGCACATCAAGGGGTTGGTGAAGGATCTGCGCCTGTCGATGGAAGCACTTTCCAGTCGGATTGATTCGGTCACCTATCACTTGGAAGCGGCTTCGCGCAACGTCAACGAATTCAGCCAAGAAATTCGCCGGCAGCCCAATCTGCTGATTTTCACGCCGCCCAAAGATGAAACCAAAGCCGACAAGGCAGACGCACGAGAGAGCGATCGCAAATGAAACCGAAGACGTGGTTAGGCGGAGCTTTGTTGGCGGTGCTCGCTGCTTGCGGGACGGTTCAACCGGTCCCCGAGCCACAGTATTTCCGCATGCCCGCCGCGCAGCTGGAACAAGTTGATATTGCCGCGATCAGCGCTGCCGCAATCTGGGTCGACACCCTGTCGGCCTCAAGCCTGTATTCGGAACGCCCAGTGGTTTATGCGCTCAAGCCCG
>Ga0105046_10005409_pt1 | contig 20194 bp, 22 predicted proteins | sample MAT03_FD_78385 | JGI IMG/M metagenome (GOLD analysis project Ga0105046, IMG submission 78385) | Freshwater microbial communities from Lake Fryxell liftoff mats and glacier meltwater in Antarctica - MAT-03 (megahit assembly) | ecosystem: Environmental > Aquatic > Freshwater > Ice > Liftoff... | reverse complement strand
TTAGTGACGCAGTGCCCGCGGCAGTCGTGCTGAACGTTGTCCCCCATGTACCAGTGCCTCCGACGCCATTGTTGAGCCCGGCTGTAGTATCCCACCATCGCGTCTGCGCCTGCGCCTGCCCAGCGAACACCGTCGCCAGCAGCATTCCGAGGACGACTGAGAGCGATCGGCAGGAAGCAACGCAGCGGACGGCTACCGTCAGGAGGCCGGCGAAGATCGCGGCCGACGACCGAACAGACGAATGCGGGGAGTTTCTCACAGTTGATCCTCTTCAGGAATGCGGAACGAAAACGGGCCATGACACAGACACGCCGGACGAAGCTCCGTCTCGGTGCGTTACGAGCCACGAGCGGGAGAGAGGCAAACCATCACACGGGCGCTCTGGCGACATTCGAAGCGCATTGGGCGGGGCAGAGGCATAGGATACATTTCATGTGTGAATATGGTGTGAAGGTCGCGCGAAAGCCCCTCAAAATGCGTCAATCAGTGAAAAGATGGGCTATTTCTGCAGCCTTTTTTTCAGCTGGACGGGTATCAGTCGGCAGGATTTTCGAAGTACTTATGAAGATATGATGAAGTAAGTCGGCGCGGACTCAGCGCGATCCTCAGATTGCACCTTGACCGCACCTTTCGATAGGCTCTTCACTTCGCAGATTCGTTACGGCTTCTTCGGCGGCGGCCCCTTCTTCGGGCCGCCTTCGGACGATCCCGCTTCGGCTTCCATCTTGGTCGCCAGCGTGATCAATTCTTCTTTGGTGACCACGCCATCCTTGTTCGCATCGGCCATGTCGAAGAGTCGGTGCAGGCGCGGATCAACCACCATCGCCTTCGTGAGTTTGCCGGTCTTCTCTTTGTCGAACGCCAGCATCTTCGTCACGATTGTCGAAGTGGCGCCGTCTTTCGACGCGGGCGTTTGAGCGAGCGCGGGAGCGAGCGCCAGGTTGAACGCCAGCATTGCTAGAAACAAACGTCGCTTCATCGGTTGATCCCTCTTCAATTTGCTTCTCGTCACCCGGCGGCTTACGCCGCGCGGCTCGCCTGGTCATCCGCTACTGCTATGCCCCCATCTTCCCAACATACCGTTCGCGGGAAAATGTAGAATTTGACATGATCTTAGTTCATTCACCGTAAACGTTTATAACGACGAGTACAGTTGTCATTTTTTTTGCCTAAATATCTTTCCATCCGCTTACCGGTGTTTGTCGGCACCAATGGGCATCTGCGTGAAGCTCGATCACCTAACAATGAGACGTTCTAAAGAACGACATTTCTTCTGTTTTGGTTCGATTCTTCTGGACATGTTGGATTCTTCTGGACATGTTCGTTTCTTCTACAGAGGGGTGTGTCCCTTTCCGGCAGAAGAATCGTGGTTGCTTTCCGCCCAGGGGGCATCACATGATCACGGGGGCCAAACGCCCCCCGCCCGGCTTCTTCTTGCGCTCTTTGCCCTCGTCGGGCGTCAAGCCAACGACGATGTCGTACTCCGCACTCAGTTCGCCGGTCTTCGAACCCTTCATCGGCTTGAAATCGACCAGGACGAATTCACGGTCCACAAGGTCGCGCACGTCGTTGAAGATGAAATCGCGTTTGTTGTTCGGGTGACCGTTGATGAAGAACTGGCTGGTGAGCAAGTCACGCCCGCCCTTCTTCACCTTGAAGTGGATGTGCGGGGCCGGACGTTGGGGATAAGGCACCGGCTTGATGGTGCGAAAACGGTACGCGCCCTTGGAGTCGGTCGTGAAACGGCCGAACCCCTGGAAGTTCTTATCTTGTTTGGCGGCCTTCGGCTTGCTGTCGGCCGTGTGCAGGTAGACCGCGTTGGCGTCGCACTGCCAGATCTCGACCACGGCATCCTTGACTGGTTCGCCGGTCACGCTGAGCACACGGCCGGTCAGGTGCGTGATCTCGCCGATGGCCGGCGTGATCGAGTTATTGATGATGATCAGGTCGTTGTCGGTGTCGAGCGGCAGCACATCCGGGTAGAAGGGGCCTTCGGTCATCCGCGGCGTGCGCGCCAGTTCCTCGGCGTAGGCGCCGGGCACGGTGTAGAAACGGGTCAGCGCGGCAGCCGCGGCGGAGCCCAGAAATAGACGCCGAGATGGCAGCCAGAGGGGATCGTGCATCGCGACAACTCCAGAAAATGAACGCAGCCGAGAAGGGAAGAGACGGGATTAAATTATCGGATTTCCCATGAGAATCTTGTGAGATCATGGGGATGTGGAAAGCCCAGGGACGGCCGTCCCTGGGCTTTCGGGATCATGCTTACTTCTTTTCAAGTTCCGCTTTGATGGTGCTGAGGAACTTCTCGTCCTCGGGTTTCGTCTTCGGGGCGAAGCGGGCGGCGATCTTGCCGTCGCGGCCGATGAGGAACTTTTCGAAGTTCCAGGTGACCGGGCCGCCCGTGGCCGCGTTCACTTCCTTCGAGGTCAGGTATTCGTAGAGCGGGCTGATCCCCTCGCCCTTGACGACGACCTTCGAGAGCATCGGGAAGGTGACGTGGTATTTCGAATCGCAGAACTTGGCGATCTCTTCGTCGTTGCCCGGTTCTTGCTTGCCGAACTCGTTGGCGGGGACGCCGATGATCACGAGGCCGTCCTTCGAGTGAGCGTCATACAGCTTCTGCAGACCGGCGTACTGGGGCGTGTTGCCGCACTCGCTGGCAACGTTCACGAACAGGATGACTTTGCCCTTGTACTGCGCGAGATCGACTTCCTTGCCATCGATGCCCTTCATCTTGAGTTCGAGGGGACTGGTCACGGGTTTATCTCCCTTGTCGGCACACGATGCGGAAACGGCGAACACGATACCGGCAACGAGGCTAAGCAAACTCTTCATTGCAGATTCTCCAGGTTTGAGGATGACTCGAAATTGACCGAAAGCGGGTATGGTTCGATATACGTTCAAATCAGCCGGACGGCGATGCCGTCAGGGAGAAAGACGTTCACAAACCCAGCCGTATTCAACCCGCCGGTAGCAAAGCCGATCGTGCAAACGGCTGGGTCGGCCTTGCCAGAATTCGATCCGTTCCGGCACGAGTCGGTATCCGCCCCAATGCGGCGGGCGTGGAATCGGACCTTCCCCGAACTTCGCATGGAATTCTTCCAGGCGCTTTTCGAGAATCTCCCGGCCGGCGATCACCTCGCTCTGCCAAGATGTCCATGCCCCGAACTGGCTGCCGCGCGGCCGACTGGCATGGTACTCGTCCGATTCGGCTTCCGTAACGCGGACGACGCGCCCTTCAACGCGAACCTGGCGTTCGAGTTCCGCCCAGAAGTTCACCAGAGACGCGAAGGGATTCTCCGCCAGTTCCTTCCCCTTTCGGCTTTCGTAGTTCGAGAAGAACGTGAAGCCGCGCTCGTCGAACCCCTTGAGGAGAACGATCCGCGCCGAGGGAACCCCGGCAGCCGAAGCGGTCGCCAGCGTCATCGCGTTGGGCTCGTGAATACCCGCTGTCATCGCCTGCTCGAACCATGTGCGAAATTGTTGAAACGGATTGCTGTCAGCCGAGGATTCACTCAAGCCGCCCTGCGTGTATTCTTTGCGGAGATCGGCAATCGACATGGTAATTCTCCGTAGCCGCGTTCGCCAGAACGCGGGTGTGCGGACAAATAATTTTAACGCCTACTCCCAGTCAGCCCGCGTTCTGGCGAACGCGGCTACGAGAAGTTATGAATGCATTTGAAATCGTCCCACCGCTTCAAAGGCATTGGGGAAATGTTGAATCGTGGGTCTTCGTTGAGTGGGCGGCCAACTGACGACCAACACATCAAAACGAATGGGAATATTGTGCAGCCGGCGACGATGAAAGAAGCGAAGGGCGGCTTGTGTCAGACGGCGTTGTTTCTGGGCGTCAACGGAGGCGGCGATGCGTTGCAGGTCGGTCCCGGCCGTCGAGCGGACTTCGACGATGACGACCGTTGAACCATCAATGGCAATGATGTCGATCTCGCCCCGGCGATCCGACAGATTCCGCCCCAGAATGCGATAGCCAAGTTTACGAAGAAGAGAGGCGGCTGCTCGTTCGGAGCGTTGCCCGAACCAGCGCCGCCACCATGGCCAGCGGGAGAATCTGCCCGAAGTTAGATCGGGTTGGGGCATTGTCCCCCTCCGTGGCGATACCCGGCGGGCTCACGCCGCTCGGCTCGCCAGCATCACGCCGTTGTGGCGGAAACCTCGGGTTTGGCGGCTGCCTTCGGCGCCAATTTCTTCGAGATTGGCTTCTCGCGCTCTTTGAGGCGGGTCGCCTTGCCGACACGTTTGCGGAGGTAGTAGAGTTTCGAACGGCGAACGCGACCCGTCCGCTTGATCTCGATCTTGGCGATCTTGGGCGAATTCAGGAGGAAGACGCGCTCGACGCCTTCGCCCTGCACGATGCGGCGAACCGTGATGGTCGAGCTCAGGCCCGATCCCTTGCGGGCGATCACCACACCATTGAATACCTGCGTGCGTTCCTTCTGGCCTTCCAGAATGCGCTGCGAGACGTCGACCGTGTCGCCGACCTGGATGTCGGGGATTTCGGCCTTCTTGTAGGAATTCTCAACAATTTGAAGGTACTTGTTCTGCATGGCTCATTCTCCCTCGCGCCCCGGCTCGTCGGCCTTGGGGGCTCCCGTGTATTCTGGCTGACTTCGTTGTTCCGACTGCCGGCGTCGCCACTCCGCGATGGCCGGGTGATTGCCGCTCAGAAGGATCTCGGGCACGCTCATGCCTCGAAATTCCCTCGGGCGGGTGTACTGTGGATACTCTATCCGGCCGGCCTCACTGTGCGATTCGTCGACTGCGCTCTGTTCATCTCCCAGAACGCCCGGCACGAGACGAATCACCGTATCGATCAAGACCATCGCCGGGACTTCGCCGCCGTTGCAGACAAAATCGCCAATCGAGATCTTTCGCGGCTTCAAGCCTTCGCTGATCCGCTCGTCGAACCCCTCATAGCGGCCGCAAAGCAAGAGCAGCCGGGGATACGTCGCCAGTTCTTGAACGAGCGATTGATTCAGCCGTTCTCCCGCGGGCGTCAGCAGGATCGGCAAACCAGGCTGTCCCGTCTTGGCCTGCACCGCTTCGACAGCAGCGAAGACCGGTTCGCACATCAACACCATCCCCGGTCCACCGCCATAAGGTCGATCGTCAACGCTATGGTGTTTGCCGGTCGCCCAATCACGGATGTTCCAGAGGTCGATCGAAACCCGGCCGCGATCGAGGGCAAGCTTCAGAATGCTCTGCGTCAAGTAACCCGAGAAAAGCTCGGGGAACAGGGTCAATACGTCGAAACGCACGCATGCCCCCTTCCAACCCGGCTTAGACGGGAGGAGCCGACGGCGCAGGAGCTTCTTTCGGCAAAAACTTCTTCAGCAGGACGCCGACCTTGTCCGACGACAAGGCGCCGACGCTCTGCCAGTACTTAATGCGGTCGGCCTTGAGCGTGACCCGCTTGGTCTTGTCCGTCACCATCGGATCGTAAGTGCCGAGCTCCTCGATCACTCGGCCGTCGCGCGGCTGATGATGATCAATGGCGACGATGCGGTAATACGGGCGGTGCTTGCGGCCCATCAACTTCATCCGGATTCGAACGGCCACGGTCAATCCCCTGGAAAGGCGGAGTTTTTTCGCGAAAGGGAATTGTAGAAAGGCGGCCAGCGGTCGGCAACACTTGTTGCCGAGACCAATCCGAGCCGGACGCAAAGCGAGGGAGTGTTGGTCAAGGATTCAGCACGCGGCCTTGGGCAATTCCAGCTTACAACAGCCGAGATTCAACGCCTCTCGCGGGATACCGGCCTCGATCGCTTCTTCCAGCAGTCCCTGTTTCAAATCATACCAGACGAACCGCCCCTTTTTGGTGGAGCGAATCAACCCGGCCATTTTGAGAACCATGAGATGATGGGACAGATTGACGAGTGGGATCTCCAACATCGCGGCAATCTCACCGACGTTGTGCGAGCCTTCAGCCAGATAACGGACGATCTTCAATCGCTCGGGGGCCGCGAGGGCGCCGAGCAATTCCGCACAACGTTGTGGCTCCAGCGGATCCTTCGGCACGGGAGCGAATCTCCGGCGTGAGAAATCGATAAATGGGTAGTGACATTGTAGAACCTGCCCGCAAAGCGGGCAGGTTCTTCTGATCGACTTCCGATTCAATTCTGAAAAATCAACCCTGAATGGGCATGCAGACCTGCTCGAGCAACTTCTCGCAATGCTCCTGAACGAGATCCGCGAGATTGGGCAACGGTTGGCCGGACGGGAGCGCCTCGGTCAGGGCCGTGAGCCAACGTGGGAAACTATAAACGGTGGCGAACGCTTCGAGATCGACCGGTTCAAGCCGGGCATGACGGCCGCGTTTCTCGGCTTCCTGCCAAAGCGTTTTGCTCTTTCCGGAAAGCGAGAGGTCGTCTTCGGGACGCAAGAGAATGAGGTGATCAATGATGGCCGGCTCTTGATCCATGATCGCCAGCTTGATTTCAAGATCACGCGGCTTGCCGGCCCCCTTGGCCAGGAACAGGCCGACGCCGACCTTCCAGGGCGGGCCATCCTTGCAGGCCCAGTGGGCGATGCTGATGACGCCGTAGGTCGGGTGTTCCGAGAACGGATACTCGGGAACGACATGCTGCAAACGCCACGGGCCGACCTTCACGCCGTGTTCCTGACACGACATCAAGAATGCGCCGAGACCCGCTTGGAGTTCACGTGTCGCCCCGGTCAGCGCCCCTTCGGGCTCCAGTTTGCGGCGGGCCGAGCGTTCTTCCTGCGTCCACATTTCCAGAATGCTCGTCGAAGTGAGTGTGACGGGCATCGCCTCGGTCGCCTGGGGCGGCGTCTCTTCCGGGCTCTGTACGATTTCGACTGACTTTACTTTAAACGGAACCGGCGTCTCGATCCGATTGACCGGTTCCAGCGCGGCACGAACGGATTCACGCGGCGCGAGGCTGCGCGAGTCGCTCTCGCCATAGATGATGTGGTCGAAGAGATGGCGGAACTGCTGGAGCATGTCACGCAGCGTCGGCTCGGTGCCCGCGATCCGCTGGATCTGCTCGTCCGTGAACGGGTGAATGTCGGTCATCTCTTCGCTGTTCGCAAGAGTGCCGAGGCACGACGCAAGCCGGGCTTCGACCACGCGGCGGACGAGATCGGCCGGCGGCGCTTCCAACCGCAACGCTTTGATCGTGCCATGACGCGGCACGTGGACGGGGTTGTTGAGCCGGTCCTGAATGTAGCCATCGAGCGAGGGGACGAACCGATTCCACAGACCACGCTCGGCAAAGATCAGGAAGCACAAGCCATCGATCTGGTGCATGACCTGCACGATGCCGGCGAAGAAGGCCTCGGCAATCTTGTGGGCGTCGTCGCTACGGCGTGCCAGCAGCAAGTCTTCAAGCTGATCGAAAGCGATAACGACGGGAGTTTTCAGCGTGCGGAAGACTTCCATCAGCACTTTGAAGAGCGCGAGCACCAGGTCCTGACGGGTCGGGCGAACCTGAAAGTCGAGTTCCGCGAACTCGTAGGTCAGGAACGCGGCGATGGCTGATTCATCTTTCAACAGGTAAGAGCGAGCGAAGCCCTGATAAATCGCTCGGCGCATCAGGCCGGCGGTATTGTGCGGTTCGGTCTTCTCGACGTACTTGCAGAGCATGTCGAGCGCGACGTCGCTAGTGAGCCCTGCTTCGATCAGTGCTTGCGAGACCGGCATGGCGGGTCGGCCGAATTGAGATGCGCCGCTGATCTGATCGATCACCCACTGGCAACGTTCCTGCGCCTGGGTGTGGCCGAGGCCCAACCGCCGCGCCCAGCGCGCCAGGCCCGGCGGCGGGAAGAGATCGAGCCGTTGTTCGGGAGACATTTCGCGCAGGGCCGACACGAGCAGTCGGCGGACGACATGCTCGCCGATCCATTCAAGCGGGCGGACGCCGCGTTGTTTGCCGCCGCCCAAGAGCGTGTCAATGATCTGGAACAGCAAATATTCGAGGAACTCGCTGTCCTTCTGGTAGACGCCGGGGGTAACGAGCATCTGCCAGGCGCCGTCGCCGCCATGCTTGATCGAGTGCAGCAGGTGCGTTTTGCCCGCGCCTTTGTTGCCCAGGATCGGCACGATCTCGGAGTGCGTCATCGGGTCGTAGCGATAGAGATCGACGACGTTGAGCAGCAACTCACGCTCGGCCGCGTACAGTTCCGGGACGTGAAAACGAGCACAGACATCGTCATCCGGGTTGCGGGCGAAGTAATTGCGGAACGGGTTCCCCGCTCGCTTCAGCGTTTCGTGGACCCGTTCGCTCGCGGGTCGCTCGGTCATCATCATCGTCGCGGACATGGGGTTCCCTCCCAAACGGACAGACTCTCGTTGAACTAGCGGATGGATGCGTAATACCCAATCTCATGGCCTACCATGAGCGCATATGCCGGGGCCGGCAACGCGTAAAGCGGCCCCGTCCAGGGATGCAGGTAAATCAGTTGATCTTCATGCAATTGCCGGAGCACGTCGTGAAACTGGCCGATGCTCGGCTGCGGGCTGATTTCGAGCCGGCGATACAGTTCCGGCAGCGAGCAATCTTCGGTCGCGCCGGCGGCGTGCCACTCGGCAAGCTTCGCCTTCACCTCGGCGAATAACGTATCTTGATTGGCCTTGGTCGAGTACGGGGCGTACAACGTGACGGTTCCGTTCATGTGCGTTCCATGCTGAAGAGTTCCATTCCGGCCCACGGGCGGCTCCATCAGCCGCGGCAACATCTGTTCGACAATTGTGCGCAACCCGGTCAGTCCGTCTTGCATCCGTTCCAAAACTGTCGTCATCTGCGTGATTTCCACCTGCCGGCTTTCGAGCACGCGAACGAGATCCTCGATCACCTCGCGCGGGGCGGATTCCTGCACGAGAAAATGACGGCCCTTCTCGGTCAGAGTGCATATCTCCCGGGCGGCCTTGCCTTTGCTCTCAGTACGGATCACGTGAAGATACCCATCGGCCTTGCAGCGGTCGGCACTCGCCTTGCCCAGTGCGGTGGAGGGGAACAAGCCAGGTTCGATTTTGCCCGCGACTAGAGCGCAGCCTTCGGGCTCGGCAGCCGCCCGGCAGAGCGCATCACGGATCATTCGGCTCGATTTGTCGATCAAGCGGAACCCTCCCTGGTTCCAGCGCTGGCGATGTAAGATGGAGGATCATACGTCGAAACGCGGAAGGGACGCAAGGGCAGAAATGACCTCTCGCCACCCACTCTCCTTTCGTTGCACCGTCTCACGGGGAGGGGGCTGCAATGAAACGAATGCAATGCAATGCGACGATGCAACGAATCGGGATCAGCCGATGCCGAGCGCTTTGCGTTTCTCGTGAATGAACGTCAGGTGATGCGAAACATGGCCCACTGCGGAATTGAGCATGTCTTCGAGCGTGACCAGGCCACGGTAGCTGTGGACGCCCACGCGGGCAGCCGCATCGGCCGGCAGCGATTTGAGAATCCGCCCCATTCCCTTGCGGGTCGATTCGACGATCGTCAATTCCTCATCAATGTCGCGCCCTGAATAGTTCAGGGTCGTGGCGAACAACTGTTCGTCGGCCGACAGCAACAGCGGCCGATCGTGCGAGATGATTCGCTTCATCCGGTCGGTGTAAACCGGCTCAAAGTCGCTCAAATGGGCGACAACCTCCAGTGTGCTCCACTTCCCCGCCACGGGTCGTGCGAGCAGTTGTTCCCGGCTCATCCCGGCCACCGCCTGCCGCATCAGTGCGGGGCCGGCCAGATATTTGTCGATCTGTTGTGCGAATGCCGTCATGATGAGACTTCCCAATTCTCTGGCCAAGTTGGCCAGGTCTGACAGAATGAGCTTTTCAGGCGTTCAGCCGTCCAAGCTGGTTCGAGATTGCTTCCCATTATACTTATCCGGGAGATTCATCATGTCCGGTCCGTACATGCCGGTCGATCGCCGTCAACTGCTGGCGGCCTCCGCAGGGTTGCTGGCCGGGGCGTCGCTCGCTTCCGCCCAGGAGCCGAAGAAAGACCGCAAGCGATACGCGATGAAGAAGTCGATCAACCAGTGGGCCTTCCCCTACCCGGAGAAGATGAATCTGGAACAGTGCCTGAAGCTGGCGAAGGCGGCCGGGTTCGACGGGATTGAACTGAATTATGACCTCGACAACGACCTCTCGCCCAAATCGGGGGCGAAGGAATACACCGCGATCCGCAAGATGGCTGACGCCATCGGCATTGAGATCAGCGGCCTCTGTTCATTCCTGTTCTGGCCTTACGCTCTCACGAACAACGACGCCGCCAAGCGCGGCCGGGGGCTGGAACTCGCGCAGAAGATGACACAGGCGGCGGCCGACCTGGGCGTCGAGAATCTGCTCGTTGTCCCGGGCGCAGTGCATATCCCCTGGCGCAACGATTATGAGCCGGTGCCCAACGACGTCTGCGACAAGCGAGCCCGCGAGGCCATCGGCAAGCTGGTGCCGCTGGCTGAAAAATTGAAAGTGTCGTTGAACATCGAAAATATCTTCTTCAACGGCTACCTGATGACGCCGATGGAGATGATCGATTTCGTCGACCACTTCAAGAGCGAGCGCGTCAAAGTCCACTTCGACACAGGCAACATCATGATGTTCCAGTTCCCGGAACACTGGATCGCCCAACTCGGCAAGCGAGTCCAGAATGTCCATCTCAAGGAGTTCACGAAGAAGGGGACCGACACGTCCCTGGAATCGTTCCGGCCGCTGCTCGACGGCACGACCAACTGGCCCGCGGTCATGGACGCCTTCGAACAGACCGGCTACAAGGGCTACTTGACGTTCGAGTACTTCCACCCCTATCCGCATCATCCAGAAGCCCTGATTTACCAGACGGCAGACTCGCTCGATCGGTTGCTAGGCTTGAAGTGATTTCATCAGCCCAAGCCCTGAGGTGAGGCTTTGCGAACCCCAGGGTTCAGTTCTTTTAACTTTTTTTTCCCAATATCCGCTCAGACGGTGCGAAGAACCTTCCATGATCCGGCGGTCCGGTGGGGGCTGAACGGTAATTCACCTTGGGGAGGTTCGACTCATGTTCAAGAAGCTCTTATTCGTCGTTCTCGTCATCATGGGCGGGTCGTACGTCATCAACGAAACGAAGGCCGGCAGTCACTTCCGCGCCTGGGCCAGCCGCATGTCGGCCAAGATCGATAAGAAGGTTACTCCTGAAACCGAACTGGCTCGCATCAAGCACGAAGTGGGCCAGCTTGACGGCGACATCGATAAGGTGAAGGGCGATCTGGCCGAGGCCAACGTCAACGTTCGCCTGCTCCGCCGCGAAATGGACGACATGCGCCAGGAAGTGAAGACCAGCGAAACGAACGTTCGCAAGCACGGCGACGTCATCAAGGCCGCTAACGAAGGCGACCGCATCCAATGGGGTTACCGCCCGGTCAGCTACAATGACGCCAAGGACCTTCTCCTGAACGAGGTGAAACGCCACAATGACCTGAAAGAGCGCCTGAAAGTGCGTGAGCAAGCCCTGATTACCCAGGAACAGACGCGTGAACTGGTCGAGCAGCAACTGGCCGAGATGCTGAAGCAGAAGGACGAACTAACGAGCGCCGTCGCCGAGATGGAAGCGGAGATCAAGCTGGCGAAGGTCGAGCAGATCCGCAGCAAGTACCAGAACGACGGCAGCCGCATGGGCGACATCAAGACGTCGTTGACCGACCTCCGCAAGAGGATCATGATCCAGCGTGAAAAGCTGCGTCTCACCGAAACGTCCGCGCCGAAGAGCCCGGCCGCCGACAAGAGCGTCGAGGAAATCCTCGCGGGTCTTTCGGGCAATGTTGTCCGAGCGGAGAGCACGAGCGAGGAAGTGAAAGTGATTTCGAAGGATAAGTGATTCCAGGCGAGCGTCGAGCCGTAAGGCCGACGTGTTTTTTAACCCCAAACACGTCGGCTTTACGGCTCGACGCTCGCCATTTGACACGAGTAAGCAATGCCCCCCGAAGCCAGCAATCCCGAATCCCTCCCTAAGAAGCGATTCTACTGGTGGATCGATGGCGTTGGGGCCTGGCTCGTCTGTCTGAATTCGCGGATCAGCATTGGCCAGGCGACGCCCGAGGGGGGGCCGATTGATGTGCCGTTGTTTGCTGATGTCTCGCGGATTCATGCTTCGCTGACCCGAGATGAAGAATCGTACTTGCTTGAAACGAACCGGGATGTGACGATCCAAGGACGACCAGCGACGCGGAGCGTCTTGCGGCATGGCGATCGGCTGATGATCGGCTCGTGCCCGATGAAATTTGAACTGCCGGTGCCGGGATGTCTCTCCGCCCGGTTGACGCCCGAAGGCGGCCGGCGATTGCCAATGGCGGTGGATGGCGTTTTGCTGATGGCCGATCTACTGGTGCTCGGCCGTGGTGAAAAAGTACACGTGCCGTTACCCGACCTGGAACAGCCGTTGTACTTGTTTCGCCAGAAGGATCGACTGGGCATCCGCTGGCCGGGCGAGTTCCGCGTCGACGGCGAACGTTGCCGGGATCGTGCGACTTTGCCGGCGGCGGGGTGCGTAAGTTCGGAGTCGTTCACGTTCGCGATCGAGCCCGTGGGGAAATAACGAGGCCTGACCGATGACATTCACTTATCGTTGGGGTCAACGGCCGCTCGCAGGCTTCAGCATCAAGCGCGGCCTGGGACGCGGCGGCTTCGGCGAAGTTTACTTTGCCGTCAGCGACGGCGGCAAGGAAGTCGCGCTCAAGCTCATTCGCGGCCACAATGACACCGAACTTCGCGGCATCGCCAATTGCCTCAACCTGAAACACCCGAACCTGGTGCATCTCTACGATTTGCGTACGGGCACGACCGGCGATCACTGGCTGGTGATGGAATACATCCAGGGGGAGCCGCTCAGCGCGCAGCTTTTGCGTCATCCCAAGGGACTCGCGGAGAGTCAGGCCCGCGAGTGGTTCCTCCAGGCGGCCCGTGCCGTCGCCTACTTGCACGATCACGCCGTCGTTCACCGCGACATCAAGCCGGCGAACCTGTTCGTCGAGGACGGCGCCGTCAAGCTGGGCGACTACGGGCTGAGCAAGTCGGTCGGCCACAGTCAGCACATGCAATCAAGCAACGTCGGCACCATTCACTACATGGCTCCCGAGGTTGCAAGCGGCCATTATTCGAAGCAGATCGACATCTATGCCTGCGGCGTCATGCTCTTCGAAATGCTCACGGGCGATGTGCCGTTCAAGGGCGAAAGCTGGGGCGAGATCGCCATCAAGCATCAGACCGATTTGCCGAACTTGAGCAAGGTGCCGACCGCGTACGTGCCGATTCTCGAACGTGCCTTGAACAAGAAGGCGGAGAAACGCTTCGCCAACATGGACGAGATGATTCAGGCGGTGGAAAAATTCGGCCAGCCCGCATCCGTGACGCCGATTCGGACAAAGTCGGCTCCCGTTCAAGAACCCACCATTGTCACATCCGTAGCCCGGCCGCCCATCGCCGGGAAGACACCGCGAGTCGAAATACCCACCGGCGGTAGGTTCCGGGAACTGAGTGTCTCGCTCTTTCTCGCGCCGCTGGTGGCCGTGCCGATTACCGCCATCTGGGCGATCTTCACCGGCAGCGTCAACTGGCATGTGCTCGGCGCGTTGTTCCTGACCATGACCGCCATCGCGTGGTCCGCGATGCTGGCGTCCAAGCCATGGGAAGGACGTGAAGCCAGCCGGCCGCGACGGTTGACGCTGGCTGCGTTCGGGGCAGGCGTCGGCTTGCTGGCGTTCTGGTTCGACGGCTGGATGGTCCCGGAAGTGTGGATGCGCGATGAAGCGTTGTCGGCGGGGCTCGATTCATTCTGGGGCGGCATCCTCAAAGGCGAACAGGCGGCGGTGCAAATGCTCACCGGCTACCTCGTCTTCTTCACCCTTGCCCTGATGGTGCCGCGCTGGTGGCTTTCAGTGGAACGCCGTCGCAGCGAGCGTTTCACGCTCTACCCGCTCTTCGCCACCGGATTATGGGCGTTGATCCTTCTTCACTTCTGGCGCGACGCCAATGTCGCTAAGCTGCCCGATCCTCCCGGCTACTTGGTGCTCGCCCTCGCGGGAGCGGCCGCCATCGTGCAACTCGTGAGCCCGTGGACCCCTGCCCCGTCGCGCGTGCCGCGCTTTCGACGCCGGCTATCGGAAAGCGTGGCCGCATGAATCGAACCCTGATCCTGATTCTGGCAATCGCGGCGCCCGTCGCGGCAGACGAACCGGTCGTTCAAGCGAACGGCAACGTCCGCTTTCTGTTCCGAGGCGAGTTCCGCCCGAACATGGCCTCAGCCCGCGAGAGCGCCTTGCAGGCCGGCCAGGAGAAGATGCGCGATTGGTTGACGCGGCAAGATCCCTCCGTCCACCGCTGGCCCAGCCTCGACATGATCCGCCGGGAAATGAATCCACAAGAGTTGTCGGTTCAGGAAGAACAGATCCTGAATCAGAAGGATCGCATGTACAAGGTGACGATGGAGATTGAACTCCAACCGAAACAAGTTCGTGCCTTGCGCGGCACGCAGCGCGTCGTCGAGGGATTTTGGGCCCTCTCCTCGCTCATGACCTTGCTCGGCATCGCGGCCGCCATTTTTTACGCCCACCGGTGGACAGCGCGACGGTATGGCGATCCGGAAGCACAGCCGCTTGCGGCGTCGCGTGAAGTGAATTAGTGACGCGACGCCGCGAGCGGCGGCGACTTTCACCTTGCATCTCACCCTCGCACTTTCGAAACTAATCATCATGTCGAGTGAATCCGATTTGCTCCTGATTCGTGAAGTCCGCAAAGGGGACGAGCGGGCCTGGGAGCAATTGATCGAGCGTTACGAGGGCCGATTGCTGGCCTTCGCGATCCGCCGTTTGCGTGACCGCTCCGCCAGCGAGGACATTGTTCAGGAAACATTCATCGGCTTTCTCAACAGCTTGCCGAACTACGACGAGAAGCGGGAGCTTCAGACGTATCTGTTCACAATCGCGGCCTATAAAGTGACTGATCATTTGCGGCGAGTGGGCCGTCGACCGGTGACGACCGGCGAGGCGGCCGAGGAGCGCATGGCCGAAGAAGCGGACGAACGGCAACGGGTGGCATCGAGCCTGGCCCGCAGCCGGGAGAAACGCGAGATCGAAAGCCACGCCCTGGCCCGCGCCTTGAAGCAACTGATCGACCAAATGCGTGCAAAGAACGAATATCTCCGCATCAAGTTGCTGGAACTGCTCTTCGTGAAGGGCTGGGCGAACAAGGACGCCGCGAAGTTCCTGCAGATCACCGAACAGCAGGTGGCGAACTACCGTTTCGCGGCGGTGAAGAAACTTACCGACGCGATGGTTGCCGCCGGCTTGCCGGCGGATGTGTTTCCGGAACTGCGCGCGAACTGAATCGCTAACGCGTCGGGCTCGTCGTGAACCGCAGGTGTGGTAGCTCAGTCTCAAACGGTGCAGTCTTCTGAAAGGAGGGCGTAATCCTACCTGGGCGGGTCCGTACCCGTTCAGAAAACCTTGCTCGAAGTCCGCAAGGACCTATGCAGCCAGCGTCGGCCAGCAATGACCGGCGACGGAGGGGCCAGGCAAGGTCGATCAGGGAGGGGCCACTTTCGGCCCGGTCGGAGTGCCAGGCTCCCGAGCCTGCTGAAGCATCGGCCAAGCCATTGCCGCTTGGTCCGTCCCGAGCATGTTACGGTTAGCTCGGACGGCCGACAGGGTGCCTCGTGGTCTCGCCTCGATACAACGGCTCTCCACACTGACCGGTGAAAGTCCCACGCCGTTCCAGGCTCAACCCTGGATAACCCCTTGCCTATAAGTCCCTGACGAACCGGCTCGGGGCACGCGGCGGCACGAGCGACAGCCCTATGTCGCTCGTTCGGGGATGGCAGCGTCCCCAAAGTAAGGCTCTGGCCCGAAAGGGGACTCCGTAGTTGGAAGCTTCGCTCCCGAGTCATCATGGGAACAGTTAGCCCTTCCCAATCGGTCCCGCGTTGGGACCGTCCGGCCTCCCCGGACTCAAGAAGGTCGCTAAGAAACATTCCCCACGGCGGCTTCGACGGGCGACGCTCCCGATCCTTGGTTCCTTGGGCTTCTACTGGAAAGGAGCGGCTCCGATCAGGTCCAAAGCACACTCCCTGACAGGTCGTATCAACCTGCATTCCTTGAAGGATGCCTTCCGTTGCGTCCGTCGCAATCGGGGCGTCGCCGGCATCGATCGCGTGTCCATCGCTCTGTACGAAGGTCAACTTCTTCAGAACCTGGCCGCTCTCGAACGTCGCTTGAAGGACGGGACTTATCAATCCCTCCCCTTGCGCCGCGTCCACATCCCCAAAGGACATTCGGGGGAAACCCGCCCACTCGGGATTCCCGCCGTCGCCGACCGCGTTGCCCAGGAAATGGTCCGCCATCTCCTGAACCCTCTCTTCGAGGGCATCTTCCACGACGATTCCTACGGCTTCAGGCCGCGTCGGGGCTGTCACATGGCCGTGCAAAGGGTGTTGCAACTCAAGCGACTAGGCTTCCAGCACGTGCTGGACGCCGACATCAAAGGGTTCTTCAACAACATCCCCCACCACGTCATCATGAACGGCGTCAGCGAGCAAATCGCTGATGGCAACATCCTCTATCTTATCGATCAATTTCTCAGGGCCGGAGTGATCGAGGACGGCATCTTCTCGCCGACCCTCTTGGGGACGCCGCAAGGGGGTGTCATTTCCCCTCTTCTTGCCAACATCACTCTCAACAGCCTCGATTGGACGCTCCACCACGCCGGCTTTCGCTTCGTGCGCTACGCCGACGACTTCGTGGTGCTCACCCAATCCGATGCCAAGGCCCGCGAGGCGCTCGATCTCGTGCAACAACATCTCACCAGGCTCGGACTCTCCCTGAGTCCCGAGAAAACCACGGTGACGACTTTCCGAAAAGGCTTCGCCTTTCTCGGTTTCGACATCGCTACCTGGACCATGACGATGCGGCCGAAATCCGTGGAGAAATTCAAAGACAAGATCCGAGAACTCACCCCCCGTAAACAAAACCTGGACGCCAACACCGTCACGAAGATCAACCAGGTCGTCCGAGGCACGGCCAATTACTTTGGCACGGCCTTCTCTCGTTGCCGGAATCTCTTTCGTACTTTAGACCGCTGGATTCGCATGCGAATCCGCTGCATGAAGTTCAAACGAAAACGCACTTCCGACAATTGGCGGCTGCGTCTGAAACACCTTGCGCGTCGAGGGGTGCTCGGCCTGGCGGATGTCCGAGCACCCCCGGTGAAGGAACCTCCGATCGCCCCACCCTCGGGGCAACGGCTACGGCGTCGCCCGGTGCCTGAAAAGGGCTCGCCGGCCAATATGGGGAATTGACCCCATCGCGACAACGGGGAGGGAGAGGAATGGCCCTCTCCCTTACCCAGTGGAAATCCCCCCTACCAACGACCCCTCGATCGGCTCCGCATCAATCTGCGGCAACGGTCGACTATCCGGTTGTGGGTGCATGTCTCACAGTTCGGGCATCTGACACAACGATCAGGAGTCTGTCTCGCCTTGAGCGCTCCGCTTTACCCGGGTCATTTCTTTTCCGGCGGATGATTCTTGTTCAACCGCTCGATGACGTCGTCGGTCTGGTCGAGTTCCTTCCGCACACAGAACGGCATGAGCGCGGGGGTTTGCAGTTTGAGTTGGGCGATGGCAGGTTTTCCGTCGTCACCCATGTTCGAGGCATCTGGGTAGACTAGCACTAGATCCAGGCCGCGTTCACGGGCGATTTCGTCGATTGTTGATTGAATGCGTTGGTACACATCCACGATCGTTCTATCGATCATTTCGACCGCCAGAAGTTCCGTCCCTGCTGCAAGGTGCGCGGGCTTTCGCTTGGCCGCGATCTTCTGTCCATCGTCATGGGCTTTCTCGAATTCGCGCAGCACCTTGGCGATGTTGACGATGGCAATGTGCGGCCCAGGTTCTTTCGCTGCCTCGATTGATCGCGGCACGGCCAGAGTACCAAGCATGGCGCTGGAGATCAGCAACGTGATGGCGGCGAGCGTAAAGATCCATTTCTGCTTCATCGCACTCACTCCTTGAGGTGACGAATGAGTACGGGCATTGAGGAGAGTAAACGAACTGGGGCGAAATGACAATCGAGCGTATCACTTCGAATCAGGCGGATTGTTCTTGTTCAGAAGGTCGATGACGTCGTCCGTAATGCCCAAGTCTTAGCGCAGGAATGAATGTTCGTGCGATGGAGAGGAGTGCGGACAGTGTACGGCATCAGTACAACCATGGCCAGATTGTCATAATTCTGACCGCTTGGGGATGATTGAGTGGAGCGATTTCCGCTGGCCGCGATCTCTCGCGTGTGTTACCCTGATCCTCATTATTCCTAGTTCTTCTCACCAGGTAATGGCATGTTGCGCAACCTTCTGACCCTGAACGTTATTTTCATGACTACCGCCCTGCTCCACTCCGCGGACTCGAAGACCGGTTTCATCGACAAGATCCATAAGGATGCCGATGGGATCGAGCACAAGTATGTCGTCTTCGTTCCCCACGACTACAAGAGCGATCAAGAGTATCCCGTCATTCTCTTCCTGCACGGTTCGGGAGAGACCAAAGGCGGCTCGAAGCAACCGGTCGACGTTGGCATCGGGCCGGCGATCAAGGCGCGTGAAAAGACCTTCCCCTTCATCACGATCATCCCGCAGGCCGAGAAGCGACCCTGGACCGCCGGGACGCCCGATGGCAAAATGGCGATGGCGATTCTGGATGAAGTTCAGAAGGAATACAAAACCGATTCGAAACGTCTTTATCTCACGGGACTGTCCATGGGCGGTTTCGGAACCTGGAGCCACGCTGCCCAGTTTCCGGACAAATGGGCCGCGATTGTGCCCATCTGCGGCGGCGGCGAGCCGAGCAGCGTCGAAAAGTTCAAGCACATCCCATGCTGGTGCTTTCACGGCGATGCGGATAAGGCAGTGAAAGTCGATCTCTCGCGCAACATGATCAAGGCCTTGAAGGAAGCGGGAGCCTCGCCGAAGTATACTGAATATCCGGGCGTTCCTCACAACAGTTGGGATATGGCCTACGGGACCGACGAGCTTTACACGTGGCTGCTTGAACAGAAGAAAAAATAGGACGACGTCGAGAACGATCAATCGAACTTTTCCATCTGAAGGAGATATGTATGTCTGAATCCGTGAAATCCTCCCCCGATCGCCGGTCATTCCTGGCGACCTCAGCCGTGGCCGGGGCGGCCATGAGCTTGCCGGCCGTCAGTTACGGCCGTGTGCTCCACGCCAACGAGAAGCAACGCGTCGGCTTTCTCGGCGTCGGCGGCCGCTGCCAGCAGCACATCGACGTCATCCTACAGATGCAGAAGGAAGGCAAGCCGGTCGCTCCGGTTGCCGTCTGCGACGTCTGGGACGGCCAGATCAAAGATGGCGTGATCAAGGGTCGCGGCCTATATCCCTCTGCCGAGAAATGCGGTCTCGATAAGGCAGACAAGAATCACGTCAACAAGGATTACCGCGTCATCCTCGATCAGAAAGACGTCGACATCATCGTCGTCGCCACGCCGGACCACTGGCATGCCCGCATGGCGATCGACGCCATGGACGCCGGCAAAGACGTCTACATGGAAAAGCCGATGACGCGTACGATCGAAGAAGCGATCGCCGTCATCGATACCGCGGTAAAGCGAAACCGTGTCGTTACGGTCGGCGTGCAATCGATGGCCGACCCGACTTGGGCCGCCGCGAACGAATACATCCGCAACGGCAAGATTGGCCATGTCCTCCAGGGGCAGACGAGCTACTTCCGCAACTCGCTCGTCGGACAGTGGCGTTACTACCCGCTGACGAAAGAGATGACGCCGAAGACGATCGACTGGGATCTCTGGCTCGGCCACGGATTCAAGGGGGTCGATGGCAAACCTCTCGGGCCGAGACAGAAAGAGATGCCGTTCGACCGGGCCGTCTGGGCTCAGTGGCGCTGCTACTGGCCATTCGGCGGCGGCATGTTCACCGACCTCTTCGTGCATCAGACGACGCACCTAATTGCGGCGATGGGCGTTCGCTTCCCGGGTCGCGTCACCGGCGCCGGCGGTTTGTTCCTCGAATACGACGGCCGCGATGTGCCGGACGTGGCAACCGTGGTCGCGGACTATGAAGAAGGCTGCCAGGTCATCATCTCGGCCACGATGTGCAACGACACGCAACTCGGTGAGATGATCCGAGGCCGGCTCGCAACCTTGAAGTTCGTGGGTG
>Ga0105046_10005407_pt1 | contig 20197 bp, 17 predicted proteins | sample MAT03_FD_78385 | JGI IMG/M metagenome (GOLD analysis project Ga0105046, IMG submission 78385) | Freshwater microbial communities from Lake Fryxell liftoff mats and glacier meltwater in Antarctica - MAT-03 (megahit assembly) | ecosystem: Environmental > Aquatic > Freshwater > Ice > Liftoff... | reverse complement strand
CCGAAGCCATATTCTTCGCCAAGTGTCTGGATCGAAAGCGAACTCATGAGACATCTCCGAAGATTGCGAACAGCGCTCGGCTTTCGCGACACTTCCACTGCGGCCTGGCACCGCCGAGTTCAAACAGAGATCGCGGCGATAGCTGCCGCTTTTGCAAAAAATCGCCATATCCCGGCACCGTGGCTTACGCCGCGAGACGCTGGAGCCAGACTCAGACGATTATTCGCCGCCGGGCCGGGGCGCTACTCGATCAGTTTGAGACGGTGAATCGTTTCGATCAATCCTGCCAGCATGACCCGGCGCATACGCAGCGATGCGTTTCGTTAACTGACTCATGCTGGGACCCCGCAGCGGATTGGACTATCAGGGCGCGATGGGCAACTCGTAGAATTCGATCACATTGGTGCGACCGATCCGCCGCTGATCTTCGTCGGACACGCCTTCGAACTGCGCCGCGAGCGCCGCTGCCGCATCGGGCCAGCCGCCGTCGAAATGCGGATAGTCCGATCCCCACATAATATTTTTCTTACCGATCAACTCGCGATTAAGGATCGCGGTGCGATCGCGCATGAAAGTGCAGGCGATATGCTCGCGGAAGATCTCGCTTGGCTGGCGGCCCGATGTCAGCCCATTGAACTTCGCCGCCCAGCCCAGGTCACGCTCATAGCGATCGTCCATCCGCTCGAGCATTGCCAACGGCCACGCGGCATCGTTCTCCACCGACAGCACTTTCAGCCGAGGATGGCGATCGAACAGGCCGGAGAAGATCATCCCCGCGATGGTGTACATCGTCGGTGTGAACGCCAGACTGAAGTCGGCGAGCTTGTTGCCGCTCTGGATGTAGCTCTTGGTGCCCGCCGCGACATGCAGGCTGAGCGGTATCCCCAGATCCTCGGCCGCGACCCACAACGGTGCGTAATCGGGATGATCGTAACCGCGCCCTTCCTCGGTGGTGACGCTGATCATTGCCCCGCGCAATCCCATTTCGGCGCAGCGGACAAGCTCGGCAGTCGCGAGCCGAGGGTTCTCGGGGGGAATCATCGCCACGCCAAAAAGACGCTTGGAGTCTTGTCGGCAGAACTCGGCCAGCCAGTCGTTGAAGGCGCGGAACGTGGCGAGCTGAAACTCGGGATCAGGTATTGAATACATTACCAGACCCAAACTGGCGTAAAGCAACTCGCCCTCGATTCCTTCGTCGTCCAGCTCCTTCAGCCGCGCGGCGGGGTCGTATGCGCCGTTGGGCACGTCGGCCCATAGGCCATCTAGCGTAAAATCGCGGAAGTCGGGGTCAGTGTATTTACGCTTGGTAGCGAGCAGGCCGATGCCATCGCGCTTGAGTAACGCGCCTTCGCAAACGAATACGTCGCCAGATTCCTCGCGGATGATCTTTGGCGCGCGGTCACGGTACTTGCGGTCGAGGCGCGAGGTCCAGAGATCTGGCGGCTCGGCGATGTGCGAATCGGCAGAAACCAGCTTGAACGGCAAGGCGGATCGTGACATCGCTTTAAGCTCCTAATGGGCGGCCGATCGAACAGGCAGCAGCCAGGTGCCGTTCTCGACGAAGAATTTCTCCATCGTCGCCGGCCCCAACCGCTCAAGCGCCGAGGAAAACCGGCCCATCGGGTTTTTGCCGCCCTCGACGTGCGGATAGTCGCTGGCGAAGCAATAGGTGTCGGTAAGCCCATACATCTCGATATATTCGTCGACCGGCTCGAAATCGAAGGGCGAGACACGGATGTTGCGGTTGATATACTCTGAGGGGAGCATTGGCAGTTGCTTCCCGCTGTGGCCCTGGCTGAATTGCTTGTCGTGGATCGAATGGTTATTGTTGTGCCACAAATCGAGAAACCGCGCGAGCGGGCCGATCCAGTGCGCGGTATATTCCTGCACTCCCACGCGCAGCGTAGGATGCCGGTCAAAGACTCCACCGGTCACCATTGTCGCGACGAAATTCTGCGGGGCAAGGTGCAACACCGAAAGGCGCCAGGGATCGAGGCTGGTTTCCTCACTGACCTTGTAGCCGCTGAAGGCCTCGGCTTGGCCCCAACGGCTCGAGCCCAGGAACAACAGTTCGCCGCCGATATGGAAATTGAGCGGAACTTTTGCTTCGGCAAGCAGCGCATAGAGCGGATCGAGCGCATTGGCGGCGGGTGAAACATCTCCGGGCATCCGGCCCGAGCTCATCAGTATAGCGCCAAATCCCCGGTCGATTTGCCGACGTGCCATTGCGGTAAGCTCTTCGGGGGTATCACCGTAAATGCCTGCAACTGGCACGATCCGGCGCTTGTCCCGCGCAACACCGACCGCCCATTCAGCGTAAGCATCGAACAACCGCTTAGCGAGATCATACGTTCCCGCCCCGAATTTCTTGAACAAGGGCCCGTCCTTGGGTGCACCGTAAAGCACCGAAGCCCATAGGCCGATACTGGTGGGGAACAGTAACTGACGGTCGATCGCCATCATGTCCATGACCTCGATCCGCCGTTCCAGATCGACCGCGCCGGGCGCTGTCGGCCCCTTGTTGAACCAGAGGCTTTGTGGGCTGATCTCGGCGGTGTCCCCGACATAACCCGGAACGTTCGAGCTGTTTTTGTTGCGCGCCTGCTGTTCCATGGTCATTTCCATGATCGGTCGGGCAACCTCCCCGAACGCCTCGATCCACAACTGGGCCGGCATATGTTCGTGGCTGTCGATGTCGGTGATCCGCCCGGCATAAGGCTTTAGCGCTTCGGGAATTGCCAGGTTCATCAGGAGACTCCTTGGTAAATCAGGCGATGCAAGCCCGCCCCGGGCCGGCACAGCAGCAAGTCGCCGGAGGGCGTCATGCAAAAACGATGGATCAGGCCACGCACCGCGGGCTGGTTGAGATCGCCCTCTTCGTCGGCATAGCCACCTGTCCAGCCGCGTACCGAGAAATCGGCCACTTCGATGATCCACACCCGGTTGTTGGTGCCGTCGGCCACGAACAGCCAATCGCCATCGGCCGAAAAGGCGAGATCGAAACATGAACCGAACATCATTGAGCCCGGCGCCACGACGACCTCGCGCACGAAGCGCGCGCCGCCAGGCTCAAGCGCGAACTCCTGGACCCGGTTCTTGATCCGGTCGGCAACAAACAGATTGCCGTTAGGGCCGCGAAGGATCTTGTGCACCGGATTGCTGAAGCTTCGTTCGTCGGTTTGTGCGGCCGGGTCCTCACCATAGGCACCCCACATGCGGGTGAATTCGCCGCTGCGGGTGTCGAAGGCGACGATGCGGTGATTGGCGTAGCCATCGGCCAGGAAAACTTCATGGTTCTCAACATCGTGATAGGCTGACGTCGTGCCCCAGTTGAGATGCGTCCGGCTGGCATCATCGCCAGCTTTGCCGCGCTCGCCGATCCTCATCAGCAGCTCGCCCCGGCGCGAAAAGCGCAGCACTGCGTGGTCGGTAGGTTTGTAACCGAAAACCCAAACCGTATCTTCGGCGTCAATCTCAAGATTCTCGTGGCCATCGGGCCATTGCACGGTGCCGTCTGCGGAAACGGGAACCGATTGCGCGCCCCCCCAGGCTTGCACAAAGCCGCCATTGCGGTCGAACTCAACCACCGGCGCGACGGTATCGTCAGGCGGCAGATCAGCTCCCGGCTGATGGAGCAGCCACAAGTGACCAACGCTGTCGCAAGCGGCAGCAAGGATCGAGCCCAGGCGCTTGCCTGCAGGAAGGCGATAAATATCCGGCCGGGGATCGCGCCGGAAATGCGGACGCGGGCGCGTCAGCGCCTTGGCGGGCATATCGTTCATCGGCGCACATCTCCCTTTCCCGTCGGCCGAGCTTTGCGCCCACAAGCCCACAGCTAGCACGCGCCTGCCGCCCGATGCTGGGCTATTTCGCGCAACCGCTGCGCGTCAACCCGGCAATGCGGTGCCGCGTGACGCCTTGCGCGGCAGCATTTGTCTCGCTTTATGGTTGATCCTGCGCCCCCGCAGCGCACACTGCAGCGATGACAACGACGATCAGGTTGGAGAGCGATCAGGAACCGGCGCGCCCCGCCCAGCGCCACATCAGGGCGTCAACTTGCCGTTTCTGCTCGGCTTATTGCCCCGGGGACGTGACCACGGAAGGCGACACCGTAGTCGCCGTCGAGGGCAACCGTCGCACGCGCTATCCGGACGGAAAAATATTCCACGCGGCGCACGTTAGAGTCGCTGAAAAAGATCCCGCTTGCAGCGCACTGCTCCAGCTTGCCGATGCCGAAATGATCGCCGAACTCGCCGAAGTGCGCGGCGAAGATATCGCGCAGCGGCGCGGAACCGATGCCGACTTTCCGCTACTGATGATCCCGCGCCGCATCCAGAACGCGACCAATGGCAGCTTCCGCCCCGACCCACCGTGGCGGGCGCAGTCACAAACCCGGCGTTCCTCAATCCGGCCGACATGGCGGCGATAGGCGTGGTCGAAGGTGGCCTCGTCAACGTGCGGTCACGCCATGGCGAAATCGAGGCGGTGGTCGCCGCCAATCCGGGCTTGCGGCCGGGGCTGGTCGCGATTGCACATGGATTCGGGCGCAATTCGGGCGAAGCGTCCGATCCGCGACGCCACGGCGCCAACGTCAACCGACTGACAGCGGTCGACAGTGATTTCGACCGGCGCACCGGAATGCCCCGCCTCGGCGCGATCCCGGTTTCCGTGCGTGCCGCGCTGGGCGGTTCGTAAGTCCGCCTTCAGCCGACTGCCTGAACAGGAGGGGTTGCCGTCTGCTCAAGGCGTCCCAGCGCATAATCCCCCGCGATCGTCGTGCGCTGCATATGACGGCGGCAATCGACCGGGACGCCCCTAGCGCAATGCAGCATCCGCCAGTTGTCCCACAGCACCATGTCATCGGCGCGCCAACGGTGATAATACGCCAGTTCCGGCCGCGCGCACCACCCGACCACCTCTTCCAGCAGCCTGTCGCCTTCGGCGGTTTCCATGCCTTCGATGCCGTCGGCAAACCACGGTGAGACGTTTAGCACCCGGCGCCCGGTCTCGGCCTGGGTATAAACCATTGGATGGATCGCGCGCGGACGCGACTGCCCGGCAAGGTGGCGCAGCCGCTCGCTTTGCCGCGCCATGCGCAAGCCGGGATCGCGTCCGAAGCGCTGGCGGGTCGCGTCGAACACGGGATTATAGAAAACATCGAGCCCCTCGATGCGCCGCTTGAGCGCTTCGGGCAGCGCGGCATACGCGGCGATCTGATCGATGAAGCCGGTCTCTCCGCCTTCACGCGGCAACTCCACCGGCCGCAAGATCCCGCCACGGTTGATCCGCGCGGTGTATATCAGGTCGCTGTGCCAGGGCAACCAGCCGCCGCGCTGCTCTCCGCCCAGCTCGTATATTTCCTGGACCTCGGGATCGAACACCAGGTCGATCAAGGTCGGATGCTGGCCCGGTCGATCGGCGAACAGCGGATGCATCTCGGGCTCTCCGAACACTCGGCTGAGCCGATCCTGCGTCACGCTGCCGCCCTTGAGTCCGCGAAAGACTAGCAGCCCGGCTTCGATCCATAAAGCGCGCAGCCGATCGCCGACTTCCGGGTCGCAAAGCGCTTCCACAGCTAGGCCGGTGACCACCGCGCCCAAGCCGGGAGCTTCGACCAGTGGCTCGTTGCGAAACGCCATTGCGTCGATCAGGCGGCCTGCCGCGAAGTGCGCAGCGTGCGCCCCATGGCATAGTCGCCCGCGATCGTGGTGCGCTTCATGATCCGAACTTCATCGACCGGCGCCGGAGTCACGCAATGCAGCATCCGCCAGTTGTCCCACAGCATCAGCTCGCCGACTTTCCAATCGTGGAAATATGCGGGGCCATCGAAAATATGTTGCGCAAGGCGGTGCAGCAGTTCGTTGCCCTCGGCGTTGTCCATGCCTTCGAGATAGATGGCAAAGCGGGGGGAGAAATTGAGCACCTTGCGCCCCGTCTCCGCTTGCGTGAAAACCAGCGGATGCGCCACCGGCGGGAAATCCTCTCCGACCCTGCCCATCACTTGTTGCGCGTAATCGGACATCGACAAGACCCGCGCGTCGGCCCGCGTCGCGAAAGGCGAATGCGCCAGAGTGCACATCTGATAGACCGCAGAAAGTCCCTCGATCCGCTTCTTCAGATCTTCGGGCAGCCGCGCGTAAGCGTCGATTTTGTCGGTGAAGCCGGTCTGCCCGCCCCAACTGGTCGGTTCCACGGCGCGCAAGATGCCGCCGTGGTTGATGGTGTGGCAATAAATCAAGTCGGTATGGAACGGCAGCCAAGCTCCGCATATCACCCCATCGACCTCGAACGTGGTGTCCTTGCCCGGAACCGAGCGCAACTCGATGAGCTCAGGGCACTGCGCGTTGCGCACCTCCTTAACCGGATGGAGCTCGAGCGGACCAAACACCTGACTGAGTTCGACCTGGAATTCCTCGCTGTCGTCGCCTTCCTGAAACAGCACCAGGCCGTCCTCGATCCAGATACGGCGCAGTTCGTCGCGCACCTCAGGTTCGCCAAGTTGGTCGAGCGTCAGGCCGGTGATCCTGCGGCCGAAGCTCAGGTCGGGATCAAGCCGTGCGGACGTGAAACGCATTTTGAATACCCTCTCGATAATTCGGCTCAGACGATCAGTTCGGGCGCGGCGGAGGCCCGGGATTCCATCCGGCCAAGACCATAGTCGCCGCCAATCGCAGTACGTTGCAGATGACGCGTTTGGCCGGGCGGAATGCCAGTCGCACAATGCATCATGCGCCAATTGTCCCACACCACATAATCGCCCGTTTGCCAGCGATGAAAATATGCCAAACGGGATTGCGTGCATTGGGCGATGACTTCGTCAAGCAACGCACGGCCCTTTTCTATATCCATGTCCTCGATGCCCCAGGCGAACCACGGCGAGAGATGCAGCACGGGGCGACCGGTGCCCCGCTGGCAATAGACGAGCGGATGAACTGCGCGCGGCAAATCGTCCGCGAGGCCGGTGAAGCGTCGGGTATTCTCCTGCGTCCGCAGCTGCCGCAATCCGCGCGTCCCGCCTACCTTCATGCGCGATGCGTCGAACTCCATTTCGTAAATGACGTTCAAGCCCCGGATGCGGCGCTGAAGATCAGCGGGCAGCGCGGCATAAGCGGCGATTTGGTCGATGAAGCCGGTATCGCCGCCCTCACCCGGCAGCTTTACCGCGCGCAAGATGCCGCCGTGATTGATGCGATCGGAATAACACAAGTCGAAATGCCACGGGAGCCAGCCGATCCGTTCGTGACCCCCCACCTCATAGATGTCGCCTTCGGCGTCCGAAGCGATGATGTCCGTCACTTGCGGCAACAATCCGGGCTTGGCGACGCGATACGGATGGACCTCGACTTCCCCGAAACAGGCAGCCAGTCGGACGTGCGCAGCCTGATCCGACAGCAGGCCGCGCACTACCAGCAGTCCACGGTCGATCCACGCCGCGCGCAGCGCGTTGCACACGATCGGGTCGTCAAGGTCGCCCACATCGAGCAGCTCGACCACGGCGCCAAAGGGCTGGCCCGGCAAGGAGGTGATCGCCAATGCGGTCACCTCAACCCGGCGCTTCCGGGGTGATGGGCACGACAAAGACCATCAGTTCTCCGTCTTCCAAATACACGACCGGGCAAATGGATAGCTGTCGACCCCGAAAGTCAAGCAAACCGCCAAATTGCGCGCTTGGTTCGCTTCGTTGGTGGCGCTAATCGAGAATTCTGTCGCACGACCTTCGCCGCCGCGCGCCAATTTGTCGCGCGGCGTCAAGACTTGCGGACCACGCCTGCCATCCTGACTTCGACGGACAATGGAGCGCGAAAAATGGATCTGGGCTTGGGCGGCAAAGTCGCGATCGTCACCGGAGGAGCATCGGGCATGGGCGCGGCAACGGCGCGGCTACTGGTGGAGGAGGGCGCGCGCGTTGTGATCGGGGATATCGGCGAGAAGAACGGTCGCGCCATGGCCGCTGAACTAGGCGATAGCGCCAAGTTCAAGTTCTGTGATGTCACCGATCCGCAAGCCTGCTCCGGCCTCGCCCAGGCCGCTGTCGAAAGCTTTGGCCGGCTCGACGTGCTGTTCAACAATGCCGGACGCGGGATGATGGCAACGACCCCCGAACTCGAGCCCGACGACTGGCGCCGCTATGTCGAGATCAACCTCAGCTCGGTGTTCTACATGAGCCGCGCCGCGATTCCCTTGATGCGCGAGGCGGGCGGCGGGGCGATCATCAACACCGCCTCAATCAGCGGCCAATTCGGCGATCACGCGATGGCCGCCTACAATGCCGCGAAGGGCGGGGTGATCAATTATACTCGCGCACTCGCGCTCGATCACGCGCGCGACAACATCCGCGCCAACGCTGTTTGTCCGGGCCTGATCTGGGACACGCCAATGACCCGGCATATGGCCGATTTTCCCGGCGGCTTCGATCCGTGGACCGAGCGCATTCCACTCGGCCGCGGGGGCAATGCTGTGGAAGTAGCGCGGGTGATGCTATTCCTCGCATCGGACGCCGCATCCTATCTGACCGGGCAGGCGATCGCGGTCGATGGCGGACTGACGGCGCACACCGGTTTTCCGAATGGCGCCCAAGTATCAGGGCGGGTCAATGTCTAGGATCAAGCCCCGTCCGGGAACAGACGACCCAGGACGCCGGCCTTGGGGGAGGGCAAGATTCCGTCGCCAAAAGGCCAGCGGACGAATCCCGCCGCGGCCATCGTGCCGCCATCCACGTGCAGCGTGGTGCCGGTGATCGAACGCGCCAGGTCGGACGCGAGGAACAGGACCGCATTGGCGAGATCGTCGAGCGTCGGCGCGACCTGCATCGGAATATACATTTTGTGCCCCTCGGCCCGGACTTCGGACGACAGCGCAAGATATGGTTCGAGAATTTCGACCGGCAGCGCGCCGCGACTGCTCGCCGACGGGGTTGTATCGGGCGCGATCATGTTCAGCCGGATGCGATCGGGACCCAGTTCGACCGCTGCGGCCTTGCTGAAGTTGACGATCGCTGCCTTGGCCCCGGCATAGACCGCGAAGCCCGCGGCGCCGCGGTGCGCCTCAATCGTCGTGAAGCTGATGATGCTCCCCCCGCGACCCCCTTTGCGCATCAGCGGCGCCGCCAGTTTGACGCTATCGACGACGTAACCGTAATTTCGGCGGATGTCGGCGGCGTCCTGCTCTGCGCTGCTTTTCTCCACCGGCGAGAATACCACGCCGCCAGCCACGTTGACGACGATATCGAGCCTTTCAAATCCGCGCGCTGCTTCGTCATAGAAGCGCGGCATTGACGCGGGATCGACGACGTCCTCGCACGAGGAAATGCAGCGGCGGCCCAGCGCCGCGACCTCTGAGCGGATCATCGCGGTGGCCTCTTCGTCGCGGTCGCAGACGACGATATCGACCCCCACTTCGGCCAGGGCGAGCGTTACCGCCCGGCCCACGCCGCCCGCGCCGCCGATGATCGCGGCGACCTTGCCCGCCAGCCCCGCCCGCGCATCGATACTTCCGCCCGGACTAACCGTCACCTCAGCGCCATTTCAGAATCACCCATGGCTGCCGCGAGCGCGCTATCATGCCGGACGCGGACCAGTCTTCCCGGCAGCGCGCCGGTGGGCTCGCCGTCGCGATATGTGATCTGTCCTGATACGATGGTGGCGCGATAGCCCTTGGCGCGCTGGATGAAGCGCGAGCCACCGCCTGGCAGGTCGCTGACGATTTCGGGGCCGCGCAGCGTCAAGGCGTTCATGTCGATGATGTTCAAGTCGGCTTTCCGGCCAGGCGTCAGCAGTCCGCGATCGGTGAAGCCGAAACCCTCAGCCGGAACGCTGGTCAGCGCCTTGATCGCCCAAGGCAGCGATACGCGTTCGCCGCGGGTGCGATCGCGGACCCAGTGGGTCAGCAGATATGTCGAATAGCTGCTGTCGCAAATCATGCCGTAATGCGCGCCGCCATCGCCCAGCGAAACGATCGCATTGGGATCGGTAATCATCTCATACACATTGTCGTAGTTTGATTCGAGGTAGTTGGTCGAAGGAAGATACAGCAACGCGCGGCCCTCGTCCTCAAGGAGCAGATCGTAGGCAAGGCTCGCGGGATCGATCCCCGTCGCCGCTGCGCGGCCAGCGAGCGAACGCTCGCGCGGCTGCTCGTAATCGGCCGGGTCACCAAGCACATACGCATCGCCCAGCGCTTTCGCGGTGCGGACCAGCACCGGACTAGCGTGCGCCGGTTCCTCTGCAAGAAGCTGCGCTTTCATCGCCGGGTCGCGCATCCGCTTGACCTTTTCGGCAAGCGGCGCATTTGCGATCTCTGCATAGCTGGGGTTCAGCGAGAACGGGTGGTATGAGGCGGTCAGACCCCACAAGATGCCTTGCGCACGCGGCATGACTTGCGCCTTGATCGAAAGGCCTTCGGTATTGGCCTTGCCCGTCAATTCCAGCAGCGAGCGCCACAGGGTCGGCTGCCGCGCATATTCCATCAGCAGGTAATGGACCGGCCGGCCGCCCGAAACTTTCGCCGCGCGTTTCAGCAAATCGAAGTCGGCGCTGTCCTCGCCGATATGGGCGTCGGCGAATTCGACGTTGATTTCGAACACCCCGCCGCCGCCCACTTTCAACCCGCGGGCAAGCGCGATGACTTCAGCCTCGGTGGAAGTCTCGGCGGGCGCTAGCTCGCCGACAGTGGTGCGGTGCGCCGACGTGCGGGAACTCGAGACCCCGACCGCCCCGGCACGGACCGCCTCGGCCACCAGACGAGTCATTTCCTCCTGCTCGCTTTGGGTCGAAAGCTCGCGGCGCGCCGCGCGCTCACCCATCACGTAGACGCGGATCGGCGCGTGCGCGATCAGGGCGGCGAAATCCACATCCGTGCGGCGGGTTTCGATAAAATCCAGATATTCGGGAAAGGTCTCCCAGGCCCACGGCACCCCGGCGGTAATGACCGCTTCGGGAATATCCTCGACGCCCTCGATGACGGTCGTGAGCAGCGACTGATCGCCCGGGCGGCAGGGGGCGATGCCGACCGCACAATTGCCCATCACCACCGTCGTCACGCCGTGCTGCGACGTTGGCGTCATACGTTCGTCCCAAGTGACTTGCGCATCATAGTGGGTGTGGACATCGACAAAGCCGGGCGTCACGACGAGCCCGGTAGCATCGATTTCCTCGCGGCCCAGGCCATAGACGGCGCCGACAGCCGTAATCGTGTCCCCGTCGATGGCGACGTGGCCGACAAAGGGGGGGGCCCCGCTGCCATCGATGATCGTGCCGTTGCGAATAACGAGATCATGCTGCGCCATCGGGCCATCTCCTGTCCCTTTCGCGTAATAGAAGTTCCGACCGGGAAACTGGTTGTTTTCGCAATACGGATGTCGATTATCGGCCAACCAGGCCGCCATGCCGTGCGTGTCGCGGGGGCCGACATCGACTAACAAAGGATTTCCCGAACGGACATGCTCAGGGTTACACCATGGACCTCCGATACGATCCTTATGACCGCGCCTTTATCGACAATCCCTATCCGCTTTACCAGCGGCTACGCGATCAAGCGCCGCTCTTCCACGATACCGAACGCAACCTTTGGGTGCTGTCGCGCTATACCGACGTCCTCGAGGGGGTACGCGACCACGCCGCGCTGATCAGCAGCGAAGGCCAGTCGATCGACGGTTCAGACAAGGGATTCCCCTATCTGGTGCTCAAGGACCCGCCCGAGCACAGCTGGTACAAGGCGATGGTCACCCGCCTGTTCAGTCCTGGCAAGATGGCCAAACTGGAACAGATGATTCGGGCGCGCGCCCGCGAACTGATCGGCGACTGCATGGCGCGCGACGAGTTCGACCTGGTGGAGGATTTCGCGGTGCGCCTCCCGCTGGACATCATCAGCGAACTGCTCGACATTCCGCAGGAGTATCGCGACGAAGTCCATCACTGGACCATGATCGGCCTGTTGCGAGGCGACGATTTCGATCGCGCACTCTACGAAAAGTCCCACGCCCGCCGTGCTGAAATCTACACCGAACTGATCGAAGAGCGCCGCCACAGTCCGCGCGAGGATGCGATCACCATGCTGATGAAGCTGGAGGAAGTAGACGCCGATGGGAAGGTCTACCGCCTCGACAACCGGACTCTCGCCTATCACTTTGCCGAACTCGCCCTGGCTGGGCATGAAACCGTGTCGCGGGCAATCCCCAACGGTATGCTGGCGATGCACGCCTTCCCCGACGAGCGCCGCAAACTGGTGGGCGATCCCGCCTTGTTGCCGAACGCCGTGGAGGAAGTCCTGCGCTATGACGCTCCGGTTCAGGTGTTCGGCCGCGTCGCCACGCGCGACCTGCATTACCACGGCGGGACCATTCCCGCGGGCGGTCGCGTAATGCTGCTGACCGGCTCCGCGCTGCGCGACGAGCGGGTCTTCGCCAACGCCGACCACTTCGTCTCGGACCGCCCGCCCGACACGCGCTCGATTTACTTCGGGGCGGGCATTCACAAATGCGTCGGCATTCACTTGGCGCGTCTGGAAATTCGCATCGCCTTTGAGGAATTATTCCGCCTCATGCCCAATGTTGAAGTCGATCCGACGATGTCCAAGCGCAATATCGCGGTGGCGGTACGCGGCCCTGCCAAGCTCCCGGCGAGACCGGGCAAGCTCCACTAGACCACTTGTTCGCCTGAGGCGGGACCTCCCGACCTCGTAATGTGCGGGAGCCGAGGTTGCCCGGGTGGTTCCGGTGCGACCTCCTGCATGGAGGCGTACGATGAACCAGTTGGTTAAGTATGTGGGCCTTGATGTCCACAAGGAGACGATCACGGTTGCGGTGGCGGAGGACGGCAGGCGCGCGCAGGTTCGCGAGCATGGCGAGATTGCCGACACCCCTGCGGCGCTGACGAAGTTGCTTGGCAAGCTCGGTGGATCGGGCGTGGAGTTGCGGGTTTGCTACGAAGCCGGGCCCTGCGGATACGGCATTCAGCGACATCCAGGCTGGGCGATGATGATGGTGGCCGTGTCGGAGCAGAAAACCTGACAGCTGCTGGCGGGCATGCCGTAAGCTGCGCACCGCGGCCAGTCGTGCCCGGACAAGGTCACGCATCGCTTCGTGAGCACGGTCAGGCACCCATACTGGCGTCAGCTCGTCCGCCCGGTGCAGTCGGGCCAGCTTCACCGCGTCTCGGCGATCCGTCTTGATCCAATCTCCCGGGCGCCGGGGGATCAGCGATGGGGCAACCACGGCGCAACTATGCCCGGCGGCCGTCACCTGTCGCTGCATGCCGTAACCGCAGGGGCCCGCCTCGTAGCAAATGTGTAGCTCGACGCCCGGTCCGCCCAGCTTGCCGAGCAGCTTCGTCAAGGCAACCGGTGTGTTGGCAATCTCGCCATGCTCGCGAACCTCCGCGCGCTTGCCGTCCTCCGCCACCACAACCGCTATCGTGTCCTTGTGGACGTCGAGGCCCACATACATCACCGACTGGCTCATTGTCGCCTCCATGCAGGAGGCCACGCCAGACCGGCCCGGCACAGCCTCGGTCCGCATATTACGAGAACTTGGTACCCAGTCTCAGGCGAACATGTGGTCTAGCCGGTTACATGAAAAGGGGCGGGGTCACGGCCCCGCCCTTTCAATCAAAATCCCCAATCAGTACTTGTAACGCAGCCTCACGCCGACCGTGCGCGGCTCGTTGAATTGATCGTAGGAATGATACGCAAAGCCCGTAGAGATGATCTTATACCGGGTGTTGGTGATATTGTCGCTGAAAAGCGTCGCAGTGAAGTGCTCGTTCGGGTCGGTCCAGCTCAACTGCGCGTTCGCCAGGAAGTAGCCGTTTTCTTCAAACCGGCCGTTCTGCAGCGTATCGGTGCCCGTTGCGCAGAATCCTGGAGCGCCCGGCGTGAACGGTATATCCTGGCCCGCCGCGTTCCGCGCTACCCGCGTGCAGAGGTAGGAGGCGTTCTGTGGCGCATAGCGGCTGGAGAAGGACCCGGTCGCCGAGAGCATCAGCGCCCCGCCGGCAACATCCGCAGTATAGTCGAAGCTGACGCTGCCACTCCAGTCAGGAGCGCGAACGATGCGGCGCCCGGTCCACGGACTGGTCACCGAGGTATTGGTATCGCCCGGCGTTACGGTGACGTTGGTCGCGTTGTCGAAATCGGTGTAGCGCGCGTGGAGATATGCGAAGCCGCCGCGAATATTGAGCGGGAAATCGGGAAATCTGTAGGACAGGGTGAGATCCACGCCGTAGATCTCGGCCCCGCCGCTGTTCTGAATCAGAGTGGTGATCGCCGGTGAATTGGCGTTGATTGCGCTGATCTGGGCGTCCGTGTAGTCGTAATAGAAGCCCGAGACTTCACCGCGGAACCCGTCGCGCGCAGTCTTGAAACCCAATTCATAGGACGTGACCTTTTCGGCCCTGAGCGAGTTGAATGGCGCGGCGGTGTTGATTGTCGGCGCCTTGAAACCGCGCGAGTAAGAAGCATAGACGTTGGTGCCCGGCGACAAGCTATAGCGGACCACGGCGCGCGGCGTGAAGGCGTTCGCGCTTGTCTCCTTGAAGAACTCGTTCGTGCAAGCGGCATTGAAAATCGGATCGGGAACATCGGTGTAGCAGATGGTCCCCTGCGAAGGAATAAAGGTGCCGTCATTGGTGACGCGCTCGCGGCCCAGTTTCTTCTCGTCGTGGCTGTACCTGCCACCCAGGGTGACGAACAGCTTGTCGGAAATGTTGTAGGTTGCGTCGAGATAGGCCGCCCAGGCCTCCGTCTCAAACCGCAGAAACGTCGCCGTCGGAGTGCTCGACAATCCAAGATCCTCGATGCCGCCCGGCGTCAGGAATTTGTCGTCATAGTAAAACAGGCCCGACAGCAAGGTGAGCGGCCCGAACTGGCCCTCGTAGTCGAGCTGCTGCGTCATCGTCTGGCGCTCGTTGAACTGGATGCCGATATAGGTGGTCCCCACAGCGGCGGGCACATTAGGCAGGCCAGAATCGGCTGCGGTGCCATCGAGATCGAAGGTTTGGAAATCGTCCTGCGTGCGATATGCAGTGCGCGAAGTCAGCACATGTCCGTCGCCGAGTTCGAAGCGCACCGTTCCGTTGAATTCGTCGGATTGGGACCTGTTGGTGGGACGGAAGTTAAGCGAGGTGCGATCGCGCAGGTTCAGTGCCGTCGGAAAGCCGTTGTAGAGTGGGGCCTTGTTTAGCAGCTGGCCGGTCGCGCCATAGGCGAAGGCGCGCGGATCGTTGACGAAGTTGTGGACATAGCCAAGGATGATCTCGACACCATCGGTAGGCTCTATCAGCAACTTCGGCCGAATAGACCAGTTCTTGAAGCGCGCCACATCATTGTTGCCAGATCGGTCTAGTATTGCTGCTTCGTTGATCGTGCGCTTGGTTTTCCCACCGAAGGTATAGTTCGTGGCGTCCAGCGCTACACTCGGCGCGAAGCTGTTAATGTCTTTGAAATAGCCGTCGTTCTCGCGATAATAGCCGGCAATGCTCAGCGCGATCCCGTCACCCAGGGGCGAGGCCACGAAACCCTGGACGATGCGGTCGTTGTAGCGCCAGGCGTAGCTGGCCAGGAAATCCGCCTCGAATTTGTCGCCCGGCTTTTTGGTGTTGATCAGGATCGCGCCGCCGGTGGCGTTGCGACCATAGAGCGTACCCTGCGGCCCCTTCAACACTTCGACGCTTTCAATATTGGCAAAATCCTGGTTGGTCGAAAGCTGGTCAGAAGTGTAGAAGCCGTCAACATAGATCGCGACATTGGTTTCCTGTCCGCCGCCCGCGAATGTGGTGGAGACGCCGCGGATCGATGGCTGGGTAAAGGTGCCGGAACGCGAAATTTGAACGCCGGGCGCGATCACCGCCAGATCCTGGAACCTTCGGACGCCCGCCGTCTCGAGTTCTTCGCCCGAAACGGCGATGATCGCGGCGGGCACATCTTCCAGGCGGGCCGCCGCACCGCGCTGACCCGTCACGATGATGACGTTGGCATCGGTATCCGTTCTGACCCCATCCTCGACTACCGTGGTTTCTTCAGCCGCGGTTCCTTGAGCCGTGGTCCCTTGAGCGAAGGCCGGACCGCCAATCGCCAGGCCGACGATGGCAGTGGTGAACAGCAGATGCGGCTTCGAGCAACTCAATTTCATGGCAACCTCCCCAATTGCAGTTTTTCACGGTTTTCGTTGGCGTCAAGATGGCCTGAAAGCGGCCACCTTTCGATGATGATTTTTCGCACAACGGTTGGGCGAACTCATGTTCGCGGCGCGTTTTTTCTTGGCTGGACCCCGCTGCTACACATCAATCGAATAAACCCGCATGGCGTTGCCGCCCATCACCTTGCGGCGCGCTTTATGGTCGAGTTTGGCTAAACCTTCCTCAATATAGCCAAGCGGATCGGGATAAAGGCAGACGATGTGCGGGAAATCCGTTTCGAACATCACGTTGTCAACGCCGATGCGCTGGACCAGATGGCTGAGATCGCGTTTTTCGAACCAGAAGCATGCGTAGAAGTTGGTGGGGAAATACTCGGACGGCAAACGCTGCAGCTTGGCGTTGCGTTCGAGCATGGAGTACTGGTAGTCGAGCGATTCCAACAAAAACGGAATCCAGCCGATTCCGCTCTCGACGGAGACGAACTTGAGCGCGGGAAAGCGATCGAGGAGGCCCGACAGGATCAAGTTGCCGACGATCCGGCCGTTGTCGATGAACAGCATCGATCCACCCAACGCCGCCTTCAACTCGCGGCTGAGCGAGGGCCAGCCCTGTTTGCCCAGCCAGTCCATCGATTGCTCGCTGGCACCGATGTGGAAATTGACCGGGAAGTCGAGCTCGGTGCACAGCTCCCACAGGGGGTCCCAGTAAGGCTGCGACAGATCGGGCAGTTGCTCCCCACCGGTATCGCGATGGTTGTGGGGATCTGAATTGATGTTGATGCCCTTTAGCCCTAACGCATGCGCCCGCCGCGCCTCGGTGACCGCCGTCCCCACATCCCACCACGGCAGCATCGCCATCGGCAGGATGCGCCCGCCCGACTGCTCCTGAACTTCGGCCATCGCGTCGTTGTAGATCTGGGCGCTGACCAGCCGCAGCATCGGATCGACTTTGGCCGTGTTCTGCCCGCCGAAGCCCATGACGTTGGGATAGACGATTTGTGCATGGACGTGGCACGCGTCCATCATCGCAAGCCGCGCGGCGACGTCGAACGAGCAGGGATGCACGTCGGCGTTGCGCCAGTCGGTGAATTCCAGCCCTTGCGAAAGCGTGCCGTCCTTGCGCACGATGCTCGATGCCGAGGCACCCAGTCCGATCGGCAGATTGCCGTCGATGACCCACGAAGGTTTGCCACCGACCATGCCCACTTGCGGCACCCGGTCGCGCATCGCAGCGGGCGCCCGGCTGGTCCACAGGTCTTCAGGCTCGGACCAATGGGTGTCGACGTCTATGACCTTGATCCCATCGAGGATCGTTGGATGCGGCGCGCCGGGGGCCAGGGTTGCCATGACAGTCTCGTTGTTCACCTTCAGGCGTCGAGCAGTTCGCGCGTTTCGGCGCTTAATTCGGCAAAGCGTCCCACTCCATAGTCGCCGGTTATGGTGGTGCGTTGCATGTGGCGGTACTTGTCGGCCGGCACTCCGCAAGCGCAGTGCAACATCCGCCAGTTGTCCCACAACACCATCTCGTCGCCCTGCCACGCGTGGTAGTAAGCTTGCGTCTCGTCGGTGGCGTATGGGACCAGCGCCGCGAGAAGCGCATCCGCTTCGGCTTGGTCCATGCCCTCGATGCCGATCGCGTACCATGGCGAGAAGTTCAACAACCTGCGGCCGGTCTCGGGTTGAACGAAGACGAGCGGGTGCGCAACCGGCGGCAACTCCATGCGCTTGAGCACTCCGGCCGAACGGACATGCATCCGCTCAAGCACCGCGCCGCCATTCGAGCCGTAGCGTTGTTTGGTGTTGTCGGGCTGATAAACGTAAATCCCGTACAATCCATCAATGCGCTGCTTCAGTTCGTCGGGCAACGCGTCGTAAGCCAGGATCCGATCGATGAAGCCCGTTTCGCCGCCCCCTTCGGGTTTGGTCAGCGCGCGCAGGATGCCGCCGTGGTTGATTTGCGGCAGGTAAAACAAGTCGAAATGCCAGGGCAGCCATGCGCCCCGCCGCGACCCATCGTCGAACCGGGTGATGTCGCCCTCATCGGGCCGGTAATAGACGTCCGCGAGCTTGGGGAAGCCATCTTCGCGGCTCATGTCGCGCAAAGGGTGCGGCTCAGGATCGCCAAAGACTTCGCTCAAGGCGATTTGCACATCGGGCTCGGCGGGCGTGCCCCGGAAAACGATCAGCCCGCGATCGACCCACAAATCATACAGCCGCTTGCGGACACCCGGATCGGCGATCTCGGTGGGCTGAAGGTCGCGGACGATCGAGCCGTAGCTGAGATCGGACGATAAGTCGCTTACGGTAAATACCATCTCGCTTCTCCCAATCTTTTCGCTTGCCGGTCGAGTTCGGCCTTTAACTGAAGCTTCTTCCCCCATCGACCACCAGTTGCGTCCCCGTAACGAAGCACGCCTCGGAAGACGTAAGGTAGACACAAGCCGCGGCGATATCGGTCGGTTGACCGATGGCGTGCAGCGCATTGGCCGCCACGATCTTGTCGCGCGTCCCGGGATCATTCATGAAGCCCGCCGTCATCGCGGTGTCGATGATGCCCGGACAAATCGCGTTGACCCTGATCGGGGCCAACTCCTCGGCCAGGCATTTGCTGAGCATCAGTACACCGGCCTTGGTGGCGGCATATGCCGACGTCCCGGGCGAAGGCTTGAGCGCGCTGAGCGAGGCGATATTGACGATCGACGCGCTTGTGGCGGCCCGCAGCGCGGGCAGGGCCGCCTGGCAGACCAGCGCCAATCCTCGCAAGTTCACTTCGAATAAACGCTGCCATAGCGCCGCGTCGATCGTCTCGAACGGCTGGCGCACGAGGATCCCAGCCGCATTGATTAGCGCATCCAGCCCGCCGAGCGCTTCCGCCGCGCGATCGACTGCGGGCGCGATGGCCCCAACATCGGTGAGGTCGCACACCATCACGCTTGCGCCGGTCTCGTCGGCGATCACCTTCAGTGCCGCCGCGTCGCGATCGAGTAGCGCCAACGTCGCGCCCTCGGCGGCAAATCGCCGCGCGGTTTCACGGCCGATGCCACTGGCCGCGCCGGTGATCAGCGCTTTGCGACCGGAAAGCCGAGTCATGCTGCCTCCAGCCTGCCCGACCGCACCAGGCGTCCCGGTCGGGCGCCTGTATCCCGGTCATGGCGCCGCGTGACGACCCCGTTGACCATCGTCGCCCGATATCCCCTGGCGCGCTGAACCAGCCGTCCACTGCCCAGTGGAAGATCGAACACCATTTCGGGCATCTCGTTATCGAGCCGCTCAAAGTCGATCACGTTGATATCGGCGCGCTTGCCCACCGCGATCACGCCGCGATCCCCAAGCCCGTAAACCTCAGCCGCCTTGCCGGTAATCTTGGCGACCATCTGTGCGACGGGAAGCGTCGGTCCGCGCTGGCGGTCCCGGCTCCAGAAGCTCAAGTGGAACGTGGTCATCGCCGCGTCGCAGATCATCAGGAGATGCGCACCGCCGTCGCCGAGCCCGCTGACGGTCGATGGATGCGCGAGCATGTCGTGAACCGAATCGAGGTTGCCGCCAGTGTAGTTCATCGCGAAATCGGCGGCCATCCGACTGCCGTCATCTTTGGCCAGCGTATCGTAAAGCACTTCTTCCATTGTCCGCCCGGAAGCTTTTGCGATCACATCGAGGCGCTTGCCTGGATCGGGCTCGTAATCAATCGGCGGCTCCATGACGTAGAAGCGCTCGAGCACTTGCGCGAAACGCTCGGCCAGCATCTTGATCCGGCGGGAGGGCGCTTTTTCGTCGGCGACATTGGTCTCGGCAAGGATCGCGTCCCGACATTCGCGGTCGCGCATGGCGGCCGCGCGTTCGGCCCGTGGCAAGTGCGCGATGGCTATGTAGGACGGGCGAGCGCGAAAGATGTGATAACCGTCGAGGGCCAGCAACAGGCCCACGCCCCGCGCCGCGACTTGCGGGCTGATCGCGAGGCCGCGGTCATTGGCGGCGTCGGATGCGGCGATCATCGCACGCCACTGTTCGGGCGCGTGGTTGTGCGAATGCAGCAGGTAGGTCAGCGGGCGGTTGCAGGCTTCGGCAATG
>Ga0105046_10005406_pt1 | contig 20197 bp, 9 predicted proteins | sample MAT03_FD_78385 | JGI IMG/M metagenome (GOLD analysis project Ga0105046, IMG submission 78385) | Freshwater microbial communities from Lake Fryxell liftoff mats and glacier meltwater in Antarctica - MAT-03 (megahit assembly) | ecosystem: Environmental > Aquatic > Freshwater > Ice > Liftoff... | reverse complement strand
TGGTGGCGCCATCGCAGAGTCTTTGGCAAATTCCATACCCGAATCATCTAAAAAACCTTCGCCCTTAACATCCGATGCTCCTAAGAGCGGGCAAGATGCGCTTAGCACTACCGCACTCGGAGCGCCAGCGGGAATTGCTGCGAATCGGGTAATGAGATAAATAACCCTATTTAAAAATAAGCCTCTATAAAGGGAGTTCCATTGAGCAAATAAGAATTAAGTTTCAATATAAATATTTTTATTTTAAGCCCGTTTTCTCGAGTAGAGAGGTCTATTTTAGGCGCTATTTTTTTAGCTTTCCTCTTTTTAGGTCGCTGCCTATACTCCGGCCATGACGACCAAATACCAGGCAGTACTAAGCTTATGTTGAATTTCCGAAAGATTCGGCAAGACTATTCTCCAACTATATTAAAAGAAGGAAAAGGGCTCTACGACAAGGGGATGCTCCAATCCTCGAAGATCACCAAACTGACCACTTCTTCTGTGCGTATTACCTGCAAGATACAAGGGAATTTCGAGAATACCTACACGTGTGAAATCGAAATTGATCGGCAAGCATCAGCGACTCTAGATGCCGATTGTGATTGTTCTTACAAATATGATTGTCAGCACCTTGCAGCTTTGCTCTATCATTTAGAAGATCATCTGAATGGCCTTATTGTCGATTATTCAAAAGAGGGGGATCTCGGAACCAAGGTGGCCAATAAGAAAGAAAAGGCGATTTTGGAGGAGACCATCCGTGAGGCCGAACACAAGGAAGTAGCCCGTAAAGGGAAAAAACTGGCGAAGGAGCTGGCGCAAGAATATGTGTGCGCTTCGCGTATATTAGGAGAGTCTCCCTTTTTCTTGCCTTCAGAAGAGCAAGAGGTGCAAAAAGCCGAACTGTTGGTGGTCTTTGAAGATCGGGAACAGATCGAAATTCAAATAGCGCTCCGTCTACCGTTCCGTTCTAAACCCCTACACGTGCTTCAATTAAAAGAATTTTTCGATGCCCTTCGTTATGAAGAAACGCTTTATATCGGCAATAAACATTACTTTTTTACGTCGGCTTCTTTTCCTCTTGAACAAGCGAAATGGCTGAAAATGTTACAGGAAAAGATTCGCTTCCCGGAAATCAAAGGGCAAGAAAGAAATCCGCGCTTAGGGGTGATCGATCCCGAATCTTTTGGCATGATCCTCGCCGATGCGTATGCGTGGGCTTCCAAACAACCGTTGGGTAGAGGGTGTGAGGAAGAAGCGCATCGGATGATTCCGGGATTTTACTGTGGATCTTTTGAGGAACCCCTCAAATTTTCCAACCGCTCCGCAGAACTCCATTTTGAACTCTCCAATTTGAGTGGAAGCTCTCCTAAATTGGTTTTAAAGCCCCAAATTCGTGTAGATGGGGACGTATTAGTAGGACTTGCCGACGTCCATCTTTTTGAATGCACAAAGCCCGGCTTGATCCATCAACATATCTACAGCTCTTTTAAAGAGAATATTCGGCGACAACACTTACGTAATTTACCCGCTTTCACTGATTTGATTGTCCCTGAGCCTTTGTTTGGCACATTTATTGAAAACTCCTTACCCGAACTGAAACGATTTGCCCGCGTCTCTAATGAAACGGTTGTCGAAAAGTTCACCACACTGCCTTTCACAGGCAAATTAGAGGCTGAGTGTGAGATCAATTTCCTGAATGGGGAATTAGATGCCTCGCTCACATTTAATTATGGAGGCATTAAAGTTTCCTCTTGCTCTTCTCAGTTGACGGCTGAAATGATCACTCCCTTTGTGACGGAACAAGGTGTGCTGGCCCGTAATCTTGTCGAAGAACAGGCTATTATTCGTCGCCTTTTCCAAGATTTTACCTATGATCCCGTTCAAGGTTTGTTTAGCACCAAATCGGAAAAGAAGATTGTAGAGTTCATGACTGAATTGGTTCCGAACTATCAAAACAGAGTCAAATTCAACTGCCCAGAAAATCTGCTCAATCAATTTATTTACGACGAAACCACATTCAAATTAGCCCTTCAAGAAACGGGGAGGATGGATCAGTATGAAGTCGATTTAAAAGTGGATGGCGCCTTACATGGCATGACTCTCGATCAACTATGGGAGTGTCTCTCCGCTCGACGTTCCTACATTGAACTCCCCGGAAAAAAAGGAGCTAAAGGAGGGAAGATCTTAGTTCTCGACCTCGATAAATTGTCTCCCGTGCTTCAAATTTTTGATGAGATCGGGGTCACTAAGCTCGACACACATGTGGAGCAACGTCCACTCTGGAGTTTGGTCAGTATCGATCCGTCCCATTTTGAAGGGCTGCCCATTAAATTCAGCATGACAGATAAGCTGCGCATCTTACAGCAGCAAATGTTAGGGTTGACTGACTTTGCGCCTGCCCCTATTCCGTCCGTTATTCAAGCGACACCCCGTTCTTATCAGGTGGAAGGGGTGAATTGGATGGAACGGCTCCGTCATATGCATCTCAACGGGGTACTTGCGGACGATATGGGGCTTGGAAAAACATTACAGGCGATCATTGCTCTCACACAAATGCATGAAAAGAATCCGAAAGCGCGTTCGTTGGTGATCTGCCCAACCTCTCTTGTCTATAACTGGAAAGAGGAATTCACTAAATTCAATCCGAAACTAAAAGTACTTCCTGTAGATGGAACACCCACACAACGGAAAAAATTGTTATCGGATATCAATGAATATGATGTGGTGATTACCTCTTACAGCTTGCTGCAGAAGGATATTGAAATCTATCGGACCATTTCTTTTGCCTACACGATTTTAGATGAAGCACAACATATCAAAAATCGGTTCACACGGAATGCAAAGTCGGTCAAAATGATTCAGGCCGCCCATCGTCTCATCTTGACGGGAACGCCGATTGAAAATTCGCTCGATGAGATGTGGAGCTTATTTGATTTCTTGATGCCTGGTCTGCTCAGTACTTATGACCGCTTTATCGAAAAATACATCCGGCCTACCTTAACAGGCAAAAAAGGCTCGCTCGATCCCCTTCGTCGGAAGGTTTCACCTTTCATTTTACGTCGTATGAAAGCCGATGTAGTCAAAGAGCTTCCCCCTGTCTCCGAAATTATTTATCACTGTCATTTGACCGAAGGACAACGGGAGTTGTACCGTTCCTATGCGGAATCAGCACGGGAAGAATTGTCTCAACTTGTTAAAAAAGAAGGGTTTGAGCGATGCCAAATCCATGTGTTAGCCACTTTAACTCGTTTAAAACAAATTTGTTGTCATCCGGCTATTTTCGCAAAAGAAAAAGCCGAGTTTGGGGATTCAGCCAAATATGATATGTTGATGGAGCTTCTCCATAATTTGATGGAAGGGAAGCATAAAACGGTTATTTTTAGCCAATATACGCGGATGTTAGCTATCGTGCGCGAAGATCTTGAACGACAAGGGATTCCTTTTCAGTATTTAGATGGATCGAGCAAAAACCGCGTCCAGATTGTCAAAACATTTAACGAAGATCCCGATATTCCATTTTTTCTCGTTTCGCTAAAAGCGGGCGGAACAGGACTTAACCTGGTGGGAGCCGACACAGTCATTCACTATGACCTTTGGTGGAATCCCGCGATTCAAGAGCAGGCGACCGATCGGGTCCACCGGATCGGCCAAACCCGTTCTGTCTCATCATACAAGCTTGTGACTCTCAATACTATAGAAGAAAAAATCGTTGAACTTCACAATCGTAAACGAAAACTTGTGGAACAAGTAGTCGCCTGCGATGAAGATGCGATTTCGAAATTGACATGGGAGGAAGTGTTGGAACTTCTCCAAACGTGATGGAGCTTAAATGAGCAGAAAAAGGTCTTTCAATTTTAATTCGGTTTGGGAAAGAGCTTCCCAATCAGCTTTCCAGCAGATCGACCGTTTTCGCGGAGTATTCTCCAACGATATCGGGATTGACTTAGGAACAGCCAATACGCTGGTTTACGTGCGTGGAAAGGGAATTGTTTTAGCTGAACCTTCCGTGGTGGCTGTCGACTCCAGCACAAATGAAGTGCTCGCTGTAGGGCATAAAGCCAAGGCTATGTTAGGAAAAACACCGCGCAAAATTCACGCTGTCCGTCCGATGAAAGATGGAGTGATCGCCGACTTTGAAATTGCCGAAGGGATGTTAAAAGCGTTGATCCGACGCGTGACGCCGGCTAGAAGCTTATTTCGACCTAAAATTTTGATCGCCGTGCCTTCAGGCATTACAGGGGTAGAAAAACGTGCGGTCGAAGACTCCGCTTTGCATGCAGGAGCGCAAGAGGTCATTTTGATCGAAGAGCCGATGGCGGCGGCGATCGGAGTCGATCTTCCTGTTCACGAACCTGCCGCTAGCATGATCATTGACATCGGGGGTGGAACCACTGAGATTGCGATTATTTCGTTGGGAGGGATTGTAGAATCTCGTTCTCTCCGCATCGCAGGGGATGAATTTGATGAGTGCATTATCAATTACATGCGCCGCACTTATAATTTGATGATCGGACCTCGGACTGCGGAAGAAATTAAAATCACCATCGGCTCGGCCTACCCGCCTGGGGGCAATGAGCTAGAAATGGAAGTGCGTGGTCGCGATCAGGTGGCCGGTCTTCCTGTGACCAAAAGGATCAATTCAGTCGAAATCCGCGAGTGTTTAGCGGAGCAGATTCAGCTGATTGTAACAGGTGTTAAAACGGTTTTGGAAGAGTGCCCGCCTGAATTGGCTGCCGACCTCGTGGAAAGAGGAATGGTAGTAGCAGGAGGAGGAGCTTTGCTTAAAGGGCTTGGAAACGCGTTGATTAAAGAGACAGGATTACCTGTCATTATTGCCCCCAATCCTTTGCTTGCGGTTTGCTTGGGAACAGGCAAAGCACTCGAACATATCGATTTGGACAAATATACCAAGCGTAAAAAATAGACCCTGCAGAATCTTTTTTGCGGGATAGACACATCATCTCAGCCGTGCCTAGAACCAAAGTTAAGCCAAAAATATATTTAAGATGAGTGAAAAGGGTTTTGTAAAAAGTCTCAAACTCGATGCATGGATTCAAGAGATGGCAGCGCTCTGCCAACCTTCTCATATTCATGTGTGCGATGGTTCTCAAGGAGAGTATGAGTCTTTGATAGCCGCCATGGTGGAGGACGGCACTCTGCATCCTTTATCACGTCCTGGAAGTTATTTGGCCCGTTCCAATCCCGAAGATGTTGCCCGTTTAGAAGAGCGTACATTTATTTGTTCGCGTACTGAGGAGGAGGCAGGACCCACCAATCATTGGCGGGATCCTCTCGAAATGCGACCCTTTCTGAAAAGTCTCTTTCAAGGAGCCATGAAGGGGCGCACGTTGTATGTGATCCCTTTCTGCATGGGCCCGTTAGATTCTCCCATTGCCCATATCGGTGTCCAGATCACCGATTCTCCTTATGTCGTATGTAGCATGCGCATCATGACACGCATGGGAAAAGCCGTTTTAGATAAATTACGAGAGGGTTTTTTTGTTCCGGCCATGCATTCTTTGGGAGCCCCTTTGCAGCCTGGGGGAAAAGATGTCCCCTGGCCGTGCAACCTAGCTCATCGGTATATTGCTCATTTTCCTGAAACGCGAGAGATTTGGTCGTTTGGAAGTGGCTATGGAGGCAATGCTCTTTTAGGAAAAAAATGTTTCGCTCTCCGTATTGCGAGTGTGATGGCACGCGATGAAGGATGGTTGGCCGAACACATGCTCATTTTGGGTATCACAAATCCCGAAGGAAAGAAAAAATACATCGCCGCCGCTTTTCCAAGTGCTTCTGGAAAAACCAATTTGGCCATGATGCAACCGACACTTCCCGGCTGGAAAGTGGAAACGGTGGGAGACGATATTGCGTGGATTCGACCCGGTCTCGATGGGAAATTATGGGCTGTCAATCCAGAGACTGGTTTTTTCGGAGTGGCCCCCGGCACCTCGATGCAGTCCAATCCCCATGCGATGGAAACGATCACCCAGAATACGTTTTTTACCAATGTTGCCGAAACAGAAGATCACAATGTCTGGTGGGAGGGCTTAAGCCCACCCCCTCCCTATTTGATCGATTGGAGAGGAGAGGATTGGACTCCTGAAAAAACAACCAAAGCCGCACAATCTAATTCCCGTTTTACAGCTCCCATTGCGCAATGTCCTGTTGTGGATTCTCAATGGGAAGCTCCGGAAGGGGTGCCTCTCTCGGCGATTTTGTTTGGAGGACGCCGCTCCCAAACGCTTCCGCTGGTCTATGAATCCTTTGATTGGGAACATGGAGTGTTTATGGGAGCCAGTATGTCGTCTGAAATGACCGCTGCAGCTGCTGGTGCGGTTGGAAAATTGAGGCACGATCCATTTGCCATGCTTCCTTTTTGCGGCTATAACATGGGAGATTATTTTGCCCATTGGTTGACATTTGTCTCCTTATCGAAACGCCCCCGTTTGTTTGGAGTGAATTGGTTTCGAAAAGATGGGGAAGGTCATTTTTTATGGCCGGGTTTTGGTGAGAATGCGCGGGTGCTCAAATGGATCTTTGAGAGGTGCGAGGGTGCAGAACATGCGGTGGCCACACCCATTGGTTTCTTACCTGCTCCAGGAGCTCTAGGGGCGCTCGATGCGACTCTTTTACAAGTCGATACCCACGGATGGAAAGCAGAAGTGGACGAGATTCGCGATTATTTTCTACAATTTAAGACCCATTTACCACCGGCTTTAGCCCATCAACTGAATGGCCTTGAAGACCGCTTGGAGACCTCTTGAAACCCTCTTCCCTCCATCACGTACGTCGACTCACTATTGCCTTGTTTTTAAGTGGTGCTCTTAATATTGGTTTGATCACCTATGTCACCTATTTACGGGCGGCCCCTCCCACTTATTTGCCGCGAAAAGCTTCCATGATCGCCGCTACATCCACCACCGTCGCTCCCACGAATATCGACAAGTTGCGGGCATTTAAAAAACTCTCCATGGCGCAACTGATCGGACAACTGCACCAATCTCAGCTTTTGGAAAATGGATATACCACCCGTGATTTAGCCCTCGGGGCCCTTGTTTCCCTGCATGCATTCGATCTATCACGTGCCCTGCCGGGACAAATCCTGCCTTCTCAACGCAAAGTGATTGTAGAGGGTTCTGAGATTGTGCTCACACCGGGTTTAAGTGAGACTCAATTTGCACAACTGATCCGTTTTGCCCAAACAGAAAAATGGCCGCTGACGAGCGAAGGGCTGTTCAATCAATTGACAAGCAATGATCCGACCATCATTGATGCTTTTTTGGTTACACCTGAATACCGGATGCTGGATACCTTGCTCAGACGGACCAATACTACTTTTGATAAGGGAGAGCTTCTCTCTATGGTCCAAGAAGGGGGATGGTCTTTGTTAATGACCTCTCAAACACAGGACTATACCTCCACTAAACGGGATCGAATCCTCGTTGCTTATCTAAAAAAAGGCTCCACGTTAGCGGCAGATCTCTTGATTCGAACAAATGGCGATCCCCTTGCTAAAAGTGCAGATGATGCGACCATTCAACAGCTTCTCAATCAAATGCATCCTCAACATGCGGCTAATGAACGCTTCGCGCGCGTGATTGCCGAAAGTCCGCGGAGTGACAAAATTCAACAACTGGCCATTTCCAAATTACAAACACCCCTTGTTCCACTCAAAAAGCCAGCGCCTATCGTGAATACATTACCCAAACCCCAATCACTTGTTCAGAAGAAGATTTATATCGTACAAGAAGGGGATTCTCTCTGGAAAATTGCCAGAAAAGTGGGTAGTGATACTGAGACTTTGCGCACCTATAATGGTCTCACGAGCGATGCATTAAAACCCGGGATTGTGTTACGGATTCCGTGAATGAAAAAGAACGAATGTGTCTTAAGGAGGAATTCCTCTTTCCATATCTTAGGCTCTTCTAGGGCCTAGCTCACCTCCAAGACTTGAAAATAGAGTCTTCTGGCCTTCCGACTATCTTTTCTCGTTAATATTCAGAATATTAAATTCGAAAAGATGGTCAAAATCTCTCAAAGATTTCACGCTAATTTATGACTTTATTTTTGATAAATGGTATAAAATGATGGTTAAAATCACCGTGTTAATCAGAAATGCCCCTTTTTGCAGCTCCCAATTATCAGCTACGGCCCCTGTATAAGTTCTGACATTCCCAACTGTTAAACCTAAATTATTCGTGAATTAATTATACCATAATAATAATTAATTTTAACTATTTTCGCCAAAATAGCTCTATTAGGGAGGTGATTCCTAAAAAAAGGAACGCGACCCAGATCAAAAGCGGAATGGGAGTGTGGAAAACAAGGGCCATAAGGGTCAGAAACTGGAGCGCCGTCGCGATTTTGCCACTTAGAAAGGGACGGAATATGTAGGTTGACCAGCGGCGGGTGAAAAAGAGATAACACATAAAAATCAAAAGCGCCGCGTCACGGCTAAATAGACAAAGGGCCTGTGGCAGGGTCAAGGTTCCTTCGATCAAAAAGAAGACAACGACTGTGAGAACAAAGACTTTATCGGTAAAAGGATCGAGCGTGGTCCCCAAGCGAGAGGTGTGCGACCAGCGGCGGGCCAGATAACCATCGAGGATATCAGTGATCATGGCGAGAAAAATAGCTAGAGCACGGAGGGGGGGAGCGCTGAAAACGAAGAGAAGGGCGAGAGGAAGGCGGCTTAAGGATAAAAGATTAGGGAGCATGTTGCAGAAGGGTGTAGGTCGGATAAGCAAGTTCGGCGTGATGTCTTTGCAAAATAGCGGCGATGGCAAAAAGAATCTCTTCACGGATTTTAGCGAGATCTTCAGGCGAGGTGGGTTTGAGGTAGAATTGGACAAGAATGTCGATGGAACTGACGCCAAAGGTGTGAAAACGGATGATCTTGGGTAAGTCGTGGGCTGTTTCAGGGTGCTTGTCAACCATTTTACGGATATCGACGATTACTTTTTCAAGTTGAGGGAAGTCTTGGTAGCGGAGTCCGATGGTTTCTTTAAAGAGGCTGTAGGTTTTGCGTGAGGGATTGATCACAACCGCACTACTGAAAGTCGAATTGGGAATGGACACCGACCTTTTATCGAGAGAGCGGAGTTGCGTGGTATACCAACCGATCCGTTCCACATGCCCTTCCACCTCTTTTTCAGGCAGGGTGATAAAATCTCCAATTTTGAAAGGGTGAGTGCAATAAATCATCAACCCTCCAAAAAAGTTGGACACCACTTGTTGGGAAGCAAAGGCGAGCGCCAAGCCGCTCACACCACCAAAAGCTAATAACGTACTGAGTCCCACTCCCAATACTTCAAAGAATAGACAGAGTAAGAGAAGTAGGAAAAGAGCGGTGAGAAGCTTATCGATCACATCGACTTGGTTGGGGCTGTAGGGGAGAGCGTGGAGGGCCTGCTTTTTAAGCGAAAAGAGTATCCAGCCTACGCAAAGCAGCACTCCCAGTTGGATCCACTGCAAAGGAATCGGCTCTTTCGTGACATATTGATAGGTGAAGAGGGCTCCACCGAAGATCAATAGGGTCAAAAAGGGGGCCAGGAGGCTTTCTCTCATGCGACTTGTTCTACCATCAACATTTTCGCCTCTTTTTTCTCCCACGCTTTTTTCAAGCTATCGGCTTTTTTATTGGATATTCCACCTAAGAATTCAATGCTGCGGAGGAGACGGACGCGGGTCCGATCTTTGCCTAGCAATTCGGCGGAATCAAAAAGAGGAGGCCCTTGGAGTTTTCCGGTGAGACTTGCAAAAAGTAAGGGCATCACGTGTTTCTTGTGGTGGACACCAAAAATTTCAGCCACTTGGCGGGAGGCCTCATTGACTCCACTTGCGCCCCAATTTTCCTTTTCATCCATAAACCAGATCATTCCTTGCAGAAGGAAGGCACATTGTTCAGGAGAGAGTCCTTTAATTTGAAAAAGTTCGGGAGTGTAAGGAAGATTGTTCATGAAGAAAAAGCCGCACAGTTCCATGAAATCGGTAAAGGTTTTGATGCGTGAATGAATAAGAGGCATCAATTTTTGCATAAAAGCGTCGTTGAAGGACCACCCTTTCAAACGGTCCCAAAGTTTATCTTCGGGGATCGAATTGATCAGATATTGTTGATTGATCCATTCGAGTTTTTGCACATCAAAGACAGCCCCTGATACGCCAATCCGTTTCGGATCGAAATCGCGGATGACCTCTTCGAGGGGATATACTTCTCGATCCCCGGTCATGCTATAACCCATCAATGTCAAGAAGTTCAAAAAGGCTTCGGGAAGATAGCCCGAGTCCCGGTAATAGAAAATCGATGTGGGGTTTTTGCGCTTGGAGAGTTTTTTCCCGTCGCGTCCCAGCAAAAGAGGCATATGCATGAAAATAGGAGGAGTCCAGCCAAAAGCTTCGTACAAGTACACATGCTTCGGAGTCGAACTCATCCATTCATCGCCGCGAATGACGTGGGAGATTTCCATTAAATGGTCATCAACAACGTTAGCCAGGTGATAAGTGGGGAAGCCGTCCGATTTCAGGAGAACTTGATCATCGACATCGGCCCAAGGAAATGTAATCCGTCCTTTAATTTCGTCTTCATAGACACATTCTCCCGTGAGGGGGATTTTGAGCCGGATGACAAAGGGTTTTCCCGCTTGTTCTTTTTCCCGAATTTCTTCTTCGCTTAAGTTACGGCAGCGACGGTCATATCCTTGACGTCCCCCATGCCGGGCTTGAACTTCACGCATCTCTTCAAGATCTTCAGCCGTGCAGAAACATTTATAGGCTTTCCCATCCCGCACTAATTTTTCAGCTTGTTCTTTGTAAATGGGGAAACGCTCAGATTGTCGATAAGGAGCATGGGGACCTCCCACATCAGGACCTTCATCCCATTGGATACCGCACCAGTGCAGCGCTTTGTAGATATTCTCTTCGTATTCGGGACGGCTTCTTGACCGATCGGTATCTTCGATCCGCAAGATAAACTTCCCACCAAAATGGCAAGCGAAAATCAGATTAAAGAGTGCCATGTAGGCAGTTCCTACGTGGGGATCTCCAGTTGGGGAGGGCGCGATGCGCACACGTACAGGGCGTTCCATTTTAGGTCCTTTAGATCACTTCACTCCGACTGACTGAGGCGGTGTTTGGCTCAATAAAACAATCAGATCTTTCGTAATATTGTACGCTTCTGCCAATTGAAGGTCATTCTTTCCGAACTCTTCTTCATCGAGATCAATTTCATCCTCGGTAGAGGCCTTTTTGAGCTCTTTCAAAAAAGTTTGGTAGTTTTTATTATTTTCGATCCGTTTGTTGGCATTTTCCTGTAAAAGTTTAATAAACGGCTCATAGGTGTGCAGGCGAGGCTGTAGATTAAACCGGTAAAGACTCCGGATTTTTTCTCGTTCATAGAAAGGGACATCACTTAAATCATCATCGAAATTGGGCTTAATCGAGTCATTCTCGAGAGGAAATTTTTGAAACTTTTCTCCAACATCCGCTTCCGAATAAGCGCCCGGAATGACCACATCGGACAAAACGCCCGTTAATTGCGGGGTTTTCCCAGAGACCGTGTAGTACCGGCCGCGCGTCACTTTATACTCGCCGCGAGGATTCACGGTGTTTTTGCCCGTGTTGAGAGTAAAGGTTTGGAAAGAGCCTTTTCCGTACGAATGGTCATCGCCTACAATCATGGCGCGACCGTAGTCTTGCAATGTTTTAGACACAATCTCAGATGCCGAGGCGCTCGTTCGGTTGATCATGACGACAAGAGGACCATTCCAGATAGTCGTCCCATCGATGTCGCGGAGATGCTGAATCGCGCCTTGATCATCTTTAATCGAGACCACAATCCCTTTTGTGATAAAAAGACCTGAGACGGCCACGGCTTGGGAGAGCATCCCTCCTGTATTAGAGCGAAGATCGAGAATCACGCCCTTGACATTGTGTTCGGCGCGCAGCTTATTGAATTCGCGTGCTAGATCAGTCGCGGACGAACTCTCTTCATCCTGATAAAAGGAGAAAAGACGCAGGTAAGCAATCACGCCGTCAGCAAAAGGTTCATAAGAGACCTCGTACCGGGTCTCTTTCAAGACCACTTCTCCTCGCTTCATGGTGATATCGAGTTTCTTTTCTTCTCCCTCTTCTTCCCGAATGATGGCCAACATGACGGGGGTATTTTCTTCGCCGCGGATCAACTCCACAGCGTCCACAATATCCATTCCCAACAGAGGTTCCCCATTCACGGCGACAATCCGGTCCTTGGTTTTTAAACTACTGGAAGCCGCAGGGCCTCCTTCAATGATTTTGACCACGGTAAAGCCATTGATATCATCGCGTAGCTGGGCCCCAATCCCAAACAGCCGTTGTTGGACATTGATCATGAATTGATTGGCCTCATCAGGCGTAAAGTAAGCGGTATGAGAATCGAGAGCCCCTGCACTCGATTTCAAAACATGGGTCAAAATAAAACGCTCTTTGAGGATCGGGTCGGTTGTCAGCACCTCTTCTTCAAACTTATTGCGCTGTTTTTCAATCCTTTGCATCGCGTTCTTTTTGAGATCCTCAGGGAGCTTGGAAATCGACTCCATTTGGAGGGCGCGCAAACGGGTTAGACGAGTTAATAAAGCATTCGCATCGGTGGCCCATTTCATATCTTTAAATTCTTTGGGAGAGACATGTTCAGGAAGATGATTCAAATCGATTTTCTCTTCTATTTCGTGTCGACGAATAATAGCTCGGGAAAAAGTATCGGTGATCTTTTCAAATTCTGTGAAATTATTGTCTTCGTATTCCGCCACAATCCGTTTTAATAATTCATCCGATGGTTGAATCCAGATAGAGATCTCTTCTTCAATAAAGTAAGTTTTAGCAGGGTCTAACTCTTCGATATAATTCACAAGAGTGCGTTTAATCATTTCAGGAGAAACCGATTTTTGAGAGGCGTGTGCCTCCATGACTTCACCCATGATTTTATTCACATCGGTTGCTTTAATTTCAGGGAGTCGGGCGCAAAGAGGGCTCAATAGGCAAAGCCCCGCTAAAAATAATCGAAAAATCGGCATATTTCCTCGGGAAAATGATCTTTTGGATCTTAGCAGTTTGTCTTTTAAGAAGTAAAGAGAGGGAATTTACGTTTAAGGCTTTATTGAAAAACTTAAAGCGCTCATCTTCAGATTTTTTTATGAGCTCAAAAAATTTATCCCTCTTAAGATAGCTGTCCAGCTATCTAATTCTGCGATAACTTTCCGATCCCCGTAAAAAACCTTCTGAAGCTGAGGTGCTTATAAATTTTTCAACAAAACCTTTTTGGGGGTTGCAATTAAAGTTTTTAATATGATATACTTGGTGGCAAGAATTGAATTTAGGTTGTGTAAATTAGACTTCACAGAAAAAGAAGTATTAAATATAATGTTCATAACCAAATAAATAATGTTTCAGAAGGTAGTAATATATGATTGAACAACAACCCGTCGCTCCAGTTGAAGAAGACAAAAAACTTGTCTCTATTACAGAAGCTGCCAAGCTGAACAAGGTAACCCGCCAGGCGATTTATGTCGCAATTAAGCTTAACAAGCTGAAAGCGTACAAGAAGCGCTCACGCTGGGCGATCCACCTTGATGATTTGGCTGAGTACCGCAAGCATAAATACTCGCGGGCCCGCTCTCTTCACAATGGAGAGCTCGTTTTTAATAACGACCAAGGGTACTACTCAGTGAATCACGTGGCTCGCATGCTGAATGTTCCGCCGCAGAAAATTTATTATGCCACCCGTAGTGCGAAGTTGAAAGCGCACCGTAAAGGGGCCGCTTGGGTCATCCATACAGATGACATTAATGAGTACCGTCAAAAGTTTCTCAACAAGCGTCGTCGTCGTACAACGAAAGGGGAAGTAGCTCCTATGGCTGTTCCTGCTAACGAAACCGCGGCTTAAATAGTCTTCGAGGTTGAGGCTCCCGCTCCTTAAGCGTTTATCTTTTTGGATGTGCGCGAGAGAGTGGGTCCCTTGATTTCATTCTCATTTAAAATCTGGAATTCACGTACTAACAATTGAATACTCGGTCCCCCTTGGAATGTATTAATTTGAGGGGTAAAGGCGATCCGGAGGCGTAAACCCCGACGTCTTAAGAGTTGCACTTGATCCGCTTTATTAAAGGCGATTCCTTCCAACATCCGATCCCCTTGTTCGAGGTACAGTTTAAGATGGGTCTTTCCCACCACTTTAGGCGGCCAGACCTGTTTGGCATCGACATATAGGATAGGAGCGGGATTTTCGTTGCCATAAGGCTCTAAAAGGCGCATCGACTCCATCAAATCGAAGGTCAAATCGGTGAAATTGACTTGGGCATCGAGATAGAGCTTGGGTTTGACATCTTCAGGCGATAGGAGCCGATCGGCCTCTTCTGTGAAGCGTTGCCGAAATTCAGGAATTAAGTCCCGTTTTAAGGTTAAACCGGCTGCTAAATCGTGTCCTCCAAAGTTCAATAAGAGAGGAGATGAGTTTTTGAGAAAGTCGAGAAGCGGAAATTCGGGGATGGAACGGAGAGATCCTTTTCCCAGCTCCTTATCGAGAGCAATGACCACCACAGGACGGTTGTAATGTTTGGAAAGACGCGTGGAGAGGATCGCAATAATTCCCGGGTGCCATTTTTCAGATTCGAGAACAATCGCTTTGTTTGTGAAAATTTCCGGGTGATCCACAATGATCGATTCGACATCGGAGAGCATCACCTTTTCAATTTTTTGCCGCTCCATGTTGTTTAAATCGAGTGCAATCGCCAATTTTTCGGCCATTGCCGGATTACGCACGAGGAGCAATTCTACCCCTTTTCGCGGGTCATCAATCCGTCCTAGGCTATTTAGTCGAGGCGCTACTTTAGAGGCGACAGCATAAGTGGAAAGATCATTGAGATCCACACCACAAAGAGAAATCAGCTTAGCTAGACCGGTCCGTTTGGTTTTACGCAGCTGCCGCATCCCGTAACCCACCAAGATCCGATTTTCTCCCAACAAAGACCCCATATCAGAAATGGTGCCCAAAGCCACTAAGTCGAGATAGCGTTTGAGATCGATTTTTTTCGGGGGGATTTTTCCTTCACTGACTAAAAAGTTGGTGAGAGCATGGGCCAGCTTAAAGGCGACCCCGACTCCTGTGAGATCCCGATTGGGATAGGGGCTATTGAGGAGCTTAGGGTTTAACGTGGCGACACAGTGAGGAATCGTATCGGTCGGTTCATGGTGATCGGTCACAATGACATCGACCCCTTCTTGCGCTACTTGGGCAATCTCGGCTGCGGCGGTAATACCGCAATCCACTGTGATTAACAACTTACAGTTGTTCTTGCGGACCGAATCCAAGGCTTCGACAATCAAGCTTTGACGCCGCATGCTCCGATTTGAAAGAAAAAAGTGGACTTTAGCCCCAATAAATTGGAGAAATTCGGTGAGGAGGGCCGTGCCCGTCATGCCATCGACATCATTATCTCCGTAAACCAAAATGCTTTCGTCGTTTTGCATTGCCCGATAAATTCTTTCTACCGCATTCGACATTTCGGGCATCATGTCTGGATCGATTAAATCGGGGAGCTGAGCATACAGGTAATCGTGGATCTCGGTTAAGGTGGTAAACCCCCTTGAGATTAAGACCTGAGCGGTGATAGGAGAAATCTGGAACTCTTTAATGAGGCCATCCATGAGCTTCTGATCTTCTTTCGGGTAGACCCAAAAAGGATCTTGTGGAACTTGATGGAATGGCAACATAAAGCTTTATTTTAGTGGCAAAAAAACGAAAGTCAAGTAACTCGAGGCCCCATCCCTCTCTTCTTGGAAAGGTCCTCTTTACTTTAGGCTTTTCCAGATAAAAAGAAACCCATCAGACTGGCATGCCTTCCTTCAAAGCCTAAAGCGAGGTGGAAGATAGGTTGTGGGGGGAATTCAAAGAGATAAATGGCCCCCTTCCTGGCTTCAGGAAAGGGGCTTTTAGATTAAACTTTCCGGTATTGGACCGAACGGGCCTTTTTCGCCTCTTCTCGATTATGGAGATAGAGGAGAACAGGTGCGGCGATGAAAAGGGACGAAAGCGTCCCAACAACCACCCCGATTGTCATAACAAGGGAGAACGCAAAGATCGAGGGTCCGCCTAATAGGACCAATGCGAGCAAGACCAGGAGGGTCGTTCCCGAGGTCATAATCGTTCGGCCTAGGGTAACGTTCAAGGCATGGTTCACGACCTCTGTGAAAGAGGATTTTCGCATCATCTTCTCATCTTCTCGGATCCGGTCGAAGACGATGATCGTGTCGTTCAACGAGTACCCGATAATGGTCATCAAGGCCCCAATCACCTGAAGGTCAATCTGAACGCCAAAGCCGAGGGCTTGGAAGAGGGCTAAGAGACCTATCGTAATGATCACGTCATGGGCCAGGCCGATGACCGAAGCGACCGCATAGATGAACTCAAAGCGGAGACTGATATAAAGGAGGATCCCCAATAGGGCCAGACCCAATCCATACACCGCATTGTTGCGCATCGCATCGGAAAACTGGCCACTCATCAAGGTCCAATTACTGTCGATTTTCGTCAGCTCGATATCCGAAATTTTCAAACCACTTGCCTCGATTGCTTTGACTACCCACACTAAACGAGGATTTGTTTGATAGGGGAGCGAATAGGCCGCGTCAGAGGTTCGCTCCGCCATTTGGTAGAACGGTTCTCCTTTCTCTTCCATTCCCATCCCAAGCGTAATCCGCAGCTGGTTAGGAGTCGTCAATTCACGCACTTGTAGATCACGCACATTCGCCCCTTTGGCTGCAAGCACATGCAAGGCCTGTTGACGCGCACTTTCCTCACCGGTAGGAGGTTGAACTTCGACATTCAAAGCATATCCGCCTGTAAAGTCCATGCCCAAAATGGTGTGTCGTTGCTTAGCTAAGAGGAACATTCCTCCTACAATCAACACGGCCGTCACTAACATGGCTTTGCGCGTTTGAGCCAAGAAATTAAAGTGCGTGGCCCCAATAAATTGAGACATCGTCAGACTCTTATTTTTTGGGTTTTGCACCCAACCTGCAAAGAAGTAACGGGTCATGAAAAGAGCTGTAAACATCGAGGAGATAATCCCGATAATCAGTGTGACTGCAAATCCCTTGATAGGCCCCGAGTCAAATTGAATTAACACTAGAGCAGCAATGATGGTGGTAATGTTCGAATCGACAATGGCGCTAAAGGCTTTTCGGTACCCGGTTGAAATCGCGGAGGCAATTCTTCCCGAAGCCTTAAATTCTTCTCGAATACGTTCAAACACCAACACGTTGGCGTCTACCGCCATCCCGATAGTCAACACGATACCTGCAATACCGGGCAATGTCAGGGCGGCATCGAGGTTCTGAAGCACGCCCCACATGATCAAGATGTTGAGGAGAACAGCCACACTGGCCACAACTCCTGCAAACCGGTAGTAGCCGCACATCGCCGCGACCACTAACACAAGCGCCACAAGCGAAGCCACGATTCCTTTCGTCCGTTCTTCTTGTCCCAGTTCCGCTGAAACGTTTTGTTCAGAGAGAATTTTAGGCGTGAAGCTTAAGGAACCCGCTTTCAAATCAGCCGCCAATTGAGAAATTTCCCGTTGGGTAAACCGACCGCTAATGGACACATTGTCTCGTAGCGCTCCTTTTAAGGAAGGTTGGTTAATGACTGTGCTATTTAAAATAACACCCATTCTCCAGCCGGATGGGCTGTAGAGAGCTTTAGGAGTGCCCACAATTTTTTCTTCTGCAAACTGCGAAGTCCATGCATAAAGGTCATCACGTGGACTCCCAGGACGGCCCCCTTCATACCCCCCTTTCACACTAAACGAGAGGCTATTTCCTTCAGTGGGATCATAGCCCACTTGAATGTTGGTCAGATTAGAGCCTTCTAGCGCATAGTTGTGGAAGACCACCATTAACGGGTGTGCTTGTCCATACCACGCTTTGTAGTCATCTCCACGCATCATGGCAATCGAAGAGAGCGTATCATTGAAAGCATTGGAGGCATGTTTGTCATGAGGGTTGGCGAGCTTAAGTCCATTCTCGGCCAGCAAACGTGCAGCTTCACTCCGTGGATAGTTCAACTTTTCGTCTGAGACATCGCCACCCAAATGTTTCCACGCAATTTCATTGAGACTTTCGGCATCTTTCCGGTTTGTGACCACAGCTTCATTCCAAACTTCTTGGAGGAAATTGTTCGTCAAATCCCAGAGCGCTCTGTTGTTAGGGCCGAATTTCTCATTCACGATATGGAAATACATCGCAGAGGCTTTGACAAGATCATTGGCCGAAAGGGATTGAGACCCTGGAAATTCGAGCAAGATATTTTCGTTTTCAATCCGGATTGTCTGTTCAGACACACCCATTGTATTGATACGCGTGTAAAGCTCATTAGAGGCTTGACGTAGATCTTCAGGGTTGGTGACAGGTCGATTGTTGGAATCCCGTAGTCCAATGCGGACAATTTTTCCGCCAGATAGGTCTAAGCCCCACTTTAAAACTTTTCGATCATCGCCACGCACATATTTTTTGGCGCTCAACTTGACGTTTTCCCAGAAAGGACTTTGAGTCGGAGCTGGAATCAGGTATTGATTCGTCAAATCGAGATCCACTTGTGCGCCGCTGTATTCTTCTGACGACTTCAACAAATCTTCTTGAATCCTGTCATCGATAGCATTGCGTGCTAATAGGCGTTGTTCCACATCAGTGAAAGGGAGCACCGCTAACGTTTTACTTCCTTTAACAGCGAAGTTTTCACGCGTCGCTTTCAAAAGTGCGCTGGAATAATCTTCCAATTCAAAAATCATATCTTTGCTGTAAGCCGGATCAATACCAAACGCATTTCCTGAATAGGAGATAAAGTTTAGTTTTTGCAACAACTGGCTCAACTGCGTAAAGTCTGCCGCCAATGTTTTGCTTTCAGGCGCATTAGGAGCTTCCTGATACTTTTGTACAATGGATTGGGCATGGCGGGCGATCACATAAATCGACCCACGACGGAATCCTTCCGGAACCGCTTTTGAGTCGATAGAAGGCGCATACACAACAAGGCCGAGTTTTTGTGTTTCACCGCTCTCTTTTTGATAGGTGTTCCAATTGCGTACAGGAAAATTGTCACGCACAAAATCGGCATGGGTGGGGGACCAGTTGTGACTGATCTGCTGCAAAATCTGCTGACTTTCAGCTTGGGCCACTTTGCCGAGATCGAGAGCCAAGAAACCCGTTGCATTAGGCAACGCAAACAAGGAAACGGCAAAATCAGAATTATAAGGTTGGATCGATTCATCCGCTAAACGCCCTGCACGGGCAATTTCATTGATTAAAAGCCCATTTAAACGCTCTTTTTGGATCGATTGCGATTCAGAACCAAGCTCTGCGTGACGAATGGCTTCAACATCGTCATAAAGCTTGAGAACAATTTTTTCTTCAGTCCAATCAATCACAAGTCCTTGGATAAAAGGGTGACGTCCTTCTAAGCTCACAAAATGCTCATCTGTGGTGGTCACAGGCAATTTAACTAAAGTCGATTGAAGGGTCGCAGGGGATAAAGGTTTTCCCGTCGCTTTAAAAGAGGCGCTATTATTTTTCATCACTGTCAAAGCGGATTGAAGCGCTTGCGCTTGTCCTTCCAAAATAGAAAGGGTTTGCTCTTGGCTAGGACTTAAGGCTAAACCTTGCCCTTTGAGCTTTTTCTGTTCGGCCACAAGGGCCTCTTTTTCGGCATTGATTTTGGCGCGTGTAGATTCGGTTGCTGTGATGAATTTTTGAATTTCCGCACTACCCTCTTCTTGTTGGGTGAAATATCCCCAATAACGCTGAGCAATCGGACTTTTGGCAAACGTCTTATCGGCATTCACAATCTCTTGTGCCAACATAATGACTACGTCATCATTTTCAGGCCCAATCGCTGGTAGAATCTCTCCCGACTGGCTAGGTCCTGCAAAGGCATTTGCCAACGTCGCTACCCGATCAAATACCAAGTCGCGGTATTCAGCCGAATCCCGCCCTATATAATGGAACATCTCAGGTGTTAGATGGACTCCAATTTGACGTTTCACCAAAGTCGTTTCACCCGACGAAGGAAATAGCTCTAATTGAGCCGGAACAAAGGGAATTCTCACCCCTGCTTCAGGTAAGAAATAAGCAAAACGTTTTGACTCTTCAGGCTTCGCAAATTGGATTTCGACTAACCCCGGGTCTTGTGCCA
>Ga0105046_10005403_pt1 | contig 20206 bp, 16 predicted proteins | sample MAT03_FD_78385 | JGI IMG/M metagenome (GOLD analysis project Ga0105046, IMG submission 78385) | Freshwater microbial communities from Lake Fryxell liftoff mats and glacier meltwater in Antarctica - MAT-03 (megahit assembly) | ecosystem: Environmental > Aquatic > Freshwater > Ice > Liftoff... | reverse complement strand
TTCGCCAAACCCCGCATCAGATGTCTTGAACATCGTTTCCGGGGAAAATATCCACCTGGTTTCCGCAGAAATTTTCGATGTCGCCGGGCGCCGCATGGGGTCAATAATTACAATCAAAAATGGCAAAGTGGACATTTCTGCCTTGCCTGCGGGTTCGTTTTTGTTGAAAATGGCAGATGAAAACAGGCAGGTTTTTTCAGTGAGGTTTGTGAAGGGTTAAATAGTGTCACCTGCACGAAATGACCCAGGAACAAATCACCAAGGGTATCGGCGGGCTGATCATCGTGCGCGACAATGTGGAATCGGCCCTGCCCTTGCCCCGGGGACGTATTTTGTACAATTGACCGACAAAAAGACAAAGCGGGTCGCGACCCAAAAATTCATCAAAACCATACGCCCATGATAAAGCGCCTGCTCTTTTTCACGGCATTCCTACCGGCCGTTTTGGCGCTGCATGGTTTCAAAACCGAGGCGCTTCCCCCAAAGGAAATTCCGGGTTTCAGCCTGCGCAATGTCGACAATAGGATAGTTTCGCTCACGGATTTTCCCGAAGCGAAGGGTTTTGTTGTGATTTTTAGCTGTAACCACTGTCCCTTCGCCAAGTTGTACACACAACGCCTGAACGATTTGAACGCGCGATACAAGCTGCTCGGTGTGCCCTTGCTGGCCGTCAATTCGATGGATACGCTGGTGTACGAGGAGGAGACGTTCGACTTGATGCAGGCCCGCGTCCGCGCCGAAAATTTCAATTTCCCTTACCTGCAGGATGCGTCCCAGGCCGTTGGAAAGACCTTTGGCGCGGAGCACACGCCGCATGTTTTTGTGATTTGGAAGGAAAACGGAAAATGGCTGGTGAAATACGGCGGCGCTTTCGACGACAACGGCGAAGAACCGGCAAAAGCCACACCGTTTGTGGGCAATGCAATAGACGATCTGTTGAAGGGGAAAGCGGTCCGGCAATCGGAAACGGAGTCGTTTGGGTGCCGGATTTTTTACCGGAAATGATGGGCGTTCTGACATTGGGCCGGTGCGATCAAAGTCGTAGTACAATGATCTCAGATATGCATGCTGCTCTTCCTTGTCTCATTCTGAAAACAGATCATCCTGCGTCACCACCTGGTCAACATGATTTAGTTTGTGGCTGTTGTTGATGGCTCCAAACGTGGTGATGAGCGTAAGAAAGAGCTACGAGTCTGGAAATAATGGCTACCAATGATTTCTACAAACGTTGGGCCTACGAGGCTTTAAGTTAACGGCATTGCCCCCGCACCGGCACGATCGCACAGGTTTCCACGTACCACTTGCCGTCGATGCGGCGAAACAGGCAGTTGTAGGCGACCTTGGCCGTCTGATCTTGGCATTTGACCTGGGTGGTAGCGACCACAACGGCAAGGTCGGGGCGGAGCAGGCGGGTGCGTTTGTCGAGCACTTCTGAGTGGGCTTCACCTCCTTGCGTACAATCCAGAAGCAGCTGCTTGTGCCATTGGGCGATGGCTTTTCGGCCAATCACAACCGTACCGGAGGCATCTATCAACTCGGCTTTTTGCATAAAAAAGGCAGCATAAGCTTCGCTGTCGGCCACTTGAAAAGCAGCGAAGGATTGATTGAGGATTCTGCCCAGCAGCGCGTCTTCAAGATTGGGCGCCTGGGCGTTCGCGCATTGGGCAAGCAGGCAGAACGCGGCCGGGAAAAGCAGTTTAGAATACAAGTTCTTCATTGGACTGGAGTGTTTTTTTACAAGTGAAATTTACTTTGGAAACATCGTCCGATGCGGCTGCATCATCCCGGAAGAAAGCCAGGCGGTGAACCAAAACCCGCAGCTTCATCTGCCGAAGATCCGCAGCTCGCCACGCTCACCGAACGCGAGATTGAAATCCTCCGCCTCGTAGCCGAAGGTTTGAGCAGCGTCGAAATCGGTGAGCAGCTGTTCATTAGCCCCCGCACGGTGGATACGCACCGCAACCACCTGATCCAGAAATTAGACGTGAACGGGATCGCGGGATTAGTACGGTTTGCGGTATCGCATAAATTGGTTTAGGCATAATAATGCGCGAAACTTGAAGAACTTTGCCGAAACAAATCTAAAAAATGAATTTTCGCAAAGTCATCTTCTGGTCGGTTGCCGTAGCGCTTGGCGGCTTTCTCTTCGGGCTCGATACGGCCGTTATCTCCGGCTGCGAACAAACCATTCAAAAACTTTGGGGCCTCAGTGATGCCATGACCGGCCAATTGGTCGCCATGGCCCTGTATGGCACCATCGTCGGCGCTGTTTTCGGGGGTATTCCGGCGGAAAAAACCGGCCGGAGAAACACCTTGTTCTGGATCGCCGTCCTGTACCTGATTTCGGCCATCGGCTCAGCCCTGGCGCCGGATGCTAATACGCTGATGTTTTTCCGCTTCCTCGGCGGATTGAGCATCGGCGCCTCGTCGGTGGTGGCGCCCATGTACATCTCCGAAATTTCACCGGCGAAATACCGGGGGCAACTGACCGCACTTTTTCAATTCAACATCGTTTTCGGGATTCTTTTAGCCTATTTTTCCAACTGGCTCATCGGTACGGAAAACGATACTGCCTGGCGTTGGATGTTGGGTGTAGTGGCTTTCCCATCGCTACTTTTTGTGATCCTCATGCTGCTGGTCCCGGAAAGCCCGCGCTGGCTTATTCTAAAAAAAGGCAATACGGAAGCCGCCCGGCGTATTCTCGCTATGATAAACCCGGCGACGGTTGAGGAATCTTTGCGCGCCATTCAATCCAGCCGGCACAGCGTCTCCGGTTCATCGGGCAGCCTGCGGGAATTTTTCTCCGGACGGTACAAAACGCCGATCCTGCTGGCGTTCCTGTTTGCCTTTTTCAACCAGGTTTCGGGTATCAATGCGGTCATCTACTATGCTCCGCGCATTTTTGAAGAGGCGGGCATGGCGACCAGTTCGGCCTTGCTGTCTTCGGTAGGCATAGGCGTGGTCAACCTGGTTTTCACGATGCTCGGTCTGGCACTGATTGACCGCATGGGCCGCCGCTTTCTGATGTACCTCGGTTCGTTCGGGTACATCATCTCCTTGTCGCTGGTGGCCTACGCTTTCCACAGCGGGCTGGCAGCAGACAGCCTGCTGGTTCCAGTGTTGCTTTTCGCATTCATTGCGGCGCACGCCATCGGGCAGGGCGCGGTGATCTGGGTCTTTATTTCGGAAATATTTCCCAACCAGGTGCGCGCCTGGGGCAACTCGCTCGGCAGCACCACCCACTGGATATTCGCGGCGCTGATTGCGGGCAACTTTCCCTATCTCGCGGGCAAATTGGGCCAGGCGCCCATTTTCGCCGGCTTCGCCCTGATGATGGTTTTTCAATTGCTTTTTGTGTGGAAAATGATGCCCGAAACGAAAGGCATCGCTTTGGAAGACATTGAAAAAATGATGAATGATAAATGATGAATTGGGCTTTTCGGCACTTGGATGCTAGCGAAAAACGAAGGGCCTGGAATGCAAATATTTGACAATCAATTTTTTATGGGTAAGTCCTGTACGCCGCTATTTTTCTTATTATTTATCGCTGGCATTTTATCCAGCAACTGCCGCAATGCGGCTTCTGTATCATCCGGTTCAAAAATAAAACCGGGGCAATACACCGAGCCGCATCGCCCGCAATTCCACTTTTCTCCCGAAAAAATGTGGATGAACGACCCCAACGGTATGGTTTATTTTCAGGGAGAATATCACTTTTTTTACCAGTATTACCCGGGCGCAAACGTCTGGGGCCCAATGCACTGGGCCCACGCGGTGAGTACGGATTTGGTGCATTGGGAGCATCTGCCTATCGCCTTGTACCCCGATTCAATGGGTTATATATTCTCCGGAAGCGCGGTAGTGGACTGGCAAAATACCAGCGGTTTTGGCAAAGAAGGCCAGGCGCCCCTGGTCGCTATGTACACGATCCACGACATGAAGGCGGAAAAAGCCGGAAGCCTGGAATATGAAAGCCAGGGCATCGCATTCAGCAACGACCGCGGACGTACCTGGACCAAATACGCGGCCAATCCCGTCATTCCAAATCCCGGGAAACAGCGGGATTTCCGCGACCCGAAGCTCATTTGGGTCGATGGCTCCAAACAATGGGTGGCGGTTTTGGCAGTGAAGGATCATGCCGAATTCTGGGGATCGAAAGACCTGAAAAGCTGGCAGTATCTCAGCGATTTCGGAAAAGAATACGGCGAACACGGCGGTGTCTGGGAATGCCCGGATTTTTTCCCGATGACCGTGGAGCCTAGCGGCGAGCAAAAATGGGTATTAGTGCAAAACCTGAACCCCGGCAGCCCGAATGGTGGCTCCGGTACGCAGTATTTCGTCGGGGATTTCGATGGAAAAAATTTTACGCTCGACGCATCTTTTGTGCCGTCCGTCAGCCGGGGCAAAGCGGTTTGGCTCGATTACGGCAGGGATAATTACGCCGGGGTCACTTGGTCAGACGTGCCGAAGTCCGACGGCAGGCGCCTTCTTATGGGTTGGATGAGCAACTGGGATTATGCCACCGTGACGCCGACCGAAGTTTGGCGCAGCGCAACAACCTTGCCGCGCACCTTGAATTTGATAAAAAAACCGGAAGGCTACCGCTTGCGCGTGCAGCCTGTCCGGGAACTTGAATCACTTCGTATTAAATCAATCGAATTAAAACCGGCGGATATGCCGGCTTCACTCGATTTGAGCGGCAAACTCGGTTTCTCTCCTGCCCTGTCGGAAATGGAACTGACTTTTGAACTGCCGGAATCCGCTTCCGGTTCGTTCGGCGTGGAACTGTCCAACAGCAAAAACGAGCGGTACCGAATCGGATACGATGCAGGCAAAAATCAGTTCTTCAGCGACCGGACGAAGGCGGGCAACGCTTCGTTTTCCGACAAATTCGCCGCCGGTATCCACGTTGCGCCGCGGTTCTCCAAAGATAAAACCGTTCATCTGCACCTCTTTTTCGATGTGGCCTCGGCCGAGATGTTCGCCGACAAGGGAGAAACGGTGATGACCGATATTTTCTTCCCGGGCGAAGATTTCAACAAGCTGCGTTTGTTTGCCGAAGGCGGGAAAGTGAAGCTCGCTAAAGGGAGAATTTATCAGTTGAAAAGTATCTGGCGGTAAGCCATCACTCCCCGGCCACTATTTTCCCGCTCGCTACCATTTTTCCTTCGTTCATTATTTTCCAGAACAATAAACCGGACGGCAAATTCTCCCGCCGCAGTCGGCATGTATTCCCGGCAAATGGAAGGGCCTTAAGTCCTTTACCCGAAGCCTCGAAAATAACCAATTGATACGGTCCAAACGGCGCATTTTCAGGCAGTTGGAAACTCGTTTCGCTGATAAACGGGTTGGGCGCAATGCTGATTTCCAGCATGGCCTGTGTTCCAGGGTCGTCCGTTTTGACGATCAGATATTCGCCGTACACGCGCCGCACCGTGTTGGTGATGATCGGCGGATTTTGGTCGAAATAAATCGCGGCGCGGTTGTCTACCGGTGTGCCTTGCGGCAAATCCGGTTTCGGATATACCTGGAACGTGATAAAACCCTGCGACGCTTCCGGGTTGGTCGCGCTGTCGGGCAGCACGATGTTTTCAAAAGAAATGTGCAGGATGCTGTCGTTGATCTGCGAAAACTCGTAGAGATGGCTCGACGCGAGCGCTTCGATTTTGGAATAGTCCAGGAACCCGGATAAGGTATCGCGCAAAACGACCCTGAACGCCGTGTCGTTGCCCGTATTCTGGAACCGGATGGTGTAATCGAGCGGTGTGCCGAAGCGGACGTAATGCTCCGGGCCGTAGCCCAGTGGCGTGGCGTTTTTGTCGTTGGGGTCGTAGGAATTGACCACGTTGATACATGCCTGTACGGAAAACATCCCGCTGTTGCCGCCATTGCCGCTGGGTGCGCCACCGCCCATCCCCTGGCAATTCGTCAAAGAATACGTTACCAGCGTATCCGCCGAAGGAGAGCCGGGTTCCTGATCGGCGGCGATGCTGTAAGTGGACATGCTGTTGGGCGCGAACACTGTCTTGATCTCTTCGGCGCCCGGCGCGATATTGAAATTACCCTGTAGCAATACGATCTGGTCTTCGGCGATGATGAAATCAAGCGGTCCCACCTGCGGACCATTCCCGATATTTCTGATCTTAAAAACCGCAGAGTCGCCCACACAGGAGCCATCCACCGCAATGATAGCGCCTTGCCATGTGGGCGCTTGGTTGCAGGGAACATCCGGGGTGACGGCCGCGCCGACGCATACTTGCTGTCCGATCTGCAAACTGCAATCGGCCAGAACCGTGATTTTTACGGTATTCCACTGCGCGTTGTACATGGGCGGCACATCGCCAAGATCAAAATGGACGATGTTACCGGAAATCGAAGCGGCAGGTTGAGCGCTGACAAATTCGAGCGCAGGATCGAGCGTCACGTCCAAGGTAGCGTCCGATCCCATGATGGTCCCATCGTTCCGGTATCCGATGGTCAGATGCGCCGTCGAGCAGGGGCGGATGGCGGAAGCGCTGATTTGGGTGCGCATCATGGCGCAATCCACGAGCGGGTTAACAACAAAATCTTCCGTGGCCGTTTGGGAACCGCCCCCAGAAAAACTCACTTGCCGAAAGGACTGGCCGCAGATATCGAAATTTTGATTCAGCGCGAAAAACTCCAGCGAAAAATCTCCATCCGTTACAAACACCTGGTATTCTCCGGCATTGTTGGTTTTCACGTTTTTAAACTGGGTCCCCTGTGTCAGGCGGAGGTTCCAGTTCTGGGCAGGCGGTTCGCCGGGATCGGCGATGCAGTCGTCGTTCTGGTCGAGGGTCGCTTTGCCCGTGATCTGATGGATCAAATCCAGGCTTTGCATCGGAAAATCCAGGGTCAGGCTGCCGATCGCCTGCGGCGGGAAACTCACGCTTGTCGGGGCGGAGGGGCATAGAAAAAAGAACAGTTCGTTGGTTTGCGCACTCAAGGTGAAATCGCCCGCAGGCAGGTACAGGGTGTATTCGCCATGCTGGTTGGAATAGGTTTGAAATGTTTCCGTTCCGTTGGTAGCCACGATGTGGGTCGACCAGGGGTTCGGTTCGTCGGGTTGCACGACACAATCCTCATTGTTGTCCTTTGCAACGATTCCGCTCAGGGTATTGACGGAAATGCCCGAATTTTCACTTACGCGCAGGAAACCGAAGGCATTTCCGGCTGCGACGCCGGCGCCCGCCGCCCAGCCATCGGCCGTCGGCGCCCCGCTGAGGTTTAGCAGGTGCGGCTGCCCGTCTTCCGGCGACTCGGCGGCCCAGATGATGGTACCGTCTGTAGCTAATTTTTGCAAAAAACCGCGATTGGCGAGCGTTTTGCCCCAAACCAGCAGCGCGCCGTCGGCATAGGCGCCCACGCCGAAACTGCTGCCGACGACCGGGAAATCGGGCGAAACACCGTTGTTCATGCCCGCTCCGGTAAAATATTTGACGCGCCAGACCGCTCCCGGGCCTTGTTCGACGTAGCCGAACCCGCCGTCGGCAAAGGCGATCAATTTTTGTATGTTTCCCAGGATATTGGGCAATTCCCAGAGGATATTACCCTGGTTGTCCGTACGCTGGAATTTTGTTTTACCGGTTGCCCCGTTGTAGGTGGCGAAAAGCATGTCGGTGTTGGCCATCCAGATCGCCGTTCCGACATTCGGATTGACGCCAACGGGCGTTTGGTTGAACACGATATCGCCGTTCGGGGCCAGGTGGTATATCTTGAAGGCATTGGGCGAGCCGTATTCGAAGCGGATAAACACGCCGTTTCCGTTCGGCAAAACGCCCATCATGCGGGTGTCGCGGCTGTACGAAGGCAGGTCTTTCGTCCAGTCGAGGGTGCCGTCGGCGTTGACGCGCATCACCTCGACCACGTAGGAGGAATCGTTGTGCAGGCCGAGCATAAAATCGCCGTCGGGCATTTCGAAAACCCGGCCGTAGGGCTCGACAAACGCGCCGTCTCCGGGCAGCGGTGCTGGTACGCCGGTCAGCTGATGCAGCTCTCGTGTATGGCGCAGGCGCAGGTGGCGGTGCAACGGCAGGTGCGCCCCGACTCGCCCGATTGGGTGGGGCCGGTGCTCGCGCAATTGCCCGGAAACCCACGCCAAAACCAACCCGCAGTGGCGCTTTATTACCTCGGGCACGAGATGTTGACGGCCCCCGAGGATGCCGAACGGATGGTCGTTTTCCGCGATTTGCTCGAAAAAAATATCGGCAAACTGCCCGGCGACGAGGCCAGGGGCCTGCTGATGCTGGCCATTAACCACGGTATCCGCCGGATCAACGAGGGCGATCGGCCGGCCATTCGCAGCACCCTTGATTTTTACCTGCTGGGGCTGGAGTCACAGGTGCTGCAGGACGAGCGCGGGGTGTTGTCGAAATACACCTACAACAACGTGTTGATGACTTTTTTGGCCTTGTCGGAATGGGACAGCGCCCGGGATTTTCTCGAACGGTATCGCGGGCAGCTGGCTTCCGGCGAGCGGGAAAACGTGTACCGCTACAACCTGGCCGTGTTTCATTTTCGCCAGGGCGCTTTCGACGCGACGCTGGAGTTGCTGCGCGGGGTGTCGTTCGCCGACCCGATGTACAACCTGGAAAGCCGCAAAATACTCCTGAAGATTTATTTTGAGCAGGAGGCTGTGTCGGCCCTGGAATCTTTACTCGAAAACATGCTGACCTGGCTGCGGCGGCATGGCGAGCTGGGGTATCACCGGGAGATGTACCGTAACCTGGCGATGTTCACGGGCCGGCTGCTGCGGCTGTTGCCGGGGGATGTGGAAGCGCGTAAACGATTGAGGAAGAAGGTTTTGGATACGCCGCTGGTGGCGGAGCGGGGGTGGTTGCTGGAGAAGATTGGGTAGGGTGAAGTATAATATGGCGCCTAAGCAGTTTAAAATCATTTCAAAAAACCGCTGAAATGTCGATTCAGTTCGCGGTAAACGCCGTCGAACTCGGGCAATTCTGAAATTTGGTGCACCAGGTATTGGCCCCACATCGCCTTGAACTGTTTTTCTTTTTTGCTCCAAACAGAGTGAAAATCTCCTGGACGATGCCCTTTGTGCGCGGCTTTACCTTTAAATTCCGATTCCAAAAAGTTGAGTTCGAGTTCGCCTTTTCACAAAAAAACTTTGCCAGCCAGGCTATCAAATAAAAAAACACCCCGCTCGCGCACGCCAAGCCTCACCTCAACCGCCCCAACACCTCCTTCATCCGCCGAACCGCCTCCCTCAACTGTTCCTCCGAAGCCGCATAACTCAATCGCACACAAGTATTATCTCCAAACGCCGCACCCGACACCAGCCCTACGTAAGCAGACGACATCATGTAGTCGCAAAAATCATCGGCGTCCTTGATCACCGTCAGCCCATCCGTTTTCCCGAAAAAAGCGCTCACGTCCGGGAAAATATAAAATGCCCCGTCCGGACGGTTGGTTTTGATACCGTCGATTTCTTCCAGCATGGACAGCACCAGGTCGCGGCGCTCGCGGAAGGCTTCGCGCATAGCCCAGGTGGGCGCAAGGTCGCTCATGAGGGCCACCGCGCCGGCTTTCTGGCTGAAGGAGGCCGCACCGCTCGTCACCTGGCCCTGGATTTTGGCGCAGGCGTCGGCGATGAATTTTGGAGCGCCCATATAGCCCAAACGCCAGCCCGTCATGGCAAAACCTTTGGCGAAGCCGTTGATGGTGATGGTTCGGTTGCGCAGCTGCGGGAAGCTGCCGATGCTGACGTGTTCGTGGGTGAAATTGATGTACTCGTAAATTTCATCGCTCACAACGTACACGTGTTCGTGGGGCGCGATGGCCTTGGCGAAAGCCTCCAGTTCCTCGCGGGTGAACACCGTGCCCGTTGGATTGCAGGGCGAAGAGAATAACACGAATTTGGTGCGTTCCGTGATGGTTGCCGACACCTGTTCCGGCGTAGGTTTGAAATCAACTTCCACCCCGGCGTACACTGGCACCGGCACCCCGCCCGCCATTTTGATGATCTCCAGATACGACACCCAATATGGCGAAAACAGCACCACCTCGTCGCCCGGATCGAGCAGGGCCCGGCAGAGGTTGTACACGCTCTGTTTGGCGCCGTTGCTGACCACGATCTGCTCGGGCTTATAATCTAAGTTGTTGTCTCTCTGGAACTTTTCACTGATCGCCTTGGTCAGCTCAGGTAAACCGGGCACGGGCGTGTACTTGGTATAGCCGTCTCGGAGCGCCTGGTAAGCGGCCTCTTTGATGTGAACCGGCGTATCAAAATCGGGTTCTCCCAAGCTCAGGCTGATCACGTCGTGGCCGAGCGCGCGCAGTTCGCGGGCCATGCGGGCCATTTTAAGGGTTTCCGATTCGGCTAAGTGTTGAACTAATTGAGATAATACGTTGTGTGTTGTGGGCATCATGCAGTGGCTGAGTTAAAATCGGGCGCGAAGGTAAGGAAAATTAGTGCCCCGGGGGTAAGTGGGCAAGCGTTTTTCGCCATTTTATCCGGCTTTACGGCGCGTTGGTCGGCTGTTTGGGTCCGAAGTAAATCATTTATTCGGAATGTCCTGTACCTTTGTTGCACGCTTAGAAAAGTCTGCCCTTTCGACTTTTTTTGCAGCAATAATTTTCACGCATTAAATTCAGAACATACCAACATGGCACAATTGACCACTACTTCCCGTTTGTTAATCACCGTCCTGATCGTCGTGGGCGTGTTTTTCGGCGTACGGTATTTTTTCCCCAATATTGGCAAATCAAGCGGCGATACCACACAAACCGAACAAACGACCCGGGCCAATGGCGAGCAGCCGGCAGAAAACAGCAATACGGGCACGAGCACATCCTCTTCTTCTTCCTGGGGTAAATCGGGCCCTGCCGCTTTCAACTATTCGGCCCCTGCGCCGCAAAACGGCAAACTAAGAGGCGTGGCTGAATTGGGCGCCACGGGTTTTAACTTTTTCATCGTCCGCATCGATGCCCAGAAAAACTGGAGCCTGGAAAAGGCCGAATTCGGCGCCAGCCTTGTGCATGAAAATATGGCCACAGAAGAGGACATCAAAAGCGGCCTGAAACGCTACATCGCCGATATGCTGGCTTTTGGCGTGGGACCGAAAGACATCCATTTTGTGATTAGCTCCGGGGCACGCAAAGAAGAATCTGCGCAAAAGATTTCCGCGACCCTCAAAAAAATGGGCTATTACGTGAACGAGGTTACGCCGCAACAGGAAGCTCAACTTGCCCTGAAATCTGTGCTGCCCCGCGAATACAACAGCAAAGCATTCGTGGTAGACATCGGTTCCGGCAACACAAAAATCTCCTGGGTGCCCGGCGGCGCCCTCGAAGCGCCCGGCGCAAAGTATTTTCAGAACAACATGAGCGATAACGCCGTGTACCAGGACGTGCTGGCCAAAGCGAAACAAATACCGTCCAACCTGCGCGAAACCTGCTTTATCATCGGCGGCGTGCCATACGAACTGGCCAAACAAACCCGCAACGGCAAGGAACGCTACACGGTGCTCAAAGCGCCCGGCGATTATAAAGCCGACGGCGCCAAACAAATTGCCGGCCTCAATATTTACAAGGCCGTGGCCGATGCAACCGGCTGCAAACAGTTCGTGTTCGACTGGGATGCGAATTTCACGATCGGGTTTTTGTTGAATCTTTGAAAGGATGGGAGCACGGATGAAACGGATTTTTCGGATTAAAACAGATTTTATAAAATCTGTTTTAATCCGAAAAATCCGTTTCATCCGTGCTCCCATCCAAATTATTACCGCCACCAAAACATCGCCACCCGGTCGTTGCAGGACGCCACCACCACGGCTTTTTTCCCGCCGATCTCCACCACCGCCATTTTGCGTGCCTCCCCCGAAGCCCAAAAACCCGACAAACGGTTGGGCATAAACGTAAATCCACCCTTCCCGTCACCTAACAGCAAAGCCCCGTTCGAAGCGTCGAAGCGTCCGGTTTCCACGTCTGAGCCGTAATGGTTGCCGGCGGTTAACAGGTCGGGCCGTCCATCGTGGTTCCAGTCGGCCGCGAGGATATCGAGTACGGGCGCGACCTGTGCTTCGATTGGGAAGGGGTGAAAAAGGAATTTGCCACCCTGGTTTTCAAACCACCCCGAAGCAAATGTTTTCGCTTCCAGTCGGATAGCCTCTGCCAGTTCTTTGGCCGGTAAAATATCTTCCACTCCCGCTTTGGCATACGAACCGTAACGGTTGAATTTTTTGTTGATGATGGAGGGCATTTGGGCCGCCATTTCAAGCCGGGGGGCCACTGGAAAATAAACCCCTTTTTCATCAGGCAGGGCCAATACGGGATCCATGGTGCCGTTGTGGTCGAAGTCATTGGCATACAAACGAAAAGGCGCCGACTCCGAAGCCCGGAAGCGGGAATTCAATCCCTCGTTCCCGGCGGCTATGTCGGGATCGCCGTCGCCGTCCAGATCGGTGATAGTCAGGCAGTTCCACCAGCCCGTGCTGTTGCTTAACCCGAATCTTTCCGTGGCGTTTTTGAATTGCGTACCTTCGAATTTATAGACAGAAACGGGCAGCCATTCGCCGCAAAGGACCATTTCCGCGATGCCGTCTCCGTCGAGGTCGGCGAATTGAATGTCGGTGACCATGCCCGCTTCGGCCAGTTCGGGCGCAATTTTAGCGGTCACATCTGTAAAATGCCCGCCATCATTCTGCCATACAAAACTGCGCGAGGCCTTCGGGTACCTACCCGGTGTTACCCGCCCGCCCACAAACAGATCGAGGTCGCCATCGTGGTCATAATCGAAAGGCCGGACGCAGCCGCCGCTGGCCGTTTCGCCCGGTAAAACCTCGTTCGGAGCGCGGGTAAATGTTCCTTTCCCGTTGTTCCAATACAAACGGTCCTGGTAATGCCCTGCACCCTCGGGCAGTTCGTTGCCGCCGCTGACGGCGTACAGATCCATATCTCCATCGCCGTCTGCATCGAAGAGTGCGCAGGCGGTGTCTTCAAAATCCTTGTCAGCCTCTAAGGCCGGCTGGGCCAGGGACTTGAACGAGGCGCCGTTTTGTACAAATACCGCCCCGGACTGTCCGGAAGCGCCGCCGACAAACACGTCTGTTTTTCCGTCTCCGTTGAGGTCGCCGGCAGCCAAACAAGGGCCCTGGGTCGACCCGCGGTGAGGGAGCAGCCGCTCGCGGTTAAAGTCTTCGAAAGGGTTTTCCCGGTGGGTGAATTGCAGGCCCGAAGCGTTGGTGGCCTGTTCAAAAAGCGGGGCCGAAGCAGGCGCCTTTTTTGGCAGACGCCCCGTTTGAGCATGGCCGATATCCAGTATAATCCGTTGATTAACAAGCGTATTGCTCAATACCTGGTATTTGCCTTCCCCCCATTCAATTTCAATTTTATCGGCCTGCACCAGCCGGCCCATACCTACCTGCCAAAGCGGTTCCACCGAAGAATAGTACCCACGTACATTCAGCATTTCCTGCATAAAAATCTCCTGCCCGCCGGCGTATACATGCAGTTTGGCCCCGAGGCCGAAGGGGTTGAGGTCCGTTCCTTTGCACTTGAACTGCAACCAGTTATTCGTTTTCAATTGCGCAGCCTGGTTGGCGTATAAAGAAGGCGCGGCGTTCATGTTATTGGTGATCAGATCGAGGTCGCCATCGTTGTCGAGGTCGGCATAAGCGGCGCCGTTGGAAAAACCGGTTTGGGTAAAGCCCCAGGCCCCGGACACGTCGTTCAAAGGAAAAGTGCCCGTATTTTGATACATATAATTGTGCACCGGGTGGCTGGGCATCATGCGGGCAAAATCCTCGAAGTTGGCGAAACGCTGCGGACTGATGCCGCCGGTTTTATTGATCGAATCGGCCGTGTAGAGGAAAAAATCGGCATCGTTCATGTCGCGCAGAATACCGTTGGCGATGAACAAATCGCGGTAGCCGTCGTTGTCGAAATCGGCCAGCAGTGGCGACCAGCTCCAGTCGGTGGCCTCCATGCCGGCGAGGCAGCCAACTTCCGAAAAACTGTTGTTCCCGTTGTTGAGTTGTAGGGTGTTGCGCATAAATTGCCGCCCGTATCCCTTGTCTACCAACATGTTATACCGGTCCAGGATCATCGTGCTGATCAGGCGGCGGCGGCGCGGCCATTCTTCGGCCAGCATATCCAAAACCACCATGTCCTGCAAGCCGTCGTTGTTGAGGTCGGCAAAATCGGCGCCCATGGAGTGGTTGGAGGTATGGCGAAAATACGCTTCAGCCTGGTCGGTGAACGTGCCATTTTTGTTGTTGATATAGAGAAAATCGGGCATGATAAAGTCGTTGCCGACGTACACATCCGGGTAGCCGTCGTCGTTGAAATCGGCGGTGAGTACGCTCAGTCCGAAAGCGCGGTTCCAGATGCCCGCCTGCCGGCTGACGTCGGTAAAATGTCCCGTTCCTTCGTTGCGGTACAGCCGGCCGCTTTCGTATTGATCTTTGGGCTCCTGGCAGCGGGCGCTTTTACACGCGGCAGTCGGCACAAAATCGGCGATGCTGATGCTGCGAAAATCCACGGGGTGGTTCATCAGGTAGAGGTCGAGGTCGCCGTCTTTGTCGTAGTCAAAGAAATTGCCCTGCTGGGAGGCGGAGAGGTCGTCCAATCCGTAGGCCGCAGCCTGTTCGCTGAACGTACCATCTTTATTGTTGATTAACAGCAGGTTGCGTCTTTCCGGGACGGGTTGCAGCCAAGTGCGGCAAACGTACAAATCTTGCCAGCCATCGGCATTGATATCCACTACGGTGACGCCGGTTTTCAGGCCGCCGTGTTGCGCCACGCCCGATTTTTCAGAAATATCTTCGAAATGCAGGTCGCCTTTGTTCAGATAGAGGCGGCAACCTTGCAGGCGCGCCGTAAAAAACAGGTCCTGCAAACCGTCGTTGTTTACATCCAGCACCGCCACGCCGCCGCCGTTGTAGATGTAGGGGTCCATGCTGAAATTGTAGCGGTAATCTTCGGCGAGGGTGGGTACGAATGTCAGACCGCTGCGTTCCGGGAGGAGCAATTCGAAGTGGGTGCTTGCCGGTGTCATTTTTTCGGAAGGTGGGGCGCCTGGTTCATTTTTACAGGCAGCAAAAAGCAATAGGAGGAAGAAAATGCGGGTCTGCATCAACGTATTTTTAGGGGCAAAATAGCAAGTAGTGACGCGTCCAACAAATACAATGAGTTTTATAAAGAGACATATATGGAAACATAAAAAAAATATATGTTATGAAGGCGTCCCGGCCGCCACCCGTTCTTTCATTTTCCGGGCTATTTTCTGATCGTTGTTGCTCTCGTACAGGCAGTAGAAATCGTATTTGGCGCGGTCGCGTTCCACCCAGATGTCCTTGCCGATGTCGCAGAGTACCAACAGTTCGGTGTACATCTTGTTGCCCTGATCCACGCGGCGTTCCACGGAGATATCGCGGTCGTGGAGCTTATCTTGCTGGATGTTCAGGGCGTTTTCGAATTCGGACGAGGCGTCTGAAACCCGTTGCAAAATATTTTCATTGACCCCCACATCTGCCAGAAAATCAATCTGTTGACGCGCCACACGCACCACGCGGCGGCCGCAGAACAGCAATTGCGGATCGCTCATGTCGCCTAATTTAGCCGTGCCGAATTTGCGGTAGCGCCCCGTGCGGTCGTGGTATTTCATAGCCACTCGGGTCATCACCGACCGTATGGCGGTTTTGAGTTTTTCGGCCCCCTGGTTTTTCTTTTCGGTGCAGATCATCTGGTCGCCTACGAGTTCGTCGTCGTCGGGCAGGTTGTGAAATTGTTCGCAGAGCGACTTAAAGGATTTGAGGCGCTCCACGCTGTATCCGTATTGGTTGAAAAACTCGAGGTCGCGGTGCGCGGCGCGGAGGGCGTCCATACACTGTACGTATAGTTCCGCGTCAGCGACGTTGTAGAGGCGATGGCCGGGTTGTTTTTTCATATCTGTTAATGGTTTAGAGGGTTTAGCTCTCCTACGCCCTGCGGGCTTCGGCGGGTAAAGAAGTATTTGGAAATGAATGGCTTGTGTAGATAATAAAGCCGGGCAAAAATAATTAGTTTTAAGTTAGGATACAATAATTGAAACAAAAAATTATTTATTTTTTACTCAGATAAGGATTTCCTGGTATAATCTCCAGGGGGATAACACATATATTCTTTTCCAAACACATAGGCACATAGGACACATAGAAAAAATAGAAAATTAAAAAAAAAGGTGTTTTAGGTGTCCTCTACGTCTATGTGTACTATGTTCCTCGTGTTTAAAAAAGATTGCAACCTACTGCGCCGGTAAATACATATAGTACCCCAGCGCATCCCCGGAAAGCGTGTTGGTGACGGTTGCGGTATCCCATTTTGCGTATTGCAGGCGGGTAAAAACCAGGACTGCAAGGATCAGGATAAGGGTAAAACCAGATTTTAAATTCATTTTAAAACGGTTTTGACCTTATTTCTCCTGTTGCAACGCCTCAATCGTACTGGCCGGTAAATGCTGAATATCCAGAATCATCAGCCCATCCAAACAGTCGGCGAAATTCGGATCGACGTTGAAGGCGATAAATTTGGCGTTTTGTTTCAGGTATTGCCGGAACAACACGGGTACCTTGAAATGCGCCGGCTCGATGGTTTCGATAAAGGTTTCCAGCGCATCGAATTCACCCTGAAGGGCCTCGGCCAGCAATTTGGTGTCTACGGCGCCGGTTTTTACTCGGAACGGTTTGCGCGGTTCAACTAATTTTGCCAGGTTTTTATCGTAAAAAAAACGGCGTACAAACTCCACGATTACGCCTTTAGACGCCTCGGAATAATCCTTGCTGATGCTCACCGGACCATAAATGTAACGATAGCGCGGGTTGGCCAGCAGAAAAAACAGGATGCCCTTCCAAAGTAAAAAGAGCGGCAGACGGTGTTTCTGGTACTCCGGCGTCACGTACGAACGGCCCAATTCCAGCGCCTCCTGCAGGATCGGGTAGAATCCAGGTTTTATTTTAAATAAACTATGCGTGTAGAACCCATTGACGCCGAATCGTTTAAAGATAAAATCGCCCTGGCCGAGGCGGTAACCGCCCACTATTTTTTTAGCCTTGCGGTCCCAAATGACCAGTTGCAGGTAATACAGGTCGTGCTCGTCCATGTCGCGGGGCTTGCCGGTGCCCTCGCCCGCCGCCCGAAACGTTAGTTCCCTCAAGCGGGCGATCTCAAACATAATGTTATTTAGGGCCTGAAACGGGGCCACAAATACATCAAATTCGCCCCGGGCGCTGATTTTGTACGTAGGGTCTAAGGTCGCTATTTCTTCTGCCAAACGCTCGGGATATATGGCCTCGGCAAGGGGCGCCTGCTTCGTCGATTTGGCCCTGGTAAAATGTTCCGGATGGATATCGAAAGAAGAGCCCAGCGAGAAAATTTTGGCCTGTAAAAATTTGCCCCACAGGCGGTTTTTGGAGAACGCCGCGATGTCGCCGGGCGTAAGGACGTTACCCACCCGGATATTGATTTGCACCGGTTCATTGGTTAGCGAAAAAGGGAGGCCCGGGATGGCTTTGCGCAACAAACCGCCAGGGAGGTGATCGGCGCTCAGGTGAATCGCCACGATCGGTTGGGCCACTTTGCGGATCTGCCGGAGGATGCGTGAACGCAGAATACTTTTTCCTAAATGACTCAGGGGATTGTCGGAAAAATCGATCGTTAAGGCTACAGCGCCGCCCTTTTTGACCGCTCGGAACAGCTTTTTACTAAAATTAAGGTTGATCAACCCTTCGCTCAGTTTCCCGCGCCGCGGTATCAGGCTGAGCGGCCGCAGCGCTTTGGCCGGCGGGGTGGGGTAGGGATGTAATATTTTGACGTCCGGATAATATTCTGCCAGGACGGCCAATAAAATCCATTCATCCAAACCCGGAAGCAATTGGTTGCAGACAAATACTGCGGCTGGCGTTTTGGCTAAGGCTTTGCGGTCAAATTCGTCCAGATTCAGGGTGACGCCGGCTTTGGCGAGTTTGGTACGGGCAAGGGTCAAGAGTTCCATCGGGTAAAGGTAGTAATTTGCTGATTTTGGCCTCGCGGGTTTGGGAAAGGGGCGTACTTTTCGGGTTGAATTCACCACAAATTCACACAAAGTAAAACGAAATAACTTTGTGTGACTTTGTTTGACTTTGTGGTGCGTTTTAATCTACGGGCGAACACCCAAAATAATGCTTTTTATTTCAATATCTAATTGATAATCATGCAAAAATATATTTTCGTTCTCTTCTCCTTTTACTTCCCGGCAGTTGCTTTATTTGCCCAACAAGATAAAATCGCCCCCGAACTTTCGGCCGCTTTTAATCGCGGAGAAACGGTGGATCTCTTAGTCGTGCTGCGCGAGCAAGCCGATGTCCGCTCGGCCCGCAATCTCCACACAAAATCGGAAAAAGCGCATTTCGTGTATGCCCGGCTGGAAGAAACGGCGGCCCGCACGCAGTCAAATGCCCTGAAGATACTACGGGAAAGCGATGCAGCGTCCAACAGCCTGCGTTTGGTGAATGCCATTGCGGTGCAGCACGCCGACCGGGCGCTGGCGCTTCGTTTATCCGCCTTGCCCGAAGTAGCCCGCCTGGCGCCCGATCCCTGGGTAAAATTCGAAGGGCCTGTCGACGTGAAGCACGATGTGCCGGCAGAACGCGATCAGGTGGAATGGGGCGTGTCCAAAATCAGTGCGCCCGACGTCTGGCTCATGGGGTACACCGGACAGGGTATTACAGTTGGCGGAGCGGATACAGGCTATGACTGGCTGCACCCGGCCATTACGGGCAAATACCGTGGAAACGTGGGCGCCACAGACCACAATTACAACTGGCACGACGCTATCCACGAGCTCAGCCCGCTCAACAACGATTCGCTCGGCAACCCGGGCACAAATCCATGCGGCATCAATATCCAGGCGCCATGCGACGACAACAACCACGGCACCCACACGATGGGCACCATGACCGGCAACGACAATTTCGGTAACCTGATCGGCGTGGCGCCCGGCGCAAAGTGGATCGGCTGCCGCAACATGGAACGCGGCTGGGGTAAACCCTCCGGTTATATTGAATGTTTCGAATGGTTTTTAGCGCCCACCGACCTCAGCGGCCAAAATGCCGACCCGGATAAAGCGCCCCACGTCATCAATAATTCCTGGTATTGCAGCGACAACGAAGGCTGCGTGGATGCGGCGGTGGATGATATGTTGCGCTTAGCCATCATTAACCTCCAGGCTTCCGGCGTGGTGGTGGTCATTTCCAACGGCAACGAAGGACCGACTTGTAGCTCGACGGTCAATCCGCCTGCTTATTTCGAGGAAAGTTTCAGTGTGGGGGCTACCCGCAGCGACGACTGGATCGCCAAATTCAGTAGCCGGGGCCCGGTGATCGCCGACAGTATTACGTTCCTGTATATGAAGCCAAACGTATCGGCTCCGGGGCAGGACGTGCGTTCCTGTACGCCCAACGGCGGTTATGACACATACAGCGGCACCAGCATGGCCGGCCCGCACGTGGTGGGACTCGTCGCCCTGATGTTGTCGGCGCGTCCGGAACTGGCCGGCCATGTGGAAGACATCGAAACAATCATCGAACAAACGTCTGTATTCCGCTCCGACACCCTGGAATGCAGTCCGAACAGCCCTGGAAACCTCCGGCCCAACCACGCCTACGGTTGGGGCCGGGTGGACGCCTTGGCTGCGGTGTATCAGGCTTTAGCCTGGCAGCCCGTTTCTACGGGCGCGCCGGAACAGCCCTCGGCGTCGGTTTTTCCTAACCCGGTCCATAAGACGGCACTGTTTAACCTGCAAAACTTTATCGGTAAAACCCGACTGGAAATTTTTTCAAGTGAAGCGCAACTTCTTGTATCCCAAACTTTTGTACCGCAAAATCACGAGATCAGCGAGGTGTCGATGCGTCATTTACCGGCCGGTATATATGTCTACAAAATAACGGCAGAAAATGGGCGGGCTGCTGGGCGCTTAGTGAAGGAATGAACGCGATATGACCAGGCAGTGTCGGACGGGTGCATTGCAAATCTTCGCTTTCATCCCTGATGAGGGTGCATCCAAGTGGGTGTTAATGGTAGCGCGGCGTTTACCCCGCCGGTGAAAGGCCATTTATGGCCGTATTTATCGATATAAACGGCCATAAATGGCCTTGTACCGGCGGCGTAAACGCCGCGCTACCAGCAAATGTCGACTCAGGAGACAGCCTCTTTAAGA
>Ga0105046_10005402_pt1 | contig 20216 bp, 16 predicted proteins | sample MAT03_FD_78385 | JGI IMG/M metagenome (GOLD analysis project Ga0105046, IMG submission 78385) | Freshwater microbial communities from Lake Fryxell liftoff mats and glacier meltwater in Antarctica - MAT-03 (megahit assembly) | ecosystem: Environmental > Aquatic > Freshwater > Ice > Liftoff... | reverse complement strand
CTCGGGGCGGCCAATGAACTCAATAACCTCCTGACGATTATCGGGAGTTCGGCAAACTTGATCCAATCCCGCCCGGGCATCGATGAGAAACTTTTCTCTGACATCACCATGATCGGTGACCAGACCCTCCGTGCGAAAGGGATTGTTTCAAACCTTTTAACCCTCGCTAAAAAACACGAGACCAAAGTCGGGCGTGTGGACTTAAATCAAATCATCCAAAAGACTTTTGAAATCCGTCAGTATGAGTTAACCGTCAATAATATGCTGATGGAGTTTGACCTTAATGAGGTTCCCCTGACGGTGGGTGATTCTTACCGGATACAGCAGCTAATCCTAAACCTGATGAACCAGTCGATGGAATCGATCATTATGTCTGGACTTACAGGGACCATTAAGATCTCTTCAGGCATGGAGGGGGACATGCTGAAATTAGCCATTAGTGATAATGGCCCAGCATTCCCAGAGGCGGATTTACCTCAAATATTTAATGCTTTTTATGTGAATCCTGCATGTGAACGGAAGGTGAGCATGGGGTTATCCATCTGCCGCAGGATTGTGGCGGAACACGGCGGGCAGATTTCCGTGAAGAATGTTTTCCCTCGTGGAGCAGAGTTTATTATCCTCATCCCTGTGATGGACCCCCAACAATACGGGATCGTCTCTGATACCCCGGATGAGACACTCGAAAGTGGTGATGGCACCCATGGGGCACGTGAAATTTATAAAAAAATCATGGTCGTCGATGATGAAGAAGGTATCAGGATGGTTTTGAGCCAGCTTTTGGAGTCTTTAGGTTATGAAGTCATCCTCTCAGCTGATGGACGTATGGCACTGACCCAGATTATCAAGGAAAAACCCGATGCCATTATCTCTGATATGAGAATGCCGCACGTGAATGGGAAAACCCTCTTTAAAGCCATTCAAAAAATTAATCCTAAGCTGGCGGCCAATATGATGTTCATCACTGGGGATGTCGTCCGGAGTGACTCCTCCAGTTTCTTGAATGAATACAATTTGCCTTACCTGAACAAGCCTTTCATGCTTAATGACCTGGAACGCGCCCTCGACAAACTGGCCACCACGGCGGATGCCCGTATGAATCTCAACGTGGTCTGAAGTATCTACTCGATTCCTCTGGTCTTTCGCGCAATTTGTTTAGAGGTCAATAGAATCGACAGGGAAAAAACAGATTTCCCTTTTTTAGGAGTATTTAGAGTCGTGATAAATACCTTCCGCGATAAAACTTTTTTCTTTCGTGGGTTTTTGTTACTCCATGACCATGCCAATGATAAAAGTAATTCAGGATCGTTCGTACGGTATTTTAAACGGGGCCTGCGCCCTCACGGTGCAGGGGTGGGGGAGACTCAGTTCTCTACCTGTATTCTGTCTTTCTGCCCTACTCCTGATATCCTGTTCGGCGAAAAAGCAGGAGATTTTTGTTGATCGGAATCCGATTCCCGAGGATGCGGTGATGGTCAAAAGTCAGCCGGGAAAATTTGGGGGCGTCTATCTCAGCGCCACTTTTGGGGATCCAAAAACATTTAATCCCGTGATGGCGGAGGAATCCTCCTCTACGGATATCATCGGTTTTGTGTTTAAGGGGTTGACCGAATACAATTCAAAAACCCAGCAGGCGGAACCGTCCTTGGCCAAGTCTTGGGAAGTCGCCCCGGACCAGAAGACATGGACTTTCCATTTGCGTAAAGGCATTAAATGGAGTGATGGCACGCCGCTGACAGCCGATGACGTGGTCTTCACCTTTAATGACGTGATTTATAATCCTAAAATCGTTAACCGCGAACGTGATTACCTCTCCATTGACGGAAAACCCTTTACTGTCACCAAAATCGATGATGAGACCGTGCAAATTGTTACCCCGGATATTTACGCCCCATTAACTACTTTTATCGGAACATCCATCCTCCCCAAACATAAACTCGAACAAGCTGTAAAGGAGGGGAAATTCGAATCCACGTGGGGGGTGAATGCTGCCTTGACAGATATCGTCGGGACAGGGCCGTACACCATCGAGAGTTATATCCCCGGGCAAAGGACTGTTCTGACGCGTAATCCCCATTACTGGAAGGTGAATACGTTAAAAGAACGTTTGCCCTATATTAATAAGATCGTGTTTAACGTGGTACCGGATATGAATGCCGTCCTGATGCGTTTTTTGGCGGGGGAATCCTATGACCTAGGGGTTCGTCCCGAAGATGTCGCCACGGTAAAAAAGAAAGTGGATGAATCCGGTAAGATCACCATGATCGACCGCGGCCCGAGCACGACGATCAATTTCCTTTGGTTTAATATGAACCAAGGTAAAAACCCGAAGACACAAAAACCTTTTGTCGACTCGGTAAAACTGAAATGGTTCCAGAACCAAAAATTCCGCCAAGCCGTCTCCCACTCGATTAACCGTAACGGCATCATTCAGTCTGTCCTGCTCGGACTAGGCACCCCCCTGTGGGGAATCAAAAATGAGGCTGATAAATGGAATAACCCGAATGTGAGGAAGTACCCTTATGACTTAGATGCCGCGCGCAAATTGCTCCAGGAAGCCGGATTTAAATATAATGCCCAAGGCAAATTGCTCGATGAATCGGGAAACCCCGTGGCCTGGACACTGCTGACCAATCAGGGGAATAATACCCGCGAACAAATCGGGAATATCCTCGTCGAGGACTTCCAGAAACTAGGAATGGATGTCCAGCTCAAGACAGTGGACTTTAATGCCCTCGTAAATAAAATCACGGACACCTACGATTATGACGCCATCATGCTCGGCCTCGGCGGGGGTGCCCCCGATCCGGTCTCCAGTATGAGTGTACTCATGAGCAGTGGGCGCATGCACCAATGGTATCCTAACCAAAAAACACCGGCGACACCTTGGGAAGCCCGGATCGATGAGCTCATGCAGAAACAACTCAAAACCCTCGACGAGAAAAAACGCCGAGAATATTTTGATGAAGTGCAGATGATCATGAGCGAAGAGTCCCCGTATATCTACACTGTCACCCCCCAATCCTACGCCGCCTATTATAATTTTATCAAGAATATCGATATCCCCCCCCAAGGCTCTATCCTTTGGAACTTTGATGAACTGTGGCTGGATAAATAACCTCAGGAACCAATCTCCTCCTTATTTCCGCTCCTGAGCTTGACCCGTCAAAATGGACGGATAGAGGAGAGGTCCGGGGGGGGTGAACTCGTGGCTTGCACTTAGGATGGGCTTGTTTAAATTGTGCGGGAAGTCCGGCTTTTCCGGGGCAGTCCTCGGGAAGGAATAGAGAGTAGTAAAACATGACACGGTAAGGACCCTAAAAAGAATTGAAAACCTATATCATCAGGCGGCTATTGCATATGATTCCCGTATTGCTGGGGATATCATTCCTGTCGTTTCTCCTGATGGAACTCGCCCCGGGGGATTACTTAGATACCTTGAGGCTCAATCCCCAGATATCCGCTGAGCAAATCGATAAAATGCGTGTGCAATTTGCCTTGGACAGGCCTTGGTATGTTCGTTATTCCCATTGGCTAGGGAATGCAGCGACATTAAATTTTGGCGAATCTTTCCAATACCGGGTCCCGGTCACTCAATTGATCGGGGACCGGCTCTTTAATACATTTATTGTCGCCTTTGCCTCGACCCTATTCTCGTGGTCGATTGCGATTCCCCTCGGGGTGTTAGCGGCGATTTATAAGGATTCCATCTTTGACCGGATAGCGGGATTCCTCGCTTTTGCTGCACTTTCCCTACCGGAACTCTTTTTAGCGCTCCTCGCCTTGTGGGTAGCCTTGGCTACGGGGCTTTTCCCTGTGGGAGGCCTTTATGGGGTGGACTATGATTATCTTTCCCCGGTGGGGAAAGCCCTTGATCTCTTGCACCACCTGATTTTGCCGACGCTCGTGCTGGGAATCGGGGGTATCGCCTCCCTCATGCGCTTGATGCGTGGGAATTTTATTGAAACTATGAGGGCCGAGTATGTGACGAGTGCAAAGGCAAAAGGGCTTTCCGACTTTGCCGTGTATTTTAAGCATGTCTTTCGTAATGCGATTAATCCCCTGATCACCGTTTTCGGTTATTCCCTCTCCGGCTTATTGAGCGGGGCATTCCTCGTGGAGAATGTGATGAGCCTGCCGGGGTTGGGGCGGCTGACTGTCGAGGCCTTTTTTGCGAAGGATTATTACCTCGTGATGGCTAGTGTGATTATGGCTTCCGTACTGCTCATGGTGGGTAATCTGCTTGCCGATATATTATTAGCCGCCGTGGACCCGAGGATCCGTTATGATAAATAACCCCGTACAAGGCGAAAAATCCATTGAAGGGCGTCACCCCTGGCTTTTATCCTTCGATAAATTGCGCTCGAACCGGGTTGCTCTTTTTTGCCTGTATTTTTTGGCTGTGATTTATGTGTTAGTCCTACTTGCGCCCTTCCTGGCGCCCTATGACTACCGGAAGAATTTCCTCGATAAGTCATTCCAATCACCGACACGGATTCATTTTTTTACGACGGAAGGGAAGTTTTTGTTCCGCCCTTTTATTTATGATTACCAGATGGCTGACCGGATAACGACGCGGTATGAGGAAGATAAAACAAAAATGTATCCCATCCGTTTTTTTGTCGAGGGGAATGAATACAAGCTTTTCGGGTTCATCCCGATGAAAACCCATTTTTTCGGGGTGGAAGCACCCGCCCGGATTTATTTACTCGGGGCCGATCAATATGGGCGTGATGTATTTTCGCGATTACTGATGGGGGGACAGATTTCCCTTTCGATCGGGTTGATCGGGTGTTTGATCACATTCCCCTTAGGCCTTTTGGTGGGCGGGATATCCGGTTATTACGGAGGGATATGGGATACGATCATTATGCGTTCCTCAGAGGTGCTGATGTCGGTGCCCGGGCTTTACCTGATTCTTTCGTTGAGGTCTTCATTCCCGCAGAATATGTCCTCGACACAAGTGTACCTGATGATCGTAGTGATCTTGAGCTTTATCGGGTGGGCGGGTTTTTCCCGGGTCATCCGCGGGATGGTACTTTCTGAACGGGAGAAACCTTATGTGGTGGCGGCTCGGGCCTTGGGACAAAAGGATTTGGTCATTATTATCCGGCATATCCTGCCTTCGACATTGAGTTATTGTATCGTGGCGGCGACCCTGTCGATTCCGGGGTATATCCTCGGTGAGGCGGCATTGAGTTTTATCGGGGTAGGCATCCAAGACCCGGACACCAGTTGGGGCCTCATGCTGGCCCAAGCCCAGAGCCATCGAGTTTTGACATCGTTTTGGTGGATTTTATCGCCGGGATTTGTCATTTTTGTGGTCGTTCTGGCATTTAACTTTCTGGGGGATGGACTCCGGGATGCTTTGGACCCTAAGATGAAAGTAATCAAATGAGTGAGCAACCAGCATTAGAACCCCTTTTGGACGTGCGCGATTTACGTATCCATTTCCAAGACGGCGACCAGATCGTGAAGGCTGTTGACGGAATATCATTCCAGCTGGCCAAGGGTGAAACCCTGGCTGTCGTCGGCGAAAGTGGCAGTGGCAAGAGTGTGACCGCCCTATCGATTACCAAGCTCATTGCGACACCCCCGGCGATTTATTCTGGGGGACAAATCCTTTTCCACGGGAAAGACACCCTTACCATGTCCCCGTCCGAGCTGCGCTCGATCCGGGGGAGGAAAATCTCTTATATCTTTCAGGAACCTTCCTCTTCCTTGAACCCCGTTTTTAAGATCCGCTCGCAAATTGCGGAGGTTCTCCAGCTACACCGTCCGGATATCAAGGATATTGACAGGGAGATTATCCGGTTATTAGAACTCGTCGGGATCAAGGACCCGGCCTTGAGGTTTCATGATTACCCCCACCAGCTCAGTGGCGGGATGCAACAACGTGTCATGATCGCAATGGCCCTGGCTTGTCATCCTGATTTACTCGTGGCGGATGAGCCCACCACAGCCCTCGATGTCACGATCCAAGCCCAGATCCTCGAGCTCTTGCGTGACCTGAAAAAAGAAATCGGGATGGCGATCATACTTATTACACATAATTTCTCGATCATCAGCGGGATAGCCGACAAGGTCGCGGTGATGTTCCGCGGGAAGATTGTGGAGTTCGGACCGACGGCAGAAGTCATCAAAAACCCCCAGCATCCTTATACACAGGCACTGATTGAATGTGTCCCCCGCATGGGTGCACGGGCCAAACGCCTGAAAACAATCGATTACTCAAAGGTGAACGTATGAACCTGATTGAAGTCAAAAATCTTAAAGTTTATTTTCCGGTTTATGGTGGGATTTTCGGGAAACAAATTGCTGAAGTCAAAGCCGTGGACGATGTTTCTTTCTCGATTCCAAAGGGTAAGACCGTCGGGTTAGTCGGCGAAAGTGGGAGCGGCAAAACAACCATCGGCCGCGCTATGCTCCGGCTGGCTCCGGTAACCGGCGGGGAAGTGATTTTTGAGGATAAAAATATCCTAGCCATAGGCGAAAATGAATTCAGACCTTGCCGCCGTAAAATGCAGATGATTTTCCAAGACCCGTATAGTTCGCTTAACCCGAGGATGACGATTTTTCAGATTATCGGGGAAGCTTTCGAGATTCATGAACCCTCCCTTTCCAAGGATGAACGGCGGGAGCGTGTGGGCAAATTGCTCACGCAGGTCGGCTTAAAAAAAGAGGTCATGAGCCGTTACCCCCATGAATTCAGCGGTGGCCAGAGGCAAAGGATCGGAATCGCGCGGGCTTTGGCGGTGAACCCCGAGTTTATCGTTTGTGACGAGGCAGTCAGTGCCCTGGACGTGTCCGTGCAGGCTTCCATTATTAATTTGCTCCAGGACCTCCAGGAGCAATTTGCGCTCACTTACCTTTTTATCTCCCACGACCTGGCGGTGGTGGAGCATATTAGCCACGAGGTACTGGTCATGCACCACGGCAAGATCGTCGAACACGCCTCTGCCGAGGCCATCTACGAGTCGCCCCAACACGATTACACACGCAAATTGCTCTCCGCTGTGCCGAAGATTTGAGGGGGGGGCCGAGGTAGACTTGTGACATAAAATGTATTCATTTCGGAATCATTCATAGGGAGATATGGAGTCCTGCCGACTTCTAATAACGCAATATACTTGCATTTGTAGAATATTTCTCTTTAGATGACTCACTACCTATGATTCCATTAAAAAATAATATCGATAAACGACTTCCTGTCACTGTCCTATCAGGATTCCTCGGTGCGGGAAAGACGACTTTGCTCAACCATATACTTGGGAATCGGGAAGGTAAAAAGGTCGCTGTCATCGTAAACGATATGAGTGAAGTGAATATCGATGCATCGCTCATTAGGGACGGGGTGGCACAGCTCAGCCGAACAGAGGAAAAAATCGTGGAGATGAGTAATGGCTGTATCTGCTGTACTCTTCGAGAGGATTTACTCAAAGAAGTGGCACGATTAGCAAAGGAAAGGCGTTTTGACTATCTACTGATCGAGTCCACAGGCATTGCAGAACCATTACCCGTAGCGGAAACTTTTACCTTTGAGGATGAGGAGGGAAACAGCCTCTCGAATCTCTCTCGTTTGGATACCATGGTCACTGTTGTCGATGGATATAATTTTTTGAATGATTTTCAATCTACGGATCTTATTATGGAACGTGGACAATCCATGGGGGAAGGAGATGAGCGCACTGTCGTGGATTTAATTGTTGACCAGATTGAGTTTGCCGATGTCATTGTCATCAATAAAACGGATTTACTATCGGCGGAGAAAATTGCACACTTGGAAGGAATCCTCAAAACTTTTAATCCCCGTGCCCGTATAATGACCACCTCACATGGGCAGATTCCTCTTGATGGTGTTTTAAATACCGGGTTATTCAATTTTGAGGAAGCCGCACAGGCACCAGGCTGGCTGCGTGAATTGAGAGGAGAACACATTCCGGAAACACTAGAATATGGAATATCCAGTTTCGTTTACAAAGCAAGACGTCCCTTCCATCCTCTTCGCTTTTTTAATTGGACAAAAAACGAATGGGACGGAGTGATTCGTTCAAAAGGTTATTTTTGGTTGGCCAGCCGTATGGATTTTTCTGGGGAATGGGCTCAGGCGGGAGCCATTTGCCATGACAAAATGGCGGGTATGTGGTGGGCGTCCGTTGATAAGGAACAATGGCCTGAAGAAGAGCAATATCTCGACTTGATTAAAAGAAATTGGCGCGAACCCTACGGTGATCGGCGTCAGGAAATTGTGCTGATTGGAATCAATATGGATAAAGATGACCTTATCCAAAAATTCGATCAATGTCTGCTGACGGATCAGGAAATGGATCTTGGTCCAGATAAGTGGCGACATTTGCCAGATCCTTTCCCTGTGTGGGAAATTCAGGAACAAGTCGAGACAGAAGCATAAGTTTTTATCTCCCACGACCTGGCTGTGGTGGAGCATATTAGTCACGAGGTACTGGTCATGCACCACGGCAAGATCGGTCGAACACGCCTCCGCCGAGGCCACCTACGAGTCACCCCGACACGATTACACACGCAAATTGCTCTCCGCTGTGCCGGAGATTTGATGCCGTGTAGGACCCTGTCGGGCGATAAAAACGATTTTAAACCGCCAAGATCGCCGTGGGGTGGGGACAGTGAGTTGAGATTTTTCTGTAGCAGGTTCGACTGTGGGATGTTAAAAAGGCAAGGAGCCCTGCTTACTGAGGGGGATCAAAAAAGTATTTTTAACGCCTCAGACACACAGGGCGGAAGAGTGCGGTGGTGATCTATATTTTACGAGTCTCAAGACGCACAAGGGACGTACTCCAAATCAGGGGTTACGGAATCGGGGCTAAGTACAAACAAATAAATACGATTAATCCTTGACTAAATAAATTTAAAATAACGCAAAAGACTTGCATTATAGCGGCCTACTTGTTATTGCAATTGAATTGCGATAATGGATAAAAAAATAACATCTTCTAAAAATGGATTCACGCTTGTTGAATTACTCGTGGTGATCGCTGTGATTGCGATTCTGGGCAGCATTGCCATTCCCGCCATAAGTGCTGCAAAAGTCCGGGCCAATCAGGTAAAATGCTCGAGTAACATGCGTCAGATCGGGATAGCGATGATTTCATATGCTTTAGATAACGGGGGATGGCTCCCGACGACGACTCACGGGGGCGGGATGCAGAATTCTTGGATTTACCAACTGGAGGATTATGTGGGCGGGGGATTTGATGATATCAGGATATGCCCTTCCGATCCACGCGGTTTAGCTCGGAAAAATGCGAGAGGTACGAGTTATATTCTTAATGAATTTATCGCGGTAGATCATGCGAGTCCTTTTGGAGTGATACTCGAGTCATTTCGACATATGGACTCATTGGTAAATCTCGGGGGCACAATATTCGTCTTTATTGTCTCTGACAGGGTTGGTGTCTCGGGGATGAATGACCATACCCACAGCCGGAATTGGAATACATGGAATAGAGTCATCTCTGACATCCAGCCTGACCGGCACCGGTCTGGAGCGGGCACGACAAATAACACTTCGGGTGTCGGTAACTATCTCTACGGGGATGGGCGCGTGGAGGGGATGAAAGCCAACGAGTTGAAAAAAATTATAGATAGAGGGATTAATCCAGCAAGACCGCCTTCGATTTAGAAAACCCAAAAAAGCCCAAAAAAACCAAAAGGAAAAGTAATATGAAAACAACGATGAATATCAGGATACTCGCAGTAATGATGATCGGGAGCATATCTCTGTGCCTATATCCGGTCGCCGCTCAGACCGCTTTGACTACAGAGCATGTGGATATTGGACTCGGTGAAGGACCGGGACTAGAGCCGCACTGGCATGATGAGACTAATAATATCGAGTATCAGCCGAACGAGGCTTTTGCGTTTATTGATCCCGTAGCGGCAATCAATTCGCGCCCGGCAGGAGCTCAATGGGACTTTCTAGGAATGGCCGCCGGTGAAAATGTATGGATATTACCCCAAAGCTCGGATCCCGCCCTTTTATTTCTAGGAATCGGTGCTGAGGATGTCACTCCCGGAACTTTTGACAGCTGGAATCCCAATGATCCGCGGGGTGGAAAAAACGTGCCTGCTCGCTGGTTGAGAATGGAGCTGACGAGTTTTAGTGGTCCGGGACAGTTCTCCATGTTCCAAGGATTTACCCCGACAGTCTGGATGTCCACTTTAGCTGCGCCGGCAGCGGGAAACTATTTCTATGTGGTCGAAGGCGGTCATGACCACGTGAATTGGGCATTTAGTGAGTTGGGTGTCTATGAATTGACCTTTGAAGTAATGGGTTTTATAGGGGGCAATCCGGTGACAGATACTGGGACATTTACCTTTAGTACCACGAATCCGATTCCGGAGCCATCCACCTATGCGATGCTTATTTTTGGAGCGATTTGCGTGGGTGTGGCTGTCGTGCGAGTGAGAAGGAAAAATGTAGCTTGAGTCACGGCACAATGAACGGCAGCCCGGCTTTCTGAACGGAAGACTCCACGGGCAGGCTGCCGCTGTATTCCCCGTCGATCGCGGCGGGGATTTTTTTTTCTCGGAGGTGATGGTGACAGAGACGGCCCTGAGAGAAACGACGTCTTTCATTCGTTTGAGGAATTTGAAGTGGACGCCGTCAAAGTAACGGATCAAGTCGGTATGTTTCTGGCTCTTGGAGATGCAAATGTCCAAGAGTCCGTCGTCGAGACGGGCCTCTCTAAAGTAACTCGACGAAAAGTTTGGTACACACTTCGGAAAGGGGTCTGAGATAGTCTTTTATCATGGGGTAGAGGCCGTGAATCAAGAGAGAATGTGAAGGAGTAAGATTCTAGGCTGAAACTAGGTCTAGAGGGGGAGAAGAAATCCTCACTGAGGAAAATAATAAAGATCAATTCCCCCTGCTCGAATGAGTCTTATCGATGTCTCGTTTTGGTTTCATACCGCCGACTTTCAGGCGGCCTCAATTTTTCAGAAACTCGGGGGTTCAAGCTTACAGTCGGCTTTCAGCCGGAGCAAAACCATTCCACCGTCTTAAAGACGGTGTTTTTTGATTTTGTCCTTATCCTCGCCTTGGAGTGTATTTTCGAGGATTTGATAATAGACTTTTTTGGCATTTTTTTCGGAGATTAGGGAGTCATCAGATCGGAGGGTGAATACTAGATTATAAGGGGTGGAAATATCTCTGGTATGGGATGTCCACCCGTAAACGGTAAAGGTGTTCATACCTGTAATCAGTTCCGAGGGCTGGCTGGTTACTTCGGAGACCTGCGAGTGTTTGGAGCCTTCACCCACTTCTTTAAGGGTTCTTTTTACCCTCTGTGAATCCCCTTGGAGCGTAAATGAAACAGAGCCGTCGGGATTATTATTGACCGTGCCGGCTAGATTATAACGGATGGCTGCCTTAAATATATGGGCCCTGAACCCGACCTTTTGGACGTCCCCTGTGGCTGTGCCGGTGACTGCGGAGAGTTTAATTTCACGGGCATTGAGGAGAGGGGACAGAGGGAGAAATAAACAAAAGATCAAGAGGATTACAGGTCTCATCATGGGCGCGAATTAGAACACCGGAGAGTGCTTCTTTCAAGCTGGAAAATTTCTGGTTTGTGAAAATGGCGCAAATTGCTTTAATGCGGGAATGGACGGGGCTGAAAATAAAACTATTATTTGTCATGGCTGTGACATTCTTAACCATATCCCCCCGTGGAATGGCCCTGGAAGGGTTAGTTGTGCCCGTTGTGGAGAGACTCTTCTGATGTGGAAGCCTGAGACGGTTAACCGGACATTATCATTTGCCGTCGCGGGATTATGCCTTGCCCTTTTATCGAATGCCTATCCGGTGCTCACATTTAATTTCAAGGGGAATTCAGCCTCGAATTTCCTGACGACCGGGCCTTTGCAGCTTATGAATGGGATTTATTGGCCGTTGGCTTTGATCATCCTTTGGACGAGCCTCTTTGCTCCGGCTTTTAAAATGATCGGTCTGACTTATGTATTGATCCCGGTGAAATTCGGCTGGCGTTTTCCCGGTGTGACACGGGTTTTTAAATATACACTCACCTCCGGAAAATGGTGTTTGATTGAGGTTTATGCAGCGGGAATCCTCGTGGCCATTACAAAGCTCGACGAGATGGGTTCTACGGAAATGGATATGGGTGCCTATATCCTTTTTGGCCTTTTTCTTTGCTCGATCCTAGCGACAAAATGCCTGGATCGGGAGTTTATCTGGGAGAAACTTGTGAAACTCCAGAAAGCAAAGCCATGACTACCGGGACCGAGCTAGGAATCGTTAAATGCATGGTTTGTGAGGCGGATAACCGTTGGCCGACGAATTTCCGGAAGGGAGACGTTTGTCGTTGTTACCGGTGTGGGGAGAAAATACACCACCGCAAACCCAATTCACTCCACCGGACGTGGGCTTTTGTGATAGCGGGATTAATCCTTTATTTACCGGCAAACCTTTTTCCCGTGATGACCTTGACCCTTACGGGGGATGTCCAGCCATTAACCGTCTGGGGCGGGGTGATGGAGCTTTACGATTCCGGAATGGCCCCCGTCGCCGGTCTCGTTTTTTGTGCGAGCATCGTGATTCCACTCATGAAATTACTCACATTGCTCTATCTCTTGATCATGCGTTCATCCACCCGTTACTCCCGCAAGGACCGGGCTTATTTGTATAGGGCGGTAGAGATTGTCGGGGTCTGGTCGATGGTGGATATCTTTTTGCTCTCGATTTTGGTGGCTCTAGGTCAGCTTGGCGTTTTGGCGACCGTCATTCCTGACGTGGGAGCTGTGGCTTTTGCATCGGTTGTGATACTTACCCTTTTTGCTGCTGATTTCTTTGATCCAAGGTTGATTTGGGACAAGGAAACCGCTTAATTCAGGATCAGCATGAGCGAAGATATCCCTCCAAAACCAACACAAACCCCCGGCGTGGAAACTTTTAGCGAGGTTCCCTTGGCTGTTATTGAGGGGAAACGCCACTTTTCTGTCGTATGGATTATTCCTGTGATTGCCATTTTTGCGGCTGCTTGGCTCGTTTACCAGACTCTCTCTAAACGGGGGCCATTGATCGAGATTACCTTTACAGATGCGGGGGGGATCGAAGCAGGGAAAACAATGGCAAAGTACCACGGGGTAGAGATCGGGACGGTGAAGTCATTGGAGCTATCCAAAGACCTGTCTTTTGTGAATGTCAAACTCCAGCTCTTTAAACATGCTGAAAACTTAGCCAAAGAGGGGAGTAGTTTCTGGGTCGTGCGCCCGCACATTAGCTTAGGAAAGGTCAGTGGTCTTGATACCCTTGTTTCAGGGGTGTATATCGGGGTGGTTCCGGGAGAAGGGGCGGAAACGACAAGCTTCAAAGGCCTAGAACGTATTCCCATGATCCGGGCCGGCGAACCCGGACTAAACCTCTTTCTTAATGCCAAACATGCGGGTTCGATCAGTGTAGGTTCTCCCATTTATTACCGGAGGATTGTCGTGGGTTCAGTCCAGGATATCGAATTATCCGATGATATGGATCAGGCGATTATTGAGATTTATATTGAAGAAAAATATCAAAAGTTGATTACTCAAAAAACTTCATTTTATAGGACCGCCCGTTTGGAAGTCATCGCAGGCCCGGGGATGCTTAATGTTGATCTGGATTCCCTGGAGTCACTGATCCAAGGAGGTATCGGACTTGATCATTTTGATGATGGATCCCATGCCGCCCCTGCACATGATAATGACAAGTTCACTCTTTATAACACCCGTTACATTGCCGAGAATGCGGGGCTCTATGTGGATCTTTACTTCGAGAATTCATCTGGGGTGAATCCCGGGCGTACAATTATCAAACACCAGGGGTTGGTTGTTGGGGTTATTGAATCCTTGGATTTTGACGGTTCACTCAACCGCATTAAGGCACGAGCGACAATCAGGTCCGAAGCAGCGGATCTCCTCAAAGGTGGAGCCCGGTATTGGTTGGTGCGCCCCAAAGCGGGTTGGGAAGGGGTGACCGGGGCTGATACCCTTTTCAGCGGAGTATATCTTGAGGCCATGCCCGGAAGCGGGGAGGTAAAGGAATCCTTTAAAGTCACGGATTGGGCAGTGACTGACGGGATCACGACTGAGAATCCTGATGGACTGCTGGTGAAGCTTTTGTCTTCAAATTTAAAAGTCGTCGAAGGGGCTCCTGTTTATTATAAAAATGTCCCCGTGGGCCGTGTCGTGGGGATCGGACTGACAAAAGATGCCACCAAAGCTGAAGTTAAACTCCTGATCTATAAGGAATACAGCCATCTTGTCCGGGAAAATTCCGTCTTTTGGGATTACGGTGGGGTGAATGCGAACTTCGGATTCTTGGGCATGGGCGCGAGCTTGAGTATCTCCCCACTGGAAGCCCTTGTGGCTGGCGGGATATCTTTTGCCACGCCTGAGGACCCCACACTCGCACCCATGGCTAAACCTGGCCAAAAATTCATCGTAGCGGATAAACCCCAGCCGGAATGGCTGAAGTGGTCCCCGTCGATTCCTGCTAAATAAGATCGATCGAAGTGAGGCTCATGACTCTGCCTAAATGGGGGGATATCTATTTTTGGTGTCATACGACTAGCGTCTTTTCAGGTGGTGTCCTATTGATTCACTTGCGCAAATGGCTATTTTTGCGAGATTGGATGTATCTATGAATCGAAGTGAACATCCTTTTACGAATAAACTCGTCCATGAGACGAGTCCTTATCTTTTACAACATGCCCATAACCCGGTGAATTGGTTTGCTTGGGGACCTGAGGCACTTGAAAAGGCGAAGGCGGAAGATAAACCGATCCTGCTTTCGATCGGTTACTCCGCCTGCCACTGGTGCCATGTCATGGAGCATGAGTCTTTTGAAAACGAGCAAATTGCTGCGGTGATGAATAAGCTTTTTGTGAATATCAAAGTGGATCGTGAGGAACGCCCCGACCTTGACCACATCTATATGCAAGCCGTCCAGCACATGACCGGACAAGGAGGCTGGCCATTAAACGCTTTCCTGACACCGCAAGGGATCCCTTTTTACGGGGGGACATATTTCCCCCCAGAGAGCCGTTACGGGCGTCCGGGATTTGGCCAAGTGCTTGAATCTGTCGCCGCTGCTTATCGTGATAAAAAGGGGGATTTGGTTAATCAAGGCAAAGGGCTTATTGAAGAGATGGGCCAGTTTTTGAAAGCGGAACCCTCTCAACAGGTATTTACCCGCCCGGTCCTCGATCATATCGCCCAGCAAATCGTCAAACAAATCGATCCGTACCATGGAGGCTTCGGGAATGCCCCGAAATTCCCTCAAGCCATGACGTTAATGTACCTCTGCCGGTATATCCACCGGACGGGCGATGAGACCGCCCGGCATCACCTCGGATTGTCATTGGACAAGATGGCCATGGGCGGGATGTACGACCAAGTCGGCGGGGGGTTCTGCCGTTACTCCACCGATGCAGAGTGGCTCGTGCCCCATTTCGAGAAGATGCTTTATGATAATGCGCTCTTGAGCCGTTTATACCTTGAGGCTTGGATGCTCACCGGAAACGGGTCCTACCGCGCAATTTGTGTGGATATCCTCGACTATGTGCTCAGGGAGATGACTTCACCCGAAGGAGCCTTTTACTCGACACAGGACGCCGATAGTGAGGGGGTAGAGGGGAAGTTTTTTGTGTGGAGCAAAGAAGAATTCGATAAGGTGATCGGGCCGGATGATGCCCCTTTGGCTTCTGAATATTTTGACATCACGGATCATGGTAACTGGGAACACTCAAATATCCCGAACCTACACAAATTGCCTGCGCAATTTGCTGCGGACAAAGGCCTCGATCCGGTGCGATTTGCGGCAAAGGTGCTGCAATGGCGTAGTAAACTTTTTACTGTCCGGGAAAAACGGGTGAAACCCGGACGTGATGAGAAAATCCTCACGGCATGGAATGGCATGATGATGGCGAGTTTCGCCATGGCCGGGCGTTTGCTCGGGGAAAATAAATTTACTGCGGCTGCGAAGGCCAATGCGGAATTCCTCTTAAAACATTCGCGGCACGGGAATAACCGGCTCCATCGTAACTTTAAAGACGGACGGGCCACATTGAACGGATATCTCGAAGATTACGCTCTGGTCATGGACGGTCTGGTGGAGCTCTATCAGGCGACATTTGAGGAAGAATGGATCGTGGAGGCCGTGAAATTTGCGCGGGTGACCGATGAACAATTTGCTGACAAGGAAAAGGGGGGGTATTTCTTCACTTCAGAGGATCATGAAACATTGATCCAGAGGCCAAAGGAACTCGACGACAATGCCACTCCTTGTGGGAATAGTGTGGTAGCGGTGGTTTATCAAAAGCTCGCGCTCCTTGCGGGTGATCCCCATTTGGGTTTTTCAGCCGACCGTTCACTCAAGCTTGTCCGGGAGTTGGTTTCCCGTTCACCCACATTTTTTGGTAATTGGCTTTGTGCCGCCGAGTTTTTCGCCTCAAAACCACGTGAGATCGCCCTTGTCGGGACAAAGGAAGGCATCGCTGGATTTGAAGATGTGCTGAAGGGGAAATTCGCCCCGTTTGCCGTGGTCGCCGCAAAGACATCGGCGGATAAGAGCCGTTTACCATTGCTGGGTGATAAGGAGTTTTTCGAAGGTAAAGCGGTGGCTTATGTGTGTGAACAATTTGCCTGTCTGGAGCCTCTGGTGAGTAAGGAAAAGTTTGCAGAATCTCTGACGCAGGTTTAAATTATTGATAATCACACTTGTCAAGAAAGGTGGTAATGTTTTCACTGACTAAACAAGAGCAATTACTCATCGCTGTCATCATATCAGCCGGGATTCTCGGAGGATTAGTGATGATTTGGCGGAATTCACGGCACGGAACTGAACACCTAGACCAGCAAACTATCTCGGAAACCGCAAAGTATGAAGAAAATTAGTTTCAGTGAAGCATTAGAGATTATCCTTACCGAGGATACGCGGTACAGTGAGGAAGCTTATGAATTTGTCCGAGAGGCACTGGATTTCACCTTAAAGACCCATAAAAAAGATAACAAGGATCCTAACCGTCATGTGACGGGGCCTGAGCTCCTCGACGGTATCAGGTCTTACGCCTTGGATGAGTTTGGGCCTATGTCGCGGACCGTGCTGAGTTTTTGGGGGATCCTTAAGTGTGATGATTTCGGGCACATTGTTTTTAATATGGTAGAGAAGGGGATTTTAGGGAAAACTGACACCGATAAAGTCCAGGATTTCTACGGGGGCTATGATTTTACCGATGCTTTCGACACACCTTTCAGGCCAAAGTCAAAGGCAGCTCCCAAGACAAAACGAAACAAATCGCCCGCCCCCGGTGTTCACTCCGATTAACCGGAGGGTTTTGAAAAATCATGACAAAGTATTTTTGGAAGGTTCTTACTTTATTTCTTATCGTCATCATCGCGGTGGTGATATTTTATTATTTTAACAAAACTTCACCAGAGGGATCGCAGCGTATGTCGTCAAATGAATCTAAGTCGTCTGAAATAAATGTGCCGCCGTTAGGAGCCCGTTTGATTGTCTTGGAGAATGGACTCTCCGTCATCATCAAGGAAGACAAGAATGCCCCTGTAGTATCCGCCCAGATGTGGGTGAATGCCGGGAGTATTACCGAAGGTAAATGGCTCGGGGCCGGGATGTCACACATTCTTGAACACATGCTTTTTAAGGGGACGACTAAGCGCTCGAATTCCCAAATCGCCCAGGAAGTCCAGGATCAGGGGTGCCAGATAAATGCCTATACTTCATTTGACAGGACGGTCTTTTATATCAGCGGCCCGGCTGCGGCATGGGTGACGATGACCGATGTGCTTTTTGATGCGATGGAAAACTCTACCCTGCCCCCGGACGAATATACCAAGGAGCAAGAGGTGATCCGTCGTGAGTTCGCGATGGGATACGATAACCCTGACCGGATGGCCATGGTCCTGATGTTTGAACAGGCCTATACCCGGCATCCTTATAAGTTTCCCGTGATCGGGCATATTGACGTGTATAACCAGCTGACACGGAATGATGTCATGGAGTATTACAAAAAAATGTATATCCCCCAAAATATCACCTTTGTCATTGTGGGGGATGTGGACAGCCGTGAGGTCGAGGAAAAGGTCCGGGAGCTAGCCTCCAGCTGGAAGCGGGGGCCGCTGCCGCCGCTACCCATCGAGGCTGAGCCAGTGCAGCTGAGTATGCGCGAAGTCAACCAAGAGACGAATGTCCAGCTGACTCGTTTGAGTATGGTTTATCATATCCCTGATCTCACAAATCCTGATGTGCCGGCGCTGGATGTCCTATCCTTGATTCTCGGGCAAGGGCGTAGTTCACGATTATACCAGGAGATCCGTGAGAAAAAAGAGCTGGTTAAATCCATCAGTGCTTTTGCTTACACACCGGGGCATCCCGGCCTTTTCGGGGTGGCAATGGTTTGTGAACCCGACAAGCGGGCGGCTGCTCAGACTGCTGTCCTATCCATGATTGATGATTTAAAGGTCCACCCTGTGACCGACGAAGAGCTCGCCAAAGCAAAAAAGGCTTTTGTCAGTGGGGCTTTGGGCGGGAGGCGTACTGTCGAGGGTATAGCGGCGGAACTCGGCAGTAATTACTTTTCGACAAAGGATTTGGATTTTACGACGGGTTATTTGGAAGACGTCCAGAAAGTCACGGCTCAGGACATCGTCCGGGTCGCAAAAACTTATCTGAATAAAAATAATCTGACAGTTACCTCCCTTAATCCCATCGGGTCATTGGCCAAAAAGGCGGTTGTTTCAGATACGTCAGAGCGTTCTAAGGTGGAAACATTCACCTTGTCCAACGGGATTAAACTTTTAGTGTGCCGTGATACCAGGGTGCCTTTTGTGACATTTCGTGCGGTTACCCTCGGAGGGTTACTCTCAGAGACTCCCGGAAATAACGGGATAGGCAAGTTGCTCGGGAAAATGATCCTGAAAGGCACTCAAAAAAGGTCAGCAGAGCAAATTGCACGGGAAATCGAGAGTGTGGGCGGCGATATCGGGGCTGATAGCGGGAATAACTCCTTTTCTTTGAGTATGGAGGTTTTAAAACCCGATTTCGATCTCGGCCTGGATATTTTTGCTGATGTTTTGATGCATCCCGCATTTCCTGAGGATGCGCTTAAACGCGAAAAGTCCGCGCAACTTGCGGAGATTAAAGCCGAGCAGGAACAACCGATGGTCATCGCGCGCAATTTGCTCAATCAAAATATCTTTGGGGCACATCCTTACGGGATGAAAGCTAATGGCAGCGAGGCGACCGTGTCCGTCATCGACCGGAAAAAACTCCAGGACTTTTATCAATCCATCGTTTTTTCCCAAGGCCTCGTCATAGCAGTCTTTGGTGATATCGATCCGGCGGTCGTGAAATCAAAGATGGAAATCGCCCTCAAGGGCATGCCAAACGGGAAGGGGACTGTGAGGAATATACCTCCTTCCGCCCCTATTGATAAGCTGCGTGATGTCAGTAAAAAGGTCGATAAAGCTCAGGCCATCGTTCTTTTCGGGTTTAACGGGACAGATGTCAAATCCCCGGATCGTTATGCCCTCGAAGTCATCGAAGAAGCAAGCTCTGACCTAGCTTCCCGGTTCTTTATCCGGATCCGTGAGAAAATGGGGTTAGCCTATTTTGTCGGGGCGCGTCAATTCCTCGGGCTCGAGCCCGGCAGCTTTGTTTTTTATGTCGGCACAGATCCTAAAAAAGTCGATGCTGTCAAAAAAGAGATGCTTGCGGAGATTAAGAATCTGGCTCTAAAAGGGCTCACCCCCGAGGAGTTCAAGCGCGCAAAAGCCAAACTCATCGGAGCCCAGCAATTGGGTAATCAGAGCGCGTCCACACTCGCTTATAAAACGGCCTTGAATGAACTGTACGGGCTAGGCACTGATTTTGAGGGGAAATACGCGGATAAGATCAATTCATTGACCCTCGAAGAAGTGAATGCCGTGGCTGCAAAATATCTGAATACCGATCATTTTGTAAATGTCGTGGTGTCTCCTTAGGTCATTTTTTATAAAAAAAAAGGTGATTGCTCCTATTTCTCCGGCGGGAATGGGTAATTACTCTTGTCGGGGGTATCACTTTCAGGAATGCTCGTAACCATGATAAAACGCCGGACGGTCATGTTGATGGGATGCACGAGTGATGCGGGGAAATCTTTTCTCACGACTGCTTTGTGCCGTATTTG
>Ga0105046_10005401_pt1 | contig 20218 bp, 13 predicted proteins | sample MAT03_FD_78385 | JGI IMG/M metagenome (GOLD analysis project Ga0105046, IMG submission 78385) | Freshwater microbial communities from Lake Fryxell liftoff mats and glacier meltwater in Antarctica - MAT-03 (megahit assembly) | ecosystem: Environmental > Aquatic > Freshwater > Ice > Liftoff... | reverse complement strand
TGGACGTGACGGCCTGGGATTGCGACTTCCTGTGTTGCTCCGCTTACAAGTTCTTCGGGCCGCACGTCGGCATTCTCTACGGCAAACGGGCGTTGATGGAATCGCTCCCCGCCTACAAAGTGCGGCCCTGTGCCGAGACGCTGCCCGATCGCTGGATGACGGGCACGCAAAACTTCGCAGCCATCGCCGGCGTGGGAGCGGCCATCGAATATCTTGCCCAAATTGGCCAATCTCTCGGGGAGAAAACCGGTCGGAGGCAGGCGCTGGTGCGAGCGTTTGCCGCGATAGCGAACTACGAGCGCGAAGCGAGTGGCCAGCTACTCGTTGGTCTCGCGTCGTTGCCCGGCATTCAAGTGAGAGGCATCATCGATCCGAAGCGTCTCGGCGAACGCGTGCCCACGGTGTCGTTCACGCACGCGCGATGGAAGCCGATTGAAGTCGTCGATCATCTTGCGAAGCGAAATATTTATGCCTGGCACGGCAACTATTATGCCTTGCCGCTGACGGAGTCGCTCGGCGTCGAGCCGGACGGCATGGTGCGAGTGGGCTTGCTGCATTACAACACATCGTCAGAGATCGAACGGCTTCTCGTCGCGCTCGCCGAACTCGAATGAGCGTTTACCTTCAGCTGTCGAGGGATGCGAGAATTCGCGGAAAATGCGAACGATTCGACTCGTGGGCAAACCAGTGAAATCGACACACAAACAAAATGCCATGCGTTATTTGATACCTTCGCGATCCTCTTGTATTCTTCGCATCCGCGATTGGCCGGGTGAAGTCAACGGCTGATTTTGCGGTCTACAAATCGCATCAGCAATCGTTGATGCAAGAAAAAAGATGCAAAACCGAACGGAAAGCACAAGAGAGAACTTGTGTTTTCGAGACTCGACGTTACCATATCGTACTAACACGGTCGTATCGTCATTGTTTGATACGCCGATTTTTCCCGGCGGTTGGACTGCGGGAGTTCTATCAGAGCCGGGAGCCACGATCTTGGAGGTCATCGCATCCGTATGAGCGAAACGGAAGTCTACGCTACTCTGGAGACCGCAGCGGTCGAACACAACACGACCCCCTTCGAAGACGACGAGCCCCCGAGTACCCCGCGCCGCCATCAAGCCTGGAAAAACGTTCCCAAGAAACAGTGGGACGACTGGCGATGGCAAATGCAAAATGCTGTCCGGTCGGTTCGTCAACTGCGAACCTTGATCGAGTTCAGCGAGGAAGAACTGGAAGTCATCGGTAGGCTGGAGGCCGAATACAAGGTCGTCATTCCACCTTACTATTTCTCCCTAATCGACCCCACCAATCCAAAAGATCCTATCCGACTGCAGTCGGTCCCCTCGCCACTTGAGGCCGAGAACCCATCCGGGTACGAACTTGAGGATCCACTCGAAGAAGACAAGGACTCCCCTGTCCCTGGCCTGACGCACCGTTATCCCGATCGTGCCTTGCTCGTTACGACCCCGGCTTGCTCCATGTATTGCCGGTTCTGCACGCGTAAGCGAGCGACGCTCACAAGGGGCGGCTGGGATTCGGTTTCCCACGACGATCACCGAATGGTGGATTACGTCGCCAAGCATTCCGAAATTCGAGACGTCATCGTTTCTGGTGGCGATCCGCTGACGCTGCCTACAAGCAAGCTCAAGTTCTTTTTGGATGGGCTCTCGGCCATCCCACATGTGGATGTGATCCGAATCGGAACTCGCGTCCCCGTCACCTTGCCGCAGCGACTCTACGACAAGGAGCTGATCGATCTGCTTGCCTCGTCCGGCAAAGTCTGGATTCAGACGCATTTCAACCATCCGCGGGAAATCACCCCGGAAGCGAAGCGCGTTTGCAATGCCCTATTACGAGGGGGCATGCCGGTCAACAACCACTCCGTGTTGCTCCAGGGCGTCAACGACGATCTGGGCACCATGCGCTCGCTGCTTCGCGGCTTGCTGCGAATCAAAGTGCGACCTTACTACTTGTTCCATTGCGACCCCGTGATTGGGGCCGGCCATTTCCGCACCTCCGTGTGGAAGGGAATCGAGATCATGGAAGGATTGCGAGGCCACATGTCCGGCCTTGGCATCCCGACGTATGTGGTGGATAGTCCGCACGGCGGCGGCAAGATTCCCGTCATGCCGAATTATCTCATCTCGGCCGGCGACGATGCGGTTGTCCTTCGCAATTTTGAAGGCCAGATTGTGCGTTACCAGGCCCAGGACAAGCCGGCGACCGTCGAACGCACCATCACCCGTGGGGTGAGTTCGCTTCTTCAGGGAACCCGATCGGTCATTATTCCTGAAGGTAATGAACGCATGGCCCGCCGAAAGCAACGAGCAATCGGTGAGGGGCTCGCAAGCGGTTGCGGGGGCGGTTCTGCTCCTTCGCATCCCGAGGTGGTCCCTTCCGAGACGGAGCCGCCGCTTCTCGAACTGGGCCTTCGCAATCCCGTGAAGCGGCGGCGCAAAGTCGCTGCCCTCGCAGACTGATCGAACTGATAACATAAACGCTGCCAGTTTCGCATCCGCGAGGCTGGCAGCGTTTTTTTGTGGAGTGTTCAAGATGAAGATCGGGATCGCATTCGATCTCAAGCCCAAGGGCCCGCTCCCCGAGGGAGCCCCGGACGACCTCCATGAAGAGTTCGACAGCCCCGCCACCATTCAGGCGATTGCGGAAGCGATTCGTGCGATGGGGCACACGCCGATTGAGTTGGGCAACGGTCGCGAACTGCTGACCAAGCTGCTCGCCGACCCACCCGATCTCGTCTTCAACTTGGCCGAGGGGACCGGTACATCCCGCAACCGCGAAGCACGCGTGCCCGCCGTGTGCGAGATGCTCGATATTCCCCATACCGGCTCGGACGTACTTACCCTGGCACTTTGTCTCGACAAGGATATGTGCCGGCGAACCGTTCAGGACGCGAACGTGGTCGTGCCGGAAGGACTTTTTATCTCGCTGCCGGATGGCGACTACGACGGGGACTATCACGAGTTCCCCGGCATGGTCGAGGAAACGGGATTGAAACTTCCGCTCATCGCCAAGCCCGTCTGGGAAGGATCGAGCAAAGGAATCCGTGCCACATCGTTGATCGAGCGACTCGAAGATGTGGGGCCAACCGTCGTTCGCTTATGCAATGAGTACAACCAGGGCGTGCTGCTCGAAGAATTCATTGCCGGGGAAGAAGTTACTGTCGGCATTGTTGGAAACGATCCGCCTCGCGTGATTGGCTGCATGAGGGTCGTTCCCAAAGAAGCAACCGACCGCTTCGTTTATAGCTTGGAAGTGAAACGAGATTGGGAACGACGTGTGTCGTACGAAGTCCCAGCGAAGTTGCCGCACGAGACCATGGTTGCTATCGAGACTGCCGCCCTGGAAGCGTTCGAAATCCTCGGTTGCCGCGATCTCGCCCGAATCGACTTCCGCATTCGCGACGGTGTCCCCTACTTCTTGGAAGCCAACCCACTACCTGGCCTGAATCCCGAGGTGGGTGATCTCCTCTTGATCTGCAAGGCGATGGCGATTTCGCACGCGGAGTTGATCAAGATGGTCATCACCGAGGCGATGGCTCGCAATGGGATGGTCTAGAGCACAGGAATCAGAGCCGCGCACGTAGCGCAGCGGAGTAAGCGGCAGGACGCCGAACCCGCTTACTCCGCTGCGCTACGTGCGCGGCTCTGAAAGTTTTATCTCGTTCCTAGAATCGCCAAGCGTTTTTTTGCATCCGCTGACGCCCTCGTAAACGTCGCCCCGGCTGCGCCCGTTGACCAGTGCGCGAGAAGACCTACTGCCTCCGGCGTGCCCACCACCTCCATCGCTTCAACCGAACGAATGAGACGAAGCTGTTCCGGCGTGGGCCGGTCGTCCGCAGCCAGTAACCGCTCGATTCGTTCACGCGTCTCCGGCGGCAGCGTCTTTCCCAGAGCATCGCGGAGCGATCCTCGTGAGCGCTCGCCGAGAGCCGCCAGGCTTTTCATGGCCGACTCCCGCTTGCGGAAATCGCGGTGATCGAGATCCTCGATCCATAGACGAATTTTCTCGGCCTCCGGTGCGACGACGGGGACGGCGCATTCCTTCAAGAAAGGAATCGCATCCTTGGGGCAGGTGGAGAAAAATCGAATCGCGGCGAAGGCAACCGCAGCATCGGGCGAGCGTAAGTCGGCCCAAGCTCGATCGAGTGCGGCCTTGCTTACTGGGAGCCTCCAACCGGCCACATGCAGATCCCACAAGAATATCGGTGCACCTCGAACGCTGGCAGCCAGTGTTTTTCCGTCTGCCGTGAAGGCAAGGGAAGCAACGGCCCCTCCTGCATCCATTCGACGACGAAGGCTGCCGCTGAGTACCTCCCAAACTGCGATCTTGTTTTCCGCTTCGAGTCGAGCGAACATTCGGCCATCGGGCGAAATGGCGATGCATTGCTCGCGTTGATTGTCTTCCGGCACTTTCAATGTCGCCTTACCTGTCGAGAGATCGAAGACCGTGGCCGAGCCATTCTGGCCGAAACGGCCCTGAGGGTTTTCCCCCGCGTGGGCGATGGCTAGCCAGGCTCCGTCCGGCGACCAGGCAATCTGGTTGACGTCGCCTGCCGTTTCGTAGCGACGTACAAATCTGAACTCGAACAGGTCGAAGATGTCTACTGCTCCGCGGCCGCCATTGTTGTTGATGCCTACCGCCACGAGTCTGCCGCTCTCGGCCACCGAAATGGCAGCATTCATGCCGGTCACGCCCGGTCGTGGGATCTTCCGAGATTTCGTCTCCCCCGCCTGGACAGCGATCAATTCTTCGGCCCGCCAGACGATTAGCGTTCGTCCATCGGGCGAGGTCGTCGCCCCCCACGCCTCCTTCGCGATACCATCGCTTTTGCTGCTGACCAGCACCGAGCCAGTCGCCACGTCGCGTAAATCGAAATTGGATTCCTTCTGGTAAACAGCGGTCTTGCCATCGCGAGACATCGCGATGGGGATAAATCCGCTCACGTTCATGGGCCGAATTGTTCGGCTCGTTCCGTCCCGCAGGTTCCACTCGGTCCAGCCGCCCCATTGAGTCATTCGACCGGAGAGTGTGTTTCCAAAGGATCGAAGCCGATCCGGCAGGCCCGGTGGATCGGCGGAGTGAGCGAGATGCTTGCCTGTTTTTGCGTCGATTAGAATCGCGGAATCATCGGCAGTCGCGGCCAGGATCGCCCCGTCCGGTGAAAGTGCCATATCGTCGTCCGCTGGCACATCGAACGAACGAGACTTGCCGTCGAGTAGGTTCCAAAATGTAGCCACGCCTTGATAGTAGGTCAGCAACTCGGTTCCCGCCTTGTGGAAACCGATGACCTTGGCGGCCGGTTTGAACGTGTGCCGCAACTTCGCGGCTTTCACATCCCAACAACAAACAGTTTTCGCGAGATCGCCGACACTCGCGGCAATCCACTTGCCATCGGGAGAGGCGAGCGGGTTGCGTACCCAGTCCGAGTCAGTTTCATCGGCGGGCTTGCCGTTCTTTTCCTTGGGAGGGGGGACTTCGTACTTGAGCGTGCCCGTCACTTTTCCCGAGGCAACGTCGTGAAGTGTGAGCGAGCCTTTGTGAGCCAGCACAATCGTAGACAGATCGTCCATGAACCAGCAACCGGAGGTGGATTCACTACGAATTGCTTCCTTCCATTTTTGCGTCCCGGTTTCGCAATCGAATAAAGCGAGTCCATCCTGCTGGGCCACGGCCATCAGCGATCCGTCGATCGAGTAAGCCGTTGACTGCGCCTGTCCCATCGTGATGGGAGGAGTGGCGGCAATCAGCTTGCCCGACCCGAATTCGTAGTGGCAAACCCTGATCTGTCCGCCGGAATTGGACCTCACAAGTAAGGTAAAAGTGTCTTTTGAGGTGAGTCGTCCCGAGTCGACGTTGCTGTCCGCAGGATAGGCGACCCGAAAAAGAACCTTCCCGGTTTTTGGATCCCAGCCGCGTAGTTCGTTTCCACTCGCGGCAACGAGCGTCGTTCCCTTCGGTGAGAACGCCAGGCGGTTCACATAGCCCGGCAACCGCATTCGAGTCGTGCCTAATCGGCGGGTCACGCCTGTCGTAAGAGCAAGTTCCGAATCACCCGGCAGGGGTTTCAAGCCCTCGCCGCCTTTGGCCTTGGGTATCGGCGGCGGAGCAGCTTGGCCGGTCAGGCTCACCAGAGCGAGGGGTCCGGCGGTCTGCAGGAAATCGCGTCGGTCAAGGGCGGACATAGCGAGGTTCCAAGCGGTGATTCCTCTACAAACTCTATCAGACCGTATTCTGGAACCAAAGGGAAGCAAAATCCTGCCCCGCGTCAGTTGGGTCGTTTCGTATAATGCGAAACATCCTTACTTGCGTTGTTCTTGAGGCCGATATGCACTTTCAGTATGTGGTGGCTCCCCCCACGTTTGCGTTCCAGGCTCCTCCCCAACTCCCGCCGGTTGATTTGGAGCATTCTTTACTTCGCGAAATGATTGACGTTCAACGCGAACAACTCGCCTATCTTCGTGCCGCACACGAAGCTCAACACTCAAGCGGTCGTTGGCTCGCGTTTTTTAAGCGTTGGTCAGAAGAATTTCCCAATGCGGGTGAAGGTTGCCTGAAGGCTTTTCCTCACATCGAGCGTGCGTTTCTTCGGCTGGTGGACGATCTCTCCCACCGATTGACGGACGACGAAGATAGCGCGATCGACGATGAATTTTCGTTGGGAGAGTTTCTCGACCGCTACGGAATGAGACTGTCGCAACTCGGGAATGTACTCAATATTCTCGGTCCCCTCGCCGAGGCGGCCAGAATATCGGCGGCGGAATAGACGTTGGCACAATTTCGGGATCTGTCCCAAGAGAACGCATCTGGAATGGCATGGAAATAACCACGGCGGAACTGGCCCCCATCCGCGATCTATATACACGCGGCTTGTACATCCAAGCCTTGCGGATCGCCGAGCGTTTCGGCCCATTTGAAGAATGGTCCAATACGCCGGCGCGTCTGCTCGGCGGACGGTTGGCGATTCAACTCGGGGCCGCGCGGCTCGGTCGTTGGATGCACCTTCGCGCCTATCGCGAGACTTCTGCTCACCCGGAAGCAATCTACTACCACGCCCGCTATCGACTCGAAAAATTCGGCCCCCTCAGTTGTTGGAAATTCCTACGCTCGCATCCCGAGCAAGACTGGAACGATGCCGCCCCAGAAGTCCGGGCCGACTGGTGCGGCCTTCATGCGTTTGTCTGCGCACGGCTTCGCGATTTCGACCGCGCGGAACGCTGGCTGAGTCGTGCGGAGAGCATGTCGCACGATCGGGCTTGGCTGTGCGTCGAACGTGCGGCCGTGCTGGAGTTCGCCGAGCGACCGGAGGAAGCATTGTTGTCCGCTCGGCGGGCGCTCGATCTCGTGCCATTCTTCCGCCCCGGCGTTCAGGCCGAGGCACACATACTTCAGGTACTCGGCCGCGAGGCGGAGGCTGTCGAGCGCCTCAAGGAAGCATCCACCAAGCTGGAAAGTGGGATCGTCCTGGCGCATCTCGCCGCTTTGCAGATGGACTTTCGCCAGTACCACGATGCCCGCCAAAGCTACGAAAAGTATGCGGAACTCTCGCCGCTGCGCGACGACGAGACGGAGAAATGGCTGGCGGCAAGGCGAGCCGACACGGCTTATTTTCTGGGAGATTATTCATCCGTCGGTGAACACGCCCGCAAGGCTAAAGAGGCTTTTTACACGGAATTTACCGAGCGTTTGGAGAGAACGGATTCACCTCCCCAACCGGTGCGGCTTGAATTCCCGAAGGTAGAACTGGGTGGCAAGCCGGTCACAATTTACGACCTTTTGGCGAAGTTCTGGAAAGTTCCGGCTCAACCGATCCCGCAGGATCTTTCACCGCTCGATGGGCTTCAAGACGTTCGCGAACGCATGTGGGGAATGGAGAACGGATTTCTCACGGCGGAATTCACGGCCACGGCGGAGGCTTGCTTTGCTTTGATCGAACGCGGCATCCCGTTTATCTTCACGCTGGTCGATGCGGGCTATAGCCACACCCAGCTTGCCGCGGGTTGCGACCGAATGCGCGATTCCTTGTGGCTGATCGATTCGGCCGAGCGACGACCGAACGAATCTCCGCTTGCGGTACTACTCCAGCGTTATGCTTCCTCGGGACCGCGTGGATTTTTGCTGATTCCGAAAGCGGAAGCTCATCGACTCGACGGGATCGACTTGCCCGATCGATCGCGCTACGAATCCTTGCACGAAATACAGGCGGCGATCCATCGGCACGACCGATCCACCGCGATTGCGACATACGAGCGGATGAAGTCGGAGGACACGCGTCATCGACTCACGCGCCTGGCAAGGCTGGCGCTTGCGAGGTACGACGCGAATCCCACCTTGTTGCTTGCCGCAGTCGATGCGCTTCTTGGTCTTTATCCGGAAGACAACACATTTCTGCTCAACCGCTTGAATGTGCTGCGGGAACTTGGGCGAAAGGAAGACCGTTTCGAGACGACCCGGCGGCAGATCGGCCGTAAGGACGCCGATCCGTTGTTCGCCCATCATCACGCCCAGGCACTGCTGACGGACTTCGACAAATTGGAGGAGGCAGAAAGCTTGATGCGTAAGGCGGTTCGCCAACGGCCTTATGCGCCAGCCGGGTATTACATACTTGGGAATGTCGTGTGGGAGCAACGGCGCTTTCAGGAGGCAACGGATCTCTATCGATTTGCCGCATCACTCGAAGATCGCGATGAGCAATTTGCCGAAGCGTACTTCCGTGCCGCCCGTGCAATCGAGCAAGCCCCGGAGGCCATGCGATTTCTGAAATCTCGCTACGAACGCTCGAAGGGCAAAATCGCAGGGCCGGCCCGAGCGATGTTCTATGCTTTGAGCGAGAACGACGAAATGGATGCCGCCTTCCAATCTTTGGAAGCCTGTTGGGCCCCGCCAGAATCCAGACTCGCCAGCCAGAGGAATCCACAAGAAGTCGGCGAGGTGCTTCTCTTCGCCAGCGAGATGCGAACGAATTACAACGAGCCAGCGGAGGGACAAGCCTTACTCGAACAGGCACGGCCGCTCGCCACGCGGTCATCTTGGCTGCGATCCGCGGCACGCCAGGCCTTGGTGCGGGCCGACCTCACGGAAGCTCGGCAGTCGTGGGAAGAGATTCTTCTCCTAGAGCCGCTCTCGGCGGACATCCACCGGAACATCTCCCGTGCCATCGCCGATCTTGAAGGGCGTCCAGCGGCTATTGCCTGGGCGCAGTCTCTCTGCGATCGTTTCCCCTTTCATTATCCATTGCAACAACTCTTGATTGATTGGCTGCGTGGCGAGTCGAAGCAGGATGGGGGCTCCTCCCCGGCCGAGCCCGCAATTCGACGCCTGATCGACATCTGCCCCGATGACGCCTGGGCACACCGCGAGTTGGCCCTCCATCTCGCGAACAATTCGCAGGTCGAGGAGGCGTTTGCGATCCTGGAAGTCGCCCGTCAGCTTGAGCCGGACAGCCCTTCATATTATTTCACGCTCGGCCACGCTCTCGGCCGAGCGGATCGGCCAGGCGAATCTCGCGAAATCTACGAAGAAGCTGTTCGCAAATCGGTCGACAACGAGGTTGCCATCGTTGAGTTGTTTGGCATGTCACGAGGTGAAGAAGAAAAGAAGGACGTGATCGAGTTTGTCGCCGAGGAACTTCGCCGCCAACGCACATTCGGCGATGGGTTATTAGCCTTTCGCGAGCAGGCTGTCCAGGCTCACGAAGCCATGGAGCCCGACGACTTGATGGTCCTATTACAGGATATCTTCGACGAGCATCCTGAACTTTGGCAAGCCTGGTCGGTGACGATCCAGCAATTATCTCTGGTCGGCCGCGTCGAAGAAGCACGCGAGTTGGCCAAGGAGGCAGTCGAACGATTTCCCCTTTTAGCACGCTTGTGGATGGACTTGGCGGACGTTTGCAACGCGCAAGAGGATCGCGAGGCTCAGATCGAAGCACTGCGGCAAGCCGTCCACGTGGCACCGGGCTGGAGCTATGCCGCACGTGAACTCGCCGACGCCTTGGAGGCAAATGAAGAAATCGACGAGGCTCGTGTCATTCTCGAGCAGGCCGTTGCTCGCTCGCCTCTCGATCCGGTGAACCACGGCTACCTTGCCGATAATTTGTGGTCTGTCTCGGAGCAAGATGAACTCGACGATCCCGAAGAATCGCAATCGACTCGGCAAGAGGCGGTCGACCGGCTCAGCATTGCCTTGAAGATCGACCCGGGATACGACTGGGCCTGGCGGCACCTGGGCATGTGGACGGAGCGAATGGACGATCCGGGCCGGGCCGCGGAGATTGCTCGGGAAGTTTGTCGGCTGAGGCCAGGGGATCCACGCGGTTGGTTGGCATTGGCTCGCACTCTTCAAGGGTCGGACACCAACGACGAAGTTCTCGCAGCCTTGGATCGGGTGATTGTGCTGAATCCGCGTGGACTCGAGGCTTACGACCTCAAGGCTGAGCGACTCGCCGAGATGGGGCGGTACGATGAAGCCAAGTCCGCTGCCACACCTGCTGTCTTCGATGATGATCCGCCCATGATTCTGCAAGGACGGGCAGCGTGGGTGGAGGCCCGGCGTGGCAACTTTCCGCTTGCTTGCCGGGAGATGCAAGCGCTCGTGACCCTTGAGCCTACGTACTATTGGGGCTGGCAGCAACTGGCGGAGTGGTACAACGAGTCCGGCCGACCAGAAGAATTCTTGGAGGCGACGGAAAAGCTCGTGGACCTGAGGCCAGACAACCCGATTGCGCTTGCCATGCGCGGCGAGGCACGCCTGCAGAATGAAGATCGCGAGGGAGGCAAGGAAGACCTTCGCGATGCCCAGCAATTGGAGCCCGATTACTCCTACCCTGGGATGTTGCTCTTCGACGCACATTTGCAAGACGAAGAATACCCACAGGCTCGAGCCGCCTTGGCCGTACTCGAGGAGCACATTTCCGGAGGCGGGCGTTCCTACATTCTGGCACGCATCGCACAGCTTGCTTCCCGCACGAAGGATCGAGATGCAGGTGAAGAGGCTTTTCGCGAACTTGTCACACTGCACTGTGATTCCACCTGGCCCATCAACTCATCGGCCAATGAACTGCGGCAAGCGGGCTGGGGCGTGCAGGTCGATCGCATTCTGCGTGAAACCCTGGGCACCGCCGACGACTTTCACCCCTGGATTCTCATGGCCTGGTTGGAGAGCGCCAGTGGCAGTGAGACCCTTCCCGACGAGAAAATACAGTTGGTGCGACGTGTTACCGAGATTCACCCGCGATATGCACAGGCTTACGACGTCCTTGCCGAGTTGCTGACACGACTGAGCCGGTACGACGAAGCCATTCGAACCTGCCACCCCCGAACTTGGGTGGATCGGCCACCGTTGATCCTTCGAGGCCGTGCTGCATGGATCACCTGGCAACGTGGCGATCATATCAGCGCAATCGCCCAGATGCGCGAGATTGTGACTGCGGACCCCGATTATTTCTGGGGCTGGCAACAACTCGCGAACTGGTACGAGGAGGAGGAGTCGAATCCCGAGTATCTCGAAGCGACGGAACAACTCGTGCGCCTGGCACCGAACGATCCCTCGGCCTTCGGCTATCGGGGCGAAGCCCGTGCAACCGTTGGGGACCGTCGCGGTGCCAAGATCGACTTTCGCAAGGCATTTGAACTCGACCAAACTTACGCCTTCGCAGGCATCAGCCTATTTGATGCCTTGTTGGTTGACGAAGAGATCGAAGAAGCAGAGCGCGTTCTCGCCCGGCTCGAAGAGCACGTCGGTGGGCCGCATGTCCACCTTCGCTCAATCCGGCTGAAGAGTAAGAAAGCTGATGGCGAAGGAGCCAGCGAGGCCTTCCGGGCTCTGCTTCTCGAAGAAGAACTTCCCCCGTTCATCGTCACCAAGGCTGCGTCGGCCATGACGGATGCCGGCTTCGCGGATGCCGTCGATCAGGCCGTGGATGAGGCGGCGAAGAAGCGAATGACGCAATCGATCGCCCGCCTATTCGTGGATCGGGCTGTTGCTCGCAGCGACTGGAGTTTTCTCGATTCTTTGCCCGAATACCTCAACTCAGGTGATGAGGGGCGGGAGGTGCTCTATGCCGCACTCGATTCGCTTGCGCAACCTGCCCAGCGCGAGCGGTTACACGAGTTACTTCGAAATCACGGCGATGAGATTCGTAAGACACATCGCGGATGGGCAAAAGCACTGACCGCACTTGTGAGCTTGCACGATTACGAAATGGGCTCGACTTGGGCAGCCGACTGGGAAATTCGCAATCTGGACGAGCCCTGGATGCTCCATCCGCTCGTGGACGCGTTTCGTCACCTTGGCAAGACTGATGACGCCCGTCGCGTTGCCGTTTATGCACTGGATTTGCCCTCCGACGATCCATCGACCGAGGACTTTCGAGTTTGGCTTGCTTTCGAGGAGGCACTGGACGGTAGCACGGAGAGAGCGGCTGGGCTTCTCAACGACGTGGACGATGACGAACTCGATGACCTGCCTCGCATTCTTTTCACGCTCACCATGTCGCTTATTCGCGTACAACGTGAAGGGCGTCCGGCATTTGTCGAATCACGCCGGATGGGCGAAGAGGCCGTTCGCGACTATGCCCCGCAAGATCGCGACGACGATTTATCTCTCTCGTGCCGGCGTTGGGCAACTCGCTTGGCTCAAGACGCGGGTGGGTTGACTGCTTGGTTCTGGGCCACCTTTAAGGCTAACCGCCTGTTAAAGGGATAACAAAGCAACGGCATTGCACCCGGTTTTCTTGCGGCGGGTCTCCCAAACCAGCGTTGGACAAATATCTGCCAACTTGATTGGGCATGCTGCGCAAAACGGTACGAATGGGTCGAGCCAGATTCAACACTCCTTCAGCTGAGATCATCGCGATTTCGAGATTTACCAATCAGCGAACGCAAAACTGGGCAAGCTGAGAGTTATGGGAAGTAAAAATCTGGGCTGAGATTGCTGATTTCGCCTACTTGGCTACTGAGTTTGCCTTTTCTCCCTGAATGGCCTAGATATTGCTTAAAGGAATAGTGTTGACTGTCGTCTGTACAGTATTCGAGTGTTTAACTTCAACCAAGGAGGGTCATCATGTTAGTTCTGTCCCGTCGAGTTGGTGAAGAAATCATCATCAACGAGAACATCCGTGTGACGGTGGTTGCCGTGAAAGGCGACCGTATCCGTCTGGGCATTGAAGCTCCGCGGAATGTTGCAGTCGATCGAGCCGAAGTTCACGAACGGCGTATTCAGTTCGCTGAAGTGCCAGTACCGGTTGGTGCGTGTGAGGATGCGGATGTTTCGTTCGGCGTCTTGCCCATGACGAAAAATTCGGACGATACGATGGTGCATTGACCGACCTCGTGATCCACGATGAAACCAAAAGAGGGCACGCCGCTATTGCGGGCAGCCCTCTTTTTCGTTTAGCTTCGGCTCTGTGGGCCGCCGCTAGCCTGGCACCAATTCAAGTTCCCGTTCGCCGGATTCGTTTGAATCGAGTTCAAACGGTGGGTCAGCTTCCTCCTCCAAAACCGGCTGGGTCGGGTCAGCCATGCCTTCGGGCCATATGTGAAAGCCGCCCGTGAATGCCACTCCCTGCCATTGCATTTTCCACGTACCCCAGATGCCTTTTCCTTCATTAAATCCGTGATAGTCAACCGAGTGAGCATTCACGTATTTTTTCACCCACTCGCACTTGCCGTCGATCAGGTCGTATTTGCCGCTGAAAGTAAACGTACCCACCCGGTCTCGGCCGTCACCGGTCAAGTTGCCGTTCGCGAAGGTCAGGGTTATTTCCATCTGATGCTTGCCGGGCATCCGCTTGTCGACGAAGAACCCAACCCACTTGCCCGAAGGGAAGCGTGAGTCGGACTCCACATTTGCCGGCTGAGACATGGGTTTCTCCCCCCTTTAACGGCTTAACAACCCATTTCCCAATTCTATCGCTTTCTTGAGTGCTTCTGGAAGCTGATTCGCGTCTTTTCCACCAGCCGTGGCGAGGTGAGGAGGCCCACCCCCCTTACCACCGATCAACTCGGCAATTGGCTTGATGACATCATTCGATTTGATACCCTTCTTCACCAAATCTTCCGACACTCCCACCGCGAGGCCGGCCGATCCATCCTCGTTTTTCCATCCGAGCACAATGATTGACGAACCCGCTTTCTGCCGAAGCCGGTCGATCTGGCCACGCATCGCATCCACCGGCCCGCCGGGAACCTCGCCGACCACTAGCTTGGCACCTTTATTCTCGGATGCCGCTGCCAGGAGTTGATCGGCAGCGCTATTCAGGTCGCCCGACGAACCCTTCTGAAGGAGCTTCTGGAGTTTTTTGACCTCCTCCTGGAGAGACTCGATACGCTTGGGCAACTCCTGCTGCGAGCAGTTGAGTCGCCCCGTGAGTCCACTCAAAACCCCCGCCAATTCCTGGACGTGTTCGAACGCCCGCTGCCCCGTCACGGCCGTGATCCGACGGACGCCCTTCGCGACATTCTCCTGGCCGGTCACCACGAACAGGGCGGCCTGATTCGTGCGATTCAGATGTGTGCCGCCGCAAAATTCCACAGACATGTCCGCCGTTACTTCGCTCGGATTCTCCGCGCCGATCATGACCACGCGAACCGGGTCCGGGTATTTCTCTCCAAAAACCGCCCGCACGCCCGGCAATTTCTTGGCCTCCACGAGCGGCATGTTGATCGCCGACACTGGCAGATCGCGAAGGATGCGATCGTTTACGATCTCCTCGACTCGTTGAATCTCCTCCAGCGACAACGGCTTGTCGTGGCTGAAGTCGAAGCGTGTCTTGTCGAAATCGACCAACGAGCCTTTTTGCTCAACGTGGTCACCCAGGACTTCACGCAGAGCCATGTTCAACAGATGAGTGGCCGTGTGATTGCGAACAATGGCTGTGCGATCGGTGACCTGGGTAGAGACAGCTTGACCAACAGATAGGTTGCCATTTGTCAACACGCCGCGATGCAACACACTGTCGCCGAGCCGTTGCGTCCCCTCGACGGCGAAGTCCATGCCGTCGGCCGTAATTCGGCCAATATCCCCGACTTGGCCGCCTTGCTCCCCGTAGAAGTTCGTGCGATCAAGCAGAAGCGACACTATGGCGGTCGCTTCGAGGTTGCCTTCGCGGAAGACTGTGTTGTCCTTCACCCAGCCGACGATTTTTGCCGAGATCGATGAAGGGCCATGTTTGGGCGAGTCGTCGGTCTTGGGAAGTTCGCCCTGGATGGCGGAGACGACGACCTGCTTGCCGCCTTGGGCCGAGGTTTTCTTGAAGCCCTCAATTAGCTTGTCGTAACCGTCGCGATCGACGCTGATTCCCGCATCGGCCGCAAGCTTGCTGGTGATGTCGATGAAGAAACCCTGTTCGGTGTGCAGGTCGAAGGCATCCTTCGCGCTGATGATGCCTCCCGATTTCTTCACCTTGGCCTCGGCTTCGCCGTAAAGCTTCAATCCCCGTTCGATCGTGCGCAGGAACCCCTTCTCTTCCTCCAGAATCGTCGCGGACACTTTAGCAGGATTTGTCTTCAACTCCGGGAACGCTCCGCCGAAGTGTGAAACTACCGCGGGAACCAATTTGTGCAGGAACGGCTCGCGCATGCCGAAATCGAGCCAGCCGAACAGATCGGCTCGGCGCAATATGCTTCGAATAACGGAGCCACGCCCCTCGTTCGAAGGAACTCCGCCGTCCGTGAGTGAGAACGTGAGCGATCGAATATGGTCGGCAATCACCCGGTAGGCGGTATCCTTGCGGTCGTCGAGGATGCCAGTATAGGGGGCTGCTTTCGTCACCTCGCGAATCGCTTCGATGATCGGAGCAAACACATCCGTGTCGTAGTTGCTGCTCTTGCCCTGAATGACCTTCACAACTCGTTCGAAGCCCATGCCAGTATCGACATGCTGGGCGGGTAGGGGGGTCAGCGAACGATCTTCATTCCGATTGAACTGGATGAACACCAGATTCCAAATCTCGATGACCTGGTCGGTTCCCATGTTGACAAGTTTGCCGCCCGACTTCTCCGGCGTGTGATCGTAATGCACCTCCGTGCAAGGGCCGCACGGCCCGGTGTTTCCCATCTCCCAGAAATTGTCCTTCTTGTTGCCGAGATGGATGTGTTTTTCAGGAACGCCGACCGCCTTCCAGAAACCAGCCGCTTCATCGTCGCGAGGAATGCCGTTCTCCGGATCGCCTTCGAACACGGTCACGTGCAACCGCGAGGGGTCGAGCTTCCACACTTCGGTGAGAAGTTCCCATGCCCAGGCAATCGCTTCTTTCTTGAAATAATCGCCGAACGACCAGTTGCCGAGCATCTCGAAGAACGTGTGGTGGTACGTGTCCTTGCCGACATCGTCGAGGTCGTTGTGCTTGCCGCCGGCACGGATGCACTTCTGCGTGTTGGCCACGCGAACGTAGTCGCGTTTCTCCAACCCCAGAAAGATCGGCTTGAACTGGTTCATGCCGGCATTGCTGAACAGAAGTGTCGGGTCGTCCAACGGCACGACGCTCGATGAAGGCACGAACGTGTGGCCATGCTTCTTGCAGAAGAAGTCGATGAACTGCTGACGGATCTCGTTCGCGGATGGCATTCAAACCTCTGGAACAAAACGAAAGATTGATAGCTAGAAGTACGAAAATGGACGCTTCGCAGCCAAGACGGGTTCGGCAAAACGGGCCTCGAACATCACACTGCGGCGGCTGCGGGCGCTCGCGATCCAACACGTCGCCTGGAAAGTGCCATGGCGGCCTTCAGAAACGGCTCGCCGAAGCTGCGCAAATCGAGTCCGATATAACATCGACCGAAGCCCAACGCAGCGAATCCCGGGTCCAGCGCCGGAAGGCACAGTCGCAGTGTGGCAAGCAACTTCCGAATCTCGCTTTTGTCGTCCTGAGCCTCTGCGCTGAGTCGATCGAGTTCCTCAAGTTCCTCAATCCGAACGTCATCGGATCGGCGCCCCTTGGGGGCCTGAAGAAACCCTCTCCGAATCCAGTTGAGATCCGAACTCATTTTCCGGATTTCAATTCGCTCGTCCGGTTCGAGTTCGCCCCACAATTGAGACATCTCGTTTTCAATCGCTTCCAGGGCCGCGCCACTTTCCAGTTCAGTGATCAACAGTGAATGATGGCGCAGCAGGTCGTCGGCGTAAAGCTGAAATGTTCGAGAATGGGAATGCGAAGCGGACATCGGTCAACTCGGATCAATGATCCAATTGGAACGGGTGGCAGCCAAATCAGCTTGATATTGCGACATTTCCACTGACACTATCGGGCAAATGTTTCCGGACTCGCTCGTCCAAGGTTTCAGGCAAAGGTCCAGTGCCACAGTTACAGGGCCTTCGATGAAATGGGCCGCTCCCGAGGACAAAGACTTCCATTCCTTTTCCTGAGGCACCAATCAGGCCATCGTCCAGTTCTTCCGGAATCAGATGTGGTGCAAGGATGCGCCAAGTCGATGAAACGGACAATCCCTTTCGGTTCAATTCAACAATACCAGTCGAGTCGATATCGATGTCCGAATATTTCCCGTGAGTCCGAACCCCAAGACATTTGCTTTGGGTTCCGACCAGAGGCCGACTCGGATCAGCCGGGTCTTTTCTCATCGGTCGAACAATTCGAGCCACTGGCGACTACTCGTTTTGGCGTGAATCTGCCTTTGCCGTTATTGTATCACAAACCTCTCGGACTCTCACTGAGCAAGCGTATCCCTAATGAAACGCACACCGTGGGCGATGTCGTCGAAACGCTGCTGCTGATCGCCGACTTCACGTTCGATGAACAGTGGCCCGGTGTACCCTACCCTCTTCAACGCGAGCAGAAATTTCTTCGTGTCGGTTTGGCCCTTGCCCAACGGCACTTCTTCGCCCCAGGTGCCGGGAACCTTCGGTCGATTGGCGTCCTTCATGTGTACCGTGCGAATGTCGGGGCCCAGCAACTCGACGGCTCTGATGGGATCGTCCTTGTCGTACAGGAGCATGTTGGCCGGATCGAAGTTCACTTTCAAGTTCGGGCATTTCAGGTCATCCAGCGTTTGCCGCAACAGTTTGGACGATTCCTGTCCGGTTTCGAATGCGACCGTGATCCCCTTCTCGGCGGCGAGCTGGCTGACTTTAGCAAGAGTGTCCAGAAACGGTTTGCGAGCCGGGTCGCCCACTTCGGGGAGAAACCCGGCATGGAGCATGAGATCGTTCAGGCCAAGTTCCAGCGTGCGATCCAGCGCCCACTTCAGCCGTTCGATTCGTTCGGGCCGAAGTGCCGGGTCGCCAAAGCCGCCGGTGCGTTCGATGTGCTTGGGCGTCGTGTAATCCTCGCCCGGAAAGCCGAGCATGGCCCCGCCGAGTTGAAAGCCGGCTGCCAGTGCAGCCTTTGGCATGGCATCCCCTTCATCCCACGCTGCATGATGCGGATCACCGCAGGCGATTTGGACGAGGTTGATGCCAAGCCGATCCGTGAAGCCTTTCAACTCCGGGATCGACTTCACTTGAAGCGACCAACTACAGACGCCGATTGCGAGGGGTGCGATGGCCATGATGTCTCCGTGACAATGATGTTTGATTCAAGCGATGGGGCGTACGAGCACTTTGTACTGCCAGAGTCCGATCGGATTTTTTGTCCGCTTCAAACGAAACTTGCGATTGAAGACGCGTGAAGGCAGCCAGCCGTCCTGATCCGGTGTTGCGGAATACCCTTTCCGGGTGCTGCGAAGAATTTCAAATCGCAGTTGGTCCTTGCGAGCGTCGATTAACCAATATTCTGGAATGCTAGCGTCGTGATAAAGGCCGCGAAGGGTCGCCTCGTCCTTTTTGACCGAGGACGGACTGATAATCTCAAGAACCATCTCAGGAGTTCCAACCAACTCCGTGACATCATCGCCGTCGTTGCTCTCCCTCAGTGAAACCCGGCCATCCTTCACGGAAGACCAAGTCACGTAGCAACCGTCCGGTTCGGATGAAAAGTCAGCTTCCTCGTTCACCAGCCGGACTCCGTCCCCGAAATACTGTCCGAGACTAAGCTTTTCCGCTAATGCGTCGAGAACTCTTGCCAAAGCGGTCTTAAGATTTACGTGTGAGGAAAGGCGTTCGTGTCCCATTTCAACGTAAACCTCCCCCGCCAGGTAGCAAATGCGGCCCTCTTCAGGAAAGTCATCGCTCGCATACCAATCGCGAAAGCTCGTCAGGGACTCGGTCGCCCACGTAGGAACGATGACCGAGTTATCCGTGCCAAATATTTCAAGGACGGCCATTGCACTTGCTCCTTTCCGTTTCGCTGGGCAGACCGAGAGGCTAATCCTTTTTACGGCTGCACTATCTTAGGTGACGAACTTGCTTTCGTTATTCAATCAGCAATTGTTCCATGCATTCGACAACGGCGACCACGATCTCGTCCGAAACTGCGCATATGAAGCTGGCATTCCTTGCCCGCCAATCGAGGCTCTTCACATGGTCGGCTAGGACAACGCCAGTCACTGCGGAATCGCTCGGCAAGGGTACTTCAAAAGGATAGCCCTTGGCCCGATTTGTGATGGGGCAGAATAAGGCCAAGCCAACCTGCCAATTGTAGGCGGCGGGCGAGATCACCAACGCCGGCCGACGACCGGCCTGCTCATGGCCCGCTTGAGGATCAAGAGTCAGCCAGACGACATGCCCACGTTCCGGGGCATATGTACTTTGACTGTTCACCAGATCTCTCCGCCAAGTGCCGGTCCCGTGTCCCACTCCGAATGCAAATTTTCAGGGGTGACACCCGCAAGGAGTTCGGCCAGCGTTCGCGTTCGTTTTGGAGGCGAAATTACGATGTTTCCAGAAACAATCGCCATTTCAACCGGTGCATCTTCGGCAAGTCCGGCCTCCAATATATACTGGTGCGGAATACGAATGGCTAAGTCCGAGCCCCACCGTTGAACACTCGCTTTCATCATGTCTCCTTCTAGTTCGCAGGCTCAAGCCGACATCGCACTGGCCCAAGGTTTCGTTGATCCTGCCAGTGCTTCTCGTGAAACGTGCAAAGCTGTTCCAGCTTGAGTTCAGCAACTTCCTTGGCACCGGTCCACACGACTGCTTCACCGGCTTCCTCTGCCGTGCTCATTAACTGGATGGCCTTCGGTTCATCGTAGCCGAAGACTTTTCGCAGCACCATGACAACGAACAACTGCGAATGATCGTCGTCGTTCTCGATGAGAACGTGGTAAGGCGGGAGGATCTTGGCCCGCGATTCGGCTCTCGGTTC
>Ga0105046_10005399_pt1 | contig 20224 bp, 12 predicted proteins | sample MAT03_FD_78385 | JGI IMG/M metagenome (GOLD analysis project Ga0105046, IMG submission 78385) | Freshwater microbial communities from Lake Fryxell liftoff mats and glacier meltwater in Antarctica - MAT-03 (megahit assembly) | ecosystem: Environmental > Aquatic > Freshwater > Ice > Liftoff... | reverse complement strand
GTCGGGTGCCTCCCACCCTCTCCCCTCGGGGGAGAGGGTCGCGGCGAAGCACGCGGGGTGAGGGGGCGAACCACCCACGGGGAAGACCGAGGAATGGTTCCGCAACGCGGTGGACCTACGGGGCTGTAGTCGTGCTACAATGTCCCCCGAGCCTCGCGGCGGCCCTGGACAGGCTCGTTAATCAAACCGCCGCACCCCTTCGATGCCGGACCCCAAGCTCCGCCGGGCCATCGCCTTCGAGGCCGCCCGGCTCATGTACGCCCGCACCGAGTCCGAGTACTTCACCGCCAAGCGCAAGGCCGCCGACCGCGTCTGCCGCGGGTCGGTGAAGCCGTCGGACCTCCCCAGCAACGCCGAGATCCGCGACCTCATCCAGGAGTTCGCCCGCACCCACGAGGGCGACCGCCGCACCGCCGACCTCAAGGACATGCGCCTCCACGCCCTCCGCCTCATGAAGCTCCTCGCCCGCTTCCGCCCCAAGCTCATCGGCAGCGTGATGACCGGCCACACCCGCAAGGGCTCGGACATCGACCTCCACCTGTTCAGCGACCACCTCGAACCGATCACGAGCGTCCTCGACGAGGAGGGCGTGCAGTACGACGTGGAGCGGAAGCAGATCACCAAGCACAACGAAACCCGCGTGTTCACGCACGTCCACGTCTACGACGTGTTCCCGTTCGAGCTGACCGTCTACGCCGAGGACAAGGCCCACTACGTGTTCACCAGTTCGATCACCGGCAAGCCGATCGAGCGGGCCACGACGCGCGAGCTGGAAGACCTCATTGCCCGCGAGCACCCGGAAGTGAACATCGCCGACGCGCTCGCCGAGCAGGAAGCCGCCGTGGACCCGCACCAGGTGTTCCGCCTGCTGCTGCTGCCGCTGGAGCGGGTGAAGCAGAACCCGAAGTGGCACCCCGAGGGGGACGTGCTGTATCACTCGCTCCAGGTGTTCGAGCAGGCGCGGGACGCGCGGGCGTGGGACGAGGAGTTCTTGACGGCGGCGCTGTTGCACGACGTGGGCAAGGGGATCGACCCCTACGACCACGTCGCCGCCGGGTTGCAGGCGCTGGAGGGGCTGATTACGGAGCGGACGGCGTGGCTGATCGAGAACCACATGCTGGCGCAGGAGTACAAGGCGGGCACGCTCGGCCACCGGCAGCGGGTGCGGCTGGAGGCGGCGCCGGACTTCGAGGACTTGCTGGAGCTCCGCGAGTGCGACGACCGCGGCCGGGTGTCCGGGGCGGTCGTGGGGACGGTGGATTCGGCCCTGGCGTTTCTCAGGGAGCTGGAGCGCTCCAATCGCGGGAAGTGACCCCAAGAGGACAGAAGTCAGACAGCAGACCGAATCAGCCTGCTGACTGTCCTCTGACTTCTGTCCTCTGTCCTCTGTCCTCTACTTCTACCGGCCCGGCTCGTACATGAAGAAGTCGCGCGGGCTGCGGACGTACGGGTGGTGCGGGAACACCAGCGTCCCCTGCTGGGCCGCGTACGGGTTCGGCGCACCGTGGCCGCCGGCCCCGGGGCCGCCGTAGCTGCCGCGGCCGAACGGGCCGCAGCCGCCGTTCGGGCAGCCGCCGCGGTGGTTGCCGTGGCCCTCGCCGCAGGTGCTGCACCCCTTGTTCAGCGAGAACAGGTTCCGCAGCCCCGGCAGCATCCCGTAGCGGTCCGGCGGCCGCTCCGCGGGCGCCCCCATGGCGCCGACGAGCGTGTCGGGCCGGGCGGCGGGCGCGTTGTGGTTGGCCGGCATGGCGTGGCCGCCCTGCTGCGGGCCGCCGCGCGGCGCCGGCGGGGCGAAGCCGCCGGGGTCGGCCGAGGCGGTGGTCGCGGACAGGGCGGCGACCGCCAGCGCGAGTAGAATCCGTTTCATGTCCTGGTCCCTCCGTGGCCGGGCGGGGCTCCGCCCCGGTCCGTGCGGATGGTATCGGCCGCACCCGCCCCCCGGCCGGCATCATCCGACCCCCGCCGACCGGTGAGCGAGAGGGCGGGAGGCGTTACAGCCGGTATTCCCGGCACGGTCGGAACCGGCGTCTTAAAACAGAGCCCGGAGCGTGAGCGACGGGTCGGGCTGGCACGTCGCTCACGCTCCGGGCTCGGACGGACAAGGACGACATGGCAGGCGCGACGGTCGTTACGGGCGGGGCCGGCTTCATCGGCTCGCACCTCGTCCGGCTCCTCGTCGGCCGCGGCGAGCGCGTCCGCGTGCTGGACCGCCCCGGCGCTGCGGTCGATCACCTCCCCACGGACCGCATCGATTACGAACCCTGCGACATCCGCGACGAAGCGGCCGTGGCGCGCTCGTTACGCAACTGCGGCGTCGTCTACCACCTCGCGGCGAACCCCCAGCTGTGGACGCGCCATCGCCGCGACTTCCACCGCGTCAATTACCTCGGCACCGTACACGTCCTCACGGCCGCGTTGCGGGCCGGGGCGACGCGCGTGCTTCACACGAGTACCGAAAGCATCCTGACGCGCCGCCGCCAGACGGCAGCCATCGCCGAGACGCAGGACGTGCCGGGCCGCGACGTGATCGGGCCGTACTGCCGGTCGAAGTTCCGCGCCGAAGGGTTCGCCTTCCACCTCGCCCGCGCCGGCGCCCCGGTCGTGGTCGTGAACCCGACGCTCCCCGTCGGCCCCGGCGACCGCGGCCGCTCGCCGCCGACGCAGATGATGCTCGACTTCTGCCTCGGGAAGCGGTCCGCGTACCTCGACGCCGACCTGAACCTGATGGACGTGCGCGACATCGCCGACGGCATGACGCGCGCCGCCGAGCGCGGCCGGCCCGGCGTCCGCTACCTGCTCGGGGCCGAGAACTGGTCGGTGAAGTCGGTGTTCGACTACCTGGCGACGCGGACCGGCCTGCCGCCGCCGCGGTGGCGGGTGCCCTACCCCGTCGCCCTCGCGGCGGCGTACGTCAGCGAGTTCGTCGCGGACGCCATTACTGGTCCGATCCCCGCCGCGACCGTGACGGGCGTGAAGCTGACGCGGCGGCGGATGCAGTTCGACGCCCGCCGCAGTCTCGCCGAGTTGGGGCTGACGCCGCGGCCGGTGGCCGGGTCGATCGACGAGGCGGTGGCGTGGTTCCGCGAGGTGGGTTGGCTATGACGGCGGGCGAGACACGACCGCGTCCGTGAGCACCACCATTCCCTCGATCAACCCTTCGCACTTACCCGTCACTAATACCCGGGCGTCCTTGCGGACGGGCACACTCATCCGCGCCGGCGGCGCCCGGCGGACCGTGACGCCCCCGTCGATCGTGAACGAGCCGTCGGCGACCACGTCCGTTACCGTGCCGGTGAGGCGCACCCACTTACCCTTGTAGCGTTCGTCTGAGAGGGAGGCGTTCGCCCGGTAGAGCATCGCCACGAGGACCGCCGACGAGGCGGCGTCGTGGGCCAGGACCGCCTGGTGGACCGCCGGGCCGAGCTTCACCGACTCGAAGAACCCGGCCGCGTCCGCCAGCGCGGCCTCCGGATTCGCCTTGTCGCCGGGGCCGTGGACCGTCATCCGCACGGCACACTTGTCCCCGACGACTACTCGCACGGCCATGACCTTCCCGTCGTCGCGGCCGGCGATCACCACCTCGCGGCCGTCGTGGCCCTCGTGCTTCACCTCGCGGCGGTGGACGACATCACCATGGGAGTTCGACGCCAACAGCACCAGCAGCATGTCGGCCTGCCTGTCGCGGCCCCACGGCCCGGGTTCCAGGTCGCCGGGGTTCAGGCCGTCCTGCACCGTCACGGCGTAGTCGCGGCGGCCGACCGACGCCTTCACCCCGCGCTCCCCCCACCGGAGCATCTTGGGGTCGGCGGCTGTAACCGACGTGGCGACTGGCGGGTTCGGGAAGCGGGCGGTAAACACGCCGTCGGGGTCGGCGTAGTCGGCGGGGTTGGAAACGCCGATGTAGCCGTTCTGGTACGCAAACCACCCACCCCCACCGGCAGCCGCGAGAACCACCGCCGCGGCAAGGAACCACTGCGTCCGGCGGGATTTGCGGGCGGGCGAGGTCATCAGTCACCGGGCGGAGAGGGGGTGGTTGCGGCTAGCATATCCTTGTTCCGGCCGGCCGGCGCTGGTAAGGTTGAGCGTAGTCCGCCCGCCCGCGTCGAGGTCCGGTCATGGCCGATCAGAAGCTGGTGCTCGTCGTCGACGACGACCGCGAGTTGGTGGAGGGTCTGCGGATGATGCTGGAGCGGCAGGGGTACAAGGTGATCCAGGCCCACGACGGCCATCAGGGGAAGCAGGCGATCTACGGCCAGCGGCCGGACCTGGTCATCCTCGACATGATGATGCCGCGGATGGGCGGCTACCCGGTGCTGGAGCACTTCAAGGGCAAGACGGACGCCCCGCCGATCATCATGATCACGGCCAACGAGGGGAGCCGGCACAAGGCCTACGCCGAGTACCTCGGCGTGGTGGACTACATCCGCAAGCCGTTCGCCATGGAGCGGCTGATGGAGGTGGTCAACCGCACGCTCAAGCCGGAGCCGAAGGAAGCCGAGTAAGCCGCTCAGGATTCGCGCTCGGGCCGCCGCACCAGACTCGTATCCCGCCCGCCGCGGCTCAGCTCGTACACCCCGGGTTCGACGAGCGTTTCGCCGGCGGCGACGCGGCACGCGGTACGCTTCACGCGGGCGGCGGTGAGCAACACGGCGACGCACGCAGGGCACGCCAGGGCGTAGGTCTTCAGTTCGTCCGTCAGCCCGTCCGACCAGTGGGCCGCGACCTTGAACGCCGCCTCCGCCGGGCACCCCGGGGCGGAGCAGCGGACGGGGTACGGCGGCATCGGCATCGGCGGCTCAGTAGTTGAGCTGGAACTGGAGACGGAACACGCCGCCGTCGAAGTTCCGGTACGAGGCGACGCCGGCCTGGTTGATCGCGTTCAGGTTCACGCCGTCCACCAGGCTGTACTCGGCGACCAGTTCCATCTCGCGGCGAATCTGCCACTCGACGCCGATATCCCACTGCTGGTGCGTGCCGTAGGGGGCGTTGGCGACTGACCGGTAGCCGCCTTTGTAGTACTGCCATCGGCAGTAGGGCGTGAAGATGCCGTGGTCGCAGGTGTCCACCTTGCACATCAGCATGGCGTACCCGCCCTGCAGCCAGCGCGTCTCGACGGCCGTCTGGGCGTCGTTCAGGCCCGGCCCCTCGCCCCAGTTCCACTCCGCCTGGAAGCCGAACGGCTGCGGGTAGTACACGACCGTCGTGCCGACGCGCTGGTCGCGGTGGCCGGTCTGGTCGTTCGTCGCGCGGGTGCCGGTCGGGGTGATCGCCGCCCCGCGGCCCAGCGCGCGAATCGGAGCCCCCTCCACCACGTACTCGCCGGTGTACGCCTGGACGCTCGCCTCGACGACCTGGCCGCTCTCCAGCTGCAGCGGGTACGTCAGCCGGGTCACCATGTGCAGGTCGAGGTTCTGCTCGAACAGCTGCCCGCCCTGCCCGTTGTACACGCCGAAGGCGAAGATGCCGTAGTTCCCGCTGCCGCGTAGGCCGCCATCCACCAAATCCTTGAACAGCTTCTGCTGCTCCTCCGGGGTCCAGTAGTAGAACACGCCCAGGTCGCGCTCGTTCGGGCTCACCGCGGTGTTGATAGCGTCCGTGCGGTCCAGCGCGATGCGGTTCTGGCTGGACTGCATGTTCTCCCACCCGAACGGCACCTTCGACAGGCCGACCCGCAGCCGGTGAACCTTGTCGCGGTCGAGGTACACGTCGCCGTACAGGTCGCGGAGCTGGGCGAAGAACAGGCTCGTCTGGCTGCCGGGAATGACGGCGGCGAAGTCCGGCTGGAGGTACAGGTACAGGTGGTCGCTCACGTCGCCGAACAGGATCAGCCGGTTCCGCCGGATCGAGAAGTTCTCGGACACGCCGTTCACCGACCGGTCGGCGAGGAGGTTCGGCTCGGCGCCGCCGGGGTCCTGGTCGGTCGTGCGGGCGAACCGGAACTGGCTGTAGCCGCGTAGCGACAACTTCTCGTACCACTTCTTGCCGCCGCGGTCCTGCGGGTGGAGCGAGTCGAACAGCGACTTCAGGCCGTAGTCCTCGTCCGGGTGAAGCGAGTCCGAGAGCACCTTCGCGCCTTCCGCCGTGGGTGCCGGCGCGGCTTTCGTGTCCGCGGCCGCATCCGGTAGCAAGGTCGGCAGTTCGGTCGAAGGCGCCGACGGCTCCGGGATCGGCAGGAGTGGGGCGAGGCTCTGGGCCTGCGACGGCCCCCCGGCGACGAGGCAGAGGATGACGGCACACAGGCCGCGTCGGGCGCGCGGGAATGGCAAGGAACGCCCCTTTCGCGGGTCGGGTCTTGCCGGTGGTATCGATTGGGAGGGGGGGTGAACTTCACCCCGGGTGCGGAATCGGAAATCTTCCCACAGTCGGCCGTGTCATACCAGATCGCGTTGATTCGTTTCCGTCGGAGCCCGGAGCGTGAGCGACGGGCGAGCTACCCAGTTGTTCCGCGTGGGCGGACGACGGGTACTGCTGGCCCGTCGCTCACGCTCCGGGCTCCGACGAACCACGCCACCCGCACGGGCAACGGAAATGAATCAACGCGATTCGGTATCAGTTGGACGGGTGCGGGAGGGGCTGGCCGGTCAGCTCCGCCAGGCCGTTGAGCGCGGCCTTCAACTCGGCTTCCTTCTTGTTCAGACCCCACGCCGGGGGGAACTGGTGGCCGTCGGCCGCGGCCGCGACCTTGAAGCACTTGCGGTTGTCCGGCCCCTGCTCGTCCAGCAGGTAGTACCGCGGCGCCTCGCCGTAGCGCCGCTGCACGACGTGCTGGAACTCCGACTTGGCGTTGGCCCCGACCGCGTCTTGCGCCACCCGCTCGATCTCCGGGCCGACGAACCGCAGCACGAACTCGCGGGCCGCGTCCCACCCGCCGTCCAGGAAGATCGCCGCCACCAGCGACTCGAACACGTCGGCCAGGATGTTCGACGGCAGCTCGCCGAAGTGCGCCACGCCCTTACCGAGAAACAGGAAGTCGCCCAGGCCGAGCTCCTGGCTGAACACCGCACACGTCTTGCGGCTCACCACCACCGACTTGACCTTCGTCAGGTCGCCTTCCTGGTAGTCCGGGAAGCGGTGGTAGAGCTGCTCGCAGGTGACGAGGCCGAGGACGCTGTCGCCGAGGAACTCGAGCCGCTCGTTCGAGCCGGCCCGGGTGTTGGCCCCGGACGTGTGCGTGAGGGCGGCCTTCAGCAGTTCGGGCTTCTGGAACCGGTACCCGACGGCGGTCTGGCAGTCGTCGAGCACGACACGGTCGCGCGAGACGGTCCGTTGCGGAGAGGTCATTCGTCGGCTCGGGGGGCGAGCGGTGACGGCGAGTGTGAAGAGAAGCTAACACTCAACCGGCCCGCCGGCAAGCGTCGAATCACCGGCCGCGCCACTCTACCGGCGTCAGTGGGCGGCGCCGTCGGCGTCGTCCACCACCGTCAGCCGGAACCGCTGCTCGGCCGGGAGGGGCGTCCCAGCCGTGATACTGAGCCTCACGTCCACGCTCGTGTCGTTCGATCCCGGAACCCAAACCAGCTCGCCGTTCTGGACGGCCATCGCGGCCGGTCCCTCCAACTTGGCCGGAGCGGGCGTCTCGGGACCATTCGTCCACACGGTCGGCCGGTAGCGCCACTCCCGGCCGCGGACCGCCCACAACTGCGGCTCGGAGCCGATTACGAGGTACGAGTCGACCCGCTGCTTGAGGTGCTCGCGCACGTCTACGCGGTTGACCACGAGTTCCTGTAGGTCCGGCGCCCCCGCCCCGCCGAGCTGCGACGGGATCGTGACCGCGACCCCGGCGGCCGGCCAGACGTGAATCCGCTGGTCCGGTGGCGGGCTGCCCGTGTCGGTGGCCCTCAGCCCGCGCGGCACGTCTACGTCCGGGATGTCCACGCCGAAATCCGGGTCGGAGGCGACGTGGAGCCGGAGCGACCCGCTGAGCGTCCCCGCGACAGGGTCGCGTTCGAGGCTCAGGAACAACCCGCTGCCGTGGGCCGTCGGGAAGCTGAACGGCGACCGATTTCCGTGGCGCTGCAGCGGGGGCACGGTCAAGACGTTGAACGGGGTGTACGTCAGCTTCCCGTCGCGGGCCGGGGTCGTGATGGGTACGGAGAGGTTTCCCCGCCGCGGCAGCGGCAGGAGCGTCGGCAGCCCCGGCATCCCCTGCGCCGGCGGCGGCTGGAAGAGGACCAGTTGCGCCCCGTCGCTGCTGGTGACGCCCCACACGGACCCGTCGTCCGACGGCAGGACGTGGACCTCGCCGGAGCGCCTCCAGCCGGCCACCGTTAACGTCCCCTGGAGTTCCAGCGCGCCGGGGTCGAAGGAGCGGACGGTCGCCGAGCCGTTGTCCGTCAGGCTGACGAGGTAGACCGGCCCGTCCACGCCGGCCCCCGCTACGATCGCGGCCGGGGCCAACACGTTGGGCGGCTTGGGGGCCGCCTTCTCGCGGGCTCCGGTCGCGAGGTTCCAGCGCTGCAACTCCTCGCCGGCCGCGTTGGGGTTGTAAACGAACAGTTTGGACGCGGACCCGGCAAACAACGCCTTCGGGCCGCAATCGACCCGGTGACCCAGCAGATTCCCGCTGTTCGGGTCGAAGACCAGAATCTGCTTCGTCTGCTGGACGTGGAGGAGGAGGTAGCGGCCGCCGGCCGCGCGGCCGACCGCGTGGACGCGGCCGGGCAGCGGGATTTGCCTTTTCTGCTCCGTCATCTGGGTGGGTCCGACCGGACCGGGCCGCGCCGCCACGCCCGTGCCCGAGACGTTCGGCCGCTCGTCGGGGATGCCGGACAGGTACGTCAGCGCCGCCCAACCGATGAACGCCATCGCCCCGAGGAAGCCGAGCCCGAAACAGCCGATGACCGCGCACGCGGCAAACACCTGCGGCTTCAGCGGTTCCGTCGGCTCTTCCGGCCGCCGCAGTGGGGGCGCGGCGACGGGCCAAGGGCGCGGTCGCTCGACGGGCGTCGCCCGTGGGACGGGTGCCACTTGAGCCATCGGCAGGTCGTCGGGCGGCTCCGCGATCGGCGGCTCCACCGACAAGTCCGGCAACGGCTTGGGTTCGACCAGTTCGGCGAAGAGCGGGTCGTTCAGGATCGGGTCGCGGGCCGGTTCGACGACCTCCCAGCCGGCGGCAGGGGGCAGTTCGTCGTCGGGGCGAGGCGGCGGCAGGCTCATACGCACTCCAAAAGCGCGAGTCGGTTTGATTCTACCGAACCGTCGGTCGGGCCGGGAGTACCGCCGCGCCGAAGGCGTGTCGGAGCTCATGCGACCGGCAATTTCGCGCCGGTCCGGGCGACCGCCCCGGCCGGCCGCGCGGCGCCCGCGGCATCGCCCTTACGCCCGGAACTGACAGGGTTTAATTCCGGCCCGGGCCGGGGTTTCCGGTTGTAGGCCGGGCGTGGGCGGGGTAGCCTATCGGCGCGGAATTCTTGTTGCGGCCCAAACCGGCCGGCTGGTTCGTCGTCTGGATTGGAAGATTCGCAGGCCGCGCCACCGGTCCGTACACTCCGGAACCGACCCGGCCGAAACTTCGTATCCTCCGCCTCGCAGATAGCCCGGAGACCGACCGATGCGTGCCAGGCGCGACCGTTCCCGCCCGACCAACCTCCGCCTCACCCAGCTGGAAGACCGCTCGGTCCCGGCCGTGCTCGACGTGACGCTACCACCGCCGCCGCCGTTCGACCCGCACGCCCACGTCGGGCTGAACTTCCAGCCGCCGACGACGATGCTGGGCGGGACGCACTACCTGACCGGCCCGCAGGAGGGCGACGCCCTCACCCTGGCCCGGCTGGCGCTGGCGAACAATGCCCCGGGCATGAACCTGTCCTTCGCCGACGTGGCCGGCGCGCAGGTCACCGACTTCTATCGCAGCTCCACCGGTTCGCAGCTGGCCCACGCCTTCTTCCGGCAGTCGCACAACGGCCTGGAAGTGCTCAACACCACGATCGGCGTCCACGTCACCCCCGACGGGAAGATTCTCTCGATCAACGGCGGCTTCGTTTCCGGCCTGAGCGCGGCCGCGACCGGTGTGATTCCGACGCCGGCCGTCGGCGCCGCGGACGCCGTCGCCGCGGCCGCCGCGTACTTCGGCGTGACCCTGACTTCGGCCCCGGTGCTGACCTCGACCAGCGGCTCGATCGACTCGTTGTCGCTGGTGTCGGAGCCGGAGGTGGGGGCCGAGCCGATCGACGCGCGGCTGGTGTACGTGAACACGGCCGGCGGCGTGCGGCTGGCCTGGCACTTCGACATCGACGTGCCGGCACCCGACCAGTGGTTCGACGTGGCCGTGGACGCCCAGACGGGGCAGGTGACGTTCTACGCCAACTGGGTGCAGGCCTACTCGGCGACGTACAACGTCCAGCCCCTCCCGACGAACGACCCGCAGACCGGCCCGCGGGTCATTACGGTGAACCCCGCCGACCCGGTCGCGTCGCCGTTCGGCTGGCAGGACATCGACGGCGACGCGGCCCCCGAGTTTACCGACACCCGCGGCAACAACGTCTTCGCCCAGTTCGACCCGTTCGACACCAACAGTTCCTTCCCGTTCACCGCGAGCAGCAACCGCCCCGACGCCGGCGCCGGGCTGGTGTTCAACTACCCGCTGAACCTCGCAGCCGCCCCGAACGCGTCCGTCGATGCGGCGGTGACGAACCTGTTCTACCTGAACAACGTCATCCACGACATCCACTTCAAGTACGGGTTCGATGAGGCGGCGGGGAACTTCCAGGAGTTCAACTACACGCCGGACGGGCTGGGCGGCGACGCCGTCGAGGCCGACGTGCAGGACAGCTCGGCCTTCGGGCAGACGAACAACGCCTACTTCGCCACCCCGCCGGACGGCCAGCGGGGGAACATGGCGATGTTCGTGTTCGACATCACCAACCCGTTCCGGGACTCGTCCTTCTCGACGGAGATCGTCGTCCACGAGTACGGCCACGGCGTCTCGACGCGCCTCACCGGCGGGCCGGCGAACGCCAACGGCCTGAATAACCTGCAGAGCGCTGGGATGGGCGAAGGGTGGAGCGACTGGTGGGGGAGCATGTTCACCCAGAAGCCCGGCGACACGGCGGGCGGGGGCTACGTCCAGGCGGCGTGGGTGAACGGCAACCCGGCCAGCGGCCCCGGCGACCGCCGCTTCCCTTACAGCTACGACAAGCTGATCGACCCTCTCACGTTCGAGGTGTTCGGCAACACCGGGTCGGTGGTTTACCCCACCGCCAGTGGGCCGCAGACGGTATTCCGCAGCACCGAGGTGCACGACGCCGGCGAGATCTGGGCGTCCGCCCTGTGGGACATGAACTGGCTGCTGATCGACAAGTACGGGTTCGACAAGGACCTGAGCACTGGCTACGCCCCGGGTAACGGCCCGTCGTCGGCCGGGAACAAGCTCGCCCTCCAGCTGGTGATTGACGGGCTGAAGATGCAGCCGGTAAACCCGTCGTTCACCGAGGCCCGCGACGCCATCCTGGCCGCCGACTTCGACCTGACCGGCGGGCAGAACCAGCGCGAGATCTGGACCGCGTTCGCCCGCCGCGGCCTCGGGTTCGCCGCGTTCACCAACAACTCCGGCGACACGTCCGTCTCGACCGACTTCAACGTGCCGCCGAGCCTGTCCCGGCCGGGGATCATCGGCGTGACGCCGGCCGCCCGCACGATCGGCGGCGCGGCCCCGACCGGGGTCACGTTCAAGTTCAGCGAGCCGATGAACACGACCTCGTTCGACACGATCTCGGACGTGATTTCGTTCACCGGCCCCGGCGCCCTCGACATCCGGGCGTCGATCACCGGGTTCACGTGGAACCCGAACCCGGCCGCCAGCAACGACAACACCGAGCTGCGGATCAACTTCACCCCGCCGAGCGGCACCGCGGCGCAGGGGAACTACTCGCTCCGCCTGGCGCCGGGCATCGTGTCGGCCGACAACCAGGCGTCGCCGCTGGACCAGAACATCGACGGGAACGCCGGCACCGTCGCCGACCAGTTCGTCGCCAACTTCCGGTACGACTTGAAGGCGCTGACGGCGCTGCTGACCTCGTCGCCGTCGCCCGCCGACCCGTCGCTGCCGGGGTCGATCATCGCCGTGTTCAACGAGGCGATCGACCCGCTGTCGGTGTCCGTCGCGGACCTGCAGGTGTCCGAGGGGACGGTCGTCCTGGCCACGCCGATCCGGTCGGACCCGAACGACATCAACTCGCCGGTGCTGACCGTCCGGTACGACCTGACCGGGGTGACGGCGGCGCCGCTGTTCGTGACCATCAAGTACGGGTCGATCACCGACCTGTTCGGCTTCCCGGTCGAGGAGGCGAACGCGCAGTTCGGCCGGCTGGTGATCCCGGCCACGCCGTTCCCGACGCCGCTGGCGTCGTACGGCCCGCTCGGGTGGGAGGCGTTCGGCGGGCAGGTGACCGGGAACCTGATCGACTTCGGCCAGATCGACTCCTACTCGATCGAGCTGGACGCCGGCCAGTCGCTGTCGGTCGTGGCCGACCAGCTGACGAGCCTCCGGGCGCAGGTGCGGCTGTTCGACCCGAGCGGCAACCCGATCGCCCTGGCGACCGGCGCCCAGCAGGGCGACCCGGTGTCCGTCGGCCCGGTCGTGGCCCCGGCCCCCGGCCGGTACGTGATGCAGATCACCGGGCCGTCGAGTTCCGTCGGCCCGTACCGGCTGCGGGCGCTGCTCGGGGCGGTCGTCGAGAACGAGACCAGCAACCCGTCGGTCACCAACGACGTCCAGTTCAGCGCCGAGAGTCTCACCGGCCTGTTCGCCACGCAGGGCGGCCCCGGGAGCACCCTCCGGTCCGTCACCATTGCCGGGAACGTCGGCACGGTCCGGCCGGGGAGCGGCCCCGGCCCGTTCGGCACCCCGAACGACACCAGCGACTACTACTCGTTCCCCGTGACCGCCGGCCAGCGCACGTCGGTCGGCATGAACCGGGCCGCCGGCGGCTCGACTCTCACCCTCACCGTCCGCGACGGGTCCGGGGCCGTCGTCCCGTTGGACCTCCCGAACCCGGGTAACTTCGACCGCTCGGCCACGTTCACCCCGGCGGCGAACGGCACGTACACCGTGCAGGTGTCGAACCTCACCACCTCGGCCCGCGGCACCGACTACGCCCTGACGGTCGTCCTGAACGGGGTGCTGGACCGCGAGCCAAACAACACCCCCCTCACCGCCCAGGCCCTGCAGTCGCTCAACACCAACGTCCGCGGCGGGCTTTCGGCGACGAGCCCGGACACGAACCAGGACTGGTACTCGTTTACCCTCACCGCGGTGACCGACGTGTACCTCACGTCGCTGACCCCTGGCGACGGCCCGAACCAGCCGGACAACTTCCTCAACCCGATGATCGAGTTGTTCGACAACGCCGGGTCGCTCATGGTGCCGCTGGGGGCGCCGCTGTTCGCGAACGACAACGGCGCCGGCGACGGGAAGAACGCCCTGATCGTCGCCGACGACCTGCCGGCCGGCACCTACCGGTTCCGCGTCCGCCCCTCGACCGCGACCCCGTTCACGACCAGCGGCGAGTACATCGTCAAGCTGGACACGACGCCGAACCCCGGGCCGATCAACCCGAGCACCGGCGGCCCGTACACCATCGCCGAGGGTCAAGACCTGGTGCTGAACGGCACCGCGACCGACCCGAACGGCGACCCGCTGACGTACACCTGGGACCTGAACGGCGACGGCACGTTCGGCGACGCCACCGGCCGGGCGCCGACCGTCCCGTGGGCGCAGCTGCGGGCGCTGGGTATCAACGACGGCCCGGCCACGTTCTCCATCCAGGTGCGGGTCGATGACGGGACGAACCCGCCGGTCACGTCCGTGCCGTCGAGCCTGATCCTCGACAACGCCGCCCCGCTCGGGCTGCTGTACATCGACAGCACCGGCACCGACACGGCGCGGACGGTGGACGAGGGGGCGTCGGGGGTCGTGGTGCGACTGGTCGCGCCGCCGCTGCCCGGCTTCGCCGAGGAGCCCCCCTACGACCCGGCCTCGAACCCGCGGGTCGTGGGCCAGCCCCCGACGTCGCTCGACGACTCGATCGGGTTGCGATACAGTTTCGACCTCGACGGCAACACGTTCTACGACGACGGGGCCGGCGACGGCACCTACGCCGGCTCGCTGTCGACCCCTCAGGTCACGGTCCCGTCCACGTCGTTCGCCGACGGCCCGGGGACGCTCGTCGTCCGCGGCATGGTGATCGACAAGGACAACGGGTCCACCGTCTCCGCGGTCACCTTCACGATCCGGAACCTGGCACCGAAGGTCGATTCCGCCACGTTGACCGGGACGCTCGTCAACGGGACCGGACAACTGACCGAGGGGACGGACGGCCGGATCACCCTCAGCGGAGCGTCGGACGCCGCCGCGGACGTCAGCGCCGGCCTCCGCTACGCCTTCGACCTCGACAACGACGGGCAGTTCGACGACGGGGCCGGCGACGGCACCTACGCCGGGTCGCTGCTGATCCCGACTGCGGTCGTGCCGATGGCGCTGCTCCCGGACGGCCCGGGTACGGTGACGTTCCGCGTGAAGGTGATCGACAAGGACGACGGCACCCTCGACCCGATCACCGGCCTCCCCGTGGTGGGGTCGGTCACCACGTCCTACCCGCTGTCGTACGTCAACGCCCCGCCGACGGGCACGCCGGTCGTGCTGATCAACAACGTCGTGACCGCGAACCCGGTCGTGAACGAGGGGACGGGCGTCACCGTCCGGGTGGACGCGGCCACCGACCCGTCCACGCCGGACCAGACCGCCGGGTTCATGTACCACTACGACTTCAACTACACCGGTACGTTCTCCGCCGACCTGACGACCACGGTCAACTCCGCGGCCGTGCCCGTCCCCAACAACCTCGACAACGGCGACGCCACACTGACCGTCGCGGTGCGGGTCTACGACCGGGACGGCGGCTTCAGTGAGCAGCTGGTGCAGGTCGGCGTCCTGAACGTCGCCCCCACGGCCAGCGTGGTCGCCGACCCGGTGACCATCGGCACGCCGACGAGCATCACCCTCTCGAACCCGAACGACCCCTCCTCGGTGGACCAGACCGCCGGGTTCCTCTACAGCTTCGACTTCAACGGCGACGGCGACTTCACCGACCCCGGCGACGTGCTGAACTCGCCCTCCTCGAGCGCCTCCTTCACGTTCGCCACGCCGGGGACGAAGCCGGTCATCACCCGGATCTCCGACAAGGTGTTCGGCACCAACGTCGCCGACGACTCGACCACGTACCCCACCACGGTCCAGGTCCTCAACGTCCAGCCGACCGCGACCCTGTTCGTGCAGCCGACCGTCGTTGAAGGTGGGGCCTTGAGCATCCGGGTCGCCGGCGAGCACCGGTCGGCGGCGGTCGTGGCGGCCGGGTTCACGTTCGACATCGACTTCGACGGCGACGGGGTGTTCGACCAGAGCGTGCCGCGCAACCCGGCCGCGCCGGTCCAGTTTGTCGATGTCGCGATTCCGGCACAGTACCTGGTGGACGGGCCGCGGCCGCTGTCCGTGCGGGCCCGGGTCACGGAGTCGATCGACGGCCTGTCGGGCGAGGCCGTCGCCCCGCTGCAGGTGCTGAACGCGCCCCCGACCGCGCAGTTCGACGGCCCGATCGGTGAGGTCCGCGTCAGCGACCGGGTGACGTTCACCCTCTCCTCCGCGACCGACCTGTCGCCCGTCGACCGGGCCAGCCTCCGCTACAGCATCGACCTGAACAACGACGGCGATTTCACCGACGAGGGCGAGTTCGCCGACTCCTCGACCCCGACCGTGACGACGCAGTTCCGCACCGGCGGGACGAAGGTCGTCCGCGGCCGGGTGGCCGACAAGGACGGCGGGTTCACCGACTACTTCGTCCCGGTGACCGTGATCGGGCAATCGAAGGGCGGGTTCGCGGTGGGCGCGGACGCCGGCAACGCCCCGCTGGTGCAGCTGTACGACGCCACCGGCAACGTGAAGTTCCGCACCAACGCCTTCGACGCGACCATGACCGGCGGGGTCCGGGTGGCGGTGGCCGACGTGAACGGCGACGGCATCGCGGACATCGTCGCCGGCACCGGCCCCGGCGTCCCGGCCGAGATTCGCGTCATCGACGGCAAGACCGGCAACGTCATGTTCTCCAGCCGGCCGTTCGAGGGGTTCACCGGCGGCACGTTCGTCGCCGCCGGCGACATGGACGGCGACGGCCGGGCCGAGTTCGTCGTCAGCCCCGACGAGGGCGGCGGCGCGCGGGTGATCGTCTACCGCGGCCTCGGGCTCATCCAGACCCTGAGCTTCCTCGGGATTGACGACGACAAGTTCCGCGGCGGCGCGCGGGTCGGGCTGGCGGACATCAACGGCGACGGCCGGGCCGACCTGCTCGTGTCGGCCGGGTTCATGGGCGGCCCGCGGGTGGCCGGGTACGAGGGCTCGGGCCTCCTCACCGGCACCAAGGCGAAGCTGTTCAACGACTTCTTCGCCTTCGAGGACACGCTCCGCAACGGCGTCTACCTCACCGGCGGCGACGTGAACGGCGACGGGTTCGCCGACCTGATCGTCGGGGCCGGCCCCGGCGGCGCCCCGCGCGTCACCGTGTTCGACGGGCGGACGCTCCTGTCGAGCAAGGTGACGCAGGTGGCCTCGTTCTTCACCGGCAACGACGAGAGCCGCGGCGGCGTGCGGGTGACGGTGGCCGACGTGGACAAGGACGGGCTGGCCGACGTGGTGACCGGCGAGGCCGACGGCCCGCGGGTCAACATCTTCCTCGGCAAGAACGTGCGGACCGGCCTCCCCGGCGACGACGTCGAACTCACCCCGTTCTCGACGCCCATGAACGGCGTGTTCGTCGGCTGACCTGGCCGAACTGACGGTGCGGGGCGGGGATCGATACGGTATGCTGGTGGGGGTCAGGTTCGCCCGGGGCTTGGCCGTGTGGGCCGCCGCCGGAGCCTCCCCCACCGAACCGCCCTGTTCATGGTCAACCCCGCCGCCGACGCCAACGCCGCGGGCGACAACACCAAGGTCGCCCCGTCCAACCCCTCCCCGTCCGCCGCCGGCCGGGAAGACACCTCGTTCGCCCTCGCCACCGACCTCACCCCCGGCCGCGTCATCAGCGGCTTCGAGATCATCGGCGAGGTGAACCGCGGCGGCATGGGCGTCGTCCTGAAGGCCCGGCAGCAGGGGCTCGACCGCATCGTCGCCCTGAAGGTCATCTCGCCGGCCCGCCTCGGCAACCCGGACGCCCTCCGCCGCTTCAAGCAGGAGGTCCGCGCCGCCGCCGCCGTGCTCCACCCGAACGTCGTCGCCGTCTACCACACCGAGCTCGACGGCCCGCTCCCGTTCCTGGCGATGGAGTTCGTCGACGGCATCGACCTGTCGAAGCTGGTGAAGGCGAGCGGCCCCGTCGCCCCGGCCGACGCCGTGTTCTACCTGCAGCAGGCTGCCACCGGGTTGCAGCACGTCCACGAGGCCGGGCTCGTCCACCGCGACATCAAGCCGGCGAACCTGATGGTCACGCCGAACCCGCTGCTGACGAAGGGGAAAAAGACCGGCCGCCTGCCGAAGCTGAAGATTCTCGACATGGGCCTGGCCCGGCAGATGTCCGAGGCGAATGAGGAGTCCGGCATCACCCGCGACGGCATCTTCCTCGGCACGCCCGACTACGTGGCCCCCGAGCAGGCCGAGGACTCCCGCAAGGCCGACATCCGCGCCGACATTTATTCGCTCGGCTCCTCGATGTACTTCATCCTCACCGGCGAAGTGGCGTTCCCCGGCACCACGATCGTGCAGAAGCTCCGCCGCCAGATGACGGAGCCGCCGCCGTCCCTGATGGCGAAGCGGCCCGAGGTCGGCATCGGGCTCGACATGCTGGTCCGCCGGATGATGGCCCGCAACCCCGACGAGCGCTTCCAGACGCCCGCGGAACTGCTGGACGCCATCGACCGCGTCCGCCGCGGCGGCACCCCGGAGGCCGGCTCGTTCGCCGCGAACGCTCCGGGCCCCGGCGGCTCGGCCGTGTTCGCGCTCCCCGCCGGGCAGAGCAGCACGAAGGCGCACGTCGGCGCCGTCAACGGGCTGCTGGTCGGCGTGGACGGCAAGACGGTCATCACCGGCGGCGGTGACGGCGCCATCAAGGTGTGGAACGCCCTGAAGTTGAGGGAGGCGCGGAGCTTCGAGGGCGACATCGGCTCCGTCGAGCAGTTGGCGATGGCCCCGAAGGGGCGCTGGATCGCGTCGTGCGCCACCCGTCTGACCGTGCCCGAGATGCGGGTGCAGATCTGGGATACCGCGACCGGCGCCGAGCACGGCCGCCTGAAGGGCGCCGGCGACAACTACCGCTGCGTGGCCGTGAGCCCGGACGGGAAGCGGGTGGCGGCCGGGAGCGTCGACCGGTCGGTGTGGGTGTGGGAGTTCGCGGCGGAGGGGCCGAAGCCGCTGCAGCTTCTCGGCCACACCGGCGCCGTGACCGCCGTGGCCTTCCCGAAGCTCGGCGACACGCTCCTGAGCGCCGCCGCCGACGGCACCGTTCGCCAGTGGGACTTGACGACCGGGAAGGAGCGGGCCTCCTTGAACGGCACGGTCGGCCCGATCAGCGGGCTGGGGTTCCAGGGGAAGCAGCTGGCCGTGACCGGGAAGACCCTGGCGGTGCGTCAGCGGGACGGCTCGTTCGTGCGCTTCGTCGGCCACGACGGGCCGGTGTTGTGTGCCGCGTTCAGCCCGTGCGGCCGGCTCCTGGCGAGCGGCGGTTCGGACGCCACGGTCCGCGTGTGGCAGTCCGACGACGGCACCGAGCTGACGACGCTGACCGGCCACATCGGCCCGGTGCGGTCGTTGAGTTTCGGGGTGGACGCCGGGGTTCTCTACAGCGGCGGCGAGGACGGGACGCTGCGCCGCTGGCCGGTCGAGGCGCCGCTGGGCTGAGCGGTGCCGCTGTCGGCTCATCCACACCCGGGCGATCACTTCCGCGGCCCGGAACTTCAGCGAGTGGTTGTCCGATTCGAGGAGCGTCCGCAGGGCGGCGAAGGCGGCCATGAACACGTCGTTGACGAACGCGCGCGGCACGTCGCTGGCTGCGCTCGCGGTGCTGGTGGCGACGGCGGCGAGGACGTCGAGGGTGAGTTGTTCGGCGGGCGTGGGGGCGGTGCGTGCGGCATCGCTGGCGGCGGTGGCAACCATGACGACACCCGGGGGAATAGGAGGATAGAATGCGGGCGAAGATGTGTACGTCTGTACCGTAAGCTACAGCTTGGAGTTGTCAAGGAAATCAGCGAGCTTTTCCTTCGAGATGACTCTTGACAGCCGGACCATGGCCGCACAAGACGGCAGGTGTGAGTATAGGAGCAATGTGGTGGATCTGAACTCAGAGGGACGCTGTTTCGCAACCAATGCGTTTTCCCTTGGTTCCCTCCTGCGTGAGTAACTTCGTTCGCGTCTGACGGTGCTGCCTTGAACGAAATGAGCTAACAGATGAGCAACAAGCATTTTGCGCTGGCGGTTGCAAGCATTTTGGTTGTTACTGCACCCGGGGTAGCTCAAGACGCGGTGAAGCGTGCGCCGCTAACAGCGGCCGAACAAAGGGCGGTAGACAACTGCCTCGAAATCATCCGTGGTTGCCAGTTGGCCGACGGAGCGTTCAACATGGTCAACGACGGAATCGCCCCAGTTTCACCCGTCTGGATCGCTCCTTATTTCGTTAACCACAGCATGCTCGCCTTGTTGGCTGCAAGCAATTCAAAGATGAGCGCGGCCGATGTTACACGGGTTGGAAAGTGGCTGGAGTGGTCCGTGGTCCACCAACACGTGGGCGGGTTCTGGCACGACTTCACTGGCACCATCGCCGCCTACAAAAGTAACGATAAAGTGGACGCTCATGACAGCTCGGCTGCACTATTTCTGATGGTAGCCGAGCGGTATCAGCGAAGGGGCGGCAAAATCTCGGGTTACGTAAGTGCAGCCGCAAAGTCAGCGCTGAAATGCATTCAACACGTGACGGACACCGACGGACTGACGTGGGCGAAACCGAACTACAAAGTCAAGTTCTTGATGGACAATGTTGAGGTGTATGGCGGTTTAATAGCAGGTCGAAAGCTATTCATCGCCACAGGCGACGCGGCCGAGGCGAAGGCGGCGGACAAGCAAGCAGCAGCTGTTGGAAAGGGACTAAGGACTCGCGCAAGATTTACCTGCCGGAAGTGGCATTGAGATTCTGATCTGACGTACGCCATACTCCCGGGATGCAGGACGCATCCATCATCGCCGCCGTTCGGT